>Ga0302320_10022800_pt1 | contig 12326 bp, 8 predicted proteins | sample Bog_T0_3_FD_202130 | JGI IMG/M metagenome (GOLD analysis project Ga0302320, IMG submission 202130) | Peat permafrost microbial communities from Stordalen Mire near Abisko, Sweden - Bog_T0_3 | ecosystem: Environmental > Terrestrial > Soil > Wetlands > Peat | place: Sweden: Abisko, Stordalen Mire...
CTGGAGTACCTCAACCCGGGCGGGAGCGTGAAGGACCGCCCCGCCCTGGCCATGATCCGGGCCGCCGAGGCCGAGGGACTGCTCGGTCGGGGGAGCACCATCGTCGAGCCCACCTCGGGCAACACCGGGGTCGGCCTGGCCATGATCGCCGCCCAGCGGGGCTACAGCTGCATCTTCACCATGCCGGACAAGATCGCCGAGGAGAAGCGCCAGCTGCTCCGGGCCTTCGGGGCCCGGGTGGTGGTCTGCCCGACCGCCGTCGACCCCGACCATCCCGAGTCGTACTACTCGGTGGCCAACCGGATCACCGCCGAGACGCCGGGGTCCTTCCAGCCCAACCAGTACCGCAACCAGGCCAACCCCTCGGCCCACGAGCTGACCACCGGGCCCGAGATCTGGGCTCAGACGGCCGGCCGGATCACCCACTTCGTGGCCGGGGTGGGAACCGGGGGCACCATCAGCGGCGTCGGCCGCTACCTGAAGGCACAGAACCCGGCCGTCCAGGTCATCGCCGCCGACCCGGAGGGCTCCATCTACTCGGGTGGCGGGGGCCGGCCGTACCTGGTCGAGGGGATCGGCGAGGACTTCTGGCCCACCACCTACGACCCCTCGACCGTGGACCGGGTGGTGGCGGTGTCCGACAGCGACTCGTTCCTCACCGCCCGGCGGATGACCCGGGAGGAGGGGATCATCGTGGGCGGCTCCTGCGGGACGGCGGTGTGGGCCGCGCTCCACATCGGCCGGGACCTCGGCCCCGACGACGTCGTGGTGGTGCTGGTCCCCGACTCGGGCCGCGGCTACCTCTCCAAGCTCTACGACGACCGGTGGATGGCCGACCACGGATTCGGGCGGGCCCAGGGTGAGACGGCCGAGGCCGTCCTGGCCGCCAAGGGGGACCGGCTGCCCCCGCTGGTCCACATCCACCCCGACGAGACCGTGCGCGACGCCATCGCCCTGCTCCACGAGTACGGGGTGTCCCAGGTCCCGGTGGTCAAGGCCGAGCCGCCCCTGGCCCTGGCCGAGGTGGTGGGATCGGTGTCCGACCGGCAGCTCCTCGAGCACACCCTGCACAACCCCGGGGCGTTCGACCGACCGGTCAGCTCGGTGATGGGGCCGTCGATGGACACCGTGGGCCACAGCGAGCCGGTCGACGGCCTGGCCGTCCGGCTGGAGTCCAGCAACGCCGTGCTGGTCCTGGACGGTGGACACCCCGTCGGGATCCTCACCCGCTCGGACCTGCTGGCCTTCCTCGGGAGCCACTAGGTGACCGGGGCCGGGGTCCCGTCGGACGGGGGCGGGCGGGAGCGGGCGGGCCCGGGCGGCGTGGCGGATCAGCCGCCGACCGGGCTGGCCTTCGAGACCCGTGCCATCCACGCCGGCCAGCCGCCCGACCCCTCCACGGGGGCGGTGGTGACGCCGATCTTCCAGACGTCCACCTTCGCCCAGTCCGAGGTGGGGGCCACCCAGGCCTACGAGTACAGCCGCTCGGCCAATCCCACCCGGACCGCCCTCGAGACCTGCCTGGCCGACCTCGAGGGGACCACCCACGGCGCCGCCTTCGCCAGCGGGCTGGCCGCCGAGGACGCGGTGTTCCGCTGCCTCGAGCCCGGGGACCACGTCATCGTGGGCGACGAGCTGTACGGCGGCACCTACCGGCTGCTCGACCGGGTGCACTCCCTGACCGGGCTGGAGTTCACCCCGGTGGCCCTGCACGATCCCGAGCGGGTGGCGGCGGCCTGGCGGTCGTCCACCCGCATGGTGTGGATGGAGACCCCGTCCAACCCCCAGCTCCACGTCACCGACATCGCCTCGCTGGCCGCCGTCGCCCACCACCGCGGCGCCCTGGTCGTCGTGGACAACACCTTTGCCACCCCCTACCTCCAGCGTCCCGTGGACCGCGGCGCCGACATCGTGGTCCACTCCACCACCAAGTACCTGGGCGGGCACAGCGACGTCGTGGGCGGCTTCGTGGCCACCTCCCACCCGGCGGTGGCCGAACGGATCACCTTCCTCCAGAACGCCACCGGTGCGGTCCCCGGTCCCTTCGACTGCTTCCTCGTCCTGCGGGGGATCAAGACCCTGCCCGTGCGCATGGACCGGCACTGCCACAACGCCGCCGCCGTGGCCGACGTCCTGGTGGACCACCCCGCCGTCGAGCGCGTCTACTTCCCCGGCCTGCCCGACCATCCGGGCCACGCCACGGCCGCCACCCAGATGCGGGACTTCGGCGGCATGGTGTCCTTCACCGTGCGGGGCGGGGAGGCGGCGGCCGTCGCCGTGGCCAACTCGACCCGGATCTTCACCCTGGCCGAGTCCCTCGGCGCCGTCGAGTCGCTCATCGACCACCCGCACCGGATGACCCACGCCTCGGTGGTCGACTCCCCCCTGGCCGTCGATCCGGCCCTCCTGCGGCTGTCGGTGGGGCTGGAGCACGCCACCGACCTGATCGACGACCTGTGCCAGGCCCTCGGGGCGGCCCCGGCCTGAGCGGCCCCGGCCGGAGCGGCCCCGGCCGGAGCGCCCCCGGCCGGAGCGGCCGATTGCCCCTCACGTTGGGCGGCCCGGATGCCGATCGAACCCCTGTGCCGTTGCCCGTCCTCTACCGTGCCAGTGAGTGGCAGCCGGCTCCCGCCTCGGACAGACTGAGCGCGAGGAGCCAGCCCCGTGCCGAACCCGCGGGGGCCGGGGAGGCTGCCCCCAGGGAGGGAGGGTCCATGACCACCACGCACGCTGACGCCGGTGCCACCGCCGCCGATGACGAACTCACCGCCCCGCTGCTCGACCCGGAGTTCTACGCCGGTGACCCGTTCCCCCTGTACGCCCGGCTGCGGGCCGAGGCCCCGGTGGCCTGGAACGCCACCGGGGGGTTCTGGGTGGTGAGCGGCCACGCCGATGTCATCACCGTCTCCCGTGATCCCGAGACCTTCTGTTCCGGCAAGGGCATCTTGACCATGGAGATCGGCTCGGAGTACGCCACGCCGCCCACCATGATGCACACCGACCCACCCGACCACACCCGGTACCGCACCCTGGTCCAGCCGGGGTTCCGCCCCACGTTCATGCGGGCCCTCGAGGACGGGATCCGGGCCCGCACCCGGGCCCTGGTCGACGCCATCGAGCCCGGCCGGCCGGTGGACATCGTGGCCGACGTGGCCGTCCCGCTACCCCTCCAGGTCATCAGCGACCTGCTGGGCGTGCCCGAGGAGGAGTGGCCGCGGTTCTTCCGCTGGTCCGAGGCGGTCATCCCCGGCGCCACCGACTGGTCGGAGGAGGAGCGGATGACCCTCAGCGGGGAGATGGTCACCTATCTGCTGGCGGCGGCGGCCGACCGCCGGGCCAACCCCCGGGACGACATCATCTCCGAGCTGGGCGCCGCCGAGGTGGACGGCGACCGGCTCACCGACGCCGAGCTGGGGATGTTCCTGGTCCAGCTGCTGGTGGCCGGCAACGAGACCACGCGCAACATGATGTCCGGCGGCCTGATCGGCCTGGCCGGCGCGCCGGGGGAGTGGGAGGCCCTCCGCACCCGGGTCGTCGCCTCGACCCCACGCGCCATCGGGCTGGTGGTGGAGGAGATGCTGCGGTGGACCACCCCGGTGGTGGCCTTCATGCGCACCACCACCCGGCCCGTCGAGCTGGGAGGACGCCACCTCGACGCCGATGCGCCGGTCCTCATGCTGTACGCGTCGGCCAACCGGGACGAGGCGGTGTTCGGTCCCACCGCCGACCGCTTCGACGGATCCCGCGACCCGAACCCCCACGTGGCCTTCGGCTTCGGGCCCCACTTCTGCATCGGGGCCGTCCTGGCCCGGCTGGAGGGGCGGATCCTGCTGGAGGAGCTCCTGTCCCGGTTCGGCTCGGTGGAGCCGGCCGGCCCGGTGGTGCGGACGGCCTCGCCGGTCATCGCCGGCGTGCGCTCGGCCCCCCTGGTGTTCGGGCCGGCCTGACACCGGGCCGCCGCTGCGGGCCGGACGGATTCGGTGTGCCCCGACCGTGGGGCACCGGCGGCACGACGGACCTGGCCGCACTCGCCTCCCATGCCCGCGCCGTGCGCATCGAGCCGGTCTGAGGCTCAGCCCGTCGCCACCGCGGCGTCCAGCGACGCCAGCTGGTCGGCACTCAGCTCCAGGGTGGCCGCCCGGCAGTTCTCCTCCACGTGGCCGACCGACTTCGTCCCTGGGATGGGCAGCATGACCGGCGACTTGGCCAGCAGCCAGGCCAGTGCCACCTGCGACGGGGTGGCCCCGGTCTCCTTCACGATGGCGTCCACCGGGCCACCCGGCTGGGCCAGGGCCCCGGCGGCGATGGGGAACCAGGGGATGAAGCCGATCCCCTGGGCCGTGCACGCGTCGAGCACGTCGGCCGAGGACTGATCGGTCAGGTTGTAGAGGTTCTGCACGCTGGCCACGTGGATGGCCGCCTGGGCCGCCTGCAGCTCGCCCACGCTGACCTGGCTCAGGCCCACCGCCCCGACCTTCCCCTCGGTCACCAGGTCGGCGAGCAGCCCGAACTGCTCCTCGACCGGCACCTTGGCGTCGATCCGGTGGAGCTGGAAGAGGTCGATGCGCTCCACCCCGAGCCGGCGCAGGCTCATCTCGCACTGCTGGCGCAGGTACTCGGGACGGCCCACCGGCAGCCACTGGGCCGGACCCTGGCGGGTGAGGCCGGCCTTGGTGGCGATGAGCAGGGTGTCGGGGTAGGGGTGGAGGGCTTCGAAGATGATGTCCTCGGACACCTCGGGCCCGTAGGAGTCGGCCGTGTCGATCAGGTCGACCCCGAGCTCGACGGCCCGGCGGAGGGTGCGCACGCACTCGGCGCGGTCCTCCGGCTCGCCCCACACACCGGTCCCGGTGATCTGCATGGCCCCGTAGCCGAGCCGGTGGACCTCCTTTCCGCCGAGGGTGAAGGTGCCTGACGAGTGGACGGGCCGGACGGAGGGGTCGGTGGAGGTCATGGCTCCGTTCTACCCGTTCACCGCCGCCTGTATGTCGGGGGGCGCTCCTCGGCCCGTGCCGCCTTCATCTCCGCGTAGTCCCGGGACGCGAAGACCATGGACTGGGCCACCGCCTCCTCGGCGATGGACCGCTGGACCTCGGGCACGCCCAGGCTGTAGAGGGTGCGACGGGCCATCTTCACGGTGAAGGCCGGGGCGGCGGCGATGGTCTCGGCCATGGCCATGGTCACCGACTCCAGCTCCTCCTCGTCGGCCACCAGCCGGCTGATGACCCCGTGGGTGAGCGCCTCCTCGGCCGTCATCACCCGGCCGGTGAGGGCCAGGTCGGCGGCCACGCCGTGGCCCACCATCTGGAACAGGCGGGCCATCCCCCCGGTGTCGGGGATGACCCCGTGGACCACCTCGGGCAGGACCATCCTCGTGCCCACGGCGGCCACCCGGATGTCGCACAGGAGGGAGCGCTCGAAGGCGCCGCCGATGACCCAGCCCTTGAGGGCGCAGATGATCGGGCACGGCATGGTGAAGAACATCTGCGACGGCCGGTGGCCGCGCTCGATGAACTCGAGGTCGGAGATGTCCTCGGTGCGCAGTCCGAGCTGGTCGGTGTCGCGGCCCGAGGAGAAGGACTTGCCCTCGCCCCGCCAGACGATGGCCCGCACCTCGGGCATCTCGTGCACCTCGGCCAGGACCTCGAAGAGCCGGCGGTCCATCTCGTCGCTCATGGCGTTGTGCTTCTCGGGGCGGTTGTTGGTGATGACGGCGACCTGGCCGCGCACCTCCAGGGTGACCAGGCGCTGGTCCTCGGGGCTCAGGGTGCTCATGGGGTGGCTCCTCCTCCTGGGGGGCTGCCGGCCGCCGTGCCGAACGGTGGGCGGCCGAGCTGCTCGCGGATGGGCGTGAACGGTGGTTGGACGGTGTGGCGGCGCTGCCAGTTGGCCCCGTCCACCACCAGCGAGTGGCCGCTGATGTAGGTGGCGTAGGGGGAGCAGAGGTAGGTGGCCGCCCAGGCCAGCTCCCGCGGGAACCCCACGCGGCCGGCCGGCACCCGGGAGTCCTGGCCCTCGTACTTGCCGGGCACGGCGGCGATGGCGGCCACCTCGTCCTCGTGGGGCATGAGCCCGGGGACGAGCCCGTTGACCCGGATGCCGTAGGGGGCCCACTCCACGGCCAGCGTCTCGGTGAGGTTCTTGACCCCGGCCTTGGCTGCGGCCGAGTGGGCGAAGCCCGGGCCGCCGGTCCACGCGTACGACGCGCCCACATTGACGATGGCGCCGTCCCGCCCGGCCGGGATCAGACGGCGGGCCAGGTCCCGGCAGCACAGGTAGGTGCCGTTCAGCACGATGTCGACCACGGTGCGCCAGGCGTTGGGGCTCATGTCCTCGGCCGGCACCGGGAAGTTGCCGGCGGCGTTGTTGACCAGGACGTCGATGGGCCCGAGGTGCTCCTCGACCGAGTCGAAGGCCCCGGCGATGGCGTCGGCGTCGCGGATGTCGCAGGCGGCGGCCCACGCCGTGCCGCCCGCCTCCTCGACGGCGGTCACCCCGGCGGCCCGGTGCTCCTCGTCGCGGCTCAGGATCCCGACGGCGGCGCCCAGCCGGGCGAACTCGGTGGCGATGGACTTGCCGAGGCCGGTGCCGCCGCCGGTCACGACCACCACGCGGCCGGCGTAGGTGGCCGGGGCCAGCGCCGACGCTCCGGTCGGGGGAGGGGGCCGGAGGCCGGGCGGTGTCATGGGACCGCAGCCTACTGACGCGCCGTCAGCTCGGCTGGGCCGGGTGACCGAACCGGCCCCGGGCGCGATGCCGGGGCCGGTTCGGTCGCAGGGAGGCCGGCCTAGATGGCCACCGCACCGGGCCGGCGGCGACGGTTGCGCTGGATGAGGTAGGCCCCACCGCCGATGACGACGGCCGTCAACGGGAGGAGGAGGACGGCGGGGACCTCGGGTGTGGACACCGGTGGCACGGTGGCGGGGGTGAAGGACACCCCCCGGATGACCTGGCCGTAGGTGGCGGGCATGACGTTGTAGAAGCTCTCCGTGGTGGGGAGCGTGGTGCTGGCCAGGTTGTCCTTGATGGCCACCAGCTGGTTGGGGTCGGACCCCTGGTCGCCGCTGCCGCTCACCGTCGAGGTCGAGGCCCAGATGGTCACCGTGCCGTCCCCGTTGACCTGGCCGACCAGGTTGCGCAGCCCGTCGGTGGCCGGTGCCCACGGGAGCCCGGTGCCCCCGTCGGTGCTGTTGAGCCCGGTCGGGTAGCTGTTGCCGCCCGAGTTGGCCACGGAGTACGGAGTACCCAGGTTGAGGCCGCTCTGCAGCGTGTAGTCGAGGCTCCACGTGTTGGTGGTCGTGTTCAAGGACCACTTCTCGAGCCCGGCCGTGGTCGAGGCTGCGGCCGCCGTGTAGCTGCCGTTCGAGTAGGTGTTGGTGCCGTTGCCCTCGTCGGCCACGTACAGGGTGGTGGGGTTGGCGAACCAGATGCCGAACGGGTAGTAGGTGGGGCTGGTCTTGGCCAGGGCCGTCGGGAAGCCGTTCAGGATGCAGGCGTTGGTGGGGGCCAGCCCCGGGTTGGCCGTCGTCAGGCCGAGGGCCGTGTTGCTGGTCGAGTAGGCCGGTGAGGTGAAGGACCCCGCGGTCGGCAGGCTGGCTGACGATGAGGGGACGCCGGTCCCGGCCGGGCACGTGCCGCCGGTGGTGTCCAGGTAATAGACGGTGTTCACGCCGTTGCTCCCACTCCCCTTGGTGAAGTAGACGACGTTGTTGTAGACGGCCAGTCCCCGGAAGTTGTTGTCCTTGGTCGACTTGTCGGCCTTGTCGCCCAGCTCGGTGATGTTGAAGTTTCCGAGGGGGGTCGTGGCACCCGGCGTCTGGGCGGACTCGGGAGTCGTGGCCGGGGACAGGATCTGGGTGCCCGTCCCGGTGACGACGCCCTGGGCCGTCGGTGTCGAGCCGTTTCCTCCGTTCCCCGCGGTGAAGATGGTGTTGGTGGCCGGGTCGAGGATGGCGGCCCGCCCGTTGTTGCCGCTGTAGGCGTTGGTCTCGGTGAACTGGAAGTTGCTGTTGCCGTCCAGCTGGGCCACGGTCCGGTAGTAGGAGTCGGGACCGGCCGAGTTGGTCGGGTCGACGGCTCCGGGGGTGTTCGAGTTCGAGACGTCGACCGCGCCCACCGGGGCGTTGTAGCCCATGAAGGTGACGTACTGACCGTCCGTCGACTGGTTGAGGGCGATCTCGGACTTGGACGAGAAGCTGGTGACCATCTGGTCCGAGCTCGAGGTGATACCGGACTGGGAGCTGTTGGGCACGGTGAGGGAGGCGATCTGGCTGTCGTTGGCCGGGTTCAGCTCATCGAGCACGATGGGCTGGGTCACACCGAAGCTGCTGTCGATGCCGTCGTTGTTGAACACCAGCGGGTAGGTGCCCGGAGCCACGGCGGTGGCGCACGGGGCCGCCGACGAGCCGCAGTTGGGCGGGAGCTGGGTGGTCCCGGGGGTGATGGAGGCATCCTGGGTCCAGACGCTGGTGGAGACCAGCAGGTTGCCCGGCGTGAGGACGCCGGTGGCACCGGCGGTGCCCGCTGCGCCCACCAGGGCGATCGAGCTGGCCAGCGTGGCGACGGTGGCCGTCAGCGTCACGGCCCAGCGGCCGGGCCGCAGCCGTGACCGGTGTGGACGGATGCTCTTCATGAATGGGCTCCTTTGTGTGGTGTCAGTCGGGCGGAGGGGTCAGGTGCGTGCAGGGGTGGCGGGGACCCGGCGTGCAGCCCGGGTCGACGGGACCGGCGCACCGGATGGCTCCTCGGGGTCAGGCTCAGCTGACTGCCCGGTGGCGGCGGCGGTACACCAGGTAGCCGGCCAGCCCGAGGGCGGTCAGGCCGGGCAGGACGAGCACGTAGGGCGTCTCGGGGGTGACCGCACCGGGACCGGGTGGGGCGAACACCAGGCCCTTGAAGTCGGTGCCGCTCTGGGCGTTGGCCAGCACCGAGGCCGTGCCGCTCAGGGTCCCGCCGAATCCGGAGGAGTCGGTGATGCCGTAGAGGACGGTGTTGTTGGCGGCCGAGGACGAGGTGGCACCGGTCACGAAGATGTGGGCCGCTCCCCCGTAGACGGCGACGGCGAGGCCCACGGCCAGGGGCACCGTGATCGAGCCGGTGGCCGTCCAGACCCCGGACTCGAGGGAGTACTTCTCCACGGCGTTGGGTTGACCGGCCGTCGCCCCGTTCGAGCCGTCGGCCACGTACAGGGTGTCGGGCTGGGTCGCACCCGCGCCCAGGGTGGCGAAGGCGAACTGGTCGGGGCCGAAGTTGGTGGGCAGGTTGGCGCCGGACAGCAGCGCCGTGGTGGTCTGGGTGCCACTGGTCGGCTCGCCGGTGCCCACCGAGAAGATGTTCTTGGTGGTCGACTCGTACAGCTGGCCGTCGTAGATCTGGACCTCGTGGACCTTGTCCGTGGTGAGCAGGCTGTTGGTCGAGGCTCCGTCGGCCGTCACCCCGGCCCCGCCGCCGGATCCGGTGTAGAGGGGGCTGCCGGCCGTCGAGGTGGTGGCCGACCGGAAGTTGTTGGCCTCCACGGTTGTGTTGGTGATGGAGGTCGACGAGTCCACCGTGCCGCTGGACGAGACGACGGCCACGGTCCGCGGCACGGTCGTGCTCGTGATGCTGGCGGTGCCGACGGGAGCGTCGTAGCCGGTGGCCACGAGGGACTGCCCGTCCGCCGACAGCGTGAGCTCACCGTCGTTGAGGGCGGAGCCGCTCTCGGTCAGGGCGTGGGTGGTCCCGCTGTCCGCGGTGGGCAGGGCCACCGAGTAGCCGGTCGGAGCACCGGCTTCGCTGTAGTCGACGAGGTCGACGGCCTGGGCGGCGGTGGAGGTTCCCTGGGTCTCGTAGATGACCAGGTCGCCGGGGAGGAACCCGCTGGCGGCGAAGGCGGGCGAGGCCACACCGAGCAGGGATCCCCCGACGGCCAGGGCCGCGATGGCCACAGTGGTGGGGGTGCGGAATCGGTGATGTTGGCGCACGGTGCTCCGTTCGGTGGCGGTCGGGGCGATGACTTGGGTGGCAACTTAAGAAGTGCGTATGAACCGACCGACACCGTTGCTTCAACGGCGGATGATCTTCACGCGACGGTTGCGCGGCGCGTGCGCGACGCCGGTGTGAACTCCTACCGAGCGCCGTCGACGAACCACGAAGGGCGAAGGGCGGGGGCGGCGCCACGGGGACGGTCCCGTCCTTCCTGGCCAGGGGAACGGTTCGGGTAGCCTCGTCGACCGTGGACTTCGACCTCCCCCCCGAGCTCACCGAGCTCCAACTGAGCGTCCGTCGGCTGGCTCAGGACAAGGTGAAGCCGCGTGCCCGCGAGATCGATGCCACTGGCGAGTACCCGGCCGACCTCTTCGAGGAGTTCCGCCGGGCCGACCTGCTCGGGCTGTGCCTCCCCACCGAACTGGGTGGCTCGGGGGCCGGCATCCTCGGGCTGACCATCGCCATCGAGGAGGTGGCCAAGTACTCCAATGCCGCCGCCCTCATGCTGTTGTTGACCCGGCTGCCGGTGGGCCCGGTGCTGATCGCCGGCAACGACGACCAAAAGGAGCGCTACCTGCCCGGGATCGCCCGGGGTGAGCTGCGGGCCGGGTTCGGCCTGTCCGAGGCGGTGGCCGGCTCGGACGTGGCCGGCATGCAGACCCGGGCGGTGCCCGACCCGGGTGCCGAGGGAGGATGGATCCTGTCCGGCACCAAGTGCTGGATGTCCGGGGTGGTCGAGGCCGACTGGTACACCGTCTTCGCCAAGACGGGCGACCCCTCCTCACGGGCCCACGACTCCATCACCGCCTTCATCGTGGAGCGGGGCTGGGACGGGGTCTCGGTGGGCCGGACCGACGCCAAGATGGGTGTGCGCGGCGTCCATACCGGTGAGCTGGTCCTGGACGGGGTCCGCGTCCCGGCCGGCAACGTCATCGGCGAGGTGGGCGGGTTCCGCCTGGCCATGCTGGGGCTCAACGCCATGCGGCCGATCGTGGCCGCCCGCGGCATCGGACTGGCCGAGGGCGCCCTCATGTACGCCACCGAGTACGTGAAGGAGCGCAAGGCCTTCGGCGGCACCATCGCCGACTTCCAGGGCATCCAGTGGGAGATCGCCAAGGTGGCCGTGGACATCGAGGCGGCCCGGCTCCTCACCTACCGTTCGGCGTGGCTGGCCGACCAGGGCAAGTTCACCAAGGAGTACGTGCCCTTCCTGTCCATGGCCAAGTACTACGCCACCGAGCTGGCCGTCCGGGCATCGGGCCTGGCCGTCCAGCTCCTCGGGGCCGCCGGCTACATGGAGGACCACCCCACCGAGCTGTGGTACCGCGACGCCAAGCAGCTGACCATCGTGGAGGGCACCTCGCAGGTGCAGCTGGGCCTCATCGCCCGGGGCGTGCTCTCCCACGACCTGTGGTGGGACTGATCCGGTGGGGGAGGCGGCCGTGACGTTCGAGTCCCTGGGCTCGTGGCCCGGGGTCCTCACGACGCTCCTGTCGGGGACGTCGCTCACCGCCGACCAGGCCGAGGTGGTCCTCGACCAGGTGTGGGCGGGCGATGCCACCCCGGCCCAGGTGGCCGGGCTGCTGGTGGCCCTGCGGGCCAAGGGGGAGTCCGTCGAGGAGATGACGGGCTTCGTCCGGACCATGGTGTCCCACGCCCTGCCCCTGGTGCTGCCCGAGGGACTCGACGTGGTCGACACCTGCGGGACCGGTGGCGACCGGCTCGGCAGCATCAACGTTTCCACCATCGCCGCACTGGTGGTGGCGGCCACCGGGGCCACCGTATGCAAGCACGGTGGCCGGGCATCGTCGTCGGCTGTGGGTGCTGCCGACGTGCTCGAGGCCCTCGGCGTGGTGGCCGACCTCGGTCCCGCCGGAGTGGCGCGGTGCATCGACGAGGTGGGGATGGGGTTCTGCTTCGCTCCCCGGTTCCATCCCGCCATGCGCTTCGCCGGACCGGTGCGCCGGGAGCTGGGCATCCCCACCGTGTTCAACTATCTCGGGCCGCTGGCCAATCCGGGCCGGGCCCGGTACCAGGTGGTGGGCGTGAGCACCCCGGCCGTGGCCGACAAGATGCTCGGGGTGCTGGCGGCCAACGGCACCCGACGGGCCATGGTGGTGTACGGCGACGACGGGTTGGACGAGCTGAGCACCACCGGTCCGTCGACGGTGCACGAGCTGGTCACGACCCCGGACGGGCACCAGGAGCGGTCGGTCTACCGGGTCGACCCCGCCGATCTGGGGTTCGCCCCGACGACGCTGGAGGACCTGCGCGGCGGTGACGCCGCGTACAACGCCGAGGCCATCCGCCAGGTGATCGGCGGCCGGGCGTCACCCCACCGCGATATCGCCGTGCTCAAC
>Ga0302320_10022802_pt1 | contig 12325 bp, 10 predicted proteins | sample Bog_T0_3_FD_202130 | JGI IMG/M metagenome (GOLD analysis project Ga0302320, IMG submission 202130) | Peat permafrost microbial communities from Stordalen Mire near Abisko, Sweden - Bog_T0_3 | ecosystem: Environmental > Terrestrial > Soil > Wetlands > Peat | place: Sweden: Abisko, Stordalen Mire...
GAAGTGGACCGCCGCGGACCGGCCGATCGACGGACGCGACGTCGTGTTGTGGTACACCATGGGGATCACGCACAACCCGCGCCCCGAAGATTGGCCGGTGATGCCGGTGTATGAGGCCGGTTTCAAGCTGGTGCCGCTGGGCTTCTTCGGCGCCAACCCGGCCATGGATTTGCAGCCGCCGCGGTGAAAAGCCGCTTCCCTTCGCCCGAATCGCCGATGACTTCTTACCGAGCCGCGGCCACAGGGAGCGGTCTTTTCTCGGTCTAGGCCCCGGGGTGCCGACTCCAGCGCGGAGAGTCGTTTTATTTCCCCGCTTCTGCTACTTGGCGGCGCGCATGGCGTAGGCCTTATTGGATTCCTTCAACAGCGTCTCCGCCTTAGGCATGCTGGAGATGGCTTGCAACACTTCGGCATCCGTCTGCTTGGCCGCCTGGTTGGCAACCTTCTTGTTGAATGCCCGGAAGAGGAACTCGAAGCGCAGGCGATCCCGCAGCCAATCCTGATTGGCGGTGAATTCCGCGTCCGTGAAAACCACCTGCTGGGATTTCAGGAAGTCCTTGAAGCGCTGCATCGTGTCGGCATCCGGCGTCCAGTTTTCGCCCGACAGCGTCGGTTTCTTGGTGCCGAAGTATTGCGCCGCAAAATGAAAGAACTGATCCTGATACAGATTGGCGGAAGCCAGCACGTGGCGCTGGAACGCGTTAGCGCGCGGCGAAGTGTATTTCTCGTCGGGCGTGATGCCGCCTCCGCCGAATACCTTGCGGCCGCTGTCGGTGGCCTTCACGTCGTCCGTGGGCGTCGGCGCTCCGTCTTTGGGACGCGCACTGTAATATTCGATCATCGACGAATGGGAGTAATCGCGCTGGATCAACCGTCCGCTGGGAGTGTAGTAATGAGCGATGGTCAGCAGGAGCGCGGACCCATCCACCAGCGAGAACTGCGCCTGCACCAGGCCTTTGCCGAAGGTGGTTTCACCCATCACCCACGCGCGGTCGTGATCTTGCAGCGCTCCCGATACGATCTCCGAAGCCGACGCGGAATCGCGATTCACCAGCACTACGATGGGGTATTTCAGGGCCGGATCCTTGGGGTCCTTTGCCTTGGCCTTATATACCTGATCCGCTTCCACGCGCCCGTGCTGGGAGACAATCACCTGACCGTCGCGCAGGAATCGCCCCGCCAGGAATACGGCTTCGTTCACCAGGCCGCCCAGGTTGCCGCGCAGGTCCAGAACCAGCGACGTGACCTTGGACTCGTCCAGATCCTTAAATCCCTTCTGGACGTCGTGCTCGATGTTGGAGGCCTCGAAGCTGCTCACGCCCAGGTACGCGGCGCCGGGCTTGAGCCAGAACATATCTACCACGCTGGTTTCGATGGAATCGCGCGTCACCGTTGTGGTGTAGGGCTCGGTGCTGCCTTCGCGCCGCACGGTCACCTTCACGTCGGTACCGCGCGGGCCGCGCAGCATCTCGGCCACCTGGCTGGTATCCATGGCGTTGGCCGCGGTGCAGGGCTCGGCGCAGGTTTTCTTGCCGTCGACCGCGTAGATCCAATCGCCGCGCCGCAGATCGGCATTGGCCGCCGGCGAACCCGGGAAGGGTTCCATGACGACTACTTTGGGGCCGTCCACGGTGATCTGCATGCCCACGCCATAATACTGGGCGTGCTGGCGGCGCATCATCTCTTTGTATTCCGCCGCCTCGATGAAGTTGGAATGCGGATCGAGCGCGTGCAGCATGCCGGGAATCGCGCCGGCATAGAACGCCTTTTCCGTATTGACCGGCTCGGCGGCATTCTGTTCGACCAGCGCAAAAGCCGACGTCACCGCTCTTACGGCGGGGTCAAGATCATCCGCCGCCGGTGAGGCGGCGCGTGCCAGGATTCCGGGGCCGTATAACGGCGCCAGAAGAGCCGCGCCTGCAACCACCAGGGCGGCGAGTAATGTTTTTCTTCTTTTCATGTTTCTTGCCAGGCGCAGGGATGAAAGCTCCCCACAGTAGTCTTAGACTTGGACGGCGCTCCCTATAGAAATGGTAGCAGATCGGAAAAAACGGGGGAATTCCCGTTTGGGCTCCAACATACGGCCCATTTGCCGCGCGCGTGAAAAGACCGCTTCCTTGGGTTGCGGCTCGGAAAGAGACGGGTATCGGCCACCTCCATGCCCGCAAGGCGCTATGGTAGGAGAGTCGCGTTTCTCTATGGGCAAAAGGATCATGCTGGTGGTGGTGGGCGCCGGAATCGGTTCGCTGGCGGGATTGCTGGTATCGTTTCTGGGCGTGGGCAATTGGGCCTTGATCGCCGGAGCCGCCGTGGGAGCGGTGATTCCGCCCGTGGTTCTGGGTCCTCCTTCACACCCCTCATAATAAAGGCTTGCAAATGGCTCCAACTCCCTGTAGAGTGCAGCCGAGGAGGATTCAATGCCGTTTTGTGCCAGTTGCGGTAGTCAAGTCGAAGGAAAGTTCTGCCCGAAATGCGGTGCGGCGATCGTAGCCGGAGGGGCAGCTCCACCTCCCTCCTCCGGTCCAGTCAGCAGCCCCTATGTGGCTCCAGTGGCCGCGGCGCCCTTGCAGGATAACGTCGCGTCGGCGCTGTGCTATGCGCTCGGCTTTATCACGGGAATCGTTTTCCTGGTGATGGAACCGTACAGCAAGAACCGCGCGATTCGTTTCCACGCCTTCCAGTCGATCTTCATGAGCGTGGCCTTATTCGGCATTGAGATCGTACTTGGCTTCATCCTCACCATGTTGCCCTGGAGCATGTACTACTTTTTGTGGCGGATATTTGGCCTGGCGCTCTTCGCGCTCTGGGCTTTCCTCATCTATTCGGCATATCAAGGCAAAACCATAGTGCTTCCGGTGGTTGGTCCACTGGCACAAAAGCAGGCGCAGTCCTAAAGTTTCCGCGCAACAACAAGGGTACCTGGCGCGTCATAAGCAGTGTGAAGCGATTGCTGGTTGGCGTAGCGTTGGTGTGTGCCGCGACGGCACAGTTGCCGCATATTGGCGACATCGATTTTTACGGCCTCCGCAAAATCACGGCGGCACAAATCCTGAGCGCCACCGGTTTGGCCCCGGGCGATACCTTGCCCGCTTCCAAGGGCAATCTGGAAGACCAGATCGCCGATCTCGATGGCGTGGTGGCGGCCCACGTAGAAGCGGTCTGTTGCGAAGGGAATCGCAGCACGCTTTTCATCGGCATTGTGGAGGAGGGTGAGCCGCAACCGGCCTTCCACTTGCCGCCCGCCGGAACGGCCACGCTGCCGCCGGAGTTGATGGCCCTCTACCGCGAATATAGCGGCGCCGAACTCCGGTCGCACGCCAACGGCGCATCGGCCGAGGATCTCACGGCCGGCCACGCTCTTTCTCCCGACCCCTCTCTGCGCGGATTTCAGGATGGCTTTATCGCCTTCGCCGCCGCCCACCTGGATGCGCTGCGCGAAGTGCTGCACAGCGGCCCGGAGCCCGAGGAACGAGCCGCCGCGGCTACCGTGATCGGCTACGCGCACAATGCCAAGGATGTGGTGGACGATCTTGGGTTCGCCATCCAGGATCCCGACGAGCAGGTGCGCGCCGGCGCCATGCGGGCGCTCACCGCCATCGCCGTACTGGCAGAGAAGAAGCCGTCGTCGGGCATTCGCGTCGCCCCCACCGGCTTCGTCGATTTGTTGAACTCGGCGATGCTGAGCGATCGCGTGGAAGCCGCCAAAGCACTGCTGACCCTTACCGATCACGGAAACCCGGCGGCGCTCGGTCTGGTTCGCGACCGGGCATTACCGGCCCTGGCGGAGATGGCGCGCTGGAAGAATACGCAGTACGGGCTTCCGCCGTTTCGCTTGTTGGGGCGCGTCGCCGGGCTTACAGACGCGCAAATCCAGCAGAGCTGGGAAAACGGCGACCGCGAACCGGTGATCCAAAAGTCGCTCGATACCGCGGCCGGCAAACACCGCCCGTAGCGGCGCTCTACAATAGCAGGAGAAAGCGGCCCCACTCGATGGCATTCACGCGGCGACAACTCCTGGCGGGCATGGCGGCAGGCGCGGCCCTACCGCTGGCTCTGCGCGCGCAATCGAAAGGCGGCGGCGCTATGCGTCCGCGCGTCACGCCGGCCGTCTGCCTGTATTCGCGAGTGCTGATCAAGGTTGGCTATATCGATCTGCCCATGATCGTGCGCGGGCTGGGCTTCGACGGCGTCGATCTCTCGGTAGAGCCCGGCGGGCACGTGCTGCCCGCGAAGGCCGACTATACTCTGATGCCGGCGCTGGAGGCAATCACGGGCATCGGGCTCGACGTCCCCATGCTGACCACCGCTCTCACTACGCCGGATAACGACGCCCAACAGGTGCTGGGGCTCGCCACCTATATCGGCGTGCCATTCTTCCGCCCGGGCCACTGGAAATTCACCGGGTCGGCGGAGGTCCAGATGCAACTTGGTGTAGTGCAACGGGACGTCGCCATACTGGCGCAGTTGGGGCGCGCCACCAAGATGGCGATGGGAATTCACAACTATCTGGATGGCGCCGAGGGCGCGGCAGTGGCGGATATCGATCGGGTGATCCGGCCCATCGATCCGCAGTGGGTGGGCTACGATTTCGACGTCGCCTACGCCACGCTGGAAGGCGGCGAAGCCGGTTTTGAAGGGCCGCTGGAACTGGCCTTGCCGCGCCTGAAGATGGTCACCCTGCGCGATTTCAAATGGGAAAAGCAAGCTGACGGCGGCCGAACCGTGAAGGCGTGTCCCTTGGGCCAAGGAGTGGTGGACTTCGCCAGGTTCTTTGCCGCCCTGGCGAAGGCACGCTTCGCCGGGCCGGTTTCGTTACAGGTAGATCACCAGCCGGCGGACGTCCTGGAGGCCATTAAGACCGACTTGGCCTTCGTTCGCAAGCAGATCGCTACGGCGTACGGGGGATAGAAGAGCGGGTCCAGGGGGGACCCGCGCGGACCAGGGGGTCCGCCCCACGTTAGAGCAGCTCGTCGATGACCGGCTCGGGGTTCGCCACCGTGGCGGCAAGTTCCGGCTCGGCTGGCAGTTCGGGCGCCGGCACGGCTTCGGCCACCTCGGCCTGCAGAGCCGCACGAACGGATTCGGGAACGTGCGGGGAAAGCGTCACTTCGCACTCGCAGCAATCGCTGCAGCGGAGACACTTTTCGCACAGATGGTTGTCGCACGAATCCTTGGTGCAGCGCACGCAGATCCGCGTGGATCCTTCGCCGCAAATATTGCATTGAAAAGCCATAATGACCTATTTTTTCTTCTTTGCCGCGCTGGGAGGCGCCAGTTCCGTACCGCGGCAGCGCTGCGCTTCCTGATCCATTACCTTGTATTCCTTCTCGCGCTCCGCTGCCAGATTCACCACATACTGCTGGAGCCGGTCGCGCCCGGCATTCCCTTCCGCCGCCAGGGCGATGAGCGCCTGCGCGTCGCCGGCGCTCTGGTATTTCCGCAAGGCCTCGGCCACCGAGTTCAGCATGGCTTCCAGACCCTGTTCGCGGAAGAGTACCACCAGGGCGTCGGAGAGTCTTTCCGGATTGCCGGCCAAAGCCTTGGCGCCATCGGCCAGAGCTCGAGCCTGATCTTTGCCGGACTGCACTTGCGCCGCGTAGGCTTGCGGTGCTCCCTTGGCCACCCACGCCGCGGCGTCCATCCGCTCCAGCACCGGCTGCAGTCGGGTGGCGCGCTCACTCATGTCCTGTAAGACTGTGGCAATCTCCCAATCGGATTCGAGTCCCGCGGGTTGCTGTGGATTTGCCGGCGGCTGGGTCTGGGCGCAAAACGCCGCCGCGCAGGCGAATAAGGTCAAACCTCGCAGAGCGCAATTCATAGCACTCCTCTAAATCTATCACGCGCGAGGTTGGTGGCCGTCAGTTTCCGCCGCCCGGAGGCGGGGGCGGAGTAGTAGGCGCAGGCTTCTTGGTCTTTCCCCCATCGCCCTGCGCGCCGGGACCGCCGGTGGTGCCGCCGGGGATGGTTGTGCCACCGCCGCCAGGCAGGCCAAGACCGCCGGGGTTATGCAGCACCAGATCGGCGACGGCATTCTTGAGCGCGTTCCATGCGAATTTGACGGCGCCCGGCGAGGGGTTGGCAGCCTTGGCAAGCGGCTGATTGGGGTAAATACGAATCCATTCATCCGGATTCAGGATCTTCGGGACGCTGGTTGGTTGCAACAGGTGCCGCACTTCCACCTGACCCGCTTCCACGCCCACATAAGTAGTACCGTCAGGGTCTTCCACTGCCACGTCAAAAACCGTGCCGCGAACAGAAATCAAGGCCGTGGGCGTCGAAACCTTCTTGGGATTGGGCCCGTTGCGATGTTCGATTTGCACCCGGATCTTGCCCAGAATCAAATCCAACATGTCTTCGATCGTCCACTTTGCCTGGAAAATCACATGCGAATTCTGGAAGACCTCGAAAGTACTACCGTCGCTGATCTGGAATCTCGCGTAACCATCCGGACCCGTGAAGATTTCCTCTTTGGCTCCCACCATGCTGTTGGTGGCATTGGCCCCGGGTGTGCCGAATTGGAACAGTGCTACCTGTACGCCTCTCTGCACCCAGACCTGCCCCTGTACTTCGAGGGCTTTCGCCTTTTCATGGGATTGGGCTTGGGCAGGTGTCAAAGACACGACGATAGCTACTGCGAGAAGCAGTATTTTGACAGTCCGCGCGAGCGTTAAGGGCCTGGGCATAGCTCCATTTTCAGGCAGAGAATGTGACAATCCCGCCCTTTTGTCTATGACTTTACAAGTCTAGCACCAAACTTGCAGGGCAAATAGCTGGCCTATGGTGTAATAACTGCAAGCCACATCAATTCAGTGGTTTGTTGGATTCGGCCGAGAGCGAAATGGGGTAGAATGGTACACAACTGTGTGTCATAAGGGAACAGGTCATTGGGTCCTACGCTTTGGGGTGCTGGCGCTCGCCGGCGCGCTCGGCGCTTCGGCCCAGTCGGACTGGCGACTGATCGGCAGCTCCGCGATCGCATCGTCGCTGGCCGGACCAATCACCGGCCCGATGAACAAGGTCTGGTATTCCGCGGACGGATCTCTTCTCTACGCGCAAACAAGGTCGGGGAAGACGTTTCAGACTCTGGATTTCGAGACTTGGGAGCCGGCAGCCGCCGATGCGCCTGGGCCGCCGCAGACCTTCGCTCGCGAACCCGGCCGCAAACCCGATCCCAGCCCCATGGCCCAGTACTTCTCCCTGAGCGCCACTTCATCGGAAGTGTGGGGAGTTGGCCGCCAGTTGTTTCGTTCCTCGGACGGCAAGAGTTGGGACACACTTACGTCTTACAAGTCCGATTCCGTCATTGGGCCGGGCATCCGCAGCGTCGCCATCTCCCCCAACGACGCCAGCCAACTGGCCGTAGCAAACGAAGACGGCGTGTGGCGCTCTCTCGATGGCGGCCTCACCTGGACAGGCTTGAATCAACATTTGCCGAACCTATCGATCGAACGGATTCTGGCAACGCCCAGCGGCGGCCGGCCGGCACGAATTCTCAACGGCAGTTTTGTTCTCGAACTGGCCCCCGGCAGCACCGTGTGGCACGGGCTTCCGGCGGCGCTGCCTCTCACCGAGGATGCGCACAAACAGGCATACTCCAGCCAGCTAGGGGCTGAAATCTCCACCTTCGCCGCGTCTAGCGATGGCCGTCATGTGTATGCCGGCTCGTCGGACGGCCGTATCTGGTATTCCGTGGACGGCGGAGCGACCTTCCTGCCCACGGCAACGGCAGGCGAGCATGGCCAAACAGTGGAACGGCTTTACATCGATCCCATGAAGCCCGAAGTGGTGCTGGCGGCATTGAGCGGTGACGGCAACCACGTGCTGCGCACCTTCAACGCCGGCCGATTTTGGGAGCCCGTCGGTTCGACCAGCCTGGCCGACGCCCACGCGGTGACCGCCGACCGCGTTTCCGGCGCGGTGTATGTGGCTACCGATAAAGGCGTATATTGGACTCGTTTCGAGTTCGAAACCGGTGTGATGACTACCGACCTCACCTGGACGAGCCTCTCGGCTCATCTACCGGCGGCGAAAGTTGTGGATGTGGCACTGGATCCGGCGGCCGTTCAATTGTATGTCGCGCTGGAAGGATACGGAGTCTACGGCACTGCCGCCCCGCACCGGGCTAGCAGCTTGAGCCTGGTGAATACCGCCGACTTCAGCACGCGCGCGGCCTCCCCTGGTTCCCTGGTCACGGTGGTGGGTCCGAAGGTAAGCGCGGTGACGGGTGGCGCGCTGCCGTACAAGGTCTGGAACAACCTGCTGCCCTCGGGAGAAACCTCCGATTCACAAATTCAAGTTCCTTTTGAAGCGGTGGGCCCGACGGTATCGCTGACGTTGCAGACCACGGCCGGCACCATGACCCGCGATCTCCCGGTTCTGCCGGCATCGCCGGCCATCTTTGTGAGCCAGGATAGCGTACCGTGGATTTACGATGCCGATAGCGGCATGCCGCTGGATCGCAACGTGGCCCATCCCGGTCAACGCCTTCAGGTGATGGTCAACGGCATGGGCAAGGTGCATCCCGATTGGCCCGCCGGCATTCCCGCACCCGCGCAAGACACTCCGGTAGTCGCAGCCAAAGTGCAAGCCTATCTGGATCGCAGCGAGGTGCCGGTAGCGCGCGCCACCTTAGCGCCAGGGTATGTGGGCATGTACCTGGTGGAGCTGGAACTTCCCGTGGTTGCCAACTACGGCGCCATGGAACTCTACGTCACCGCCGACGGCCAGGAAAGCAATCGCGTACAGATCGTGATCGTGCCGTAGGCAAGATTGAGTGGGGCGGATGATTTGGACTCGCTAGCAGGTTTCCAGAACGTCCCCGGTGCGCGTCGGTAACGGGATTCGCGGACAGGCGGACACCTCCCGCTCCGAATTGCCAGCTTCCCCCAAGGCAGTTTTGGGTCAATGTACGAAAGGCCCACCCTGACGGCCATAATAGCCTGCAAGTGGCAGACACCAGAGGCGAATCCGGCTGCAAGCGAGGGTTAATTCGTCATCATTGAGCCAGAAATAAAACTAGACGCCGCAAGCCGAGTTCGGCTGGGGCACGCAGGTCCTCGGAGTGCGCGCGGAGAAACTCTGCGGTAGCTCGAATTGCGCTGTTCCTCTCCTCCGGACTGCTCTCGATGTCGAAACTCGGAAATCCCTTGATTTGGCTGAGCGCCCAGGCGACATAATCGCCAACCCGGACACTCCGCTTGCCGGTTGGGAGATGAGAGATGGGGTCCGGCCCCGACGATCCCATTATCATACCGGTCGCTGTCTCGACCAAAACCGCCCCACTAGGCTGGCGCTCCGCAGTGCCGATCTCTTCTGTCCGCTCCAATCCCAGAAGCACACATTCGCGGAACACTTCGTTCATCAACAATGGCGAGTGAATGAGACTCCCTGCGTCGTGGCCAGCCATGATCATTCCGACAGGCGACATGGGAGAGTCGGGTTCGACGAAGAGCTTACGCGCGAATGCCCGAAGAACCTCATCGTCAGGCCATGTCCACAGTGGCAACAGCCGGTCCAGATTCACGACTCGATCTCCCTTGGTGGCCGCGGCCCACTCGCGTGGCGCCCCCGCCGGATCCCAGCGGAACAACAGCACTCCCAGGTCGGCAGGCCAAGCGCCTCTCATTTGGACCGCCCGCCTGGCCAGCAACTCGGAAACAGATGGGTTGCGGCGTCCGCGGAGTTCATCCCCCACAACGCCTGCCGCTGTACCTCGAAGGAGCACTTGCGCCGCGTCCCACCATTGAATCTCGTCATTCGAGTCGTCTGCCAGCAGATCGAAGCAGCGTTCTGCGAGCGACCTGTTTTTATTGCGGACGAGCCAGGCCATTCTCTTGACCGGATCGGTCCACCGGAAATTATCGAGCCCGTAATAGGACTTCAACAGCATCTCGACCACCGTGGACACCGGCAACGGACGCCACGTCGGCAGGTAAGGGCGGTTGTAAGAATAAGCTCGCGTAAGCCGCTGATCATGGTCTAGCGCGTCCAATAATGGATCGATGGCCTGGACGCCTTCTTGCGCCAATATTTTGTAGATCGGGGAGCGGTCGTACCAAATGCCCCCAGGTGCGCCCACCTGCCGCTCGTCGAAATCCTCCAGGCGATCGATTAGCACGCTGATTCGCGCGGGCTGAGCCATCCCAACGAGCGCGGTTGGGTCAAACGGCGGCCTCGGCGTTTCTCGCAGGCGGCGCCGCGCGTCCGCCAGCAGTCTGGCGACAGGGTCCAGAAAACTGACTGGTGAGCCGTCCCTGGGGAGCCTCACCGGTCCGAGATTTCTGTAAGCGGATTCGTAATCCGGGCGTGCCAGGAGCAGCGACTCTGAAATGTCCACAGTCAGTTGGTCATCGCCCGCACCGTGGGCGATCAGCGCCTCAGTAAAACCTGCGCTGAGCCAAGATGTTCCCGCAATCTCGAGCCACTGCAATTTGTCGAGATGCTCGGCCTCGGGAGCGGTAACGCCCGTGCGCGCTACCGGAAGAGCCCGCACGTTCTGCAACATCTGCCCGGCAAGATCCAATTCGTCTAGCCGTAGGAGGAGTGCCGCGCCGACAAGTTCGGCATCCGGAGGAGCACTGATGCGGCTGCCGTGCCAGGAGTTACCCTGAGCTGACGCAACGTCAGCCCGCAAATCCGCCGGGCCGCCCACGTGTTCCACGCGATGCGCGAGACCGTCCCAACAGACGGCGAAGCCTTCCGGAAAATACCAGCCGTGCGTGGTCAGATGGTCGCTCTGTCCCCAGGTAAGGTGGAGTTCGATCTCCCGATACTCGCCGCCTCGCGGATCGGCTAGTCCGGCATCGAAAAGCATTGCTACTAGGTCAGAAACGTAGTCCGGGACGCCGGCAACCTTGACCGTCTGCCAGGCAGCGTGTTGGCGCGGAGGTACGGGAAGTGCCGCGTTTGCGCTTGGCGTAAGGGCTAATATGAGTTCCAGACATGCAAACCAACTCGGACTGAGTATTCGCCACATTGACGAGTCCTAAGCCGATTCTAGCTCTATCCGACGATGACCCAAAGCTGCCCCGAAGCTAGGCTCGGCTGCGGCCATTGAAGAACAGGAGGACTTGGGGTTGCGGACAAAGACGTTTCTGGAAACTACACCACAGCGGGTAAGCGTGTACCGCTTTGGACTCGCTACCGTGACGGCTTCGTCGTTGCAAGGGCCATTGTAGTGTGCTTAATGATATGGCTGTCGTGCAGGCTGCTTTTCAGCCGCGTTTATCAATGGTAACCCTCGCCGGGTTCGGAAAGTGACCTAACCAAGACGCGCCCGCAGTCGCGATCCGGGCACCTCCCCAACCCCACAGACCGACCGGGGGGGTGGCGGACCCAGAGGGTAACCCAGCGGGTCCGCCCCCCCACACTCAGCGCTTGACTGTCGCCGTCAGCGGCGTCTCGCGCGACGATCCGCCTACGAAGAACTTGTATTCGCCGCTCAGCAATTCCCAGTCGTCTTTCTGTTCGTTGAAGATCGAGAGAAACTTCGGTTCGATCGCCAGGGTGACGGTTTTCGATTCCCCCGGCCCCAACGGAACTTTGTCCCAGGCTACCAACCGCTTGGGTGGCTCCTGCGCGGCAGCCGGCAGTCCGGCGTAGACTTCCACAATCTCCGCGCCCGCGCGCTTCCCGGTATTGCGCACCGTAAACGTCACGCTATCAATACCCGCTTTCAGACCGCTGTAGGCATACGTGGTGTAGGAAAGCCCGTACCCAAACGGAAACAGTGGCGTCTTGTTCTCGGCGTCGAACCACTTGTAGCCGACCTTCAAACCTTCTGTGTAATCGATATCGAAGGCTCCGCGCCCGCCGCGGCCACCGCCACCGCCACCACCGCCCCGGCCCGCAGGTGCGGCGCCCGTCGCGGGCGGCGCCGGCGGCGCCATGCCAAAAATCTGCGGGTGCGGCAGATCGGCATCGGTCTTGGCAAAGCTGACCGGCAGCTTGCCGCTGGGGTTCACTTCTCCGAACAAAATATTGGCCAGCGCTTCGGCCCCGCGAATCCCCGGATACCAGACCTCGATCGCGCCGCTCACCTGTGCGATCCAGGGCATGGCCGCCGCGCCACCGGTTTCCAGCACGACCACGGTATGCGGATTGGCGGCGGCTACCGCGGCCACCAGGTCATCCTGCTTTTCGGGCAGCGTCAGGGTGGGAAGATCGCGCCCTTCGCTGGTCGGTTGGTTGACGAAAACGATGGCGATCTCCGACGCTTTGGCCAGGGCCGCAGCCGCCGCCAGATCGGCGCCGTCGTTGTATTCCACCTTGGCCTTGGGCGCTTTGGCGCGAATGGCCTTCATGGGAGACGTGGGGAACCAGACCG
>Ga0302320_10022803_pt1 | contig 12325 bp, 8 predicted proteins | sample Bog_T0_3_FD_202130 | JGI IMG/M metagenome (GOLD analysis project Ga0302320, IMG submission 202130) | Peat permafrost microbial communities from Stordalen Mire near Abisko, Sweden - Bog_T0_3 | ecosystem: Environmental > Terrestrial > Soil > Wetlands > Peat | place: Sweden: Abisko, Stordalen Mire...
AATATGTTCGTCGCGCTCAAACCGCTCAATAAGCGGCCCGGGCGCGTCACCGGAGACGACGTGGTCGCGCGCCTGCGCAGGCAGCTTACAAGCGTTCCAGGGGCCACTCTTTTCTTGCAGGTGCAGCAAGAATTTCAGATCGGCGGGCGCGGCAGCGCGGCCCAATATCAATACACCCTTTCAGACGAAAATCTGAATGAGCTGAATTCCTGGGCGCCTCGCTTCGAGGCACGTGCCCGCGCAATGCCGGAACTGCGCGATGTATCGACTGACCAGCAGAACCAGGGCCTTGCCGAGAATCTCGTCATCGACCGCGATACCGCTTCGCGCCTCGGCATCACGGCCACGGCGATCGACAACGTGCTCTACGACGCCTTCGGGCAGCGCGAAGTCTCCACCATGTATACCGCGCTGAACCAGTACTTCGTGGTCATGGAGGTCGACCCAAAATACCAGCTCAGTCCGGATGCGCTGAACGGAATATATATCAAAGCCAACAACATCGTCGGTTCAACGCCCGCGGGCACCGGCTCGGGTATAGCGGCCTCCGCTGCCCCCATCGCCTCCCCCGGCGCAATTACGGCGGCGCTCGCAAGCCCAACGCCGGTCGCTCTCACTCCTTCCACCGGCGGAGCCATGGTGCCGCTCTCCACCATCGCTCACTTTGAACAGCAGCGCACCTCACTGCAGGTGAACCACCAGGGGCAATACCCCGCCGTCACCCTCACTTTTAACCTGGCGCCCAACGTGGCGCTCGGCGATGCCGTCACCGCGCTTGAAAAAGTGCAGGCCGAAATGGGCATGCCTTCCGCCATCCACGCAACCTTCCAGGGAACCGCGCAAGCCTTTCAGGACTCGCTGCGCAACGAGCCGTATCTCATCCTCGCCGCGCTGGTCGCTGTCTACATCGTCCTCGGCATCCTGTACGAAAGCCTGATCCATCCACTTACGATCCTGTCCACCCTGCCGCCGGCGGGCGTAGGAGCGATCCTCGCATTGCTGTTGACGGGCACCGAGCTCAGCATCATCGCGCTCATCGGAATCATTTTGCTTATTGGAATCGTCAAGAAAAACGCCATCATGATGATCGATTTCGCTTTGCAGGCGGAGCGCGATCAAGGCCTGCCGCCGGTAGAGGCAATCTACCAGGCATGCCTGCTGCGCTTTCGACCCATCATGATGACCACCATGGCTGCGCTGTTCGGCGGGTTGCCGCTGGCGATCGGCATGGGCGTCGGCTCCGAGCTGCGCAAGCCGCTCGGCATCACCATCGTGGGCGGCCTCATCGTCTCCCAGGCCCTCACGCTCTTCACCACCCCGGTGGTCTACCTCTTCTTTGACCGCCTGCAATGGAGGGTCATGAAGCTGCGCCGCATCGGATCGGAACTGGAAGAAGCACCGGGAGACTGAGAGCAGCTGCCAGCTTCTAGCCTTTACGTTCCAAACCAAATTAACTGGCTGACAATAGGCCATGCGTACGCGGGATTAAGACCCCCGGGTTTGAGGGAACGCAAATGCCGCGCAACACGTTGTCAGATGCTACAGCAGTTTCGATTTTGCTGTTTACATAAATCGAGCGGCTGAGTGGCTTTTTCCCCAGGGAAAGCCACCTTGCACGATCTCAAAATGGCAAGACGAGAATCGAAAATGCTCTAAGAGCCAGAACCTGGAAGCTGTTCCCTCAATCCGCGAAGGCCTCTAGTTCCACCTTGGCGCTTTCGATCAGCTTTACCGGATAATACGCGTTGCGCGTGTACTGCTTCACCATGCGGTTGGTATTGAAAAACGATCCGTTGATCGCCAGGGTCGAGCGCATCAGGCGCGCCCATTTTTCAGGCGCCTCAAGGTAGAGCGGCACCACGGCCGTTTCCAGCTTCTTATAGAGCGAAATCGCTTCCTCAGTGTCATTGGCGCCGTCTTCAATGGCCCAACCTGTGAACCCTTCCACACATCCTTCGATCCACCACCCGTCGAGAATTGACAGGCTGGGAACACCATTCAGCGCAGCCTTCATTCCACTTGTTCCCGAAGCTTCGTAGGGTCTGCGCGGTGTGTTCACCCATACATCCACACCAGCGGTCAGCAGCGCCCCCAAGTCCCATGCGTAATTTTCCAAATACACAATCCGCAGTAAATCATTTGAGAATCGGGCTGCATCTCCGATGACTTCCTGGATGAGCGCTTTGCCCGGCTCGTCCTGCGGGTGAGCCTTACCGGCGTAAAGAATCTGTAGACCCCCAGCCGCCTTGGCAATACTTAAGAGCCGATCCGGATCGGTAAACAGAAGAGTGGCGCGCTTATACGTCGCCGCCCGTCGCGCAAAACCCAATGTCAGCACTTTGGGGCTCAGAACCTTGCCGGAGCGCGCAGCGACTTCAGCCAGCAATTCACCCTTGGCACGCGCATGTGCCGCAAGTATTTCCTTTTCAGGCAAATCAATTGCATTGCGGAGATAAAGATTATCACGCCGCCAGGAAGGGGCATGTGCGTCAAGAACCCTCTGAATCGGCTCAGAAACCCACGTGGGCGCGTGCACCCCGTTGGTGATTGAGTCGATGGGGAACTCCGGAAACATTGCCCGGGAAACAATAGCGTGCTGCATCGCCACACCGTTCGCGTACCGCGAAAAACGCAGCGCCAGCAGCGTCATGTTCAACATGCCGTCCCGATAACAGCCAAGCTTTTCCAGGCGTGCCGTCCGGTCGCCACCAAGAATGCGATTTGTCTGTTCGGTTGAGAAGCGATCATGGCCGGCTGGAACCGGCGTGTGCGTGGTAAATACGCACTTCTGACGGACCCGCTCCATGTCTGCTTCCGTGACAGAACCCAACGGTCCACCGCCGAGCTCACTCTCGAGCAACGCCAGCGTCAACAGCGCTGCATGCCCCTCGTTCATGTGATAGACGTTCACGTGATGGCCCAAAGCACTTGCCATCCGCGCTCCACCCATGCCCAGCACGACCTCCTGCTGCAACCTGTAATTGGAGTCGCCGCCATACAAGTGATCGGTCAGGCCGCGATCCCAGCCGGAGTTTTCATCAAGGTCTGTGTCCAGAAGGTAGATCGGCACCACGTGACCGTAACGACCAACCAGGTCATAGCGCCAGGCGCGGATCGTCACAATGCGGCCTTCCACGGATACTGTGACGCGAGCAGTTTCCGCTGTGCAGAACTCCGCCGGATCCCAGGGCTGAACATCCTCGCGCTGAATCCCGTTACTGTCCAAATGCTGCTGGAAGTATCCCTTTCGATGTGCCAGTGTGAAGGCAACCAGCGGAACGCCAAGGTCGGCCGCGGAGCGCATCGTATCGCCCGCCAAGACTCCTAGCCCACCGGAATATGTCGGCATTGCGGGATTGATCGCAATCTCCATTGAAAAATATGCGACCAGGCCTGTGGTAGGAAATGATTCGTAGGAGAAAGGCGTTGAAGGAGTAGCGGGCGTAGAGTGCATTACTTGTATATCTCCGCGACGCTTCAGGAATGTTGAAGCGGCGATCTAGGAATAGGACTCTTGTAACGCATCGGGTAATCGGAATCCTACCCGGTCTTGAATTGTGGAATCTTGTTCGATTTTAGCAAGGAGCTCGTCCAAAAACTCTTGCACCTTCGGGTGACTTCGATTGAATGAATCAGAGTGGGCGGCTCGACTAGAAAGGAGACTCCGCCGGGTTTTTGACTGAACCCAACATAGCCGGTAGATCGTTCTATCCGATCAAAAACACCTGCGTGCCAACTCTTCATCTAAATGCCGAAAACCGATGGCTGGATTTCTTAAACAATTTGATGTGCGCCTCCCGATGCATGGCAGATATGGATTTGAGGGACAATTCCGAATTGCGCGAAGTAGCGTCCGCCAAGCGTCTCGACAAAGGAGTCGGCATCGTCCTGATACACAAGGTTGATCGTGCAGCCCCCAAAACCACCGCCGGTGAGCCGCGCGCCTATCAAACCCGGGATGTCCTGGGCCAGTTCAACCATGGCGTCTGCCTCTATGCAACTACCCTCGAAGTCTTTGCTATAACTGATATGGGCTTCGGTCATCAGCTTGCCGAGTTCGGCTAGATCGCCCTTAAGAAGGGCGTCCGCAGCCGCCACGGTGCGCAAATTCTCCGTAATGATGTGCCGCGCGCGCCGAAGGGAATTGGGCTCCATCTCCGATCCCCAGTTCGCCAGGTCTTCGACCGTGGCATCGCGCAGGAATCGCACGTTTGGCCGATGGCGCGCGATGACCGCGCAAGCGGCTTCCGATTCCCGGCGCCGGGTCGGATAGTCCCCTCCGGCAACCGAGTGCTTCACCATGGTGTTGGCGATGACGAGTGCCACACTGGGTGGAATAGGCGCCAGTTTGAAACTCAAGTCCCGACAATCCAAAAGTAAAGCGTGGTCCTTGACAGCATTAGCCGAAATGAACTGGTCCATGATGCCGCAGTTGGCACCCACAAACTCGTTTTCAGCACGTTGGCAAAGTCGAGCCAGAACAGGCCCCGGATAGCTGGTGCCGACGAGCGACAGAACCGCCAGCGCCGTCGCCACTTCAAGCGCGGCTGAACTTGAAAGACCGGAACCGAGCGGGACATCCCCCCAAAAGCTCAGGCTGAAACCAGGAATCGTATGCCCTTCGCCGGTTAGGATCGAAACCACCGCCATCGGGTAATCGGTCCAATGCTGACTGGCTTTCAAGGGAAGTGCGGCAGCGTCAAAGGTTCGTTCTTCGCCGTAATTCTCAGAGTAGAGAACGATCCTGCCGTCTGATCTGGGGGAAATCGCCGCCAAGGTCGCGAAGTCGATAGCAGCCGGCATCACGAATCCTTCTGCGTAGTCGGTGTGTTCGCCAATCAGGTTCACACGACCAGGCGCAACAAAAATCGCTGGCTCAGCGTGAAATCTGGCCTCGTGCAACGATCGCAGGATTGCGGGATCACGCATGTCCGTTCCTTTCGGAGATGGATTGAATCTCCACCACCATCGGCCATGAGAAAGATTCCCCGGGCACAAGCACCCTGGACCATTCACCTGTCGTCGCCAACGAGTCCACCGGTGCTGTCGCTGGTTCCATCGCAACACAGTTCTGTTTCACACCGGCGCGGTCTGGCCAGCCGCCATAACAGATCCACAAGCCCAGGTAGGGTGTTGCTGCGGAATCAAAACTTACCTTGATGCGGAATCCGGCCTTGGGTCGCTCCAGAGTGCACCAATTCTCGCTGGCCCCCTGCGGACCCGCGAACAGCTTGTCCCCAATGGCCGACTCCGGTGGCTGAGCCACGCTCAAATCAGCTCGGGCACCATTGGCCAGCGTGGCAATCGGCCAGTTCGTGGAGTCTCCAGCCTTTCCCAGCCTGCCGCCGCCCGATCCCTCAATCCGCAGCTTTTCAACCGACCGTGGAAGCACGATCCGATCGCCAGCCTCCACGGCAAATAGTGGATGAGCCGCCCAGGACCACGGAACTGGCTCAGAACCGATGTTCATCACCTTATAATCCAGGTTCATCAACCAGCGTTTGAGGCCTTCGTGCCTTGTCTCCAGCAAATGAATCGTTCGCTCCAGAACAAGCGGAAGTGAGAAGCACTCGCCGCGCATGGAAACAGCGAATTCTTCACTCTTTTGAGTCGTCCAGGCCACGCGCCAAAGATCGCCATGATCTGGAATGGATGCGGTCCCCCCGGTAGTCTCCACGCTGCATGCAGCAACAGATGGCAGGCACTCATCCCAGCCGCTCGCGTCGCTCTGGTCGAAAGCCATGCTCTGGGTGCGATCGGCATAGGGCGCCAGCGGAGACTGCAGCAGTTCGGACCCCGCGATGCGGATTGAGGCGATCTTTCCTCCCCGCTCCGGCAACACCGTCACGGAACAGTCCCCGGCTGTCATGAGAACGTTTACTTTTCCCGTCGCAATCTCACTGCAAGGAGTCATTCTTTTCTTCCCACCACTTCCGCCCGCGCGACCGCTAGTATTTCCCAGATTCTATCCAGCCACGCCTCGTGCTCGGGCTTCATCAATACTGAACGCAGGCACGTCACAGTGTCGGATCCGATTCTGTCTCTATCGGTTCCAGCAGACCGAAACCAGGATCGTGGCAATTGTACAAGAGCGAGATGCAAATTCCGTGTGGCACATGCCTCAAATATCTCCTGTGCCAGTTGCGTGCTCCGCTCGGGCGATTCTGCCCCCACCTTCCACACCACAATATCCAGCTCAGGAGCCCCGCTTTTTAGCGATTCAAAACCCGCCTCCTCCCGCAGAAGCCGATCTAGCCGCAGCGCTGCTCGGCGACCCATTTCCAGTCCCCGCGCGAATTCACCTCCGGGTGTCAGCGGCAAGAGCTTTTGCGTCGCCCACAGTGCCACCGCGGCCGCCCCCGCCCTTGAGCATTCCAGGCTGATCTCACCCAGGTGCATCTGCTTTGAAGTGAAGTACGTATAAGGCGAGTCGTGCTTGTAAAAGCGACCCACCCCGGGATCGCGGAACAGCACGCACCCGCACCCGTACGGCTGCAACCCATGCTTGTGAGGATCGATTACGATGGAATCGACTTGATCGATGGCCGCATAAGCGCGTCGAGCCGGCTCATCGAGCGCCTCGGATATCAGCCGGAAATATCCGCCATAGGCTCCGTCCACGTGCACCCGGAACCCGTATCGCTCGCGAAGCTGGAGCACTTCTGCCAGCGGATCAACCGCGCCGATGGCCGTCGTGCCCAGGGTCACCACCACTGTTCCCACATCCCCTTTGCGCAACTCCAGCTCCAGCCCTTCCAAGTTCATGCGTCCCCGGTCATCTGCAGGAATTTCACCGAACGGGATCTTCAGCACAGCGGAAATGCGCTTGTGCGTGTAATGCGCCTGCGCCGACGCCACCACTCTTTTCCTCTCGGCCAACCGCCCGGATACCCACAACGCCTCCAGGTTTGCCATCGTCCCGCTGGAAGTGAGGTGGCCCAGAAACAGCCCATCCCCCCAGCCGAACATGTCAGCCAGCGCCTGCACCGCCTCAATTTCCATATCCGAGCTCGCGCGTCCGCCATCCCGTGCGTGGTTGTTTGGATTGATCGACATGGCCAGAGTGTAGGCCGCACGGGCCACAGGATGAGGCGGCTTGAGCATCTGCCCGGCATAAAGCGGATGAAAATACGGGTAGTTATCCCCGAGGCGGTGCGCGACCTCCTCAAGTACCTCCTCGATTGCTCGTTGGTTGATTCGTCTTTCAAAGTCGGGCAGCGCCCTGAATTCTGCGTCAAGCACCGGTTGAGCGCAGGAAAGCAGGCCGGGAACGGGATCGGTAGGCATCGCGACCTCCCACAGTAGCACAGGCTGGTCGCACCCTGGCAACCTCATCCATGTGAGCATTTTCCGGGCAGATGATTCGTAAAATGTTACAAGAGAGGCAAAATCAGTACCCGCTTTTCCAGAGGAATGGTAGAATATTGCCAGCGTTAGAACCGAACCGGGCGTGAGCAGCAAACTCGCCCAAAAGAGCAAGATTTTGCCAGTGGTCGCTCCGATTCATCCAGCGCAATCCAATCCCAGGAAACACGATCAAATGGAACAAGGCACTGTGAAGTGGTTTAATGACGCGAAGGGCTTCGGCTTCATTTCGCGTCAGAACGGCGAAGACGTCTTTGTGCACTACTCTGCAATCAACTCGAGTGGTTTCAAGAGCCTGCAAGAAGGTCAAGCTGTACAATTCAACGTTGTGAAGGGCCCCAAAGGATGGCAGGCTGCGGACGTTCAGCCGCTCTAAACCCCAGGCCGGAGTCCGGCAGAATCTTGCAAAAACGAATGAGGGCCGGGATCACTCCCGGCCCTCATTCGTTTTGCCCACCGGCCTTCCCCGGTAGATCAAGCCGGAAGCGGGTATTCCTCCGGCCTCCAGGCAGCGTTAAGCTGGCATGGATGAACCTGTTTCGCTTGTTTTCGGGTTGAGGGAAGTTTGAAATTGAGATGCTGACCGCGATGACCTCGAAGGGTGAAGTCGCAAGTCAGCATCCAAAGCAACGTTACAGGGAAAGAAGTCGTGTTTCGTGCTCCGCTGCGACGAAACGACCTCAAGTACAACAGTCGCATGATGAACTGCTATTCCTGGTTTGTTCTATCGGCAGAAAAGCTTGACCCCATAAGCTTCCGCTTAAAGCGACCACGAGGGCGCATTACCTAGAATGGCCGCGGCGGAACGTGACAGCCGCCCATCCCACTCCGGCACCAGGAAACCTCCCGGAGGATGAGCTTCCGGACCTTTTTGGTTGCGGTGCTGCTTGCGCAAGGTTTTTTGAATTTCGTTGAGGGCAACGCTTCGTTCCGTCGGGGATTGGCGTTCCCAAAACATCACGAATCCCTGCCCGCAAACAGCGCAATGGGCTTCGGCATTTCCGCTGGTGCTCTTGCACAGAACCTGCATATCCCTGCCTCCTCGCCGGTCAATTTCTCCGACTCACGAAACTGACAATAGCCGTCTCATTGGACTATTGACCATGACCCGTCCCGGCAGGACAAGCAGTCTTTCGGGGCACCTATCCGCCCCCATAAGTGGGATGCATCCAACCCTGCAGGGTTCTTTGAGGCTGAACCGCTTCCGCAGCCCATGGCCAGACCGGTCTCTGCGGTCTCAGCTCGCCGATCGAGACACCGTGCACCAGGACGGGTCGAAGGGCTTGAAACCTTTGCCACTTCGGGTCTCCGCCCTTAATGTGAATCTCGATCCTCGACGCGTTCGGGTCGCGCCTACTATCCTGTTGTCCTGCCGCGATTTTTTCCTTCCGGCAATTGATTCCGGGGAACAGGTCATCATGAGTTCGCAAACAATTTCCGTGCAACTACCCGACGGCTCCGTTCGCGTCGTGCCTGCGGGCACAACGCCGCTCGACATAGCCAACTCGATTTCGCCGCGCCTGGCAGCAGCATCCATTGTTGCCCGGCTCACCCCGCTCAGCGGTTCCGCGCATGCGACCGGAACTGAGGCACCCTCCGCGGAAGCCGCAATGTACGCTACCGAGGATGCCGCCGCGCCGCGCCTGGTCGACCTGAATACACCGCTACAGGCGGACACCAGGCTTGAACTCGTCAAGGAAACAGATCCGGAAGCTTTGAAGGTGGTGCGCCACTCCGCCGCCCACGTGCTGGCAACAGCTGTACTTGAGCTCTTCCCGGGGACCAAGCTCGGCCACGGTCCTGCCACAGACTCAGGCTTCTTTTACGACTTCTATCGCGAGACTCCTTTCAAGCCTGAAGACCTGATTGCGATCCAGGCCAAGATGGCCGAAGTCGTCGCGCGCGATGAGCCGTTCCGCCGCGAATCGACCCCGCGATCGGAAGCGCTTGAAACTTTTGAGCGGGATGGCGATTTCATGAAGACGCACTTCGTCACCAGGTTCACTCAACCGGGCGACGACGTGAGCTTCTATCGCAACGGAACGTTCGTTGACTTTTGTCGCGGTCCGCATGTGCCATCCACTGGCCGCGTGAAGGCTTTCAAGGTTCTCTCGCTTGCCGGTGCTTATTGGCTCGGCGACGAAAAGAATCCGCAGCTGCAGCGCATCTACGGAACTGCCTTCTTCTCCAAGAAGGCACTCGACGAGCACTTCGCGCGCCTTGAAGAAGCCGCCAAGCGTGACCATCGTCTGCTCGGCAAGCAGCTCGACCTCTTCAGCATCCAGGAGCTCGCCGGCGCCGGCCTAATCTTCTGGCATCCCAAGGGCGCTATGATCCGCAAGCTGATGGAAGACTGGATGCGTGACGAATGCCTGCGCCGCGGCTACTCGCTGGTGAACACTCCGCACGTCATGCGCCGCGAACTCTGGAAGATCAGCGGCCACGAAGGCTTTTACTCCAGCAACATGTATACGCCCATGGAGCTGGACGACGCCGAGTATCGCCTGAAGCCGATGAACTGCCCGGGCCACGTCCTCATCTACAAGAATTCGCCCAAGAGTTATCGCGACTTGCCAGTTCGACTTGCGGAGTTGGGGAACGTGTACCGCTATGAGCGCTCCGGAACCATGCATGGTCTGCTCCGCGTACGCGGCTTCACGCAGGACGATGCGCACATCTTCTGCACCCCCGGCCAGATTGAAGATGAAGTTGTGGCCTGCATTGACTTCGCTGAAGCCACGCTGAAAACCTTCGGCTTCCACGAGTTCAAGGTCGAGCTCTCAACCTGGGATCCGAATGACCGCGCACACTACATAGGTTCGGACGCCAACTGGGACCTCGCCGTAGGAGGCCTGCAGCGCGCGCTTGATCGAAAAGGAATTGCCTACACCACGATTCCCGGCGAAGCCGCCTTTTATGGCCCCAAAATCGACGTGAAGCTGGTCGACGTGCTTGGCCGCTTGTGGCAGCTATCAACCGTGCAGTTCGACTTTAACCTGCCCGCGCGTTTCGAGCTTGAATACGTCGGCGAAGACGGCCAGCGTCACCAGCCCGTCATGGTCCACCGCGCACTCTTCGGATCTCTCGAGCGCTTCTTCGGCGTGCTCATTGAACAGTACGCCGGAGCTTTCCCGCTATGGCTGGCACCGGTGCAGGTTGGCCTCGTTCCAATCAGCGAGCGCCACCATGCCTACGCCAAGACGGTCGAGACTGAACTCAAAGCTGCCGGTCTCCGCGTAGAAACAGACGATCGCAATGAAAAAATGAACGGTAAAATTCGCGACTTCGCCAATCAAAAGACGCCTTACATCCTGGTCTTCGGCGACAAGGAGGAGGAGGCAGCGAGCGTCAGTGTGCGCACCCGCGCCAAAGGCAATCAGGGCTCCATCCCTCTGCTCGAGTTCATCGCAAAGTGCAAAGAGCTCGTCGCGAACAAATCCGTTGCGCTCTAGTACGATCCTTGCAAGCACTGCGCGTCATCGCCGAAGAGATGCCTAAATCGCCGCCGCCTACGGTTGTCGCGCAATCGCGCCCAAGATAGCCCCGTCCTTCAAATTCGCAATCTTCACGGTGCTGGGATTATCGCTGATAGTGCCCGCGCAATCTTCAACCTGAATGGGATCGGGACCGATTAGGCGAGTACAGTGAATCTCTGAGTGCGCATAACAAGAGGGCAGTGGCCGGTGCACAGGTGCGATGTTGAACAACGCACCACTTACCGCTTTCTCTTGATACTCAGCTTCACTCGCCAACATCTGCAGGACGCCATATCTGAAGACATTCTGGCCGTCAGCGCAATCAGCATGAAGAGCATCCTCAGGCACGCTAAACTTACTCCTCAGAAAGGAGGGGGGTTCGTTGAACCGGTACCCCAATGATCGCTTCCACAATGGGCGCCTTATCGAAGTGCTGGGTCTCGCTTGATATAAGCTCTTAGCACCTGCAAAACGTTTGCTGAAGTATACATTGTGACGACATGCTTCTCCGTCACTATCGGCTCCGATTGAAATCGAATGCAACCGCTTTGACACCGCGCGCGTGCACGTCCGGAATTCCCGGATAGGTATCGGTTAGGGTAGGGGAACTTTTTCGAGCTGTCGCCGCATTCAGGCTAGTGCGCGCTGGCAGCCTCACGCGTTGATCGCCATCCCGTTCACCGCGCCGTAAGCATCCAGCAAGCTCTCTGACAGCGTTGGGTGCGCGTGAATTGTAAACATAAGCTCTTCCACCGTGCCTTCCAGCTCCAGCACCGCCACTGCCTCGGCGATCAGCTCCGTCGCCTGCGGCCCGACGATGTGCACGCCCAGGATCTCTCCGTATTTCGCATCGGCCACAATCTTCACAAAACCATCATGGCTGTCCACAATGGTCGCTTTGGAATTTCCGGCAAACGGGAACTTGCCCACCTTGACGTCTTGGCCTCTTTCCTTAGCCTGCGCCTCCGTCAAACCGACTGACCCGACTTGCGGATCAGTGTAGGTGCAGCTCGGAATGCGATCCTTTCGCACCGGATGGAACGGACGACCCGCAATCTTTGCCACCGCCACCATGCCGCTCATCGAGCCTACATGCGCCAGTTGTGGCAGGCCGAACACAATATCGCCAATCGCGAAGATTCCCGGCTCCGCCGTCTCCTGCCACTCATTTACCTTCACGAAGCCGCGCTCCAGTTCCACCTTCGTCGTCTCGAGCCCGACGTTTCCCGTCCGTCCTGACCGCCCCACCGCAACCAGCACCTTTTCGGCTTCCTTCACCTGCGCGTTGCCGTTCGCATCTGTAAACGTCACCTTGACGCCGGTTTCGGTCCGTTCCACCTTTTCAACCTTGGCGCCCGTATTCACTTCGATGCCGCGCTTCTTGAAGAGGCGGGCCAGTTCTTTTGAAATCTCTTCGTCCTCTACTGGAACCACGCGCGGCAGAAATTCGAGAATCGTCACCTGCGTTCCAAAGCTATTGAAGA
>Ga0302320_10022806_pt1 | contig 12324 bp, 16 predicted proteins | sample Bog_T0_3_FD_202130 | JGI IMG/M metagenome (GOLD analysis project Ga0302320, IMG submission 202130) | Peat permafrost microbial communities from Stordalen Mire near Abisko, Sweden - Bog_T0_3 | ecosystem: Environmental > Terrestrial > Soil > Wetlands > Peat | place: Sweden: Abisko, Stordalen Mire...
CGCCGACCATATGTGGCGCACCGTGCAGGGGATGCTGCGGATCACCCTGGGGCGCGATGCGAAGGCGGATCTGCCCGACGCCTCGGCGCGTCCGCTGCTGCGGGCCGCGGGGGCGGTTGACTTGCCGGCATTGCGCGGCACCTTGGACAGGTTGGCGTTGGAAGTCCGTTCGGCATTCGGGCGGCATATCGGGGAGATCGGTGGATGATTGTGGGTGAAGGCGACAAGGCGCCGGATTTCGAGATGCCGGCGAGCGGCGGGCGGACGGTGAGCCTGGCGGGGCTGACGGGGAAACCCTTCGTGCTGTATTTCTACCCGAAGGCGGATACGCCCGGCTGCACGAAAGAGGCCTGCGCGTTCCAGGAGGCCTTGCCGCAACTGGGCGGGATCGGCCTCGACGTGATCGGCGTCTCGCCGGACAAGATCAAGCCGATCGAGAAATTCGCCGACAAATACAAGCTGACGTTTCCACTCGCCTCGGACGAGAGCCACGCGGTGGCGGAGCAATACGGCACCTGGGTCGAGAAATCGATGTACGGGCGGCGGTATATGGGGATGGAACGGAGCACCTTCCTGGTCGGTTCGGATGGTAAGATTGCAAAGGTGTGGCGGAAGGTGAGCGTGACCGGGCATGCCGTGGAGGTGTTGAAGGCGGCGCAGGGGTTGTAGTGGGACGGGGGTTCGGCGCTCACGGCCGGCGGCCTTTGACCCGGTGACCCGGGAAGCGCGATTGTGGGCCATGGACTCCCTGCTCGCCTCGATCGGCACCAAAAAGGACCGGCTTGACCGGCTGCGGCCACTGTCGAAGGCCGCGCTGTCACACCTGCAATCATATTATGATATAGAATTGACATACACCTCGAATGCGATCGAGGGCAACACCCTGACCCATCGGGAGACCGCCGAGGTCATCGAGCATGGCATCACCGTTGGCGGCAAGACGCTCAAGGACCACCTCGAAGCGGTCGATCACTCCGCGGCGGTGCAATGGATGCGTGAACTCGCCACCCAGGCGATCCCGGTTGGCGAGCGTATCGTGCGCGAGCTTCACCGCCGGATCGTTGCCCGCAGCGAGCCGGACATAGCCGGCATCTATAGCCCGCACCGGTGGCGGATTGCCGGCTCGCCGGTGGTCTCCCCGAATCCGTTGAAGGTTCCCGACCTGATGGCGAAGTTCGGCCACCAGCTCGAACAGGCCCCGCCAAGGCCGGAAGCCGCGTTCAACGCGCACTTCCAGCTCACCGCGATCCACCCTTTCAGCGATGGCAACGGCCGCACCGCCCGCCTGCTGATGAACCTGCTGCTGATCCGCGGCGGCTACGTCCCGGTCGCGGTGCGCCCCGAGGACCGGACGGCGTATCTTGACGCCCTGGAGCACGGATCGTTGGCCGACGACCTGCGGCCGTTCCAGGTGCTCATGCACACAAGGCTGGACGCGACCCTGGACGAGTATATCACCGCACTGCAAGAGTCGCTGCCGGATCCGCACAGCCCCGCCTCGACGCCGGTGCCATGAACCACGCCATCACCTCCGGCCGCGATGCAACAGCCGGTACGTCCCGGGCGGCGCGCCATAGCGCGCATGGAAGCGGCGGGTGAATTCCGACAGGTCGCCAAAGCCGGCATCCAGGGCAATCTCCAGTACGTTCCCCGGCCCACGGCGCAGGCGATCGGCCGCGGCGTCCAGGCGCCGCGTCAGGATGTAGCGATAGGGCGTCATGCCGATCACGAGCCGGAATGCCGTCGCAAACCGGCGCCGCGTCATCCCAACCGAGGTGGCCAGGCCGGCGATCGTCAGCGGATCCGCTAGATGCGCCTCGATGATCCGCACCGCGCGGGCCGCGCGCGCCTCGTCACCGGCGGCGGCAGCGGCGACGGTCGTGTCGTGATCCAGCGCCAGGGCGGCGGTGGCGACCGAAAGCGCCACCTGTTCGGCGCGCAGGGGATCGGGCGCGCTCGCCAGGCTTCGAACATCCGCGAGCAGCGGCAGGAGCCGGTCCGCCGGCGCAAGATGCGGGCGGTGGAACGCCGTCCGGCTACCCCGCCGCAGACCGCCGGCGACGGCCTCCATGAACGCCGGCGCGTAATGGAACGAAACGCAACGGTCGCCGTTTCCATGCTCGTGGCCGCACTGGTAACACTGCCCCGCGGTTCCCAGCATCAGCGCGCCGGGCACCAGAACCGCGCCTCCGCACGCCGAACGATAGGAGAAAACGCCCGACAGCGCCGCCGCGACGGCCGTCCAGGCGTGCCGTTCCTCGAACGGGCGGTCGGCGGGGCCGCAGCGGCAGGTGACGTCCTGTACAAACCAGCCGTCGCCCTGCGCGAGCGGGCGTGCGGTGATGGCCGGAGCGGGAGCCTGCGGTGTCGCCATGGCGCGAATTTAGCCGTTTTCCCCAAGCCGCCAAGCGTGGCCCGAACGACGATCGACGGAAACGACAGCGGATGGATCCTATGGCGACGATCATCAAGGACATCGACCTGGCGGCCCCGGCGGACAGGGTCTGGGCCATGCTGCGCGACCCGGGTGCCGCCGCCGCGGCCTTCCCGAACGTGCTGACGGCGTCCCACCTGGAGGGCGGCGTGCGCTCCGTCACGTTTGCCAACGGGGTGGTGGTGCGCGAGCGGATCGTGACGATCGACGACGACCGCCGCCGCATCGCCTATGGGGTGATCGAGGGCCGCCTCACCCTCTACAACGCCTCGCTGCAAGTGACGCCAACCGGCGAACGGGCCTGCCGGGTGCGTTGGATCAGCGACTTCTTGCCCGACGATGCCGCGTCCGTCGTCGCCCCGCTGGTCGAACAGGGTTCGGCCGCGCTGGCAGCTGCCGTGGCCGATCGGTCATGAGCACGACCGGGCTCTTCGAGGGCGGCTGCGCCTGCGGTTCGGTGCGCTATCGGCTGGAAACGGCGCCGATGTTCACGCATTGCTGCCACTGCCGCGATTGCCAGCGCCAGACCGGTTCAGCCTTCGTGCTGAACGCGTTGATCGAGGCGGACCGGGTCACGTGCCTATCTGGCGCGCCTCGGGCGGTTCGGGTTCCCACCGACAGCGGGCGGCCGCACGACATCTATCGTTGCCCGCACTGCCAGACGGCGCTTTGGAGCGACTATGGCGCGCGGGCCGCCTTGCGCTTCGTCCGGGTCGGCACGCTTGACGACCCGAGCGCCCTGCCGCCCGACGTGCATATTTTTACGCGGACGAAACTGCCGTGGGTGACGCTGCCGACGGATATTCCGGCCTTCGCGGCCTACTACGACTCCGCCACCCTGTGGCCGCCCGCGAGCCTCGCTCGGCGCGCGGCGATATTCCGAGCCGGCTGACCCCTGGCGTGTCACCATCCCGCCGCTGCCGGAAAAGGGGCGCCACGATGAGAACCCAGGCCTCGTGCTGGCCGGCGTGGTCGGTCGGTCACCGCACGTTCAGTCCGCCCCGACCGTCAACGCACGAGGCTTTGCCCAATCCTTACTCGGGGGCCGTCTGCCACTCTGCCGGAGTGAACGTCTTCGGGGGCGCGAGAAAATAAACCGACTGTAACTGGCGAATGACCTCATCGGTCAACCGGTCGGCGCTGCTGGACAGCACCGAGTCGATCCCGCAATAGGGACATAGGGCGGTGTTCCCGTCGTCGGTCCAACCGCTGATCGCCTCGGGCATGAATGTCTTCAGGCAATGGAAGCAATGACAGGGCTTGCCAGGCACCATGAACGTCCGGTTCAACCGGGCGTGCCGATGCAGCCGATCGAGACGCTTTTTGTTGATCATTCGTGCCACACCGTGATGATATTGCCCATCGTTTTGTTCACAATTGCGGTGACGCCACCTTTTTCACGATACGCCATCGTATCAGGCGCGGTTCCCGCCACCGGTTCTGCCTCAAGAGCGCGTTTCAGCACGTCCAGGGATATTTCCCGCTCCTGAAGTCGGTTGACCATGTGTATCGACATTCGGGGAAGCCCAAACATGTCGAAATACGGTGGTATTGTGGTCGACAGTCAGTTCGGTTCGTCCGTTTGAACGTAGTCCATGATCAGTAGGTCGAAACGTACTATCTTCCCGTCCCCCTACCCCACCGCCGCCAGCACCGCATCGCAAATCCGGCTCAGCGCGTCCTGAGTCAGATCCGGATGGATCGGCAGCGCCAGGATCCGCCCCGCCAGGTCGTCCGAGACCGCCAAATCCGTCCCGTCATGCTGGTCGCGGTAGGCCGGCTGGCGGTGCAGCGGACGCGGGTAATAGATCGCAGTCGGTACCCCGCCCGCCCGCAGCTCAGATTGCACCCGGTCACGCGCCGCACCATCGCGCAGCAGCACGGCGTAGATCGCCCAGGCGCTGGTACTGTCGGGCACGCGCGCCGGGATCGTCACGGCATTCCCCAGCCGCTGGTCGTAATAACGCGCAATCTGCTCGCGCGCGGCGAGTTCCTCGGGAAACACTGTCAGCTTCGACAGCAGCACCGCCGCCTGGATCGAATCCAGCCGCCCGTTCATGCCGGTGCGCAGCACTTCATAGCGCGTGGTGCCCTCACCGTGGGTGCGCAGGCTGCGGTACAGCGCGGCGCGGTCCTGATTTTCGGTGAACAGGGCACCGCCATCGCCATAGGCGCCCAGCGGTTTCGACGGGAAGAATGAGGTCGCCGTCGCATCCGCCTGCACCCCCAGCATCCGCCCATGTAGCGACGCGCCGAAGCTCTGCGCCAGGTCGTCCAGCGTGAACAGGCCCTCGCGTTCGGCGATGGCGGACAGGGCCGGCCAGTCGGCGGGCTGGCCGAACAGGTCCACCCCGATCAGGGCGCGCGGACGCAGCCGGCCCGTCTCGCGCACGGCGGCGATCCGGTCGGCCAGGTGGGCGGGATCGATCTGGAAGGTGCGGGGATCGACATCGACGAAGACCGGTGTGGCGCCCAGCAGCAGCGGCACCTCGGCGGTCGCGGTGTAGGTGAAGGCGGGCAGGAAGACGGCGTCGCCGCGGCCGATGCCCTCGGCCATCAGCGCGATTTGCAAGGCATCGGTGCCGGAACTGACCGTGACGCAATGGCGCGCCCCGCAGAAGGCGGCGAGGGCGGCCTCCAGTTCGGCGACCTCGGGTCCGAGGATGAACTGGCAATGGGCCAGCACCGCGTCGAGCCGGCGGCGCAGGTCGGCGGCGATGCGCGCCTGCTGTGCTTTCAGGTCGAGGAACGGGATCGCGGGGCGGGTATCGGTCATGAGGCCTCGGGGCTTGGAACGGACGGCTTGGCTATTGTGCCACCGGGGGGTGGGGCACCGCCAGGGGGCGGGGTCACCGGCCTGGTTGCGTGTGACGGGATCGGGCACCTGGCCGAAGCGACTGGAGGGCGTCAGACGAGGCCGGCCGGCAGATGACGAGAGAAGGGTCGTTTGGTCGGCATCGTTCCGTCCAAGGCGGAGCGTCTGAAGGTGGTGCGGCCCGGTGCAACGCGGGTTGATGTCCCGTTATCGCCCAATCCGGGTGGGGTTGTCGGGACTTTTTTACAGCCTGACCTTGCGCAATACGTCCAAACGCATGGCACCGTTCCGCCGTCATCGCGCGGTGCCCGAGATTATCTCAAGGATGGTCAGCCTGAGGGCAGCGGAGCATGCCGGCGACTGCTCTCTGCCCCTGTCCTGGTGTGATTTCTGATTTGATCTGTCGGAAATCTTTACACTTCGACGGGAATGATCGAGTCCGCACGCGGCAACGTATTGAAATAATTTAATGAACATTATTGGAATATCTTTTGCGTTGGCTCGCTCAAAATCCAACGAGGGGACCCAACCATGCGTTTCGGTTCTGTGGGCCTTGCAGCGCTGTCGCGTGCCGCCGCCGCAAAAGCAACAGCCGTGATTCGTCTCAACCCGCGATCATGGCGTTCGGCCTGGTTGCCGGCGCTGGGCTTGATCGCGGCGTTGTTCATCACCCTACCGGCAAGAGCCGGCACGATCACCTGGGACCTGGAAGACGTGTTGATCGGCAACACGTTCTACTTCACGGGCAGCTTCACCGTCGATTCCACAACCGGCCTCGTTCTGTCAGCCAACATCCAGGATCAATATTTCAGCAACCCCCCGATTACGTTGACCACTCTGGTCTATCCGACAGGCTTGGACAACCAGGTTGCTGTCGCAAATGGCGTGGACGGTGTCGATTTGGTGCTGACCAGCGGCGAGACGTTCGCCGATAATGTCCCGACCTTGGCTCTGGACGCAACGTCGCACGAGAACACGACCGGGTGCTGTGGTTACATCATATCCGGATATCTTTCGAATGAGGACATCCCTGAGCCGGCCTCGCTTGCGCTTCTGGGCGCCCGTGCGGCTGGTCTCTGGCTGGTTCGCCGCCGACGTCAGGCCTGAAAGCGGGCAGGCCGCCTCATCCCGTCACGTCTGGGCGGGTGGCGGGATGCTGTCGCCTTCAATCGGATGGATGGCCAAATGTTCCGACCTCTCCCGTGTGGAGCGCTCCGGGTGAGGGACGTGACACAACCGGAATAGAGATCGAGGTTCAAGCTCACCTGCTGTCCAGTCGCCCATCCCGGTCTATGACGACAGCGAACCCAGCCGCTGCACGTCATAGGCAGCCATGGCGCTGTCCCGGGTCACCAGGACCAAATGCTCCAGGCGGGCCTGGGCGACCAGCATTCGGTCGAAGGGGTCGCTATGATGGCGAGGCAGGGCACCAGCCGCGATGGCATGGGCGGCGAGGATCGGAAGGATATCGAAGCCCATATCCCGCATGGTGGCCTCGAACAGATCCATCGGGAATTCCAGCCGGCCTTGCGCCTGTTTGATGGAAATTTCCCAGATGCTCGCGGTGCTAACCAGGACCTGGTTATAGATTGCGACAATTGCCTCGCGCGTCGCGACGTCCAGCCGAGCGGGGTCCGACACCGCCCAGATCAGGATATGGGTATCGAGCAGCAGCCTCAGGGGCTGAGCCCTTCGAACGCCCGCATCACGTCGTCCGGCAACGGATCGTCGAAATTATCCGCGACGCGAACCTTGCCGGCGAGCAGACCGAGCGGCCGCGGTGTGGTGCGGCGGTCGAGCGGCACCAGCCGGGCCAGCGGACGGCCGCCCTTCGCAATAACGATTTCCTCGCCACCGGCGGCTCGATCGACCAGAGACGACAAGTTCGTCTTCGCTTCGTAGAGGTTGATGGCGTTCATGGCGATGCTTGACCAGTACTGGTCAAGATATACGGCCGCCACGCCAGGTTGTCAATCAAACCTTCACAGGCCTCGACCTGCGCCCCCACCGTTTGCCCGTCCGTAAACATCCTTGCATACCCGTCAATCATGCCGCCACTATAGCAGCGGAGGTCCGCGGCGGAAAAGCCCTATCTTTTCAGTGATATAATTTTGCGCCGAAATTCTTGCCCGTCGCATCAACCGGCCTGCCCACCCGTCACCCAATCCGCTTCTCCCTCTCCACCCCCATCGCCACCGCAAACCCCGGATGCGCGTGCCGCTCGATCGCCACGGGTCAGCGCCGATCAGGCAGAGCGGAGCAAGGATGCCGGCAGCATCAGGGTCGGCCGACATGGCGGGTCACGCTTTGTAAAAAAATTTCTTGAACGACGGATCAACCACCCATTCGCCCGCTCACCCAATCCGCTGCTCCATCTCCACCCACGTCGCCACCGCGAACCCCGGATGCGCGTGCCGCCCAACCTCCACAAACCCGCACGACGCAAACAACGCCCGGTTATCCGCCAGCACCAGCCGGGTCCCAAGATGCAGCCGCGGCAACCCAAGCGCCCGAGCCGCCGCCTCCGCTTCCCCCAGCAGCCGCCGCGCCACCCCGCGCCGGCGAAACGCCGGGTCCACGGCCACACGCGCGACGTACAGCCCGCCATCCTTCTCCAACCACATCGCCGAACCGACAATCCGTTCCCCCGCCCGCACCATCGCCCCGCCCCCGCCGGCACGCAGGTGTTCCAGCACATCCACCGCCGTCAGCCGCAAAGCCGAGGCCGGCGGATCGGTCGGCACCGACTGCGCCGCAAACGCCGCCCGCACCAGCACCGCCACCGCCGGCGCATCCGCCGGCTCCAGCGCGCAAAGACTGTTCGCTTCGCTCATGCGGGGGACGGTAGCCGGACGCCGCGCGCGCGCCTATCTTCACCTGATGTCCGACACACCCGCCTTCCTCGACAGCGAACGTCCGCCGGTGCCCGACCTTGTCGTGCCGCGCGGCGTCGTCCCGTTCTTCCTGCCCAACCGCCCGGTCCGCGGCCGCCTGGTGCGGCTTGGCGCGCTGGCCGACGCGTTGCTGACCCGCCACGACACCCATCCGGTGGTCACAAAGCTCGCGGGCCAGGCGCTGGCACTCGCGGCCGGGCTGTCCACGGCGCTGAAATTTCGCGGGACATTCAGCCTGCAGGCGAAAGGTGACGGCCCGGTCACGATGCTGCTGGCCGACTGCACCGACACCGGCGAACTGCGCGGCCACGCCCGCACCGACTCCGACCGGCTCGCCGCCTTGCTCGCCGCGACCCGAGCGCCCGGCGCGGATGACCTGCTGGGCAAGGGCTACCTGGCCTTCACCGTGGACCAGGGGCCGGAGCAGAACCGCCACCAGGGCATCGTGACGATCCAGGGCGGCAACCTGGCGGAAATGGCGCTGCACTATTTCGAAACCAGCGAGCAACTGCGCTGCCAGGTCCACCTCGCCTGCGAACACACCGCGGTGGGCTGGCGGGCCAGCGCGCTGATCCTGGAGAAAATCGCCGGCGCCGGCGGCATCGATCCGGACCTCGACACCGCCGCCCAGGCCGAAAGCTGGTCCAGCGCCAGCATCCTGGCCGCGACGGTGACCGATGCGGAATTGCTGGACGACGACCTGGCCCCCGAACGCCTGCTCTACCGGCTGTTCCACACCGAGGGCGTCGCGGTCGATCGCGCCCGAGCCCTGTCGTTCGGCTGCCGCTGCTCGCGCGCGCGCCTGGCCAATATCCTGGAGGGCTTTTCGCCCGACGACCTGGATCACATGGTGGTCGATGGCGACATCGTCATGACCTGCGAATTCTGCAATTACGACTTCCACTTCCCGCGTGCCGGCGTGCGCGGTGCAACCACCACGCCCAGTTGACTGGAGCCTGACCTGATGCCCGACCGACGCCTCAGCCGCCGCGCAGCACTTTTGCTGCCGTTGCTGTTCGCCGCCTGCGCTGCGGAACCACGGACGGATTTTCCGACCTTGCGCTACACGTATTTGCCGCCGATCCGCCTGAACGTCGCCAATGTCGTGATCGAGCAGCCGTACCAGCCGACCGGGGTGTCGCCCGACGTGACGCAGTTGGACCCGGCCCCGCCGGCCGATGCGTTGCGCGCCATGGCCGGGGACCGGATCAAGCCGTACGGCGTCACCGGGCGGGCGCTGTTCGTCATTCAGGACGCCTCGCTGAACCGTGAGGGCGATACCATTACCGGCACGATGAAGGTGAGGCTGGAGGTTTATGCGCCCGACAACAGTCTGGCCGGGTTCGCCGAGGCCACCACCACGGCGCGTCACAGCGGGCATGTCAGCGTTGTCCCGGAGACGCTGTACGACATGACGAAGTCGATGATGGACAACATGAACGTGGAGCTGGAGCTGCATGTGAACGACAATCTGCATGACTGGCTGGCGACCGACGGGTCGGCGGCACCGGCGCAGGTGCAGCGGGCGCCGCTCGACGGCATGCCGGACCAGCCCTAGCGAATCGGGATCGACGGTCAGACGGATGCGGCGCTGCGCGCGATCCTGACCGGCACGCACTGCATCGCCCTGGCCGGTGCCTCGCCCCGTTCGGTACGGGACTCGCATCACGTGATGCGGTTCCTGCTGGACCGTGGATTCGACGTGACTCCGGTCAATCCCGCCGCCGCCGGACAGACGATCCGCGGCCGCCCGGTGGTGGCCGACCTGGCGGACGCTGCGCCCCTGGACATGGTGGAAGTGTTCCGCATCAGCCGCCACGTCGGCCCCCTGGTCGATGCCGCGATCGCCCTCGGTGCCCGCTGCATCTGGATGCAACTGGGCATGATCGACGAAGCCGCCGCGGCTCGGGCGCGCGCTGCCGGCATTGCGGTGGTGATGGACCGGCGCCCGATGATCGAGGACCGCCGCCTCGACCTGAACCTGCCGCGGATCAGGATCGCCGCGGGTTGCGACACGCCGTGAACACAATCCGGTTGCGCACAGTCACGATCTCCCCCATAAAGTGATGGTGAAGGAAGGCTGCCGGGCCGATGCCGTTACTGGCGTTGGGCCGGCAGGATATTTCTTGCGTCCAACGACAGGCGCGCGGCGGATAACGTCGATCAAAACCGGGGAGTCACGCGTGCGACCGCATACCCTGATTCTCATGGAGGCCGCGGTCATTGCGTTCTGCGGTGTGCTGATGTTCATCGCCCGCGGCCGGGGGCGTCCTTTTGATGCAATCACGATCTGGTCGCTCAGCATGGCCGCAGCCGTGGCCGGGCTGCTGCTGATGGTCGCGCCGGCCCCGGAATTCGTGACCCGGGACCTCTCAAGCGCCCTGCTGCTGCTCGCCACCGGCAACGCCTGGTCGGCCGCGCGCCGGTTTTCCAGGCGCACGCTGCTGCCGCACTGGGCCGTGGCGGGCGCCGTCGTCTGGCTGATCGCCCGCCGCTTTCCGATCCTGGACACTCATGCCGCCCAATCCACCGTGGAGTGGGGCATCGGCAGCGCCTATGCCTTCGCGACCGCCATAGCGCTGTGGCCGGACGGCAAGGAACGTCTGGCCGCTCGGCCGGCCATGCTGGTCCTGCTGACGGTGCACGGCGCGGTCTATGCGGTCAGAGCCGCGGCCGCAGCCAGCGGGCTGGACGCCGCGTTCAACCTGGCATTCTCCAACTGGCTGTTGATCGAGGGCCAGTTCCGCGTCATCGGCGTCGGCTTCCTGATCGTTGCGATGACCAAGCAGCGCGCCGACCTCGTGATCGCCCGCAGCCTGGAAGTGGCGCAAGAGTCGGTGAAGGCCCGCCAGCGCTTCCTGGCGCAGATGAGCCACGAGGTGCGCACGCCGTTGAACGGGGTGCTGGGTCTCGCGCAGGTGCTGGCGCGCGACTCCAGGCTTCTGGCCGACCAGCGTCAGAACGTGCTGGCACTGGAGTCGGCCGGCCGCCACTTGCTGGCCATCGTCAACGATGCGCTGGACCTGGCCAGGATCGATGCCGGGCGGTTGAGCTTCGTTGGCCGCAGTTTCGATCTGGAGGAGGCGGCCGATGGCTGCCTGGTGCTGGTTCGGCCGGCGGCCACGGACAAGGCAATCGCGCTGGGCCTGGAATTCCACCCCATGCTGCCGCCGCTGGTGGTCGGCGACCGCACCCGGCTGCAGCAGATCCTGTTGAACCTGCTGTGGAATGCACTGAAGTTCACCCCGACCGGCGGATCGGTGACCTTGCGGGTCGCGCCCGCCGAGGCCGGGCTGCGCTTCGAGGTGCTCGACACCGGCCCCGGCATTCCGGCGGACCGGCAGCATCTGTTGTTCCAGGACTTTGCCCAGCTTGAAGCCACGCCCGGCGAAGGCAGCGGTCTCGGGTTGGCGATTTCGGCGCGCCTGGCAGGTCAGATGGGGGGTGAGCTGGGCTATTATCCCGGCCTTGGTGGCGTCGGCAGCCTGTTCCGGCTGGAACTGCCCTGGCCGGCGGCATCAGGGGCTGCCGAGGTGGTGTCGGGTCCGGTCGCGATGCCTGATCTGGCGGGTTTGGACCTGCTTGTCGTCGATGACGTCCCGGTCAACCGGCGCCTGTTGCGGGCGTTGCTAGCGACCGAGGGTCACCGGATCACCGAGGCGCCGGGCGGTGACGCGGCATTGGCCGCACTGGCCGAACGCCGGTTCGACGCGGTGCTGCTGGACCTGCACATGCCGGGCATGGATGGTTTCGCGGTCACCCGGACCATCCGTTCCCGGGTCGGCGGCGCCGCGGTCACGATCGTCGCGGTGTCGGCGGATGTGATGCCGGAGACGGTGCAGGCCTGCCTGGCGGCCGGGATGGATGCGGTGCTGGCAAAGCCGGTCGATCGCGCGATGCTGCTGACCGTGCTGGCGCGGTCCCGATCGTTGCGCCGGGCCGGCATCGTTCCGGCCATCGGGGGCACCATCACAGGGGTTGGATAGCCTCGTTCGGGACGGGCGGTCTGCTACCCCACCGCCGGGTTATGTCGCGCGTAATGCGCCACGAAACGCGCCCCGAGGTCTGTCAGTTGCTCCACAAGGGCGGCGCCGGTTTCGGGAGAACACAAGCGCGCGTCGCCCGCGCGTACGCCGAGGGGCGCGATTTCGTGATACTCGACGGGCACCGCGATCTCCGCG
>Ga0302320_10022809_pt1 | contig 12323 bp, 8 predicted proteins | sample Bog_T0_3_FD_202130 | JGI IMG/M metagenome (GOLD analysis project Ga0302320, IMG submission 202130) | Peat permafrost microbial communities from Stordalen Mire near Abisko, Sweden - Bog_T0_3 | ecosystem: Environmental > Terrestrial > Soil > Wetlands > Peat | place: Sweden: Abisko, Stordalen Mire...
CAGGCCTATGCCGATGAAATTATCTGCCGCACACGGCAAGCGCAGCCCGCCCCAGTCTCAAGCCCGAGGGAGCAAAGGAGAAAATGACCAAGCCCCGCTAACCAGAAATTTAGATGCGTCTGCCCTGAGCGATTTGACGGCTTGCCCCCCGGGGACGCACGATAAATTGAATCCTCGCTTTTCGTGCACGAACGCGAACAAATGGGAAGTCTTTCAGGAACCGGCCTGAACCGGGGCTGCTTGCGGAGTCGCCGCGTTTGGTGGCCAAGCGCTGCCTTGGGTTCACCCCAACTTTTCAAGGACAGTCCGGTCAAGTCCGGTCAAAATGTCGGCCATAAGCGAAACCGTTTCCTTGGTTTCAAAATATGCGCTATGAATATCCATTCCGCTGATGCTCTCCGGGAAGAAACTCGAACAATCAACTTGCCATACGTTGTCTTTGCCTTGGGGCGGATAATTGGCCAGTCCAGACCGGCCAAGACGGCGTGCGCCGAAGTGCTTGAGGCCCGCCGATGCGCCCAGCACGGCGTCCCGGCCGCTGTAAAGGGAAGTGATACGGTAAGTGAGGTTTGCGACGGCATTCCCGTCGTTCCCGTCGGAAGCGGTTGGGTCGAAGAGGTCGCTGTCCACATCCGCGGCCACCATGACAAGCTGATTGAGGAGGCTGACAAGAAGCGGTTGGTTCTTCCGAGTCCAGGCGGCCGCCATCGCCTTCTGAAGGACATAATTCCCCATGCTGTGCGATATGAGAGATACCTTCGCTTTGCAGGCTAAGGTGGAGTCCTTGGCGGCGATAGCCTGCTTTCCAATCAACCAGTCAAACAACTCGCTCAGGACATCAGCGAGGTCGTTGGCGCATTCGCGGGCATGGAGGCGGTCAGGAAGATAATCAATCACGCTTCCTTTTGAGGGCCAATCAAATGAAATGCACAGGCCCATGCTGTCGGCGCCGGAGAAAATATCAGCGCAGAGCTTTTCATAGCGGCGGGCTGCTTCCTGCCAACTGTTGTTATACCCATGCACGAAGAATGTGACGTGGCTTTGGTCCTCATTGTTCCCTTGGGCCAAGTCAGGAAACTGGTCGGCTGCTTGCGTGAGAAGAGCCTTGAAATCGTCGCGGGAAATCTGACGCCAATTCTTGAAGTCATCGAGCGGGCCTTGATCCGCCACGAAAAACCCCAATTCTCCCAGATCACCGGTGAAAGAGCCATCTGCTATGGCCCGATTAGAGATCATTCTGTATAATGGCATAAGATTTGTTCAGGTTAAGGTGGGCAAGCTGGGGAAGGATTATTCACAATTCACTATTCAGGAGCAGGCGCTTCCAACGGAGGCCGCCGGAAAATCCGCCCAGGCCGCCGCCGGAGGGGATGACGCGATGGCACGGGATCAAGAGGGGAATGGGGTTGGCGGCGCAGGTGCTTCCCACCGCGCGCGCGGCTTTGGGCGCTCCGGCGGCGGCGGCCAGTTGGCCGTAGGATTTGGTCTGGCCGGCGGGAATTTGGCGCAAGGCGGCCCAGACTTTTCTTTGAAACGGCGTTCCGGCGGCGAGGTCCAGGGACGGCAGTTCGCCCGGCGCGCGGCCTTTTAGAATTCGATTGACGGCGAGGCCGGCCTGTTTGTGCCAGCGGCGGACAGACGGGGAGTCGGCGGAAGTCGCGGCGATTGCCCTCCGGCCGGGAAAGTCGAGGCGGGCGAGGCCGGCGGCGGAGTAATGGGCGGCAAAGACGCCGCGCGGAGTTTGAATGGGGCGGGTGGCGATGATGACGGGTTTGGATTTCATGTTCAGTGACGATGTGCGAAGAGCCACAAAAGGAAGCCGAGGAACAGCAGGCCGACGGAGCCTGCCAGGAAAAAAAACCGGTTGCGGGCCACGCGCTTCTCGTATCGCAAGGGGCGCAGGCCCTGGATGCTGCCCGCCGCCAGATAATTGATGAGCTTGGGATTGGCCAGCGGACGGCCCGCAACCTGTTTTTTGAGGCGCAGCCAGACGGCCAGAAGGTCAAACTTGCGCACGCCCAATTCGTTGAAATGCTGCGGCGTGGCTCCGGATTCGCCTGATTCGGCCAGCTTGCCCACCTCCTCGAAAACCGGCTCGCTGGCGGCGGGGGTGGGAGCGGCGGGAGATTTGCCCCGCCCGCCCTGTCCGGCGGGATAAACGGTGGAGCGCAACCGGGGTCCCAGGCCTGACTGGACCTGCTCGTTGAGCCTTTTGATCCTGGCTTCGAGCGCCTGGATTTCGGCATTCAACGCGCGGGAGCGGTCGGAGATGGGATCGGCTTTTTTTTTGAAGAGTCCCATGGCAGACATCTGCTAATGGCGCAGAAGCAAGAGGAGAATGCCAGCCAAGCCGGCGAGGCCGAGCAGCACGATCGGCCACGTGAGCGCGAAGCCGATCTTGGACAGCTGGCCCAAGCTGGCGGTGGAAAGCAGGGACGGGGCGGCTTTGGGGGCGGCGGCTTCCGCGCCATCCGCGGCGGGGCCTGAGAGGAGGGGGAATTTGAGCCGCGCGGCGTTCCATTCCATGCGGGCGTTTTCGAGGGTGGTGAGCCCGCGAGTCAATTCCGTGGAAAAATTCTCCTGGCTCCAGGCCTGCTCGTTGATGGACTGCACCTTGGAAAGGGCGTCGCGGAACCCTTCGAGGCCGCGGGCCATCTGTTCGGCGTCGCGTCGCGCGGCCATTTCGGCGGCTTCGAGCAGGCCGATGCCGCGGGTCAGATGCTGGAGCATCTCATCGCGGCCGGTCTGGCATTCCATCTTGCGCCGGCGCAATTCCTCCAACCCTGCCCGCTCGCGCTCCAATTCCTCCTGGGCGCGCTTGAGTTCGGCCAGCTTGATGTGTTTCTGGCTGACCATCGCCGCCAATTCCTCCGTCGTTGGCGGGCGGTTCGGGGCCGGAGGCATCCCGGCGGCGGGCGACGCCGGCAAAGGCGTCGCAAAGGCGGACTGCCGGGCGGATTGAAAATCGCTGTCTATAAAGTCTGAGGCGTCGTGCTCTGGCATGAGCAGGAGCGTAACGCCGGAAACGCAAAATGCAAAATCTAAAATGCCGCCGCGATCAACTCCCTGGCCTTGTTCAAGGCGTCGGGAAGTTTGGCCGCGTCTTTGCCGCCGCCGCGGGCGTTATCGGGCCGGCCGCCTCCCTTGCCGCCGACCACCGGGGCGATGGCCTGGATGATCTTGCCAGCTTGGAACTTGCCGGTGGCATCCGCCGAGACGGTCGCAACGAGGGCAACGGCCCCGTTCGAGCAACCGCCCAGCACAACCACGCCCTTGAACTGGCCCTTCAATGCGTCGGCCACGGCTTGCAGGAAATCGCCGTCGGCGGGGGTGAGGTCTTCGATGATGGACGGGGTGGACGTCGTGGACTTGTTGGACTTGGAGAGGGCGCTCGCGGTTTCGGCGGCTTGTTTTTGGCGGGCGGCTTTGAGTTGTTTTTCCATTTCCTTTTGCTGCGAGAGGAGCGACTCGAGCTTCTTCTCCAGTTCGCCGACGGGGGAATTGACTTTGCCGGCCAGCGTGGAAATGAGGGCGGTTTCCTCGCGCGCTTTTTCGTAGGCGCGCAGGCCGGCCACTGCCTCGATGCGCCGGATGCCCGCGGCGACGGCGCCTTCGCTCAAAATGCGGAACAGGCCGATCTCGCCGGTGGCGCGGGTGTGCGTGCCGCCGCAAAGCTCCATCGAATAGCCGTCCAATCCGCCGGTCCGCCCGCCGATTTGCACGACGCGAACGATGTCGCCGTATTTTTCGCCGAAGAACTGCATGACCTCCTTGCGTCCCTTGATTTCGGCGTAGGGAACTTCGCTCCAGGTGACGCCGGAGTTGTCGAGAATGCGTTCGTTGACCAGTTTTTCAACATCGGCCACTTGCGCGGACGTGAGCACAGCGCTGCTGAAGTCGAAGGTCAGCTTCTCCGGCCCGACGTAGGAGCCTTTCTGCGTTGCATCTCCGCTGACGACTTCGTGCAAAGCCCAGTGCAAAAGATGCGTGACCGTATGATGGCGCTGAACGGCGGCGCGGCGCGGGGCATCCACGCGAAGCTCGACGGTCGCGCCCGGTTCCGGGGCGTCTTTCCCGGCGAGGAAGTGGAGGAAGGTGTTGCCGGTCTTCTGAGTGTTGACAATGGGCCAGATTTTTTCGCCCGCGCGAATCTCGCCGGTGTCGCCCACCTGTCCCCCCATCTCCGCGTAGAGCGGGGAGGCGTCCAACGTGACGGCGATTTTGTCCTTGATGTTGACAGCCGCGAGAACTGTAGCAGGTGCTGAGAGCCGGTCGAATCCGACGAAATCGGTCGGATGAGATGTATCGAGATTGGAGGCCGCGATGATTTCTTTTTTCTGGGCGGCGCGGGCGCGAGCGCGCTGCTCCTCCATGAGCTTTTCAAAACCTGCAGTATCAACAGTTAATCCGCGTTCGCGAGCCATAAGGTCGGTGAGGTCGAGGGGAAAGCCATAGGTGTCGTAAAGTTTGAAGGCTACTGCCCCCGAAATCGTTTTTTGAACTGATCCGCCTTCAGCCCGATCCCACGTACCGAGCCGTTCCCTGTTGCTAGGTCCTCCTTCCTTCGTTGCCCTAAACGCGCGAAAGTGAGCTGGCCCGCCGGTATCGTTCAACCTGATTGGCAATGACTCGACCTCGCTAACTGAATCTTCGAATACTGCCATGCCGGTATCTAATGTCTTATTGAACGCCTCTTCTTCTGCCTTGATGACCTCCTGCACATGCGACTGTTTTTTGCGCAGTTCCGGGAAAACATCGCCCATAGCTTCGGCGAGGACTTCCACTAATTTATAGAAGAACGGTTCGTGAAAACCGAGCGTGCGGCCATAGCGGACGGCGCGGCGAAGAATGCGGCGCAAAACGTAATTGCGGTCATTGTTCCCGGGCAGAATTCCATCGGCGATGGAAAAGCTGAGCGTGCGAATGTGATCGGCGATAACGCGGAAAGCGATGTCGGTTTGGATTTGTTCCGACGAGGCGCGTGGGGGATCCGTCGGCGGGATGCTGACGGAGGCGGTCGAGACGACCGCGCTCCCGGGGGATTGCGGTAGCGTGCTGCGGTATTTCTTTCCGCTCAATTTTTCCAATGAGTCGAAAATCGGACGGAAGATGTCGGTCTCATAGTTGGAAATCACCCGCGTGAAGTCGGTGAAATTACGCGTGTTCTGCATGATGCCGGTCACGCGCTCGAAGCCCATTCCGGTGTCAACGTGTCTCGCGGGCAACGGGGAAAAGGTGCCGTCGGGATTGGCGTTGAATTGGATGAAAACCAGGTTCCAAATCTCAATGCAACGGGCGTCTCCTTTGTTGACCAGCGCGCCCCGGGTGTCGCCTGCGGGTGTCAAATCAACGTGGATTTCGCTGCAAGGACCGCATGGGCCGGTTTCACCCATCATCCAGAAGTTGTCCTTCTTGTTGCCGGAAACGATGTGAACCTTCGGGTCCAGACCGGCGGCGGTGAATTTGGTGGCCCAAAAATTGTATGCCTCCTGATCGAAATCGCTGGGGTCGCCCTTGGATTTGTCGGGCTGATAGACGGTGGCGTAGAGGCGCTCTTTGGGGAATTTCCAGACCCCGGTGACCAGTTCCCATGCCCAGTCAATGGCCTCGCGTTTGAAATAATCGCCGAAGCTCCAGTTGCCGAGCATTTCGAAGAAGGTGTGGTGGTAAGTGTCGAGGCCCACGTCTTCCAGGTCGTTGTGTTTGCCGCCGGCGCGGATGCACTTCTGCGTGTCGGCGGCGCGGGTCGCGCGCCCGGGTATTGCGCCGGGCCATTGGTCCACGTCGGGGGCGCGCTGATTGAGGAAAATGGGGACGAACTGGTTCATGCCCGCGTTGGTGAACAGAAGGCCGGGGGAATCCGGCATCAGGCTGGCGGAGGGCACGATGGTGTGCTCCTTGGATTTGAAAAAATCCAGGAACGATTGTCGAATTTCAGCAGAAGTCATCCGGCCCAGTCTAAAGTTCCGGGGGCAAACTGCAAAGGTCTTTTGTTGGCTACTCCAGGGAGAGATTGGCGCGGGCCTGGCCGTGGGAGTCGGGGCTGATGGGTTGCGGGGAGCGGATGGTGACGCGCTCGCCTTCGACTTTGCCGGTGTTGACCAAAGCGGCCTGCACACTGCGGGTGCGGGCCAGCACCAGGGCGCGAAGATCGTCAGAACTGACCTGGATGTTGGCGAGCAATCTGGCTTCCATTTCTTCCTGGGTTGGTTCAACAAGGGCAAAGGGAACAATCGCGGCTGGGGTGTTGGTCGCCCCCGACACGGATGGCGCGGGGTGCCCGGCAGTCGCGGCGCCGGAGGAATTCTTTGGAGCGGCCGTTGGAGCGGGCGGGTTGCCGGGGGAGCCGCTGCCGATCAAAAGTTGACCGCCCTTGGCAAGAGAATCGGGACGCCCGTGAATGGTTGTACCGCGAGCCGAAACTTGGGGTGCGGGCTGTTGGGCCATCGGGTTTTCAACGGCGTTGGTGGCGGTGGCCGGGACCGCGCTGGTGTTGGTGGCAGCGGCCGGCATGGCGTTGGTGTTGGTCGCGCCGACGGTTTGCATAAAGAGGGCCTTGAGGAGGCGGGCGTAGTTGGTCGGATCCACTTGAAGCGACTGGACGCTTTCGGGCGGAGTGCCGGCGGCAATGAGTTCGCTGGCCTGCAGGGAGCGGATTTGGTCGGCCAGTTTCAACCGAGCCAGGACCGGCGCCTCGGAGACGGGGTCGGCACCGGCGGAAATTTCCACCGCGAGGGCGGGGCGCTCGTAAAGGGCGTTGGCCACTTTGGCGAGCTTGGCTTGCTCGGCGTCCGTGAGGACCGACAGGCCGGGTTGGAAGTCAACGTAGCTCATTTCTTCGCCGCCGCCACCCAAGAGTTTGCCGAGCAGGGTGAACGGAGCGGTAGCGGCCTTGCTCAGGAGATTGCCCAGCACTTGCCAGACAATGGGCATGACTTTGAAATCGGGGTCGTTAAGGCTGCCGTGAACGGGCACGTCAAGATCAATGTTCCCGTGACGGTCCTTGAGCAGGGCGATACCCAGTTTGACCGGCAGATGCGTCGCGTTGGTGCTTGCATTTTTGGCCCCCAGCGTCAGGCCCGAAATGACGACGTGGTTGGAGAGGACGATCTGGCTGTGCTCGATGTCAATCGGCTCCAAACTCACGAGCAGCTTTCCTCTTTGCAACGGGTAGCCTGCAAATTTCTCCATGTAGGGCGTGAATGGACTCAAATCCACATTCGTGCAGTCAATGGCCAGTTTGACAAACAAGTCCTTGCTAAGAGGATTGACATCGCCGGCCACGGAAAAAGTAGCCACGTCATCCACCTTGCCGTGCATGTCCACGGTTGCGCGAGCGTCTGGCGAGGAGGAGAGACCCTTGACCGAGCCGTCAAATTCCTGCACATCGAAAAGGCAGTTCGGCTCGATGGACAGGTCGGCAAAATGGAAGGAGGCTTTGTCAATCACAAAACTTCCCAGCGTGATCGGGAAGTCCAGTCCGGCGGCGGCGGGAGCGGACGGGGCCGCGGCGGCCGGCGGCGTGCTGGACGCCGGCGCGTTGGACGGAGTTGGGGATTTGGCGGGCAGCACGGCCAGCAGGTTGATCTGGCCGTTGGTTTGCATAAGAATGCTGGTGCTCAAGCCGCTCAATTTGACTTCCTGCACGTCGAGCTTGTTGGGCTGGAAAGCGAATTGGATGCCGGTGACGGCGAGGCCCTCCAGTTTTACGAAGTCCTTGAATTGGATCAGGTCGGTGGTGGTGAAGTTGGTCAGGCCCAAGTCCCCTTGGAATGCGGCCATCGGAGCGCCGTTCCCCAAATTATAGCCGGCATGGCCCCGCACCGTGAATAGCCCGCCATCCAGTGCCAGTTTGGCTTGCTGCTCGATGTAGGGCTGGAGCGGTCGCAAATCCAGCCCGTCCACATTCACATCGAGATCGGCGGAAGGCGGTTGCAGGCGGACCGTGCCGTGGGCGGACAGGCGGCCTGCATCGTTCAATCCCGCTGAGACATCCACAACCAGCGGAGCGTTGCTAATCGTGCTGAAGTTCGTCGCGCTAAACCCGATGTCTTTCACCTCGAACTTGGCCGGTTTGGCCGGCTTCTTGTCTTCCAAAGTCACGTTGTAATGATCCACGGCGATTTCGTCCACCTTCACCGTCCACGGGGCCTGGCTTGTGGCAGCGGTGGCGTTGGAGGAGACAGGCGCCGACGGCGACGTGCCCGCCGCGCCCGGTGAATTGGAGGACGGCGTGAGCATGGAAAGCAGGTTAATCGTCCCATCCTGGTTCTGTCTCGCCAAGACGGAGCCGCCGGAAGTCTTGAAATGTGACAGATGGATGAGTCCCTTGCTCAGGCCGGCATAGTCCAATCCAATGGAAAGGGATGGGATCGTCAAAACCGTCTCGCTGGGGACTGACGACTTGACAGCGAGCGAAGTGAGCGTGACGCCGCCGTTCGTCAGCGAAAGGTCCGGCCCGTTTGTGCCCAGGCTGGCGTCATAATGCGCGAAGACGTCCAGCTTGCCATCCGTTACCTCGGCGACGGCGAAAGCGGCCAGATAAGGCGAGTATTTCTTCAGCTCCAGGCCCGTGATGCGGAAATCGCCGGAGACATCGGGCGGATCCATCGAGAATTTGCCGTCCCACGTAAACGTCTCGCCCGCATCGCTCTTGGCGGTGAAACTGTAGGGATTGTTCGCCTTCGGATCGGTGCTCAGATGATCGAGAACGAGTTGGATCGGCAGGAGCTTGATCTTGACCGGAGTGGGCGGCACAAAGTCATCCACAGTGATGTTCGCGTTGTCAATGTGCAGGCTATCAATCACAACCAGCGGCAGGACGGACTTGGCGGCGGACTTGGTTGCGGGCGCCGGAGCGGGCGCGGGCTGGTTGAGCGCGGCGGCAATGTCGTCGAAGTTGAATTTGCCATCCTTGCCGCGGACAATTGCGGCAAAGGGATGCGTGAGGGAGATTTCCTGAACGGCCCAGCCGCGCCGGAAGAAGGAGGAGAACTTCAGGCGGGCGTAAAATTCAACGAACCCGGCAAACGGCGCGCCGTTGGTCTCGTTGACAGCGAGGCCGCGGAGGGTGAGGGAGAGCGCGTACGGGTTGACCTTGACCTGCGTGACAGCGACGGGCCGGTGGAGGAGGGCAGGCAGGCGCTTGAGCATCTGGGACTTGATGACCGCCGGCGCGACAAGGAACCCAACGACGGTATAGACCAGCAGCGCGGCCGACAGCCAGATGAGGCATTTGACGGAGCGCGGGAATTTCTTACGTTTGACTGCTTCCGTTTTCATGGTGCGACGATTTACGGATAAAGCGATGTACCATGAAATAATAGGCACAAGCCAGGGCCAAAATCAAGCCCAGCAGCCAGTAGAGGATGTGGTGCAAATTGCCCTGGAGTAGTTCTTTGTCGTTGCCGGCGGCGACACCGACCCAGGCGAGAACCGAGCACCAGAGGGCGGAGCCAAGGACGGTGAAGAGGGAATACAAGCGATAATCCATTTTCACAATTCCCATCGGAATGCCGATGAGCTGGCGGAGAACCGGAAGCAGGCGGGCGAGAAGGACGCCGAATGCGCCAAACCTCGCGGCCCAACGTTCGGCGGCATGCACCCTGGCCTCGGTAATGTGGACATACCGCCCATAACGCAGCAAAAGCGGACGGCCGCCCCAACGGCAAACCCAGTACATAGCCGATGCCCCCACCCATGTGCCGATCACCCCCGCCAGGATAACGCCCAGAATGGTGTGGCTTCCGGTGGCGCAGGCATCTTGGGCGGCGAACGGAATGACCACTTCGCTGGGGAACGGAAAAACAGAACTCTCCCCGGCCATCATCGCGGCGATGAGCGGATAGCCGCCTGCGTGAAGTTCGCCTTGATACCAGACCACCAGCTTTGCGATTTCAGCATTCACAATTTAGACCGCATTCTGGTCCCGGCAGGGCGAAGCAGCAGCCTCGCCCTGCCAGAGTGGGGAATATCCAGGCTAGAATTTGCCGCCGTAAATGGCGTTCTTGCCGAGCAGTTGTTCGATGCGCAGCAACTGGTTGTACTTGGCCACGCGGTCGGTGCGGCTCAGCGAACCGGTCTTGATCTGGCCCGCATTGGTGGCCACGGCAATGTCCGCAATGGTTGCGTCCTCCGTCTCGCCGGAACGATGGCTGATGACGGCGGTGTAAGCGTGCTCCTGGGCCAGCGAAATCGCGTCGAGGGTTTCGGTCAGGGACCCGATTTGATTGACCTTGATCAGAATGGAGTTGGCCACGCCCAATTCAAAGCCTTTGCGGAGGTATTTGACATTCGTGACGAAAAGATCGTCGCCCACCAATTGGATCTTCTTGCCGAGCTTGTCGGTGATTGTTTTCCACGTTTTCCAATCGTTTTCCGCGCAGCCGTCCTCGATGCTGATGATCGGATACTTGGCGGCCAATTCCACGTAGAAGGCGACCATTTCATCGCCCGACAATTTGCGGCCGGTGCTTTTCTTGAAGACGTAATTCCCGGAGGCGGCGTCGTAAAATTCGGACGAGGCCGGGTCGAGGGCCAGGAAAATGTCCTTGCCGGCCTTGTAACCGGCGTCCTTGATGGCTTGCAAAATGGCTTCGATGGCCGCCTCGGCGCTTTCGAGCTTGGGCGCGAATCCGCCTTCATCGCCGACCAGAGTGGAGAGACCCTTTTTCTTCAGGACGGATTTGAGCGCGTGAAAGACCTCGGTGTTGGCCTGCAAGGCGCGGGAGAAGGTGGGCAGGCCCTTGGGAACAATCATGAATTCTTGGAAATCAATCGGCGCGTCGGAATGGGCGCCGCCGTTGATGACGTTGGACATGGGAACGGGGAGGACTTTGGCGTTGGGGCCGCCGATATACTTGAAGAGCGGCAGGCCCAAAAATGCGGCGGCTGCTTTCGCGTTCGCCAGCGAAACCGCCAGGATGGCATTTGCGCCCAGAACGGATTTGGTTTCCGTCCCGTCCAATTCCAGCATCGTGCGATCCAGCGTCAGTTGATCCAGCGAATCCAGCCCGCGAACGGCGGGAAGGATTTTGCTGGTGACGTTCTTGACCGCCTTGGAGACGCCCTTGCCGAGATAGCGGTTCTTGTCGCCGTCGCGCAGTTCCAGGGCTTCATGTTCGCCGGTGCTGGCGCCGGAGGGAACCGCCGCGCGTCCGGCCGCGCCGCCTTCCAGCAGGACGTCCACTTCCACGGTCGGGTTGCCGCGGGAATCCAGGATTTCGCGCGCCTTGATGTCAGAAATTGTGCTCATAGTCAGTTTACGGGTAATTCAAGTTTATTGGTTTAAAGTTCAAGAACCGGGCACAAGGCTGCCCATGGCGCGGCGGAAATGCAAAGTGAAAATAGCGCCATGCAAAGAGCGGGGTGCGGGAAAAAAAGTTGGAGCGCCGGCTTGCGGCCGGCTTTCAACGGGATTTTTGGGGCAAAGCCGAGTCCAACTCTGCGCTCCGATTCCTCTGCGCTCCCTTCCGACTGTTTTGTCCCGCGCCCGGGAAGCTGGCGCATCTCGCCACGACCACCATGGGAATAAACAGAGCCGGTCGGCGAGGGCGCCGACCGCGACACGCGGGGGCGCGTGTGCTCTCCAAAAGAAGTGCATTCGAGCAATGGCATTGCATGTGTTTGGCATGAAAAATACCTTGATTAGGCTTGATTGGGGTTGATTTCCAGCTCGGCGAGTATGGGGGGTGTTGGGGTGGACGGTTGGGGGTCGAGCGGGAGGCTTGACGCTACATCTTCCGTTGGGGTTGGCGCGTCGGCGGGGGGCGGCGCGGGGTGGACGGCGTGGACTTTGTGGACTTTGTAGACGCGGTTGGACGGCCGGGGAACGCGGTGGCGGGGATGGTGTTGGGGCTTGGAGCGGCGGGGGATGCGGGAGGGCATTTCGCCGTCCTTGCCTATGCCCAGGGCGGCGTCCATTTGACGGCAGGCTTCGGCGGCGGACTCAATTTCGGTCTTCCGGGGCGGGGCTTTCTTGACTTGCTCCTCAACGTAACGGTCGAATGCCTCGGGGCTGTCGCCAATGATCTCGCTGTGGAAATGGGCGGGGTCCTGGCACATTTGGATTTCCCGCAGAATGCCGGCCGCGATGGCGGCGCGCGGGCCGCCACCCATTTTGTCGAGCCATTCGGGAACTTTCATGAGGGTCATGAACCGGGCGCTCAGGGCGGCGCGGAGGCGGGTTTTCTCGGCTTCCTCGTTCTCGGCGCGCATGCGCTCGCGTTCGAGTTCCCAGCGCTCGGTTTCCATTTTGAGGCGGGCGGCGTTTTGTTCGCCGCGGAGGACTTTGGCGACGGCGTGGCAGAGGTGGCCCAGGGCGC
>Ga0302320_10022810_pt1 | contig 12323 bp, 6 predicted proteins | sample Bog_T0_3_FD_202130 | JGI IMG/M metagenome (GOLD analysis project Ga0302320, IMG submission 202130) | Peat permafrost microbial communities from Stordalen Mire near Abisko, Sweden - Bog_T0_3 | ecosystem: Environmental > Terrestrial > Soil > Wetlands > Peat | place: Sweden: Abisko, Stordalen Mire...
GGCCACAAGTATATCGTCACCGTGCATGTGTCCGGTTCCCCGGAATGCAAGGCGGCGCTTGGCTCCATCTACAAGTTTGACCAGGGCGAATACGACACCTATTTCTTGCGCGCCTTGTTTGCCGGCCGCATCCACGAAAAGCCCCAACCGCTGAACAGCGGTGCGGCGGTGCGCCAGTATGTGGCGGCCACTGCCGGCGCGATTGGTTACGTGCGCGCTTCGGAAGTGGACGATTCGATCAAGATCATCAAGGTGGATGGCAAATCGCCGGGCGACGCGGATTATCCGCTGAAAATAAAATAAGTCACGCAGCCCGGGTCACGGCTGTGCCGGTGAATGGTCCGGCAGCCGCGTTCCGCCCAGTTGCTTTCCGCACCAGAGCTTCCACATGTCGCGAAAAGCGGCTTCGAGATGGCCGATAAACTGCGGCGCGTCGCAGAGCGGACTCCCCCGCATTTGTTCCCGCAAACCCAGCCGCCAGCGCGCCAACCGGGGGAGATCACCCGTTAACTCCCGGCATTTCGCCACGTAGGCGTCCGCAGTTCCCGCCGCCCATTCGGGGAATCCAAGATGGGTCACCAGGCTGACCCCGACCCGCGCCACATGGCTGCGGCCAGCCAGGGTCACCACCGGGACGCCCATCCACAATGAATCACACGTCGTGGTGGTGCCATTGTAGGGGAATGGATCGAGGCAAAGATCCACCTGATTATAAAGTCCCATGTGAAGTTCTTTCGAAAGCCGCGCGCCGCATAGCGTGATGCGCTCCGGCGCCACTCCGGCCCCGACAAATCGGCCGATGAAGCGGGCTGCCGTCTTCGGGTCGCGCAGGCCCTGCGATTTGAGCAGCAGCCGGGCCGACGGCATTTCGCGCAATAGGCGGGCCCAAACTTCGATGGTCGGCTCGCTCACCTTGAGGAAATTATTAAAACTGCCGAAAGTGACATAACCGTTAAGCAGCGCAGGTAACGGCCCGACCGCCGGACTTTCCGCGGGCGCGCAGTAGCAGGAAAAGGTTTTCGGCAGACGGATGAGCCGCTCACTATGCCAGGGTTCCGTATGACCGGGGGGATCGCTGATGTAATCCGTCAGGCGATAGTCCATCGCTTCTAATCCCGTCGTATTGGGATAGCCAATCCAGGTGACCTGCACCGGGGCGGGTTTGCGCGCAAAGATTAGCAACGCGGCATCGGTCGTATGACCGGCCAGATCCACCAATATGTCAATTCGGTCCTGACGGATCAATTCCGCGGCCTTTTCCGGATCCCAACCGTAAATATCCCGCCATTGATCCGCCTGGGAACGCAGCCGTTCGGTCACCGCATCCGTGGTCTTGGCGTTGGAATAACAAAACGTCTCAAAACCTTCCCGGTGATGCTGCCGCAAAATCGGTTCAAAAAATGACGTAACCGGATGATCGCGAAAATCCGGGGACACGTAACCGATCCGCAGGCGCCGGTCGGGCACCGCCTCATTCGCATGGGGCCGCCACGCGCTGCGCAAAGGCTTTTCGAAATACTGGGACCACTGGCGATGTTCGGCGAAATGTCTTTCCGGCTCGGTCTCGGGCAGATAATTCAGCAGGAAAAGGAGATTGGTGTGCGTCTCGGGCGCAGGTTTGATCGCCAGCGCATTCCGACTATGAATCACCGCTTCCGCCAACAGGCCTTCGTCCACACAGAGCCGGGCCAGATCGTGTTCCGCCTCCCCAAAAAGGGGGCGCAGCCGAAGCGCTGCCAGAAACTGCTCCCGCGCCTCTTCTGTCCGATGCTGTGCCCGGAGCGCCTGTCCCAGGATTTCGTGCGCTTCGGGCATCGCGGGATCCAGCTTGACCGCCTGCTCAAAACTGGCCGTTGCCTCGGCCAGTTGCTGACCTTCCAGACACGCCACCCCCCGGCTCAACCAGAACACGACATCGGCGGGCGTCAGCCGCGTAGCTTCCCGAAGTGCGGTCACGGCCTCCGGGAGGCGTTTGAGGCTGCGCAGCGTATTGCCCAGTTGATGATGTGCTTCGGCCAGATCGGCTTGGACGGCAATGGCCGCTTGGAATGCGGACGCCGCTTCCTGGGGCCGTCCCAGTGAATTGAGGGAAAAACCGCGTTGCAGATGAGCCCGCGAAAGCTGGGGATTCACCTTGGTCGCCCGGGCGAATAAGCCGACGGCTTCTTCGTGGTTGCCTTTTGCCTGGACAAGACGGCCCAGCAGAAAGAGGGCGTCAGCCTGTTTGGGCCAACGCTTTAGGATCTGCCGGTAAATGTCGGCGGCGTCCTCCACCTGACCGGCGCGATGGGCGGCGAGACCTTTCTCCAAAAGCGCTGCTGGATTCATTGGTCGTGAAAACTAGCGGGTTTGCCGCCGGGACAAAAGAGAATTAGGCCGTTAGTCGCCATAAACCGCCCGGTCATCGGCCATCGTTAAATGCGATGATCCGATTAACCCTTTCGGCGACGTGGAAATCGACGACCTGTTCGTCAACCAATTGTTTCCGAACTCCGACTTCATTCATTACAATCCTTTTCCGGGCGACCAGGAATTGGGCTATTTGCGGGAAACGCCCTACGGCGAAATATTTGATGTTCTGCTGTCTTCGGCGACCGCGACCAACCTGGCATCTTATCCGGTGATTCTCCTCGCCGGCGACATCACCTTTGATGCCCCGTTCATTTCCACGCTGGAGCAGGCGCTCCAGAGTGGCACGCGGGTCTTGATGCAATCCGCGCACCAGGCCGCGCTCGGAACCGCGTTCACTACGCTGACCAACGCCGGTTACGTGGAAGTGCTACCGCTGTGGACCAACTCCGTTACCGGCCGGCCCGCGGCAATTCCCAATTGGCGTCTCGCGCAATTGGATAACACCTGCCTTCCCGTAACCGTCTCCGGCGACCCGATCCAATACTCGATCAACCGCAACGCCGCCGGGTGGGTGGTTGAATTGGTCCATGACAATGGCGTTTGGAAAAACCCCACCAGTGCCGCCATTGTCACCAACACGGACGTGGCGATGGTCACCCTGGAACCCGGCGTCCCGATTGCCAAAGCCTCGCTGTGGCAGATTGACACCAAGGGAAATCCTGCGGACGTGGATCTCAATTACACCGGCGGACCCTTGACGGTTCCGGTGGGCGCGGGCCAAAGCGTGTATGTCCAATTTACCCTCGCGCCCTTCCCGGTTCCACCAATTTCGCCGCGCGTTTCAACAATCCCGATGCCCTGACACTAACCTATGCGGGCTTGCCGAATTACCCCTACCACGTGCAGGTCACCACCAACCTTACGGCGAACTCCAACCAATGGTCGAACTTGCCGGGCAATCCCATCAGCGCGAACGCCTCCGGCATATTTACGTTCACCGACACGAACGCCGCCGCCAGTGCCAAGTTCTATCGCATCGTCTCGCCCTGAACCAAAGAGGTTCACGCCAAGACTCTGCGAGAAAACAAAGCTCACCGAACCTAAATACCTGGCAAAACTATCGCGCCCAGTTCACTGCCACCGCCGTTAACGCCCCGCATTTCGTGCCCGTAGTGGGCGCCGAAACCTTTTACCGCATTTTAGCCGTGCCGTGACACTCGTTTTGTTCCGACAGAAGGCCTTCCGGCCAAATGAAGCAAATAAAGGACAAGATGAAACCCAATCGCGCAGAGCCCACCACCCACCAGTGGCGATAAACACGGATACGGATTTAACATCCGATAGTAATCGTTTGCGTCAGGCGGGGGTAAACAATAAAGAAGCAGCTCAACACACAAAAGAACGACCGCCCGGAAACAACGCGTACGAACCGGAAACCAAAATGCGCCGGATGCCACCGCCACAAATCCCAAGGTGGCAACGAAGTTTAACGGCACGTAATTCTCATCGACTCCCGACAATATTGTGGTGATGACTGCGCCAACCGCAGCGGTTAGTCCGGCTGCAACATATCGGGCGATCAATATTAAGCCCCGTTTCAACCGCGGCAGCATATCACCATTCGTGTAGCGGCCTTCCCGTGGCGGCGGGAGGACGCGTCCCGCTGAAAAGTCATGGTTCATAATTCTTGCCACCGATCGATCAAACCGGCACAAAAAACACCGGTTCGATCAGAGGCTCATTGAGCACGTGCACCTTGCGGCCATCGGGCTGCAGCAAAAACAACGCGCTTCCCTTCGGATAGGCAATCGCTGAGGTTGCTGATGAATCGCTCATTTCCACTGCCGATCTTGCCCATTCCGGCACCGCCCCGTCAATCTCCCATTGGCTCAGCCTAACTGCCCGTCTTGCGGCAACGACCCCCTCCGCAAAAGGAATTTCGCAGGTCCCCTTCTACGTTCAATCCGTTTTTAATTCGCAGCTTACCATCAGTCCTTTAAACATCGTACCGGTCAGCGCCAAAAAATCGCCATTGCATGGGGAGGGTTCATCGAAGAGAATTTCGCATGTTGTTCCCATCGGAATTCATCCGTTTCAAAATATCCCATACTTTGCGGAACGCCCAGCAATGTTGATGATCGTTCGATTCTGGATTTTACTTTCCGCCGCGCTCGTCAGTGCCGGCTGGATTCTCTCGGCCTTGCACCAATTGAATGGCGTCGGCTACGCCTTGTTTTTGACACCCCTGTTGATCGCCGTTTTGGTGGCGCGGCCAAAAAGTGATTTACCGGTCCGCGAGAAAATCCAGCGCTGGCGTGCCAGGTTTACTCAGCGCTTCCGGCGCCGTCCGGCCCAGATGTTTCTCCTCTTCGCGGTGCTCTCCTTCCTGGGCGGCTGCCTTTATCCGCCGTTGAGCGTGGATGCCAATGCCTACCGTCTGCCACGCATTCTGCATTGGCTGGCCGCCGGACAGTGGCACTGGATTCATACCTTTGAAGCGCGCATGAACATCTCCGCCTGTGGCATGGAATGGCTCTCCGCCCCGCTGATTTTGCTCACCCACACCGATCGCTTCCTATTTCTTATCAACTTCGTTTCCTACCTCATGTTGCCGGGATTGCTGTTCAGCGTTTTCACGCGTTTGCAAGTCCGCCCCCGGACCGCCTGGTGGTGGACGTGGATTTTATCCTCCGGCCTGTGCTTCGTCTTGCAAGCGGGTTCCATCGTGAATGATAGCTTTGCGGTCGTCTATATTCTGGCGGCGGTCGATCTGGCCTTGCGCGCGCGCGAACGAAAAAATGCCGGCGACCTTTGGCTGTCTCTCCTGGCCGCCGGCTTGGTCACCGGCGCAAAACAGTCGAACATTCCGCTGGCCGCGCTCTGGTTCATTGCCGCGTGGCCCGCCCGCTCTCTGCTCTGGCAAAATCCCTGGCGCTCGGCCGCGGTGTTCATCTTCTCCCTATTGGTTTCGGTCATTCCTATCAGCCTCATCAACCAACACTTTTCGGGAACCTGGCTGCCGCTGGACAATCCCAGTATTGCCGCCCTGGGCCACTTCCAGCTCAATCCGTTCTGGGGAATTGTGGGCAACGCCTTCTGCCTCCCCGTCCAAAATTTGGTGCCGCCCTTCTATTCCTGGCTGCCTCCCTTATACAGTTACGCCCCAATTCTGTGGGACGAATGGATGCGAGACTTCCTCCAAACGCCGTTCGGTGCCCATTTTGCCTCCTTCGAGAAATTTGGCTTCCTGAGCGAAGCGTATTACCACGGTATCTCCGAAGCAAACGCCGGATTGGGACTCGGCATCTGCCTCATGATTTGGGCCAGTTGGCGCGCTTTGCGGCAGCTGCGGCGAGAGGGCCAACTGACCGGCCCCGCCATTCCGGCATCGCCAGTTTTGCGACGGCTGCGCTTCGCCCCTTGGGGATTGCTGATCGTGTTCGCGGCCAAAAATGGCGCTTTTGAAAACGCCCGCCATCTGGCTCCCTATTACCCCTTCCTGTTTACTGCCTGGTTGGTCAAACCCGGCCACTCACGCGTTACCCGCCAACGTTCCTGGCAGAACCTCGCCCTCGCCACCATGATCGTTGCCGCCCTCCTGCTGGCAACCATCGTTGAACGGCCACTCTTTCCCGCCCAAACTGTTTTCCGCTTCGTCCGATCCCACTTTTCCAACTCCGACCTCCTGCAGGACGAATGCGTTCACTATTTGGATTCCATATCTCAGGGCATTGCGGCGCGGCGAAATTTTATCCGGCAGCAATTGCCAGCCGGGGAGAAGGTCATCGGCTTCTACGACAAAATGACCGACACCGAGGAGCCCGGCATCTGGTTTGCCGGCGGCCGGCCGCGGGTTGAATGCCAGTTACCCGACGATTCCCCCGACCGTCTCCGCCATCTCGGGGTGCGTTACGTCGTCGTAGACGCCATTGCCGTGCAAAACCATGACGGCAATCTGGATCACTGGTTGCAGCGCTATCACGCCACCGTGATAGCCCAATATCCGCCGCCAAATCCCACCGTACAACCCGCCCGCCGAGCCGACCTCTACATCGTCCAATTGAATTAGATCCCGATGCAGAACCGGATTTCCAGCGTCCCGGCGGGACTAAATCTATTCAGCCCCAGCCATACCTCCCGATAAACAAAAAAACGAGGCGGGAATTGCTTCCCGCCTCGCTTGCTTTGGTTCCTCCGACCTAGTGGCTAGACCGGCTTACGCCGGAAATAGTCTGATCCAGGGGGCAGACAGCTTAGTAGCCGCCCATGCCGCCCATATCACCGCCACCGTGACCGCCACCGGCAGCCGGCTTTTCCTTTTCGGGAACGTCGGTGATGACGGCTTCCGTGGTGAGCAACAGACCGGCGATGGACGCCGCGTTCTGCAGGGCGCTGCGGGTGACCTTCTTCGGGTCAACCACGCCGGCCTTGACGAGGTCTTCAAACGCGCCCGTGGCGACGTTGTAACCTTCGTTGCCCTTGCTTTTCTTGACTTGTTCAACAATGACACTGCCTTCGACGCCCGCGTTCAGCGCGAGGGCGCGCAGCGGGGATTCCACCGCGCGCTTGACGATGCCGATACCAATGGTTTCGTCTTCGTTCGCACCTTTGACGGCATCGATGGCGGGGATACAACGGATGAGGGCAACGCCACCGCCGGCGACGATGCCTTCTTCGACAGCCGCGCGGGTCGCGTGCAAGGCGTCTTCGACGCGCATTTTCTTTTCCTTCATTTCGCTCTCGGTCGTGGCACCGACATTGATGACGGCCACGCCGCCGGCCAGCTTGGCCAGGCGTTCCTGCAATTTTTCGCGATCGTAGTCCGAGGTGGTTTCCTCGATCTGGCGACGGATCTGGTTGACCCGGCCCTGGATTTCGCTGTTCTTGCCGCCACCTTCAACGATGGTGGTGTTTTCCTTGTCGATGACGACGGTCTTGGCGCGGCCGAGGTCGGCCAATTCCACGGTCTCCAGCTTGATGCCGAGGTCTTCCGTGATGAATTTGCCGCCGGTGAGGACCGCGATGTCTTCCAACATGGCTTTGCGGCGATCGCCGAAGCCAGGGGCCTTGACGGCCGCAACGTTCAACGTGCCACGGAGCTTGTTCACGACGAGGGTCGCGAGCGCTTCGCCTTCGACTTCTTCCGCAACGATCAGGAAGGGCTTGCCCGTGCGCGCGGCTTTTTCGAGCAACGGCAACAGGTCTTTCAAATTGCTGATCTTCTTTTCGTAAAGCAGGATGTAAGGATCTTCGAGCTTGGCTTCCATCGTCTCGGTGTTCGTGACGAAGTACGGGGAGAGATAGCCCTTGTCGAACTGCATGCCTTCGACGACTTCGAGGGTGGTTTCAATCGACTTGGCTTCTTCGACCGTGATGGTGCCGTCTTTGCCGACCTTGTCCATCGCTTCCGCGATCTTGTCCGCGATATCATAGTCCCAGTTGGCGGACACGGCGGCGACCTGCTTGATCTCTTCCTTGTCCTTGACCTTCTTGGAGATTTTGCCGAGTTGTTCCACGGCGGCTTCGACGGCCTTATTGATGCCGCGTTGGATGCCGATGGGGTTCGCACCGGAGGTGACGAACTTCAGGCCTTCGCGATAAATCGCTTCGGCGAGCACGGTGGCGGTAGTGGTGCCGTCGCCGGCGATGTCGCTGGTCTTGCTCGCAACTTCCTTGACCATCTGCGCGCCAACGTTTTCATAGGGATCTTCGAGTTCAATTTCCTTGGCGACCGTCACGCCGTCCTTGGTGACCGTCGGGGAACCGAATTTTTTGTCGATGACCACATTGCGGCCCTTCGGACCGAGGGTGGCGACGACCGCCTTGGAGAGCTTGGTCACACCGCGCAGAATTGCCTGGCGGGCTGCTTCCTCAAATAGAATCTGTTTTGCTGCCATAATATTTTAGTAGTTATTAAATTTTTTGGTTTTTATCGAGGGAAGGGATTACTCAAGAATCGCGACGAGATCGTCCGAGTTGAAAATCTTGTATTCCTTGCCGTCCACTTTGATTTCGGTGCCGCCGTATTTGGAAACGAGGACGCGATCGCCCTTCTTCACTTCAAACGGAACCTTTTTGCCTTCATCGTTCGTCTTGCCGGTGCCGAGGGCGACGACAATGCCTTCTTGCGGCTTCTCTTTGGCGGTATCAGGAATGATGATCCCGCCTTTTTTGACTTCTTTCTCTTCGACCGGCTCAACCAGAATCCGGTCGCCGAGCGGTTTGATGTTAAGTGCCATATTTCTTTTTAGTTTGTTGTTGTTTGTTTACTACGAATTTACTCCCCGGCCGCACTCGCAGTCCGGAGAAAATCTCATTTTCACTAATCTGGGATCGATTCATCAATCGATCGCTGCAATAGAGAATAAAAATCCCCAAGTACCGGCTCCGGGGAGCCAAGCACTTGAGACTCAAATTCAGCGGCGCTGATTTGTTTCATGACCGATGATCGCCGTTGATTACTTCTTTTCGTCAACGACTTCGGCGTCAATGACACCTTCGTCCTTTTTCTTTTCCTCCGTTTTGGCGCCTTCGTTCGGCTGGCCACCCGCCTGCGGGTTTTCCGGCTGGCCCTTGGGCGGGGCGTTCTTGTACAACTCCGCGCTCACGGCCTGCCAGGCTTCGTTCAATTTCTCCGAAGTGCTCTTGATCGCCGCAGCGTCGTTGCCTTTCAACGCTTCTTTCACCGCCGCCACCGCCGTTTCAATCTTGGTCTTGTCGGCCGCCTGAATCTTGTCGGCGTTATCCTTGAGCATCTTTTCGGTCCGATAGACGGCATTGTCGGCTTCATTGCGCGTCTCGATCTCGTCTTTCTTCGCCTTGTCCTCATCGGCATGCGCTTCGGCATCCTTGCGCATCTTCTCCACTTCGTCCTTCGAGAGGCCGCTGCTGGCGGAGATGGTGATCTTCTGTTCCTTGCCGGTGCCCAAATCCTTGGCGCCAACATGCAGGATGCCGTTGGCATCGATGTCAAACGTCACTTCAATCTGCGGCACGCCGCGCGGGGCGGGCGGGATATCGCTCAGGTTAAATTTGCCAATGGTCTTGTTGTCGCGGGCAAACTGGCGTTCACCCTGGAGCACATGAATTTCCACGCCGGGCTGATTGTCGCTGGCGGTGGAGAAGATTTCCGATTTGCGGGCGGGAATCGTGGTATTGCGTTCGATCAACCGCGTAAATACGCCACCGAGCGTCTCGATGCCGAGTGACAACGGCGTCACGTCGAGCAGCAACACATCCTTCACTTCGCCCTTGAGCACGCCGCCTTGAATGGCGGCGCCAATGGCGACGACTTCGTCGGGATTCACACCCTGGTGAGGTTGTTTGTTGACCAAGGTCTTGGCCACATCCACCACACGGGGCATACGGGTCATACCGCCGACGAGCACGAGTTCATCGATCTTGGCCGCATCAATGCCGGCGTCCTGCAAACAGGCTTTCGTGGGCTTGATGGTGCGTTCGAACAAACTGTCCGTGAGCTGCTCCATCTTGGCGCGGGTCAGCGTCTTTTGAATATGCTTCGGACCGCTGGCATCGGCCGTGATGAAAGGCAGGTTGATGTCGTATTGCTGGGAACTGGAAAGCGCGATCTTAGCTTTTTCAGCTTCCTCTTTGATCCGTTGGAGGGCGTCGGGCTGCTTGCGCAGGTCCATGCCGGATTCTTTTTTGAACTCATCGAGAATCCAATCCATCAGGGCGTTGTCCCAATCGTCACCGCCCAGGTGGGTATCGCCGTTGGTCGCCTTGACTTCAAATACGCCGTCGCCGATTTCCAAAACTGAAATATCAAACGTGCCGCCACCCAAGTCATAGACGGCAATTTTCTCGTCCTTCTTTTTATCCAGACCGTAAGCGAGGGACGCCGCAGTGGGTTCGTTGATGATGCGCAGCACTTCCAGACCGGCGATGCGGCCGGCATCTTTGGTGGCTTGGCGCTGGGAATCGTTAAAATAGGCGGGGACCGTGATGACAGCCTGCGTGATCTTTTCGCCCAAGCGGGTCTCGGCATCGGCTTTGAGCTTGGAAAGAATCATCGCGGAAATTTCCGGGGGAGAAAACTGCTTCGGCTTGCCTTCAACATCAACTTCGATGGCGGCATCGCCGTTGGACGCGCGCACCACTTTGTAAGGAACGCGCTTAATCTCTTCACCGACTTCTTCAAACTTGCGGCCCATGAAACGTTTCACGGAATAGACCGTGTTCCGGGGATTGGTCACCGCCTGGCGTTTGGCGGCATCGCCGACGACGCGTTCACCGTTCTTGGTGAAAGCCACCACGGACGGAGTGGTACGTTTACCCTCGGAATTTTCCAAAACCAACGGCTCGCCGCCTTCCATGACAGACATGCAGGAATTCGTCGTGCCCAAATCAATGCCTAAAACTTTTGCCATAAAATCTTTTGTTAATTGTTATCGCTAATCACTTTTCGCTGTTTGGTGTAGTGCAATAACAGTGCCGTTCATGGCTCTCCACGATTAAATGACACAAATGCCTTTAAATGAGCCATTAACGCAGATTTAGACAAAAGTGGACACACGCAAAAAACTGCGCCAAAAGCGACATCATGGCACAGTGGAGCGCCAAGTGGCACAGTTTGGTGGCACAGTTGGCGATTGACGATCACTGACGGAAGCGATCCAAGTTCGGGCACAAGGGCGGATAAAAGGTTGCAGCGTTTTGATACGGATTTTTTGTGCGCTTTTGGGGCGGGCGGGTACTAACATTTGAATATGACAACCGATCGCGAACTGCTCCAGCGCTATGCCGCGACGAATTCCGAGGACGCCTTTGCCGAGCTGGTCCGGCGGCACATCAATCTGATCTATTCCGCCGCGCTCCGGCAGGTGAATGGGGATGCGCATTTGGCGCAGGATGTGGCGCAAGCGGTCTTGACCAGCCTGGCGCGCCATGCGGATTCGCTGTCGCGCCGGGAAAGTGTGACGGGCTGGCTTTACACCAGCGCGCATTTTGCCGCGGCGAAGATTATCCGGGGGGAAAGCCGGCGGCGTGATCGCGAGGAGAAATTTATGCGCGAAACCCTTATTGAAAACGCGCCGGAAGCGGATTGGGCGAAAATTCGTCCAGCGCTGGATACCGCCATGCACGAACTGAAAGAGTCGGACCGCGAGGCCATTTTGCTGCGCTACTTCGAAAACCGGCAATTCGCGGAAGTCGGCGCGAAACTGGGTTTGAACGAAAATTCGGCCCGGATGCGCGTGGAACGGGCGCTGGAAAAACTTCAAGTCATTTTGACGAAACGCGGGATCACAACGGCCACCGCACTCGGGGCCGCGATTTCCGCGAATGCCGTGCAACTGGCTCCGGCCGGCCTGGCGGCGAGCCTGACGGCGGCGTCACTTACGGCCGCCGGAACGGGAACTTTCACAATGCTAAAAATTATGACTGCAACCAAACTACAATTGACCCTTGGAACCTTCGTGATTGCGGGCGCTGCCACAGCCTTGGTGGCGCAACATCAAACGCAAAGCAAGCTGGCGGGCGAAAACCAAGCCTTGCGAGAGCAACTCAACCAACTGCAGGCAGATAACGCAAGTCTATCCAATCGGGTCGCCGGGGCGGCCGGCCCGGCGTCCCGATCAGACGAAGAGCACAACGAACTATTGAAATTGCGCGGGGAAGTTGGTTTGCTGCGGCGTCAGGCGAATGAAGCTCAAGCGGCGAGCGACCAAAAGGTCCATACGGCGGAACAAAGTCTGGCCGCGGCATCGTCGGCCATCGCCCGGTTTAAGGCGAACGAGGCTGCTTCGGTTAACGCGATGAAGGAGGTGGGACTGGCGATTCGGATTTATGAGGGAAATCACGGCAACCAATTTCCGACGAATGTCGATCAGCTTAAAGAGGAACTTTCCGGCGCCAACGAAATCGGCGGGATTGATCTGTATTCCTTTGATTTTATCGACAACGGACCGGCCCAATTTGAACATCCGAATATGGTGGAGCTGCGAGAGCGG
>Ga0302320_10022811_pt1 | contig 12323 bp, 12 predicted proteins | sample Bog_T0_3_FD_202130 | JGI IMG/M metagenome (GOLD analysis project Ga0302320, IMG submission 202130) | Peat permafrost microbial communities from Stordalen Mire near Abisko, Sweden - Bog_T0_3 | ecosystem: Environmental > Terrestrial > Soil > Wetlands > Peat | place: Sweden: Abisko, Stordalen Mire...
CGTGAATCACCGTGCCTTGATCCACGGTCAATTCCTCGACCGGTACTTTCCATTCCTTGGCCGCCGCGGCGAGCAGCATGGCGCGCGCCTTGCCGCCGGCTTCGCGCAACTGCGTCCAGGAGTTCGCCATCGCCGAGCTGCCGCCGGTGCCCTGCATGGTGCCGAAGGCGAGATTGGCGTAGCGCTTGGCATCGGCGGGCGCGCTCTCGACGCGCACTTGAGCCCAGCCGGCGTCGAGTTCCTCGGCGAGCACGGTGGCGATGCCGGTGTAGGCACCTTGCCCCATCTCGACGTGCTTGGCGATCACGGTGACGCTGTTATCTGCGCCGATTCTGAGAAAGGCATTGGGTGCGAAGGTTGCGCCCGTGATCGGGGTGCCGAGCGCGCGGCGCGCCGGGCCGACCCAGGCGAATGCGATGCTCAACGCGGCGAGCGACGCGGTGCCCTGCAGAAATTCGCGGCGGGAGGAAGCTTTCGAGGCGGAAATGGTGCTCATGCGTTAAGTCCTGATGGAGTCGGCCGCGGCATGGATCGCCGCGCGGATGCGCGAGTACGTGGCACAGCGGCAAATGTTGCCGCTCATCGCGCTATTGATGTCGGCATCGCTCGGTGTGGAATTCGATTCGAGCAACGCCGTGGCGGACATGATCTGCCCCGACTGACAGTATCCGCATTGCGGCACTTGCAGCTTGACCCACGCGCTTTGCAGCGCCTTCGCCGGCGCACTGGTCAAACCCTCGATGGTCGTGACCTTGCGGCCCGCGACGGCGCTCAACGGCGTGACGCAGGAACGAACAGCCTTGCCGTCGAGATGTACGGTACACGCGCCGCAAAGCGCCATGCCGCAACCGAACTTGGTTCCGGGCAGGCCGGCCAATTCGCGCACCGCCCACAGCAACGGCATCTTGGGGTCGCCATCGAGCGTTGCCGATTTGCCATTGAGCTCAAATGTGGTAGCCATGAAGAAAAGCCTCACTCGGTTGCTGGAGGAACATCGTTGAACGAACGGCGCGTGGCGAGTTCGAAGCGCATGCGCATCCATCATACGCGAGCGCCAGGAATTTTTGACTATCGGAGACCCTTCAGCCCGGCGCTGACGCCTCGCAATTCAGTCGTCGGTCAAATTCTCGCCGGGAAACAGCGCATCATTGAAGCCGAACTGCGTCAGGTCGCGGATGCGCCGCGGGTACAGGATCCCATCCAAGTGATCGACCTCATGCTGCACCACCCGCGCGTGAAAATCCTTCACCGTGCGGTCGATGGGCGTGCCGCGTTCATCGAAGCCGGTGTAGCGCAAATCACGATAGCGCGGCACCAGCCCGCGCATGCCGGGGACCGAGAGGCAGCCCTCCCAGCCATAGTCTTCGCTGTCGCCGAGCGGCGTCAGCGTCGGATTGACGAGGACGGTAAAGGGCACTGCATCCGCATCCGGGTAGCGCGGATTAGACTCGAAGCCGAAAATCACCACGCGCAGGCCGACCCCAATTTGCGGTGCAGCGAGGCCCGCCCCATTGAGATCGCGCATCGTGTCCCGCATATCGGTGAGCAGGCTTTCGAGCTCCGGGGTGCCGAATTCGCGCACCGGTTGGGCCAGCGCCAGCAGGCGCGGATCGCCCATTTTGAGAACTTCGCGTATTGCCATGGTTCCTTGTATCTTAGCGGCCTTTTCCATGCGAGCCTACAGCGACGAATGCCCGGCCTTTTATACATAAAAACCTTCGGCTGTCAGATGAACGAGTACGACTCCGGCAAGATGCGGGATGTACTGGAAGCCGCCCACGGCATGGCCCGCACCGACAATCCGGCGGAAGCGGACGTGCTGTTGGTGAATACCTGTTCGGTACGTGAAAAAGCTCAGGAGAAGGTGTTCTCGCTGCTGGGCGAATGGCGGCTGTTCAAGCAACAACGGCCCAATGTGATCATCGGGGTTGGCGGCTGCGTGGCAAGCCAGGAGGGCGAGGGCATCACGGCGCGGGCGCCGTTCGTCGATCTCGTGTTCGGTCCGCAAACCTTGCACCGCCTGCCGGCAATGCTTGAAGGATTGAAGCAAACCGGCCGATCGCAGATCGACATCAGTTTCCCGGAAATCGAGAAATTCGACCGGCTTCCGGCAGCGCGCGCCGGCGGCGCGACCGCTTTCGTGTCGATCATGGAGGGCTGCAGCAAGTACTGCAGCTTCTGCGTCGTGCCCTATACGCGCGGCGAAGAAATCAGCCGGCCCTTCGATCAAGTGCTGGCAGAAGTCGAGCGTTTAGCGAAACAAGGTGTGCGCGAGGTCACTCTGCTCGGTCAAAATGTGAATGCCTATGCGGGACCCATGGCGGACGGCACACTCGCGGATTTGGGGCTGCTGATTCATTGCGTCGCCGAAGTGCCGGGCGTGGAGCGGATTCGCTTCACCACCTCGCATCCGCTCGATTTCAACGACAGCTTGATCGAGGCGTACGCCAATGTGCCCAAGCTCAACAACTTTTTACATTTGCCGGTGCAGAGCGGATCGGATCGCATTCTCGCCGCGATGAAACGCGGCCATACCGTGCTCGAGTACAAGCAGAAGCTGCGCAAGCTCAAAGCGGTGCGGCCGGATATCTGCATTTCGACCGATCTCATCATCGGATTTCCAGGCGAGACGGACGAGGATTTCATCGCTACCATGAACCTCGTGGCAGACGTCGGGTTCGATCAATCGTTCAGCTTCATCTACAGCCGCCGCCCCGGCACTCCGGCGGCGTCGCTGCCGGATGAGGTGGCGCATGCGACCAAGCAGCAACGGCTCGAGTTGTTGCAGCAGCGCTTGAATACCCAGGCGCGCGCCATCTCCGAGCGCATGGTGGGCAGCCGGCAACGCGTGCTGGTGGAGCGGCCCGCGAAGCGCAATCCGAAGCAATTCGCAGGCCGTACCGATAATAATCGCTGGGTGAATTTCGACGGTCCCGCCGAGAATCCCGATGCGCTGATCGGCGACTTCGTGGATGTCACCATCACCGAGGCCATGCCGAATTCGCTGCGCGGACGTATGCTTGCCGACGGGGCGATGTGAGTTCGATTTCCACGACCCGCGATGTGCTGCTGGCGCCCGCGGACAACATCCGCTTGGTGGAATTGTGCGGACCACTCGACCAGCATCTGCGCCAGATCGAGTCCCGGCTCGGCGTGGAAATGCGACGCCGCGGCAATCGATTTCAGATCATCGGCCTGCCGGCTGCAGTGAAGCGCGCCGAGTCGGTGCTGCTTGGCTTGTATACGCGGGCGCAGCGCGAGCCGGTGGATTCCGAACGCGTGCACATTGCGCTGCAGGAACTGGATATGGACAGCAACTCGAGCGATGCCAAATCGGAATCCGACGAACTCAAAGTGCACACGGCTCGCGGCGCGGTGCGTGCGCGCGGCTCCAATCAGACTGAATACCTCAACAATGTGCGCACCCATGACCTGACGTTTGGAATCGGTCCGGCGGGTACAGGTAAAACCTATCTCGCGGTCGCCTGTGCGGTCGAAGCACTGCAATCGGAAAAAGTCAGGCGCATCGTGCTGGTCCGCCCCGCGGTGGAAGCCGGCGAGCGCCTCGGATTTCTGCCGGGCGATTTGTCACAGAAAGTCGACCCATATCTGCGTCCGATGTACGACGCGCTGTATGAAATGATGGGCTTCGAACGCGTCGCGAAAATGATCGAGCGCAATGTCATCGAAGTGGCGCCGCTCGCGTTCATGCGCGGCCGCTCGCTCAACGACTCGTTCGTGATTCTCGACGAGGCGCAGAACACCACCAATGAACAGATGAAAATGTTTTTAACCCGCATCGGCTTCGGCTCGAAAGCGGTGGTCACCGGCGACATCACGCAGGTCGATCTGCCGAATTCCAAGCAATCGGGCCTGCGCACCGTGATCGAGATCCTGCGCGGCGTGCATGGCATCGCGTTCACCATGTTCACTTCCCGCGATGTGGTGCGCCACCCGCTGGTGCAGAGAATCGTGCAAGCCTACGAGGCGAACTCCCCCGACGATGGGGCCTGAGGCGATGCCGCGGGGCCTCACCCTCGATGTCAGTTACGCGGCGCGCGCGCCATGGGTTCCGAATTCGAGGCGCTTCGCGCGGTGGGCCGAGGCCGCGCTCGCGCCGCTGTCCGGTCCGGCGGCGCTCTCCATCCGTGTGGTGGGCCGGGCCCGCAGCCGCAGCTTGAACGCGCGCTACCGGCACAAGGACAAGCCGACCAATGTGCTGTCATTCGACGGACCGGGCGAAGCACCCGACGGCCGGCGCTTCTTGGGCGAACTGGTCATTTGCGCTCCCGTGGTCGCGCAGGAAGCGCGCGCCTACGGAAAGACGCTCGAGGCGCATTGGGCCCACATGACCGTACACGGGGTACTGCACCTCTTGGGATTTGACCACGAGGCGGACTCCGAGGCGGTCATAATGGCCGCTAAGGAGATTCAAATCCTTGATCGGCTTGGGGTTTCTGACCCGTATCGCTGATCGAGTATCCTTAAGCACCCATGTCAGAACAACCTCAAGGCGGCACGACGGGCCGCTGGTTAAAGCGCATTACCCAATCGATGTCCGGCGAGCCGCGCGATCTCCCCGAGCTCATCGAGAATCTCCGGGAGGCGAGCGAGCGAGGCCTGTTCGACGGCGACGCGCTGGTCATGCTCGAGGGCGTGCTCGCGGTCGCGGACATGCAGGTACGCGACATCATGGTGCCACGCTCGCAAATGGTGTTCGTCGAGCGCGACGAAACCCCCGAGCAGCTGATCGAGCTGGTGGTCGAATCCGGCCATTCGCGCTTTCCCGTGATCGGCGAGGATCGAGATCAGATTCTCGGCATCCTGTTGGCGAAGGATCTGCTGCGGCTGCAGGCGGCGGGCGATGAGAATTACGAGATCCGCGAGTACATGCGTCCCGTGGTGTTCGTGCCGGAGAGCAAGCGCCTCAACGTGCTGCTCAAGGAATTTAGGCGCAGCCATAATCATATTGCCATGGTGGTCGACGAATATGGCGGCGTGAGCGGGCTCGTGACCATCGAAGATGTGATCGAACAAATCGTCGGCGAGATCGACGATGAACACGACGTGGAAGACGACCAGATGATTCGGCGCGATAGCGCCCGTGAATTCACGGTGCGTGCGCTGACCCCGATTGCCGACTTCAATCAGTATTTCGCAACCGCCTACTCCGACGCGGAATACGACACGATCGGCGGCTTGTTGATGCAGGAGTTCGGCCGACTGCCGCGCCGCGGCGAGATCATCAAAGTCGGCGAGATGGAATTTCGCATCTTGCGCGCCGACCGCCGCCGCATCGATCTATTGCGGGTGATCACTCCCACCGACATCGAGCCGCCGGCCGCCGACGAGTCAGGTTCTTGAGCGCCAACGGACGCGGCCCGTCTGCCGCGGTGCCGATGCAGGTGCTGATGCGCTTGGCGGCGGCGTTTGCCGTCGGCGGCAGTCTCAATCTGGCGTTCGCGCCCTTCGGCTGGTGGCCGCTCGGCATCCTGGCACCTGCGGCGCTGTTCGCGCTGATTCGCGGCTTGCCGCCGCGCCGCGCCGGCTGGACCGGAGGCGCGTTCGGCGGCGGGCTGTTCGCGTTCGGCACTTATTGGCTGTACACCTGCCTGCACGTGTTCGGGCTCGTCCCGATATGGCTGACGCTGATTCTGCAGGGTGCACTGATCGCGCTGATGGCGCTGTATACGGCGGCACTGTGCTTTCTCGCCAATCGCTTCTGGTTAAAGCCGGGCGCGACGCGCGCGTGGCTGGTGCTGCCGGTTCTTTGGGTGCTGCTCGAATGGCTGCGCGGCTGGTTGCTGACCGGGTTTCCGTGGCTGTCCTTGGGCTACGCGATGATCGATTCGCCCCTCGCGGGCTGGGCACCGGTGTTCGGAATCTATGGCGTGACCTGGGCGGCCGCCATGATCGCGGCGGCGTTAAATACTCTGGCTTTGCCGGCGGCGCCGCGCTCGCGCCGCCTCGCCGCGGCCGGCGGCATCGTGCTCTTGATGGCGCTGCCCATGCTGATCGGCCGGCACCCCTGGACGCGCAGCGCCGGGCCTGCCGTGATGGTCGCCGCCGTACAAGGCGCCGTGTCACAGGACCAGAAGTGGCAGGCGAAGAATCTTCCTGAAACCATGGCCCGCTACTCGCGGCTCAACGAGCAAGCCTGGGGCGCGAAGCTCATCGTCTGGCCCGAATCCGCCCTGCCGGTACTCGCCGGCCAAATTGCCGATTATTTGCAGCGCCTGGCGCTTGCGGGCCGCGCGCACAACGCGGAGTTTGCGATTGGGCTCGTGATGTATCAACCGCAGACAAACCAGTTTCGCAACGGCATTTTGGTGATGAATGAGTCGGGCGAGTCCTGGTATTACAAGCGCCACTTGGTACCCTTCGGCGAATACTTCCCGGTACCCGATTTCGTGCGCTCGTGGATGCGGCTCATCAGTCTGCCGTATTCGGATTTCGCACCCGGCGATGCTCGCCAGCCCACCTTAAGCGCCGCCGGCCAGAAGCTCGCCCTGACTGTTTGCTACGAAGATGCCTTCGGCAGCGAGCAACGCAGGGCGGTACGCGAGGCCACGCTCCTGATCAATGTCACGAACAATGCGTGGTTCGGCGATTCGACGGCGCCGCATCAGCATTTTCAGATTGCGCGGATGCGGGCGCTCGAGAGTGGGCGCTACCTGGTGCGCGCCGCGAACGACGGCATCACCGCCGTGGTCGGGCCGCAAGGCGACATCGTGGCGCGCCTGCCGCAATTTCAAGAAGCGGTATTGCGCGCCGAGGTCAAGCCGATGACCGGCGTTACGCCGTATGTGAGGTTCGGCAACTATCCGGTGGTGATCGGTGCCGGCGTCTTGTTGATGCTCGCGATTTGGCGCCGGCGACAGGGCGTCTAGGCCAGTTCCTGCAGATACCAATCCACGAAACGGCACGCGTAGGTTTCCTGCAATGAGTAGGGACCGGGTTCGAAGAATCGCGAATTCACGCCCGCCTGGTTCAGTTCGACGATTTTCTTGTCCTCGGCGCTGGTGGTTTTCCAAAGCCAGGTGAGCCGGCCGACTTCGTAGTCCACCCCCTCGACGGCATCCTGATGGACCAGCCAGATCACTTCCATCTCGGTATGGTCGCTGCTGCGGGGAATGAATCGATAAATCACACCATGATCCGGATAGGCCAAGAAATCGCTGATGGGACCGACGTCGAAGTAAGTGGAATTGCCGTCCGCCGCTGAAAACGCGCCCATCAGGCGGGCGACTGTGCGGCCGTCGTCGGTGGCGCTCACCACGCCGTCGGACAGGGCGCTGCGCATCACGCTGATGGATTCGCAGTTCGGGCCGCTGGCGCAGCCATACTGGTCGATGTCGGGCACGACGATGCCGAGCGCCTCGGCGCGCGAACGCCCGGCGCGTTCCAATTCGACGGTGAGTTCCGGCGCGCGCGCATAGATGTGCCGCTTGGCGAACTCGGGGTGCGCCGGTGTGCAGTGATAACACTCCATGTAGTTCTCCACCGCGAGTTTCCAATTCGCCTTGATCGAGTAAAGTTCCCGATGAGCGACCTTGGCGGCCGCCCAGCCGTGTACTCCCGCAGAGCGGACCAATGCATCGGCGGCGGCGGTAAAATCCAGCGGTTGCTGCGCGAAAGTCGTGAAGATCAAGCCTTCGACGATGCGCACCGGGTACGACTTCAACGCCATCTCGGCAGCGCGAAATGATTCGCTCATCTGGCGCGCGCTGAGCAAACGGCCGTCGAGATCGTAACTCCACGCGTGATAGGGGCAGGTGATGCGGCCCGCTGCGGCCTTGCCGAAGCGCCCGCCGCACAGACGCGAGCCGCGATGCCGGCAAACATTCAGCAAGCAGCGTATGTCGCCGGACGAGGTGCGAACGATGATCAGCGACTCGGGGCCGAGATCGACCACCATGTAGTCGCCGGAGCGCGCAATGCTGCTGACATGGCCCGTGCAGAACCAATGCTTGAGCAGCATGCGCTGCATGTCGTGCTCGAAAATCACGGGGTCGGTGTAGAACTCCCGGGCCAGTGCATGGCCGGGACGGTGATCACGAATGAGGGCAGCTAAATCCACGCGCCGAATTGTATGCGGCGGACATCGGCGGCACTAGCGAGTTTTTGCGGTGAGTCCGCCGAAGCGGCGTTGCCGGCCGCTGTAATCCTCGAGCGCGGTGAGAAATCGCCGTTCGTCGAAGTCGGGCCACAGGCAATCGCTGAAATGCAGCTCGGCGAACGCAGATTCGTAGAGCATGAAGTCGCTCAGGCGGCGTTCGCTGCCGGTACGGATCAACAGGTCGACGGCGCTCACCGGATGGGCGCAGTGATCAACTTCGTGCAGCAGGCGGTGAAAGTCTTCGGCAGACAGATCCGGTTTGCTGGCAGCCCGCCGCGCCGCCTCGAGGATGCTGTGCTGCGAGGAATAGTCGACGGCAATGCGCAGCAGCATTCCGGAACCCGCGGCGCTTGAGCGCTCGCTCTGCTCGATGGAGCGCAGCAAATTTTCGCTGAGCCGATCGCGGCGCCCGATCACGTTGATCTTGATCGATTGCTCGACGCAACGGCGCGTTTCGGTAAACAGATACTGGCCGAACAGACGCATCAACGCCGAGGTTTCCGCGGCCGGCCGCGCCCAATTAGCGGAGGAAAAGGCATACAGCGTCAGCGTTTTGACATCCGCCCGCGCGGCCACTTCGACCGCGGCGCGCACGGCTTTCGCCCCCTCGATGTGCCCGGCGGTTCGCGGCAAACCCCGTTGGGTCGCCCAACGTCCGTTCCCGTCCATGATTATTGCAACGTGCATAGGCTCAAGCGCGGCGGGTGGCTTTGATGACGGCCTCGATATGCTCGAGATAGCGGAGCAGCGCCTTTTTGCCGACGGGAGTAATCCGGTACTCTGATTTCGGCCGGCGGGCTTCGAAGGATTTAGTACACAGGACGTAGCCGGCTTCCTCGAGCTTGCGCGCGTGAGCACTCAAGTTGCCATCGCTCACATCGAACAACGACTTCAGTTCGTTAAAACTCAGCTGTTCGTTCATCGCAAGTGCGCTCATGATGCCGAGACGCACACGCTCATAAATCAGCCGATCGAGTCCGGCATCCTCATTTCGATGCGACGCGCGAGCCACGGGCGCGGGCTTGGCCTGCGGCTTGACCGCCGCCGGCGCGGCGGCCTCGCTACGCTTGATGGCGGCGGACTTAGCGGGCATCGCTCAAACGCCCGATCAAAAGCCCGAAGACAATGTGCGTACCGCCAAACCCTACGCCCAGCATCGCATTGTGCGAGGCGGCGGGCAGGGCGAAAGTGATCGATCCCAGCACGACGAACAAGGTCCCCATGATGCCGATGAGCCGCGCAATATCGTTGGTCGTCACCGTGCTTGCCGACAACACCGCGCAGCCGTAGAGCAGCAGCCACATGCCCGGAATCACCGCCACGCTGCCGACGCTCGCCAGCACCAGGGTCAGCACGCCGCCGGCGAGGAGCGCCGGACACAGGCAGAGCAAAAATTTTCGCAGGGGTCCCAAGTAGCGAGTCTGACCGCGTTGCGCGATCTGCCGCGCCACCAAGGCGCCGCCGAGTGCAAACGCCGCCGCGGCTGAAAACGACCAAATCTGCAGCCAATGCGGCGCGAGGCCAGGCAGCGAGACCGCGACCGCCGCCAACATGCCAATCCCGCCCATGACGATGCCGGCCATCCCCGGCACATCCATCGAACTCGACGACTCGATCGACGCGCGAATGAAGGCGAGAGTGCCGAGCGCGCGGCTTTCGATGGCCACCGGCGCGTCGGACGACTGGATGGGAATTGCCGCATCGGGTCTTTGCATGAAAATCACTCTAAGGGCGGTACTGTATTGCGTCAAGTACTCTGAAACGCAAAGTTAGGTGACGTAGGTCACAGAATTGGCATTTGCTCAAGACGCCGCAACGCCTTGGCCGGCGCCGGCTCGCTTGTGATGTACGACAACTGGGCGAAGAATGGCGCAACGAAAAATAAGGACACGCCATGCGGCACAGCCCCTCCATTCTGATGATGAGCGCGATGGTATCCGTCGCCGCCGCCAACCCGCCGCCCCTGTTGCCGGAGGCCGGCGTCGCGGCGCTCGCCAACGAACTGAGCGGCGAGACCGCAAAACGAAACCTCGAGGGACTGGCACGATTTCATCGGCAACGCGGCTCGCAGGGTTTTCACGCGGCCGCCGAGTTGGTGGCCGAGCGGGCACGCGCCTACGGCCTGACCGACGTCGAGATCCTACGCTTCCCCGCCGACGGCAAAATCGATTACGGCACGCAGCGCGCGCGTCAGGCGTGGGACGCAAGCCGCGGCGAGCTCTCGCAAATCGTCGACGGCAAGAGCATCAAGATCGCGAGTTTCGACGCCGAGCCGGTGGCGCTCGCCGAGGATAGCGAATCGGCCGATGTGACGACGGAGCTCATCGATGTCGGCGCCGGAAGCGACGACGCCGACTATGCGGGCAAAGCGGTCAAGGGCAAGATCGTGCTCGTGGCTGCGCTGCCGGAGGACGCGCAAGACCTGGCGGTCGGCAAGTTCGGCGCTGCGGGAATCGTGAGCTACGCGCAAAACCAGACTACCGCATGGTCGGGAGACAACGACAATCTGATTCGCTGGGGGCATCTGCAATCGTTCTCGGCGAACAAAACCTTCGCCTTCATGGTCTCGCTGAAGACCGCGCGCGCCATGCAGGCGCGCCTCAACAGCAATCAAGTGATCCGGTTGCATGCGAGCGTCGAGGCCGGCCAACATCCGGGATTCTACGAAGTGGTCACGGCCGTCATTCCCGGAGCCGACACGCGCCTGAACGGCCAGGAGATCGCATTCTCCTGTCACCTCGATCATCAGCGTCCGGGCGCCAACGATAATGCCAGCGGCTGCGTGACCATTCTCGAAGTCGCGCGCACGCTGCAAAAGCTCATCGGCGACGGCACGCTCAAGCCCCCGGCTCGCACCATGCGCTTCATTTGGCCGCCGGAAGTCGAGGGAACAGTCACGCTCTTGAATGCGAAGCCCGAATTCGCGCAGCGGATCAGAGCCGTGGTGCACATGGACATGGTGGGCGGCGGTCCCGACACCAAGGCGGTGTTTCACGTGACGCGCGGCCCCCGCAGCCTGCCGTCCTTCGTGCAGGACGTGGCTTGGGCATTCGCCTCGTGGGTGAACGATCAGTCCTATCGATTCGCAGCGGGCGAAAGATCCGACTATCCGCTGACCGCTCCCGAGGGCGGCAAAGAGCCGTTAGGCGCGGTCTATTCCGCGTACACCATGGGCAGCGATCATGACGTGTATCAAGATTCCTCGTTCGCGATTCCGGCGATTTATCTCAACGATTGGCCGGATCGCTACATACACACGAATTTCGATGCGGCGGCCAATATCGATCCGACCAAACTCAAGCGCGCCGCCTTGATCGGTGCGGCAAGCGGCTATTTTCTTGCGAATTTTTCCGCTCGTGATGCCGCGGCGGCGGCGCGGGCGGTCGCTCTTGGCAGCCTGCTCCGGGCCGAATTGGCAATGGAGCGGCAGATCGATCCTGGCGCGGCTGTCGAGTACGAGCGGGCGATACGCAACTCGGTCGCGGCTTTCGGCGGCGCCCGGAATCAGGTCACTGTCAAGCCGACGTCCGTTGCAGGCGCGGTGATTTACCGCCGTCGCCCAACACCGCGCGGACCCATGGCCGTGTTCGGCTACGATTACTTTACGGATCACGCCAAGGCGGCCGGAATTGCAACCCCGAAATTACTGAGCTTCGAAGGACGCTGGGGCGGAGGAATGGAGTACGCCTACGAGGCGCTCAACTTCGCCGATGGCCGCCACAGTGCACAACAGATCGCCGACGAACTGTCGGTGGAGTACGGCCCGGTGCCGGCCGCGATGGTGTCGGACTATTTGCAGGCACTTAAGGCCATCGGCGTGGTGGATTGATCGCAGCGGCTACAGGCGCATTCCTTTCGCAGAGGCCCCGATCAATGCCGCCAGCCGCCGCTCGCGGGTCGCCGGCTGCTTGGCGCTCGCGATACGCCATAACATCTGCTTTCGATAACCGGGGGGCTGCGCTTCGAAAAATGCCCATGCCGCCCGGTTGCGCTTGAACGCCCTCTGTTCCTGCGCGCTCAACTCGGCAAGGCCAGTCTGCTCGTAGGAGTAGATGCGAGACTTCTTCTCGACGCGGCGAGCGAAGGCGGCAAGACCGGCCGGTTGCATGCGCCCTTGCGCGCCCAGCACGCGCACGCGCTCGATGTTGATCGCACTCCAGATGGAGGTCGGCTTTCTGGGCGTGAATCTGATTTTGTAGCGCCA
>Ga0302320_10022812_pt1 | contig 12323 bp, 9 predicted proteins | sample Bog_T0_3_FD_202130 | JGI IMG/M metagenome (GOLD analysis project Ga0302320, IMG submission 202130) | Peat permafrost microbial communities from Stordalen Mire near Abisko, Sweden - Bog_T0_3 | ecosystem: Environmental > Terrestrial > Soil > Wetlands > Peat | place: Sweden: Abisko, Stordalen Mire...
TTCTCGGCACCCAGACGGCGCTATTTGGGAAGAGTACCCTGGCCAATGCTTTCGTGCGCGACTACCACGCCAGCATGGGATGGAGCCACGCCTTCGGCAGCAATCTGCTGAATGAACTGCACGCCAGCTTTTCCCGCGACGATCAGTTCTCCACCCCCACGGGCATGGTCGATGCCGCGCTTCCCACAGTTCTGCTATCGCCATCGGGAGGAGAAGACGCTGGCGGCAGCAATTTTCAGCTCGGCAATGCCGGGTTCGCGGGCGGCAGCACCAAGGAGGCGCTGTGGCAATTCTCTGACCACGTCAGCTACCTGCGCGGTAGACACACCCTGAAGTTCGGCGTCGAATTCACCCTCACGCAACTTGCCGACCTGGCTTTTGGTGGCTTCGATCCCGACGCGCAGGCGCAGAACGGAACTTTCCGCGGAACCTACAGCTTCTCCAGCCTCCCCAACTTTGCGCTAGGCATCTACGACAATTTTTTCCAGAGCACCGGACAGCCGAAGTACTCCTTCAACGTACCTTACCTTGGCTTCTACCTGCATGACACCTATCAGGTCCTCTCGCGCCTCACGCTCGAGTTGGGGGTGCGCGAGGATTTCCAGGTCTATCCCCAGCCCAACGCCAACCCGGCGTTTCCTCTCACCGGACAATTTCCCAATCAGTACCTGCGCGTCGCGCCCCGCTTCGGATTTGCCTGGCAGCCATTGAATCGAACCGTGGTCCGCGGTGGCTTCGGAATGTTTTATGAAAATCTGAACGGCCTGAACTATCGCAACGCCGTGGTCTCCAACGGGTTACTTTCGCAGCAGGCGTCGGTATCGCTTGACTACGATCCCAGCCTCGCACCCAACCAGCAGATTGCCGTTTTTCCTCACCAGATCACCGACCTCTCGCAGTTCTCCGCCCCCGACATTTCTCTCGTCGATCCTCACTTCCGCTTCCCCTACATCCTCCAGGGGAGCCTGCAGATAGAGCGCGAAATTGTGCGTGACACGGTTGTGACCATAGGCGCCACCTGGACCCATGGCGTGCACCTGATTTCGTCGAGCGCCTACGATTTGAATTTGATTCCGCCCACTGGAAAGACAGCCTACATTCTCTGTCCCTCCTCGGCTTCCGCCGCTGCCGATTGTGCCGGCGGCCGCTCGGTGGTTCTGCCAACGCTTGATTCGGGACTCTTAACCGAGGGACGTATCGACCCTAACCTCGGCCAGATCAACGCGCTCATCTCGCCCGGCATCAACAATTACAACTCCTTCTTCGTACAGGCGCAGCGCCGCTTCCGCGACGGCGTGGCCTTCCAGGCGGCGTACACGTTCTCCAAAAACCTCATGTCGAACGGCGTCGACTTCAATAATCAGTTCGACTTCCGCAACACGCATGCTCCCTATCTGCTGGACCAGCGCCATCGCCTGTCAATCGCTGCCATCTATCAGCCCGCTTTCGGCGCTCGCCTGTCGTCGCCCCTTCTGCGTAAAGCGTTCGCGGATTGGATCGTCAGCACCACCATGCAGTTCGCTTCCGGGCGGCCCTATGCGGCGCTGCTCGATGTCGGAAACCTGGATAATTCCGTCAACAACACTGCAGCCCTGCAGGCCACGGCCAACTCGGCGCTTGGAATCAATGCCGCCAGCCCCAGTCCGTTTCCCGGCTTGAACTCCTTCTATGGCCCTTGGACGCAGCAGATCGATCTCGGCTTGGCGCGCCGCTTCAAACTCACCGATCGCAATGCCATCACCCTGCAGGCGCAGGTCTTCAACCTGATGAACCACGCCAACTACTACGTGCAGAATGGAACGGGAGTCAGTGCCAACCAGTACGCGGCGGCCGCCTTCGGAACCAACAAAGACGGTTCCACCAATTGCGGCGACGGAGTGTCGCCAACCCAGACTTGCTATCTGCTGCCCAGCCCCGGCTTTCGCACGCTGCAGGTCATCAATTATCTGAACGGTCCGCGAATCATGCAATTCGCTGCGAAGTGGACGTTTTAGCCGGCATTTCTCACCAGAGGTGATTTTGGGGATTGATTTCCGGGTTTTCTGCGAAGGGGAGCTTTCCCCTGTGGTTGGTGGGCCGGGCGCGGAGGGTGTTGGGTACAGGAACAGATCGACGAGCAGGGGATCGATCTACTTCGACGAGTGGCTGATCTTGCGCTGGCGCGTTGCGGCTTCGTCGGCTCGCGACAACTCCAGCCGGTTGAGCGTGCTCCTGCCGCCCAGCAGCGGATCGTGGCGACGTTGCTCGTGATCGTTGAGGTCGTCGTGGCCCAGCGCCCGGGCGTATCCGGCATCACCTATGACAAATAGATGCCGAGATAACCGGCAGGCAAAGCATCTGGGATAGTGGCGGCCTGAAACTGCGAGTTGTCGCGTAGAATTGAGTCTGGAAGTACCTCTGGACAGGGAGATTATGCGCGATTTCAGCGCATGTCCGCGTACACAAGGTGTACACACGATCAGCTAGTGTGCCGCTTTTGACGTTTCTGTCGAATGTATAATCAGCAAGTTACAGACTCTAAAGTGGCTGTAGCGTTCAACTCCCTCCCTGGCCACCATCAAAAAACCGCGTAAGGCGCTGGTTCCTTAGTCGGTATCTGCTTTTCATTGACTCGCGGCCTTGAGACGGTGACAGGCGGTATAGATGAAAGGAGGGCGCGGTTCATCGCCGCACCCTCAAGAATGGAATTCAGCGCATTACCTGGATTTTCTATATCGCCCGGATGTCCAGCGTCTTTCCCAAAGCCCGCAGCGCGCCAGATATACCATCGATTTTAGAGGTGTGATGGATGTTCACCAGCCGATTCACCTCTTGTGGGGTGATCTTTAGCCGACGCGCCAGTTCGGCAGGGCGCACCTTCTGCGATAGCATCTCGTTGAGCAGAATGACCTTCGCCGCTAAGCTGGTGGGAAGTTCAACCACGGAGCGCCCGCAGCGATCCATATTCGTCGTACAGGTCCGCGGCATTCAGTTGAACCTAGCCGCGCAGAGCCGGACGCCAACCATCACCCCGCACGCACCAGCAGGCAGGTGATATTGTCGCTTCCTCCGGCAGCCTTGGCCGAAGCGATCAGGCCGTCGCAGGCAGCCTCAAGAGAGGGAGCGGCAAGGATCTGGGACAGAATTTCTTCGTCGGAAAGATGACGGGTCAGACCATCGCTGCACAGCAGGAACGTGTCGCCCGCCACCACTTCATTGTCTGAGAGGTCCACCTCGACCGTCTCCGCCACTCCCAGGGCCCGCGTGATGATGTTCTGAATCGGAGAATGCTCTGCTTCTTCCATGGTAAGGAGGCCGCGGCGCACCTGTTCCATCACCAGCGAATGGTCGTTCGTGAGTTGCTCCACCGCGCCATTACGGATCAGATACACGCGGCTGTCGCCCGCGTGGGCAATGGCCGCGTTCTTTCCGCGCAGCAGTGCCGCCACCACGGTGGTTCCCATGCCGTTTCGCCGGGCATCGGCCGCGATGGCATCCCGAATCGACCGGTTCGCCGCATGCAGGGCACCTCGCAGTTCGTGAGCCCCCTGGGAGATTCCTTCCGCCGGGTCAAACGCCGGATCGTCGTCTTTCTCGAGACCTTGCCGGAAGCAGGCAAGCACAGTTCGGACGCCGAGTTCGCTGGCGACCTCGCCCGCGGCCTGTCCGCCCATGCCATCGCACAGGACAAAGATGCCGAGGGAGGCGTCGTAGCCAAAACTGTCTTCGTTGTTCGTACGGACACAACCGACGTCGGTCTTGCCGGCGGCTGCAATGGAGAAATTGGTTAACTCACTATCGAATGGCATCTATCAGCTTCGCTTCCAGGATTTTGTCCTCCTCATCGAGCCAGCTCAACCAACCGCGTCCGCACATTTGTTATTGATGCGCACCTCTTGCATCGACGGCTCGTTTGACCCGTTCCTGACCGGCGCGGGCCCGGGCATTGCCGGACGCCCAGGGAGGCTCCCGCCGGTGTCTGCGACGAAGGCACCTTTGTGGTCGCAGCCTGGTCAGGCGATCGGGATTGCTTCAGAGCTACCATTTTCTTTGCTGAAAGCACACTCCAGATTAATGCCGGGGTGTCGCAAAATTATTGCATGGCCCGGGCAGAGATGATAGCGCAACACCCGAACCAAGAGAGCAAATTTATCACGCGGTGGGTGCAGTCGTCCCGTCGTGCGCGCCGCATTCCCCCGAGGCGGTCAGCGGCTCTCAGGCTTGGCGCAAACACGTTGCAATGCGTCATGGTACGCGGCAACTGTCTGAAAATTTATTTGGAAATGATTCCGGATTCTCATGGCGTCGCATTGGGTTCTGCAAGAGGAACGCTCCCTCTGGGTTCTCTGCCCAAGAATGTCGTCCTGGCACTAATCCTCTTCCTCCAAGCTATTCTCCCGCACCCGTGGATCAGTTCAACAGGGCGTTCCCCGCGATTGAATCAGCCGCGCGGAGATCGACTAACACAAGTGCCCGTGATGCAGGTCACTGTCAATCCAGAGGCACGCTCCTAGGCTCGATCAGGTGAGCTGTCTTCGCGCCCTTCGTACCCGCGCATGAGTTCACGGAGCCAATCAACATGGCCTCTAGCGTTGCATTTCCTGAGCGCTATCTTTTTGCGGGTGGAGCCCCCGCGGATACCACCAGGGAACGATCCGGTTCTCCTTGCCATCCGCCGAGCCCGTCCCCGCTCTCCTTCATTCCCCAATTGCAACAGCCATCGTTTCTGCTTCGCCATGCGAACCGGAAGTCCACCGCTACCGGCGATCGAGGGATCGCCACAAAACCGTCGAACGCCGCCGGCAACTCTGTCGCAGCGGCTCGACTTCAGGACAATTAAGAGGAGAAATCCATGAGAAAGGTTGTGCGCAGCACCGCACTTGTAGTGATCGGTTGTCTGTTCGCCGCTATGCAGTGTTGGGCGGGGCAGGTCGAGGTTGTAAAACCCGAGAAGGCCGGGATGTCCGCCAAAACTCTGTCTCTGGTCGACGAATTTGTTCAGGACGGAATCAAGGCGAAGTATTACAAGGGGGCGGTCGTCCTGGTCGCGCGCCATGGCAAGGTCTGCTATTTCAAGTCGTACGGCGAGTCCAAGAAAGACACTCCGATGAAGACCGACGCCATCTTCCGCCAGGCTTCCATGACCAAGCCGGTAACCACGGTTGCCTTGATGCAGTTCTATGACAAGGGAGCCTTCAAACTCGACGATCCGCTCTCGAAGTATCTTCCCGAATTCAAGAATCTCCAGGTGGCGCAGGATGATGGCAAAGGCAACATCACGCTGGTTCCGGCAAAGCGCGAAGTAACCATGCATGACCTGCTGAGTTACTCGGCGGGCTTCTCCGCTACTTTCTACCACGGAGCGAATCCTGCCACTAACTTCGTGACCGAATGCTACGTGGCCAAAGGTGTCGAGGATCTGTTCAACTCCAACTATACGACCACCCTCAAGAATAACGTCATGGGTATGGCCAAATGCCCGCTCGCCTATCAACCCGGCGAGGGATGGCAGTACGCACACGCCTCCCAGGACATCATCGGGTATCTGGTGGAAAAGTTTTCGGGGATGCCCCTGGATAAGTACGTCGAGAAGGAAATCTTCCAGCCACTCAAGATGAGTGAGAGCTGGTGGTATCCGCCGCCAAGTGAGTTCTCCCGTATCCCGGAAGTAACTGTCAAGAACGAATCGGGAACCCGGTTTACCGAACATAAACTCGGGCTGTTACTCGAAGACCAGGAATACTCATTTGGAAAAAATAAGAGCTATCTTGCCGCCGGCGCCGGGTTGCACAGCACGGCTTACGATTACTTCCGCTTTGCGCAGATGCTGTTGAACAAAGGTGAACTGGACGGAGTTCGCGTCGTCAGCCGCAAGTCGGTTGAACTGATGACACAGCCCACCGCCGAAAAGAATAAGATATCCGGCCTTACTGGAAATCTCTGGGGTTACGCCGTGGATGTACAGGCAAGCGAGTTACCCGGCGGCTCCGGATATTGGCTGGGAGGTAAGGGCAGTTATGGCTGGCGGGGTATATGGAGCACTCTGTGGAACAATAACCCGACCGACGACACCGTGGTAATCATGGAGACACAAGTTGCAGACGATGGGGCATTCCCGTACTTGTACCTGATTAACACCATCACCAGCAGCGCCGTGATCAACTGAGGTTTCGTTCGCCAGGGTTCGCTCGCTACTTCGGCAGGGGCGTGGTTTCCGCAGTACGCTCCTCTGCTGAATCGCATCGGTTCGGAGGCTGCCGCCAGCCCACATCCAGAGGCCGCGTGGTTTCACGCGGCCCCGGAAGCGTGCTCTCGTGCGGCCTCCTTGCACCATGAGAAAGCCGCGGAGCGAAGTTCCGTTTGGCGACTCGAGGATCATTGATCCTGGCAATTTCCTCCGCCGGCACTGTCCTATTTGTAGACGCTGCGTCTCAATTTGATTGACTTGGGGCCGGGAAGCAAGCCATAAATATGGCAGGCTTTGGTTTTGCAAAACGTACACGACGTTAGTCGTAAAGGGGCGTATTTCATATGGAGAAGAAGCCAGGTATCAGCCGGCGGGATTTCTTATGGGCTGTCGGCACCATGTCATCCATGGCACTGCTAGGCGGCGCGAGCTTCGCGTTCGACGATAAAGTTGCAATGGCGCAGACGCGCGCTGCCCGGCTCAGCGCGGCCTGGCTGCCCAAAGGCGACACGTCCTACAACTTGTTCAAGAGGATGGTCGAGAAGGCCACCGATTTCTCGTGGCTGAAAAAAGGCGACAGCATTCTCGTCAAACTTGCCATGAACTCCGGCAATGCCTATCCCGCCACCTCCGACCCATGGGCGCTGGATTGCCTGCTCAAGGTACTGAAGGAGCACGGCGCCACCAAAATCTATGTCGGCGATCAATCCGGCGTGCGCAACGTTTACTGGACCGCGCAAGGGCAGGTTCGGGGTACTTCGCGGGCTTTTGCCCAGGCCTCGGGACTGATGGCCGTCATCGAACGCAACGGTGCGAGTCCGGTTTTCTTCGAGGAGCGCGGCTACCCGGCCTACATCGAAACTGCGCCGGTGGGCGAACACCACTGGAAGCAGCCCATGCACATTACCTCGTTCGTCAACGAGGTTGATCACATCATCTATTTGCCGCGCCTGGGTTCGCATGGCTTCGCCGACCTTACTTCGGGCATGAAGATCGGCGTCGGATTCCTGCGCGAGGACAGCCGCAAGCTCTTCCACCAGGGCGGCGAAAATTACTACGCAATGTACGAAGAGGTCAACGAAGTTCCCGAGATCAAGTCAAAGCTGCGATTGTCCGTCACCTCGGGCCGTTCGGTCATGACGCTGATCGGCCCCGACGCCGGCCACATCGTGGAACCGGAGTCGGCTCCCATTTTCGCTTCGGAAAACCTGCTGGCGCATGAGATCTTCGCCTACGCATTCCTGCAGTATGCGCGCGCCACCATGACGCCGAAAGACGCTACCGACGCCGCCATTGGCGGAAACCTGTGGGAGGTACAGAAGAACCGGACGGTGCGAAACCGGAACTTCCTGAAGTATGTGTGGAACCTGCCCGAAAGTGAAGTCCCGGAACTTCCGGTCTTTGAGCCGGGCGACATCTACAAGCATCCGGCGGTGCTCAACTACATTCGGCTCAACCGTCATCAGGACGTAAACTTCTCGGTACTGGAACTGAACGAAAATACCGACAAGAACGCCAAGCAGTACATTCAGGGACAGTTGAAAGTCTGAGGCCGGCTCGGCCCCAGCGCGGCATTGGAGGAATGGAGCATGGACTATATCAGACTCGGCAAGACCGGCCTCAAGGTCTCCCGCATCGGCCTGGGTTGCATGACCTATGGTGACCCTGCCGCCGGCGGCCAGAAAAGACCGTGGGTTCTTACCGAAGAGCAGAGCCAGCCATTCCTCCGCGAGGCGCTCGATCTCGGCATCAACTTCTTTGACACCGCCAATGTCTATTCCAGCGGAGGCAGCGAGGAAGTTGTCGGGCGATTCCTCAAGGCCAACACCCGCCGCGAAGCGGTCGTCATCGCCACCAAGGTTCACGGCGTCATGCGTGACGAACCCAACGGCGGCGGCCTCTCCCGCAAAGCCATCTTCCACGAACTCGACGCCAGCCTGCGCCGCTTGCAGACCGACTATGTGGACCTTTACCAGATTCACCGCTGGGACTACGAAACTCCGATTGAAGAGACACTCGAGGCGCTGCACGACCTCGTAAAGTCGGGCAAGGTGCGTTATATCGGGGCTTCGTCGATGTTTGCGTGGCAGTTCGCCAAGGCCCTTTATCTTGCGGACCTGCATGGCTGGACCCGATTTGTTTCCATGCAGAATCACTACAACCTGCTCTACCGCGAGGAAGAGCGCGAAATGATTCCGCTATGCCGCTCCGAAAGCATTGGCGTCATTCCCTGGAGCCCGCTGGCGCGCGGTCGCCTGGCTCGTCCCTGGCAGGCTGAGGAGACCAAGCGTTTCGAGACGGATCACTTCGGCAAGAAAATGTACTCGCAAACCGAAGAGGCCGACCGCAAGGTAGTGGACCGGTTAGGCCAGGCCGCGGAAGCACGCGGTGTGGCGCGCGCGCAGATGGCGCTTGCCTGGCTGCTCAGCCGGCCCGGGGTCACTGCGCCTATCGTCGGAGCCTCGAAGCCGCACCATCTGCAGGACGCCGTAGCGGCGCTCTCTCTGCGTCTCACCTCCGAGGAGATTGCTTCCCTCGAGGAGCCGTACACGCCGCATCCCGTCCTGGGTTTTAGTTGAGAGGAACTTTCCAGCGGCGGCGGGGATATTTCAAAATGAAAGCGGGTACGGGCAGCCGTCTTTTTGCGAATGAGGGAATCGCGAATCAGTTGCAGATTGCCGGGAGTTGGAGCATCATGGGCATCATCTTTAATACTGCACTACGCGTGAGAGCCATGGCATCCAGGGAATTGCGACGTACTGCTTTGTGTTTGTTTCTCTTCGGCACGCTGCTTTGCGCGGCGGTCATGCCCGCGCAAAGTTCAGCGCCTGGGCGGGGTGTCTCAGGCGAAGTGCAACAGACAGGCAAGATACTCAGCGTGCGGAAAATTCCGGTTGGCTACCATTTTGTCACCCGCTATCCCCAGGTCCGCTACTACTTGCTCTATCTCACGGTTCGCGTTTCCGACAAGACCTATTGCAGCGAGTACGAAACTCCCGTGATCCAGGAAATGGACGATCTGTTTGCCGCACAGGACAAAGACGTCAACGTTGTGCTCAACGGCAAGAAGCTCACCGTGAGAACGCCGAACGGGAGAATCCTCAAGGCCTTTCTATCGGAACACAATCAGTGCTGATCGCCGCCGCCGGCCTCGCGCCCGCGAAGCGGTGGGGGAAAGATCGCAAGCGTATCATCAGGGGCGCGGCTCATTGACGATCGCGCGATATTGGAAGAACATCTCCGTCCGCCAGCGCAGGATCATTCCAAATGCCAGGATGAAAAACAGCGCCGCCGTTTGCTGCACGGAGAGCACCGTGTCGAGATAGCCGCGCGCCGCCACGCGGATTCCCGCCAGCAGAATCACCACGGCAAAGAATGCGTGCGACCGCTGCGCCATCACGGTCTCGCCTTCGCGTACCAGGCGCGAAGTTCGCAGCAGCGGATAAGCCAGCCCCAGCGCGCCGCCCAGGAACGCCATCGCCGCCCACGACCACGGCACCCGAAACGCCGGCACCACAAACATGCAGAATCCCGTTGCCATCCCTAGAGGCGGGATGATGATCTTCTTCGCCGAAACCGCCGTACGCGATTCCCGCACCCGCCAAATCATCACCGCAATCGCGCCTGCAATCGAGGTGATCAGCGACAACACATTAAGAGGAAGTTTCGTCATGAAAAGAAATCTTCTAAAGCGATGGAGAGCACTGGCGGCTGATCTTCGTCCGTGTCCGGGATCGCGCCCGGCATCACGCCCTGGGTCACGCCCGAATCCGCTCTTCCATTCTCTATTCATTCTATGGCATATCGAAATTGCCTGCGCACCTGCGGCCATCCACCGGCATCGCCGGGGCGGCCACGGCATCCAATGGGGCAGTGATTGCGAAGTTGATCTGCCATTATTTTCCTGCCATGGTGCTTGACTGAAAGGAGATTGAATGTCCACTCCGAAGAAGCGTCTTCCGCTTGCAGGTTCCGAACGCACTCCGATAACGGGAGCGCGAGCGCTGGGTCCAGCAAATCCCAGCGAGTCGATTGAGGTGACCATCCGCTTGCGCGCTCGTGCCCCGGTGATGACGGCCTCCAGTGCCGAAGCCGCCGCTCTGCCCGCAAATCTCACCATTCTGAGCCGCCAGGAGTTCGAGCAACGCCACGGGGCGGCCCCGCAGAGCATTGCCCGCATCGAGGCCTTCGCCGATGAGCACGGATTGACCGTCGAGGAAACCAGCGCAGCCCGCCGAACCGTCGTACTTTCCGGTACCGTGGGCGCCTGCAGTGAGGCGTTCGGCGTCGAACTGCAGGATTACGACTCCCCCGCCGGCAGGTACCGTGGACGCACGGGCCCCATTTACATTCCGGCGGAATTGCAGGACGTGATCGAGGGCGTATTCGGGCTCGACAACCGGCCCCAGGCCAAGCCGCATTTTCGTAGGCGGCGCGGGCCGGCAGTCGCCCACGCCGCCGCCATCGACCTCTCCTACACTCCGCTGCAACTTGCCGCCTTGTACAACTTTCCCGCCGCGGTGGATGGAGCCGGCGAGTGCATCGCGCTGATCGAGTTGGGGGGCGGATACAACCCGACGGACCTGGCTGCCTATTGGAAGCAGCTCAAACTAGCCAAAGCGCCGGTCGTCTCCTCGGTTTCCGTCGGTAGCGGCACCAACGCTCCCACCGGGGACGCCAGCGGGCCCGATGGGGAAGTGATGCTGGACATCGAGGTCAGTGGCGGCATCGCGCCCGGAGCCCGGATCGTCGTTTACTTCGCGGATAACACGGACGCCGGTTTCCTCAATGCCATCACCACTGCGGTTCACGACGCCACCAACAATCCATCGATCGTATCCATCAGTTGGGGGGGACCGGAGTCCTCCTGGACGCAGCAGGCGATGAAATCCATGGACGAGGCCTTCCAGTCCGCCGCGGCCATGGGTGTAACCGTTTGCGTTGCCGCCGGAGACGGTGGCTCGACCGATGGAGTAAGTGACGGCTTGAATCACGTGGACTTCCCCGCATCGAGTCCCAACGTGCTGGCATGCGGAGGCACGCGCCTGGTTGCCACCGCCAACAGTATCACCAGCGAAACGGTCTGGAATGAACTGGCGAGCCAGGAAGGAGCCACCGGTGGCGGCATCAGCGACGTCTTTCCACTTCCGGCCTGGCAGCAGGGAACCGGCGTTCCCGCGTCGGCCAACCCAGGCAAGAACACCGGCAGGGGCGTACCCGACGTTGCCGGCAACGCCGATCCATCGACCGGCTACGTGACCCTGGTGGACGGGCAAACCGGCGTCATCGGCGGCACCAGTGCCGTGGCCCCGCTCTGGGCCGGACTGCTCGCGCTCTGCAACCAAAGCGCTGGCAAACCCGTCGGGTTCATCAATCCGGTGCTGTATCGGAAGTCTGCGGCGCCAGGCGATTTCCGGGACATCACCTCCGGCAATAATGGCGCCTACTCGGCAGCCGTCGGATGGGATGCCTGTACCGGCCTTGGCTCGCCGATCGGAACTCAAGTAGCCGCAGCCCTGGGAGCCCCGCCGCCAGCGCCAGTCCCGAAGACTGGCATCTGACGAACGCGACTTCCTCGATGGCCGGGGGCAGGCGGTCGTCGCCCGCACGCCGGTCCGTGCTCTCTTCCTGTGCCGCGCTAGTTTCTAGACGGGAAGATCCCATTCACACAGATCGAGTATTGCAGTCCCTGCGGCGCAAATCCCCTGAGATCCGGCAGCCCGAAGGTGGTGATGCCGTCTCCGCTAAAGTTCGTGCCCATAATGGAAAAAGCAGCCGTATATGTGCTGATTGGGAGAAGTCGCCCATCGGCTGGCAGGGCGCCGGTTCCGTAGCCGTTCACCGAAAGCACGATGTCGCCGATCATGCATAACGACGTCACGTAAACGTACGCCTGGTTGCCAAGAACGGCAACGCCGCCAATGGTGCTGAGATCTTTCGATAGGGTGGTCAGATTCGCCGGCAGAACACCTCCCGTCGCAGTGTCCACGTACCCCTTGCTGGCAGCCTGTGTCGAAGTCGTGGGCGAGGGCACCACGGGCGAGGATGTAAACGTTTTTGTGCCCGCGATGGTTTGCGGGTTACTCAGATCTACAAAGTTCTGCGCGTTCGAACCGGTGCCGCCCTGGGACACCGACAAAGGCGTGGACAGCGCTGT
>Ga0302320_10022813_pt1 | contig 12323 bp, 8 predicted proteins | sample Bog_T0_3_FD_202130 | JGI IMG/M metagenome (GOLD analysis project Ga0302320, IMG submission 202130) | Peat permafrost microbial communities from Stordalen Mire near Abisko, Sweden - Bog_T0_3 | ecosystem: Environmental > Terrestrial > Soil > Wetlands > Peat | place: Sweden: Abisko, Stordalen Mire...
CTGCTTGCCGGCAATCTCCATAATCATCTCGGCCAGCCGATTGATAGACACCATTTCTTCGGAGCCAACGTTGACGGGACCGCAGAAATCGGATTCCATCAGCTTCCGGACCCCATCCAAACACTCGTCGACATAGAGGAAAGACCGGGTTTGAACGCCATCGCCCCAGATCTCGATCTCGCCGCCGTCGGGAGCTTCCGCCACCTTGCGGCAGAGAGCAGCCGGCGCTTTCTCGCGTCCGCCACACCAGGTTCCTTCGACGCCGAAGATGTTGTGGAAGCGCGCCACACGAACCTCCAGCCCGTGGTTGCGCATGTAGGAGAGATAAAGACGTTCGCTAAACAGTTTCTCCCATCCATATTCCGAGTCGGGAGCGGCCGGGTAAGCGGAGTCTTCCGAGCACTTCGGATTATCGGGATCGGTCTGGTTATACGCCGGATAGATACATGCCGACGAGGAGTAAAAGAACTTCTTGACGCCGGCTTGATGGCCGAACTCGAGTGTGTTCAGGTTGATGGTGGCCGAATTGTGCATCACGGCCGCATCGTGTTCGCCGGTGAAGATGTAGCCTGCTCCACCCATGTCCGCGGCGAGTTGATATACTTCTTCGATCCCGTCTACGGCTGCTCGCGCCACATGCTGATCGCGCAGATCGCCGACGATAAACTCGTCGGCCGGCGGTTCGTTATACTCATGTTTTTTCAGGTCGACGGCTCGCACCCAAAAGCCCTCGGCCTTAAGCCGTTTCACAAGATGGCCCCCGATGAATCCACCGGCGCCGTTCACAAGCACTTTTTTCATCCGAATTCTTTACTCCTAGCTGGTTTGATACAAAGATGGTCCGTACGGAATAGAGAGGACAAGGGAAGTCCTCATGTAAACTATCGAACGATTAGTCCGATTATATTACGTCCTGGCATCGAGATTTAGCAAGAAAGGGAAGGGAGGACTGAAGATTGAAAAGACGAGGAGGGCGCGTACCGGAGTTGGACTCCGGCACGCGAAAAAGGGGATGGCCTTTATCGAACGACCAGCCCGGTGGATGCGTTGGAGGGCAGTGCCGCGCCGGCGCCCGGGGTGAGACTACCGTTGCTGTTAATGGTATAGGTAATGATCTCGTTGGTGGGAGATTCGTACAGTACGTAGACGTTCTTTTGATCGCTGCTGATGGCGATGTCGAACGGACCACCCGGCGTCGCGACATTGAAACCCGGGATCAAGGTAATGTGACCCGAGCTGTCGACCGAGTAAACGGAGATAGTGGCGCTCTCGTTGTCTGTAACGTACAAGAAAGTGTTCGCCGAGTTTACGGCGGCCCAACAGACGGCCGATTGTCCGGTGGAAACCGAGGCGCTGATAAGATCCGGGACGTGCGAGGTGGAAATGCTGTAAGACGATACCGAACTCGCAAAAGGCGCTGCGGCGTTCGCCTCAGTCATGAAAATGCGCGATTGTTGCCCAACCGCGAAACCGTAGGGATTCGGAGCATGCGAGGAATAAGTCGTGGGCGGACCGGCGACGCCGCTCGCGTTTACCGCGTATACGTCAATTAGACTGACGTCCTTCTCGGCCACAAGCAGCGAATGACCATTGACGGTGAACCCGATTTGCGTCGGGTCAGGACCAGTCATACCACTGAGCGGCTGGGTAGAACCGGCGATGGGCGTCAGGACTCCAGTGGTAGCGTTTAGTGTGAATCCGTTGATATTGCCGTTGGAGCCGGTGGCGTTCCCCTTATTCAGCACATAAACCGTATCCATGTAAGCGGTGAGGCTCTTCGGGGTGATTCCGCCGGAGCTGATGGTGCTCACCACGGTCGCTGGCGCAGTGCCGATGTTGGCCACTGTTATCGTGTCGCTGCCCGCGTTGACCGCCAGCAGATAATGCGAGACAACTATGACGGCTCCTTGCGCTTCCAGAAGCACGCCATTACCGTCACCGCCGGTTGGAAGTGTCTGGGCCAGAGTCAGAGAACCGTTGGTGGCCGAGCGGTTGTAAATCAAAATACTGTTGCCGGCCGCGGCGTTTGTTTCCGTGAAAACACGAGACGACAGGACAGCAGGTTCGGGATTGGCAAAACACAGCGCACCCATACCGAGTGCGATGCTCGTAGCGGTCAAAACAGACGTGTAACGTCCAAAGAGAGTGTTCATAATATTCCTCCGCACAATTGCGATTATCTTCATTACTGTACAGCCTCTTGAAGCTTCGCGCAACTCAATTGAACCGCCGCAGTCCCATTGTTTCTAAAAGAATGTTCCAGACAAATCGCGTTCCTTGTACTAAGTACCTTCTCCACAATCGCCGGGGCTCGACCAGCAGGCGAAAGAGCCACTCCAGTCCCCCTTCGCGCATCCAGCGCGGGGCCTGAACCAGGCGTCCGGTATTGAGATCGAAGGCCGCACCTACGCCCGCCATCACCGGCACGTCCAGGGTCGGGCGGTGCTGGTGCATCCAACGTTCCTGCTTCGGCGTACTAAGTCCGACCCACAGTAAGTCCGGCTTGGTCTGTAAGATCAGGTCCTTTAACTCGTTCTCCTCGGCGGAATTCAGAGGGCGGAAAGGAGGCGAGTAAGTGCCCGCGATTTGTATCCCGTGGCGCTGTTGTTCGACCAGCGCTAATTGATCGGCAACGCCGGCTGCCCCGCCATAGAAAAAATGCCGGTACTTAGCTCCCGTTCGAGCGCAGAAAGTTTCCATCAGTTCCGGACCGTAAACACGGCGTTTTAGATCGTAGCCTCGCATGCGCCCCACAAGTACCAGAGACTTGCCATCCGGTACTACGAGATCCGCTTGGTTATGGATTTCTCTGAGGCTTTGGTCGTCGAGGGATTCTGCCACGCCGTGCATTCCAGTCACAGTGATGTAGTGCGACCGGGCGCGCTCGGCAATCCATCCTTCCATAAGCCGGATGGCGTCGTCGATTTGCAGTGCATGTACCCGTACTCCTAAAACGGTGAAGAAGGGAATGCTCTCATTTGGCGCCGCCGGTGACGCGTCAGATGTAAGAGGCGATGGCATTTTCATAGATCGACATCAATTGTGAGTAATTGGCTTGGGCGGTGTATTTCGTAAGATATTCCTGGCGCGCCCGCTGTCCCATGGTGCTCAATTCATCCGGGTGATCCCACGCATAAGCCGCTTTCCGGCTGAGGTCCTCCGCGTCGCCCGCGGTAAAGTGCAACCCGGTGCGTCCATCCGAGACGATCTCCGGCATCGCGCCCAGCCGTGAGCAGACCACCGGAGTTCCGCAGGCAAACGCTTCCGCTATGGTAACCGGAAAATTCTCGTACCATTCGCTGGGGAAAACCAGGAACCTCGCGTTCTGCATTACTGCGATGGTCTCATGGTTGGGCAAACGGCCGCGAAAAATAACGTTCTTTAGATTGCGGCGACGGGCGTCGGCCTCGAGCTGAGCCCGCTCCGGTCCGTCGCCGACGATCTGCAGCGGAATACGGCCGTCCAGTTTCTCCCAGGCTTCGAGAAGCGTCTGGACGCCTTTGACGCGCGGCAACCGGCCGGCGAACAGCGCATAGGACCGTTGGCCGGTCCCAGGCCCCGGATCGGGTGAGACGAAATTCGGTTTTATGGAGATTTTGTGGGCCGGCAAACCGCCCGCTATGAACTTCGCCCGCGAGAATTCGCTGAGCGCGATGTAGCGGTCGATCCCGCCGCTCCACGTCCCGAGCGCACGGTGGAAGGTGAGGGTCGTCGCCATGGCGGCGGTAGTCGCTCTCGATCCTTGATAGCAGCCGTAGCGCACGCCACGCCAGACGCTATGTTCGACGCACTCTTCGCAAACTTTGCCTTCCCGCGCGAACTCAGCCGCTGGACACAGCAGCCGGAAGTTGTGCAGGGTCTGGACCACCGGCACGCCAGCCTCGCGGCAGGCGGAATAGATGGACGGCGAGATTACGAAGAAGGTGTTGTGAACGTGAACGATGTCCGGCTTTTCACGCTTCAGGATCTCGCTGAAGGCGCGCTTAGTGCCGGACGCCCAGATGGTGTTCTTGATCAGTATCAGTTTGCCGATGCCGGCGGCTTCGATCTCATGATTGCTGCGTTCGTAGCTGATGGTTTGATGCCCGGCCTCCGCCAACAGTGCGCGCTCCTGCTCGAAGACCCGATCTTCCCCACCCGGCTGACGATAGCGATTGTGCACGGCGAGGATTTTCAACGCCGCGCAGACACTTGGTCCGCCTCCAGAGCAATCATAACTTCAAGAAACGCCCTTCGGCGTCGTTGTGGAAGCCCTTCCACTCCTCGATGCCGCGGGATCCATTCATCCATTCGAAGTGACGTCCGCCGAGATCGGGAAAGCGGTAGGTATTGTTTTTGAAGCGGTTGTTCCAGGCGGTAAAGACATCCGGCACATACGCCGGACCGGCGTCGATACCGGCTGCGATGCCGCTCTTTTGCGTAATGGTATTGTCGTGGACGTATAAGTTCTTGAGTGCGTAAGTGCGCTTGGTCCAGTCGCTGACCCCGCGATTGACTTGAATCGCCAATATCCCGTTGGGGCAATTGGCGATCTGATTCCCGTAAATCTCGGCGTCGGAGGACGTGTTCAAGACAATCCCCGCGCCGCTGCGGAAACCGGTGGGCCCGCCCGGGTTGTCCCCGTCGTTCTCAATGATGTTGTCGCGGATCACCGCGCCGAAGCTGATTTCAAAAAAAATCCCGGCAACTTTATTGAAGCTGGTGCGATTCTTTTCGTAGAGGACGTGGTCGTTATCGATATCCGACCACAGTCCGGGACCTTCATTGTGGTGGACGTAGTTGTTGCGGACCTGCAGATTCTCGCTCAGGACAAACTTTGCGCCGCCCGCGCCCCAATGATAGTCGTAGCCGGCGTAGTTGTTGTAGGCGATTTCGTTATCGTCCACGACGACATCCTTGGCGCTGCCCCCCACTCCCATGTGACCATTGTGAAGCAGATGGTTATGGGCGACCCGCATGCCGTTTCCGATCCACACGCCGACGTCGTGATTCCAGCGGATCTCGTTGTTTTCGACTACCCAGTTCATGCCGCGCCGCCCGCCCCGTTCGAGCGTGGCGCAGTGAACCGCGCCCGCTCCGGTGGGGCTGGCGTATTTTTCAATGGTCAGGCCCTGGATGGTGACGTTTCCCACGTCGCCTGAGAAGGCGTTCCGTGTCAGGCTCATTTCTACGTCGTGGCCTTCGGGGTTCACGCCGAGGTAGAGTTTGGAGCCGGCGTAGTCGAGGTACCAGCGTCCTTGGGCGGCCCCTTCGATGTTCAACGCTCGTGGAACCAGCACATTGTCGACGAACAGATCCTCGGGCAAATTGCAGGCAGGCGCGTTGGCGGCACACTCGCCCACGGATCGCATTTGTTGAACGCGTACGTCCGCCGTCCACAGCGGGCCTTGTTTCCGGAACGGCTTGACTACCACCGCGCCGCTCAGCACCGCTCCTTTTTCGCCGCGGAAGGTATCGCCTCGCTTGGGCTCAATCGATTGCAGCCGGTAGAGGCCGGACTTGATCAGGAAAGACGTGCCCGGAGGATTCCGATCGACATGGGACTGGATGGAATCGCCGGGCTGGACCGTTACCTCTGCCGCCATCAGGTTCGGACCCGCCGCCAGATAGGCCAAGGTCAGGAGCCGCCACCGCGTCAAGCCGCCACCGCGTCGGGGACGGCAGTGGCGGTTCGCAACGCTTTTCGCCTGCGGCGCACGCTTTCGGCGTAACAAAGGATGACGGTGAAGTTCAGAGGCGGATGCATGACGATAAAGGTCATGAAAACGGAGCGCAGCGTAATCACGGTCAGGACGGCCATCGCTTCCATGGCCAGTTGCCTGTCGCCGGGCGGGACTTCCCGGTCGGCCATCCAACGCAGCAGTACCCACCAGCATCCAAACAGAGCGATCAGCAGCGGAATGAGACCCCAGAAGCTGGTTCCGACCATGGTCTCGATATAATCGCTGTGGAGCGGGCCGACATTGTTCAAGCCTAGTTTTTCAAAAACTCCAAACGGTCCCGCGGCAAACGCGCCCAACCCAGTCCAGGGATGTTCCGATAACAGTTGCCAGCCGACCGACCACCAATTCAGGCGGTCGCTCAGGCTGACCATTTCCTCCCGGCTCTGACCGCGCTGCAGGAACTCCATGATCAAACTGCCCAGTCCGCTGACCACAATCAGCCCCACGAAACCGAGGGCGATTAAGGCTCCGCGTTTCAAGCGGCCGGTGTAGGCGAGCACAATTAAGCTTCCCGCCGCCAGTCCGATCATGGCGCTTCGCGTCTGCGAGACAACGATGGTCAGCACGCCCAAGCCTAGCAGCAGGACGTACCACAGCCGGTCGTACTTGCGTTTGCCGAGCGGCAATATCCGGGCCACGCAGATTACGCCCAATATGGCCCCCAGATCGCCCAGGCGGTTCGAACCTTGACCGGGATAGACACCCGACAATCGGTATCCAAGCATGCCGCCGCTAAACCCGGCGTCCAGTGCCTCCTTGGGCCAGATGACGGCGCCCACCCAAGCCGACAGGATCAGGAGGCCGGTGAGAGTCCAGTTCCAGTTGAAGAGCGTTTCGTAGTCCTTCACCGAGTGGATGGTCACCAGAATAGCAGCGAGCAGCATCATGTCGACTAGATATTCGCCGGATTTATAGAGCGTCCACGGTCCATTCACGGACCACAAGGCGGACGTCGCGCTGACCAGCGAAAATACCGTCATGGCGCCGATCAGACCCTGGAAAAGCGGACCAAACCAGACGGTCTGCTTGCGCAGCTGGCGCAATAGCAGGAGCGAGGCCGTGGCCGCGACCAAGCCGAGACGATAGATGGCCGCCCCGTCGACGGGCGATTCCTTGGCGCTGTTAGCATCGCGCACGCGGAAAACAAATCCGCTGGCAAGCAGCGCGAACCATAGCCAGTGCCACCAGTGCAACTCTTTGCGGAGGACTCGCCATTTCGCCCACGCCCGAGCCAACCCTTTGAGGACGACTGCTATCGCCACGGGCGCGATCAGGATCAAGGCCGAGGCAACAAATCCGCCGACCTTGGCGGCCAGCGGCAGCGCGGCCCACGAGCCCAGTAGTCCGAACAGCAGGAAGGCCGCCGCCAGCAGCGCGATGGCGAGCCGGTGCTTGCGCCGGGGCTTGGGCACGGCGGCGGGCTGGAATCGATCCCACGATTCCACTGGCTCCGCGACTGCCGTGCTGGTTTCAAACAAGGTGCTCATGCTGAAGGTCTATTCGGAAACTGAGACGGATCCGGTCACTGGGGCGATTCGGTTCCGGCTTAACCGTTAGAAGCGGGCCGCGTCGATTGTTCCCCGGCCAGAGGATATCCCAACCGCACCAGCGTGGGGCCGGCATGTTGCTCAATCAGCGCGAGCTGCTCCGGGGTGAGGCGATCGCGCCAGCCGGCCACCTTGCCTTCGCGGACAAAGCGGTTGCCTTCCGACCGGTTCTCCATGGTGCGCAGAGGGGCCTTACCGTCTTTCGGTGTCGAGCGGCGGGCGGAATCCTCCTTGGCGCGCATCTTTTCGAGCGAGTTGTTCTCCACCGCGTCGCGAATTGCCGCCGCGTCGCGTTCTACGCCCAGGAACTTCACGATCTCCTTTAGTTTTCCTTCGGGATTGCGCCGCATGTCCTCATACTTCACCACCAGCAACTGTACTTTTCCCGATTCGGCGGCGTCGAGCCAGGAAGCCACGTGCCGGTGCCACGCTCCATAGCCATTCACTTTGCCCTTCAGGAACGCCGCGATAAATGCATCCAGGTCGCCCGTAAAAAGCCCTAGCGCCTTTTCAAACGTATATTCCGAAAGCACGACATCGCGCGCATCTCGGACCAGGTATACGGCCTTCCGGTACTCGCTGCGATACGGTTCGTGGGTAGGGATCATCCGGCCGCCATTCGGGAACACTGGTCCGGCAAAGGAACGGTCGATGATCACGCGGTTCACATCCGGCCAAGTAGCCGGCTTCAGGGTTAATACCTCATACAACAGGAATCGAAGCCAGGTAATCCCGGACTTTGGATATTCGCCCGCGAAAGCGTCCTTTTCGGTCCAGATCCGGTTTCGATACCACAACACCGGCTTCCGCAGAGGGGAATTTGCCAGGGCGTTGCGCACACGGCGCAAAAGAAAGGGCATACAGAATTAGTCCATCGCTCCACTTGATTCTCTCCCTATTATGGACAAGAATTGAACCTAAAGCTAGCGATGCGCGTGCTCCACTTGGTGCCGGTGGTGAGGAAATATTCGTTGGTGTACCAGAAAGTGCAGTCGTCAATCGGGTCGATGGAGAGGGAACTGGCGTTGCCCCAGTCGTTGCCCGATGCAGTTTGCGCTCCGGAACCGGTGATTATATTCATTTCGGATTCCATGGTTCCGAGAGGATCGGTGGGTACCCGCCCGGTGAAACGGATGGACGGATAAGTCGTCGAGCTCGAAATGCTATACCCAACGGCTATATCCCCGAGCTTGTCCATACTAACGCTGCCCAGCCAGCGATAATTCGAATCCGGCGCAAATGTCCCCTGCTGGTAAACGGTGGGCGCCGTACCCGGATTGCGGATCTCGTACCACCGCACACCGACGCTCGATCCCGCCGCAACCGAATGCGTTATCACCAGATCGTCGTAAGTTCCGAAATTCCGGTAAGCTAAGCGGTGCAGCAGCCGGTCTCCCACTCCGTCTAGCACCTCTGTGGTGCCTTCTTGAGGAATACAAAACGAGCCATTGCATGCCTGGGTGAACGGCGTCACCGCCAGGGTGGCGGTTTTTGTTAGCGTAGTGTTGGCCGGGTTCACCCAATCGACGTGGAAGGCGTACAGATCGAGCGCGTTGATGTCGAGGGCCATCAGATAGTTCGGCGTGCCGACAGGGGGCGGAGTAGCGCCATCCAGATCGGCTGGCTGCAGCACGGCGAAGACTGTGTTCGTCGTTGTTTGCAGGCATTGGGCGGTCGCGTCGGAGTTCCCGAGCAGCATGTTGGTTCGGTCCAGGGCGCATACCTGACCGGCGATATTATGAAAACCCACCGGAGTTAGCAGGTTCGACGTGATGTAGTATGCATCCGGCCAAACCCCGAGTTGCGGGTAGTCCGGATAATCCGCCGAGGTCAACTGAAAAGCGTAGAGGTAGTAACTGCCGGTGGCGTCGGAGGTAGTCGATACAGCCACACACTGAAGATAAGGGACTCCACCGCCGGTATGGTGGGTGACCACCCAACGTTGTGCCGTCTTATCGTAATTGATGATTCCGTCGCCTGCATTGGTGGTGGCGCATTCCCCGCCGAGTGTCTTCCAGAGCATGGTAGCGGCCAGGGGGCCCAAGACCTTCTTGCCGGTCGTCTTCAAGAAGATTTCGTAGCGGGCGTTGGTCCACTGCATGTATTGGGTAAGCCCCGGAGCGCCGTTAGAATCGGGATAGATAAAGTCGACATCCGGCTCGCCGATGAAGTTCAGCAGTCCTTTTATGCTGGCGTTCCCGGATAGAGAGTCCTCGCCGGGCTGGGAAGAATCGGTCGACACGGGCGCCAGGTCGCGCAGCGCCCGGGACACGCCGAACGCCACGGGATGGATCACTACGGCTTCGCCAGCCCCGGCCAGCGGTATCCAGCCAAACATCAGGGCAGCCCCGGCCACTACGAGTGCGGGGCACCGGCGAGGAGACGAGATGTTTGTCAACGTACAAGATCCTTTCAGCAGAACGTTGCGTTCCATTGTATACCTTAAATTTTATTGACAGTATACGCCTTCAGGCTCACTTTAACCAACACTCAACTCTCACTTACAAGAAGCGAACTTGAAGCTGTTAACACGGGTCGACCAAGCTACTCCCGTCGTCTTCAAATACTCGTTGGTATACCAAAACGTGCAATCGTCCACGGGATCCACGGATAGCGAACTAGCGTTGCCCCAGTCGTTCCCGGAAGTGGTTTGCGCTCCAGTGCCCGAAAATACCACCGTTTCCGCCTCCATCGTCCCCAGCGGATCCGTAGGAACCCGCCCCGTATATCGGATCGACGGATACGTTGTGCTGCCCGATGTGCTATAGCCAATCGCGATATCCCCGCTATGGTCCTCGGCGATACTGCCCAACCAGCGATAGTTCGAGTCTGGCGCGAACGTACCCTGCTGGTAAACAAGAGGAGTGGCCGGTGTATGGATTTCGTACCAGCGCACCCCGACGCTGGTTCCCGCCAGCACCGAGTGAGTGATAGTTAACACGTCGTGCGCGCCAAAGTTGCGGTAGGCCAACCTGTGCAGTAATCGGTCGCCGACCCCGTCCAGCACTTCCGTGGTTCCCAGTTGGGGAATACAGAATCCACCCGAACAAGCTTGGGTGAAAGCCTGGACCGGCAAGATATTGGTCAGCGTCAGGCTGGTATTAGCGGGATTCACCCAATCCACATGAAACTGGTACAGGTCCAACGCATTGGTGTCGATAGACATCAGATAATTCGGGGTTCCGACAGGAGGCGGATTGGTTCCATCCACGTCCGCCGGTTGCAGCACCGAGAACGCGGCGTTGGTCGCGGTGGAAAGGCACTGAGCCGAGGCGGCGGGATTACCAATCAGCATATTGGTCCGGTCGAGCGCGCACACCTGTCCGGCAATGTTGGTAAAACCCGTTGGATTTAGCAGATTTTCGGTGAGATAGTAGGCGTCCGGCCAGACACCCAACTGCGGGTAGTCCGGATAGTCGAGCGTGAAAGAGAAAGCGTAAAGATAATAGCTGCCGGTAGCGTCCGAACTCGTCGAGACTGCGACGCACTGTGAATAAGGCACGCCCCCACCCGTGTGATGTGTAATGATCCAGCGTTGCGCCAGTTTATCGTAATTAATGATGCCGTCGCCTGCCGTGGTGGTTGCGCACTGCCCTCCTAAGCTTGACCATAGTGTCTGCGCTTGCACCGGGCCCACGACCAGCTTTCCTGTGGATTTAAGGTACACGGCGTAGCGTGTATTTGTCCACTGCATGTACTGGGTAGCGCCCGCGGCTCCGTTGGAGTCCGGATAGGCATAGTTGCCGTTGGCCACGCCATTGAAGCTCAGACCGGGGACAAACGCCGCTGTTGTCGCCGGAGCTTTTGTGTTTTGGGTCGCTGGGACGCCAACCGGGGAAACCGGCAAGTCTCGCAACGGCGGGGACACGGCGAAACTGTAGGGGCGCACCATGCTTGATTGTTGGCCGCCATAGGCCGACACGACCCCCGCAAGAACAGGGAATAAAAGAGAGACCGTAATCCGATTCGGCAGTATCCTGCTCATCATTGTTTTATCATTCTCCGGGAAGCGGTATATCCCTCTTCACACGCTGAATTAGCAGGATGATAATCATCCCAAGTGCGACGGCGTCGGACAGATTCATCGCCCACACCGCCCCGGTAACTCCAGCCAATCGACTCAAAGGGATGCCCGCAGCCACTGACACTAAACTAGCCGCACAATAGGCTAAAAAGATTGTATCCGGGGATTCCATCGCGCGCAATGCGATAGAAGCGCCTATTGTACCGCTCCAAAGTACTGAGCCTACGGCAATTGTAGGTATAAGGTCCGCAACGTTCGTATATTTGCCGCCGTATAATAAGTGGAATACCTGAGTGCGTAAAACGATGATTACCGCCCAATAGCCCATTGTCGCGAGCATGAAAAAGAGTGTCCCGTTGCGGGCGGCCGTCACCAATCCCCGTTTCGGATGGCGCGCTCTTTGGCGCGCCGCGTAGGGCAGAAAAACCGCCGACAAAGCCGCGTAAAACTGCGCCAGCGGCTGCACCAGATTCATCAGCGCCCGCAGGTCCGCTGTCTGCGTCATCCCCCCAAAACTTGCCAGCAGGGGATAGTAAACATAAGCGGGGACCCAACCGGCTACGGAGCTGGCGATGGCCCACTTTCCGTATCCCCAGTGCTTTCGCCATATGGCCCCACTGCTGGTTATAGTGCCGCCCTCCGGCAAAGCTCTCTGAAGTTGGTAATACAATACGCCGCTCGTCACCAAGGCGGCCAGGGCCATCACTACGAAGGCAGTAAACGCGGACATCCAGCCCGCCCACTGCAGTAGGAACGATCCGGCCACCAAAATGATGCAATAAAATAGTGCGCCGAAGGCGGCTTTTGCTACAGAAACATCTAAGTAAAATGCTCGACGATAAAGCCAGAACAGCAGCACGCAGGGTCCGGCGATGGCCGCACCGGCCAGGGCGGCGGGCAAAGTGCTGCCTGGCTTTAATTGGTGGGCGATGCCCGCCGACAGTGCCAACGCGGCAAACATCGCGAACACAATGAACCAGTGCAGCCGGGTTAGAACCTTGAGATATCCGCGCAGCGATTCGATTTCGG
>Ga0302320_10022814_pt1 | contig 12323 bp, 8 predicted proteins | sample Bog_T0_3_FD_202130 | JGI IMG/M metagenome (GOLD analysis project Ga0302320, IMG submission 202130) | Peat permafrost microbial communities from Stordalen Mire near Abisko, Sweden - Bog_T0_3 | ecosystem: Environmental > Terrestrial > Soil > Wetlands > Peat | place: Sweden: Abisko, Stordalen Mire...
GCATCCCAGCAGAGCACGTCCCAAAACTCAGCGCGCGTATCCGTCGAAGGCGTGGTGCGCAACGCAGCCACCGGCGAGCCGCTGGCCCGTGCCCTGGTGCAGATTGAGGGCGACGCCGATACCGGCACGCTGACCAACGGCGAGGGCCATTTCGAGATTCCCCGAGTCCCCGTTGGCCCCCAGACCTTCCGGGTCGTGAAGCCCGGCTTTCGCGACCGCCCTTACGCCACCGAGGAGGCCGGCTTGCAGGCCGAGGGGCCAGCGCACAGCGTGCTGGTCGATACCCAAATGCCGGAGCTCACCTTCTCGCTCGCCCCCAACTGCGCCATTCGCGGGCACATCGATCTCTCCACCGGCGATCCGGCAGACGGCATCAACGTGGTGCTGGTCAAGCGGGTCGTACGCTCCGGCCGCGGCATCTGGACGCAGGTCTCCACTACCAGGGCCAATGGCGACGGCAACTACCGCTTCGGCGGCCTGCCAGACGGGGAGTACGCCGTCTACACCATGCCCGCCCTCGAAAGCGAGCCGGCGGTGAGCGTGGTGGCGGCCGGCAGCGGCGCAAGAGTCGTCCGCAGCGGCTTTCCCAGCGTCTTTTATCCCGATGCGCGCGAGTTCGGCGGCGCATCGCACCTTCGGCTCTCCAGCGGTTCGCAGGCGGATGCCAACTTCAACCTGCCGCTGGAGCCGTTCTATCCCGTGTCGGCCACAGACGCCGCGCAAGCCGAAGCCGCCAAAGCCGGCAGAGGTGCAATGCAGGGCGGTTACACCGCCGTTATCACGGACGGCGCCGGCCGCATGCTGCCCTACACCGCGCAGTACGACGACGCAACCCACAGCCTCCAGGCCAACCTGCCAGACGGAATCTATACGATGGTGGTCCGCGGCTCAGCGAATCCTCGCCTGTTCGGCGGCGCCTTCAACGGCCTCGTTACTCTTCCTTCCATCGGAGACCAGGGCCGCAACGGCACTTTGGCCGGTTCAGTGGGGTTCACCGTGGCTGGCCACGCCGTCAACGGGCTCCGCTTTTCGCTCGCCCCTCCACAAGCCGCGGCTGTCCATCTGCGGCTGCTCCACAACCCGGACAACCCGCCCACCGCCGCTTTGAACAGCGCCAGCGCAATGGACCTGGTGTACCTGTCCCTGAATCCGGCCGACGGCCTGCCGCAAATCGGCGGCGAAAACCTCTGGTCCATGGACAACGGGCCCGACTCGCTGACGTTTACCGCACAACCCGGTCCTTACTGGCTCAGCGTCAACACTCAGCGCAAGGGCCTGTGCGCCGGGGCGTTCAGCGCCGGCAGCTTCAACCTCGCCCGTGAGCCCCTGGCCCTGAGCCTGGCCACCCCGCCGCCGCCCATGGAACTCACCCTGACCGACGACTGCGGCACGCTCGCCCTCACCCTGCCGTCCACGCTGGCCGGTTTCCTTCCCGGCGAAGAGCCTTTTTACACTGTGTATGTGGTTCCGGACTTCGATACGGCACAGGATCTTCCGCCCATGACCATGCATCCCTCCTCCGGCGCGACCCTCACCCTCGATAGCCTCACGCCAGGCAGCTACCATGTCTACGCCTTCGACTCTCCGCTCCACCTGGAATACCGGAACCCTGCGGCGTTGGGCGCGCTGTCCAACGCGGGCCAACAGGTGACCGTTGCGGTCGGCGCCACCAGCAGCCTGGTCCTGGAGGCGCCGGAGCATTGATGCGGACCTTGCAAAGCGCGAAGAGTACCGGCAATTGGAAAGGGCAGGAACAGGCCCCACGGCCGCCAATGCCTCAGTTGCGGAGTGCCCCTGTGGAGGGGGCAAGCATCCCTCGAAGCGCCATTCCTCCCAAACCAGCGTCCGCCACCCGAGAAACACTGTACGCTTTCAAAGCGCCAACGCGCCCCATCGTCATTTTTGCCGTCTCGCTCATCGCCGCGCTCCTGGCCTTGCCCACCCTCGCACAAACCGCTCCACAAACTCCCGCCCGCCAGCCCTACGCAGGCGCGAATCTCTACACCATCGCCGGCACTGTTGTGAACGCCGTCTCCGGCGAGCCCCTCCGCCACGCCACCGTCGCCGTGCTCTCTGAGGAAGATAGCCACACCGTGGCGGCGGCCGAGTCCGATAGCGTTGGGCATTTCTCGCTCGATCACCTGCCTGCGGCCAAGTACCAGCTCACCGCCTCCAAGCGCGGCTACCGCACAGCCTTTTACAACGAACACGACGAGTACAACTCGGCCATTGTGACCGGCCCCGGCCAGGACACGGCCAGCCTTACCTTCCGCCTGACGCCGGGCAGCGTGCTCAAGGGCGTCGTCACCACCGAGGGCGGCGATCCGGTGGACAGCGCGCGGGTCATGCTCTTCCTCAAGGCCCGCACCGGGAAGGCCGAGGGCCGCGTCAACCAGACCGACGCCACCGTGACCGACGACACCGGCGCCTACGAGTTCAACAACCTGGCGGCAGGCGAGTACCTTCTCGCGGTGATTGCCGATCCCTGGTACGCCCTGCACCGCTCGGCCAAACGGGCCGCGCAAAGCGCCGCGGGCAGCGGCGACGGCACAGGCGACCCGGCCGCCGCACTCGATGTGGCCTACCCGATAACCTATTTCGACTCCACCACCGACGAGGCCTCGGCCACGCACATTGTGCTCAGCGGCGGCAGCCGCCAGGAAGCCGACATCGCACTGCACGCCACGCAGGCGCTGCACATTACCGTGGAAACGCCGCGCAAGGCGGATGGGTCGATTGCGCGCGCCGAACTGCGGCAGACGGTCTTTGGCACGGTGGTCGGCGCGGAAAGCGCGGGCTTCCTTGACGCCATGCAGACGGGAACCATCGAGTTCAATGCGGTGGCGCCGGGCCACTACGAGCTGGCGCAGGGAGACCCCCCGCGCATTGTGGAGATGGACGCCACCGCCAGCCAGCAGGTGGACCCCTCGCTGGGCGCTGCGACCGTCTCCGTGCACGGCACACTAAAGGACACCGCGGGCGCGCCGGTCGCCGGCGACTGCAATCTCAACCTGGAGTCCACCGACGCCTCGCGCAGACAGAACCCGGTGCAGACCTTCAGCCGCCGCGGTGTCTTCGACTTTGCGGGCGTGCCGCCCGGAGAGTGGCAACTGGCCGCCGAAAAGGCCGGCCGGGAGCTGCCCATCGCATCCATCGCCGTGGGCGGGCGCGCGCACGCCGGCAACGTGGTTGTGGTGAAAGACCGGGCACTGTCGATCGCGGTTACCGTCAGCCAGGGCGCAACGCGGGTCGAGGGCTTTGCGCGGCGCGACGGCAAAGGCGTGGCCGGCGCCATGATGGTGCTGGTGCCCACGGATCTGACGGCCATCGACGGTCTGGCGCGCCGCGACCAGTCCGACTCCGACGGCAGCTTCGCGCTGCGCGACGTGGTCCCCGGCAAATACACCCTGGTGGCCATCGAGGACGGCTGGAATCTCAATTGGGCCGAGCCGCATGTGATTGCCCGCTACCTTCCCGGCGGCGTCGCCGTCACAGTATCAGACAATCCGGGCAAGCTGGTTTCCCTCGGCAATCCGGTTCCGGTTCAGGCCCGCTGACCGGGGGAGTTTATCCCGGTCGGCGGCTTCGCCGAAGCGGGGGGTAGAGGATAGTCTATGAAGGTACAGTCTTTCCGTCACGGCGCTGTTTTGCAGGCATACAGATGCGAGCCTCGCGAACGGCCGGCGCGACCCAGCAAGGTGTTGAGGAGATTTTCAAGTTGAACAGGACGTTCTCGCTTTCGATTCTGGCCTTGGTTTCGGCCGCGCTTCTGCCCCTGGCAGCCTTCAGCCAGATTGCCCAACCCAAGCGTACCCGCCCCGCCGACGCGGGCGAGCGGACCTTCAAGTACGAGGTTTACGCCGGGTATGCCTATACCAGCCTGAACCAGGTCAACCAGTCCCGTCACGGACTGCAGGGCGTGAACGTCTCGGTCACCCGCGACTGGGGCCGCTACTTCGGCATTACGGCCGAGGGCGATTTCTATGTAACTCCGCTCTCCACTCCAGTCGTAACCGGCAGCACCGTCAAGCCGACCGTGCAGTCGGTCCTGATCGGACCCGTGATTCATGCCCCGCTTTATGGCCACATCAGCGGCTTTGTGCATGGAATGCTGGGCGGCGAACACACCGCCGGCGAGCACCAGACGCCGAATATCTCCTTTGCCGGCGGACCCGGCGGCGGCATGGAATACAGCCTCAACCCGCGCCTCTCGATCCGCGCCTCCGGCGACCTGATCGGCGCTTCGTTCTCTGTCACAGGCAATAACTCCGAGCTGGGATACTCGCCCCACCGCACCTGGGATTCGCGCGCCTCGTTTGGCGTTGTCTACAAGTTCTAAGGCCGTAAACAGCGCAGGGCCGATGAGAAGATTGCAGAACCAGAGGTGTCCGCGCTAGCGGACGCCTCTGATTTTTGCGCCGCAAATGCCGAAACATGCAGGAAAGGGACACAACAGGCAGAGACAAATCCATTGCGAGATCGGTTTCATCCTGTAAAAATGGGGCGGAGAAAGCCACCGGGGAGAGCATAAACCAAAATACCAATTCACAAGGTCAGAGTCCTCGCGAGAGAGGGGTAAACGCTCATGCCAACGAAGAGAGTCTCCCCGCAAGTCGAACTCGCGGACTGGCGCGGAGAGATGCTTGCCCACCTTCGCGCCTTGATCCTCCAGGCCGCCCCTGAGATCGTCGAAGAGTGCAAGTGGAAGAAGCCCTCCAACCCCGGCGGAGTGCCCGTTTGGTCCCATAACGGAATCCTCTGCACCGGCGAAACCTACAAGAGCGCCGTCAAGTTGACCTTCGCAAAAGGTGCGGCATTGGATGATCCTGCCGGTCTCTTCAACTCCAGCCTCGACGGCAATGTACGCCGGGCCATCGACTTCCACGAAGGCGACAAGGTGAACGAGAAAGCTCTCCAAGCTCTCATCCGCGCCGCCGTGGCCCTGAACGCATCCAAGGCCTGACACCGCTAACAAAGTCCTCCTGCACGCGGGTCAGCGGATCAAGGAGTGATTGTGCTCCGGTTCGCGTCACTCGTCGATGGCAATAATTATTGCCCTGCCGCCCAATTCCGTGCGCCGTGATAAATGTGCAGGATTTGGATCGCTTCTGTCGTTACCTGATAAACGACGATGTAGGGCAGACCAGGAACCACAAGCTCGCGGGTTCCCGCGATTCTCCCCACTCTGCCCCTCGACGATAAAAGCTCAAGTGAGTTGGCGGCATCGAACAAGGTTCTAGCTAGTCGATCCTGAAATGGCGATCAACTACATTTAGAATCAATAATATAGATTGGGAAACTGTGTTATAATTATCGTAGAAAGAGACTCAATCCGCCACATAATCTGGGGAAAATCATGCGCCCGATGAGAGAGCCGGAGCAGCCGCAGCGTGAGTTGTTCCAAGTGGAACTGGAACAGATAATCGATTTTGTTCACCCGCTTGTTCGTCTGGGGAAGTGCATCGACTGGGCATCGTTTGAGCGAGCGTTGGGAGCGACGTATCATCCTACGCTTGGCGCTCCGGGCATCTCGACGCGGCTGATGGTTGCGCTTCACTATCTGAAGTATCAACACGATCTGAGTGACGAGAACGTGGTGTTGCATTGGGTGGAGAACCCCTACTGGCAGCACTTCAGCGGCGAGCGCTACTTTCAGCATCGCGCGCCGATCGACGGCTCCAGCATGACGCGCTGGCGTCAGCGGCTGGGCGAGTCCGGCGCCGAGCAGATGCTGCGCGTCACGATCGAGACAGGGATCAAGATGGGGGCCATCGGCGCCGCCGAACTGAAGCGCATCAACGTGGATACAACGGTGCAGACCAAGGCGATTCGCTTTCCCACCGATGCCAGGCTGTACAACCGCTGCCGCCAGCGGCTGGTGAAGATAGCCCGCCGGGAGGGCTTGGTAATCAAGCAAAGTTATGAGCATGTCGGCCGCCGCCTGCTGATGCAATCGAGCCGCTACGCCCATGCGCGGCAGATGAAGCGGGCGCGGGCCTGTACGCGCAAGCTGCGCACGCAGTTAGGACGAGTTATGCGCGAGATAGAGCGGCAAGTTACAAAGCCGACGGAGGAGTTAGCGAAGTTGCTTCGGACAGCGCATCGCATCCATGCCCAGCAAAGGCACGACAAGAACAAGGTCTACAGCGTACACGAGCCGGAAGTGGAGTGCATCGCAAAAGGCAAGGCGGGCAAGCAGTATGAGTTCGGCAACAAGGTGAGTGTCGCGGTGAGCAGTCGTGGCGGATGGTTCGTCGGCACCAAGAGTTTTACCGGAAACCCTTATGACGGCCACACGCTGGCCGAGCAGATGAAGCAGGTCAAGAGCATGATCGGGGAACGGGTCGGCGAGGTGCATGTGGACATGGGCTATCGCGGCCACGATTACACGGGCCGAGCGACGGTGCATGTGGACAAGCGAAGCAGAGGCCGGACGCCGCGAGCGCTCTGGCGATGGATGAAACGGCGCGCCGCGGTCGAGCCCAGCATCGGACATCTGAAGACCGAACACCGGTTGGAGCGCAATCGGCTGAAGGGTGTTGCCGGCAATGCGCTCAATGCCATCCTGAGTGCCGCGGCGATGAACTTCCATAAGCTCCTGAGAGCTTTTTGGCTCTGTTTTCTGCGCGCCCTGCTGGATGCCAGGGGCCGACTTCAGCTCATCCCGGCCCCAATCAGCCTCGCGATGTCGTGCGAGACAATCTGAATCATCTCTTTTTCAGGATCGACTAGCTACAGACTCTGCGGCGGACTCGCTGTCTCTCTGAATGTAAAGGGCGATGTCTTCAAGATCTTGCGCAGCTGGCCCCGTCCATCGAACCTGCATTCAGTCGGCCCTCTCGGGTGGCCTCAGGCCTTCAGCGCGCGCTCCACCCTCGCCCAAACTTCCGAGGTTGGGACGAAATCGCACCGCGCGGCTGCATCCAGCCCAGCCTGGACTCCGGCGCGAAAGCGGCCCTCTTCGGTCAGGTAGCGATCCACGGCTTCCCACGCCAACTCATCCGCGGTTCTGCCGGTCAAGCTGGCGATCTGCGAAAGCTGGGCTTCTTGCTCGGGGCTGAGTTGGACTGCCATGATCTGAGATTAGGAGCAAGCAGGACAGGTGTCAACCTGCCCAAAAGCCTGCGCGTCACTTCCATTCCCAACAAATACCGCCCCCGTTCCCGGGAGAAGCCCATGAAAAGAACCGCGGTTGAAGCCCGTGGAGAGCTTGCCCCGTCCTGCCCATCGTCCAGGCAGCTACATTCCGATCTAACTCGCCTGACATTGTGCGGTAACTATCACAAAGCTCCGGCAGGTTGCGGGCCTATAATTCCGTCGGGTTGCGCATGCCTCGTGGGCCCACGCTGGATTCCGGCACGGGGCCGCTACCCGGAGAAATGGAATGCTCAGGTTTCTTGTACCGACTTTTCTTACGTTGGTTCTCGCACTTCCTGCTCTTGCCAAGCCGGCGGACGTCTATCCGGTCCCCTGCAACGATCTTTGGGCAGCGGTGAAAGACACGCTGGGGAACCAGGGCAACTACAGCGTCATCTCGATCAACGACCTCGTGTTGAGGGCGTCGTTCACTGTCGTCGGCAATTTGACCTCTTACAAAGACACCGTCGTACTCACGGCCAAGGAAAGCGGTTGCGCAATGAATGCGACCATTCTCGATGTGGGCTCAGACGATCCGGATTGGCGTCAGTTCCATCATCGCCTGGCCAAGTCGCTGGTAAAGCTGCAAGCTGTCAAGCCAAAGGCCGCCGAAGCGGGCGCCGGCGCGGGCCAGCCGTAGCACAATGTTTTGGCGCCTCGCCCTTGAGATCCTGCCGTGCGTTGTTGTACCAGCGACGGGTGCCCCCGGTCTCGACTTTGAGACCGGGGAAAGCACGAACCCAAAATACCAATTCACGCGGTCGGAGACCTACCCTTCTTCCGCCTCCCGCAGCTTCGAGATCACGGTGAAGTCTTCCAGCGTCGTCGTATCGCCCTTGATCTCCCCGTGCGTGGCCAGCTCGCGCAGCAGCCGCCGCATGATCTTGCCGGACCGCGTCTTGGGCAGCGCTTCGGTAAAGCGGATATCGTCCGGCCGCGCCAGCGAGCCGATCTCCTTGGAGACCCACTTGCGCAGCTCGTCCTTCAACTGCTCGCTCGGGTAATTCCCGCTCTCCAACGACACAAAGGCCGAAATCGCCTGCCCTTTCAGCTCGTCGGGCCTTCCCACCACCGCGGCCTCGGCGACCTTGGGATGCGCCACCAGTGCCGACTCCACTTCCATGGTCCCTAGCCGGTGCCCGCTCACGTTGATCACGTCGTCCACCCGGCCCATCAGCCAGAAATAGCCGTCCGCGTCCTGGCGCGCCCCGTCGCCGGTAAAGTAGCAGCCCGGCACATCGCTGAAGTAGGTCTTCTGGTAGCGCTCCGGGTCGCCATAGACCGTCCGCGCCATCGAAGGCCAGGGCTTGCGCACCACCAGCAGGCCGCCATGCCCGGCGGGAACCGGATTCCCCTCCTTGGTGACCACCTCCGGCTCAATGCCAAAGAACGGCCGCGTCGCCGACCCCGGCTTGGTCGGCACAGCGCCGGGAATCGGCGCAATCAGAATTGCGCCCGTCTCCGTCTGCCACCACGTATCGACGATCGGACAGCGGTTGTGGCCAATCTTCTCCCGGTACCACATCCACGCTTCCGGATTGATGGGCTCGCCAACCGTCCCCAGCAGGCGCAGCGAATCCAGCTTGTACTGCTCCACATACTGGTCGCCCCACTTGATAAAGGCACGAATCGCTGTCGGCGCGGTGTAGAAAATGCTCACCTGGTGATCGTCCACGATCTTCCAGAAGCGCGAGAAGTCCGGCCAATTCGGCGCGCCCTCGTACATCAGCACCGTGGCACCGTTCTGAAGCGGGCCGTATACGACGTACGAGTGCCCGGTTACCCAGCCAATGTCGGCCGTACACCAGTACACGTCCTCGTCCTTCAGGTCGAAGACATACTTCGAGGTCAGGTAGGTCTGCACCGCGTAACCGCCGGTCGTATGCACCAGTCCCTTGGGCTTGCCGGTCGTCCCGCTGGTGTAAAGGATGTAGAGCGGGTCCTCGGAATCCATAGCCTCGGCGCGGCACTCGGTCGGCGCGTTGGCCACAAGGTCGTGCCACCACCAGTCGCGCCCCTCCACCATCGCCACCTCGGACCCGGTGCGGCGGTACACAATCACATGCTGCACCGTCGGGCACCCTTTCATGGCCTCGTCCACCGTGGCTTTGAGCTTGATTTCGCCGCCGCGGCGGTAGCTCGAGTCCTGGGTGAGGATCGTCACGCAGCCGGAGTCGTTCACGCGGTCGGCGATGGCGTTGGCCGCAAATCCGCCGAAGATGACCGAGTGCACCGCGCCAATGCGCGCGCAGGCCAGCAGCGCAATGGCCAGCTCCGGCGTCATGCCCATGTAAACGGCCACGCGGTCGCCCTTGTGGATGCCCAGCGCCTTGAGCGCGTTGGCGAACTTCTGCACCTCCGTGTGCAGCTCGGCGTAGGTCAGGCGGCGGATCTCGCCCGGCTCGCCCTCCCAGATCAGCGCCGTCTTGTCCCGCCGTTCGCCCAATGCGTGCCGGTCCACACAGTTGTAGCTCAGGTTGAGCTTGCCGCCTACAAACCATTTGGCCAGCGGCAAGTTCCATTCCAGGACTTTGTCCCATTTTTTGAACCAGTGCAGGTTCTCCGCCGCCTCGGCCCAGAAGGCTTCCGGATCGGCGATGGACCGCTTGTAGAGCGCCTCGTACTCTTCGAGGCTCTTGATGTGCGCCTTGGCGGCAAACTCCTCCGGCGGAGGAAACAATCGGTTTTCGCGAAGTGTGGAGTCAATGTCCAGATTGGCAGGGGCGGGAACGGGCACCGAAGACATGAAGACGTCCTTCTGGGGAAGAAAAATGGCGCTGCGCGCGGCGTCGGGCGAGAGACCCCCTCCCATGAGAGGCCGCGTGGAAGACACTTTACCGGGATGGACACACACTCGGCAAGCGCCGTCTGCAAATGTGCCTCTGTGCTGCGTCGCGAGCGTACACTATCGCACATGAGATTCCGCGCACGCTTTAGGGGGCTGTTTTTGGCGCCGGCCCTACTGTGCTTCACTGCTGCTGTCTGGGCACAGCCGGCAGGCCTCGCCCCGCCTCTGCATACCGAGGGCCACCGCATCGTCGATGCCCAGGGACATTCTGTTCGTCTTACTTCCGTCAATTGGTTCGGATTCGACGAGAAGGAGTACGTGGCCGGCGGGCTCGATCATGCGCCGCTGAACGCCATCGTCGAGCAAATTCAGAAGATCGGCGTGAATTCGGTGCGCCTGCCCTGGGCCAACGAGACGCTGGAACGAAACCCGCCGGTGCCCGACTACGCCCTGGCCGCAAACCCGCGTTTGAAAGGCAAGCACGCCCTTGAGGTGATGGATGCCGTCATCGCCGCCCTGGCGAAAGCGCACATCATGGTGATTCTCGACAACCACGTCAGCCGTGCCGACTGGTGCTGTAACGATACCGACGGCAACGGCCTCTGGTACTCGGCCGACTACCCGGAGTCGAGCTGGCTGGTGGATTGGCGAACCATTGCGCGCCGCTACCGCAACCAGCCGTGGATGGTGGGCGCGGATCTGCGCAATGAGCTGCGCAGTGGCGCCGTCTGGGGTGGAACCGACCCGAAGCTGGACTGGCACGCGGCGGCCGAGCTCGGGGGCAACGCCGTGCTTTCCGTCAACCCGCGGCTGCTGGTGATGGTCGAGAGCCCGGAATACTCCACCAACTTCATCGGCTTCGACAAGCTGCCGGTGCATCTGAGTGTCGCCGGAAGGCTGGTCTACTCCCCGCACGCCTATAGCCCCAAGGATGCCGGGTTTGCCAACTACGAGGAGCTGAAGTCGGTCTACGATGCCCGCGCCGGCTTTCTGTTGCGCGCCGAGCCGGGTGTCCCCCTGTGGGTGGGCGAGTTCGGCACCTGCCAAACGCTCAAATGCGACTCCAACTCCGACTGGTTCAACCTCTATATCCGCTACCTGCGCGAAAACGAACTCGTCTCCTGGAGCTACTGGCCGCTCAACGGCACGCAATCCAGCGGACAGGGCCGGAAGTACGACGATGTGGAAACATACGGACTGCTCTCCACCAGCTACCGGGAGATCGCCGCGCCCGGAATCGTGGAGCAGTTGCGCACGGTCGAGGACCCCGCATTCCACTGATGCAAGCGTCGCCGGCCAGGTGCGGCAGGCCGGCAACTCACCAACCCGAAAAGGCCGCCGGCCATGCTCCTGGAACTCTTGAGACCGCTCTCCTTCTTCTTCTTCCTCGGGATGCGCTCCCTCTACCCGGTGCTGGAGCATTTTCGGAATACACGTAGACTCTTTGAGGGACGTGTAAGGGCGACGGTTTCCCTCTACACCAGTTGGAGAACTGCTATAGCCTGAGCAAAGCCGCCGCGGAGATTCGCAACCTCTTCGAAGCCGCTGCCCTTCAGCGCGCAGGCGGCGAGGTAGCCGCGCTGCCCCTTCTGGCAGTAAACGACAATTCTGCGATCGCGCGGGAGCTCGCCGAGCCGGTCGCGGAGTTGACCCAGTGGAATATGCGTGGCGTTGGGGAGCAAGCCGGTCTCCGATACTTCGCCGGCCTCCCGCACATCGAGAAGATACTCGCCGCCTGGCTTCCAGTCTTCCGGCGAGACGGTTGCCACATCCCCGCGCACAATGTGACCGGCTACGAAACCGGCGGTGTTGACCGGATCGTTGGCCGAGCCGAACGGCGGCGAGTAGGCGAGATCGAGGCTTTCAATGTCGAAGACCGTCATTCCGCCGGCGATCGCCGTGGCCAGCACGTCGGTCCGCTTGTCCACGCCGTCTTCGCCCACGATCTGCGCGCCCAGCAAGCGTCCCGTTCCGTCTTCGGCAACGATCTTCATCGTCATCGGCCTTGCACCGGGATAGTAGCCCGCATGGTTTGGGTCGATGGTGACGCTGGTGAAGAAGCTGAATCCAGCCTTGGCCGCCTGCGCGCTGTTGAGGCCGGTGAATCCGACGGTCATCTGCAGAACGCGCACAATCGAGGTTCCCAGCGCGCCTGGATAGAGAAAATGCCCGCCCGCCGCGTTGGCTCCGGCGATGCGCCCCTGGCGGTTGGCAGGACCAGCCAGAGGAATGCGCGTGCGCGCGCCGGTGAGCATGTGGGTGGTTTCGGCGGCATCGCCCACGGCGTAGATGTCTGGGTCGGAGGACTCCATGCGGCCATTCACCTTGACCCCGCCGGTAACGCCGATTTCAAGCCCGGCCTGCCTGGCCATCTCCACCTCGGCGCGAACGCCGACGC
>Ga0302320_10022816_pt1 | contig 12322 bp, 9 predicted proteins | sample Bog_T0_3_FD_202130 | JGI IMG/M metagenome (GOLD analysis project Ga0302320, IMG submission 202130) | Peat permafrost microbial communities from Stordalen Mire near Abisko, Sweden - Bog_T0_3 | ecosystem: Environmental > Terrestrial > Soil > Wetlands > Peat | place: Sweden: Abisko, Stordalen Mire...
TTTGCTCGAATTGCCACCCGTTCTTCACGGGCAAACAGCGCCTGGTGGATACAGCAGGACGCGTCGAGCGGTTCCGCCGCAAGTATGCCAAGGCCGGCGAGGTAGCGGCGGTCAAGTAAGCGACGCCAAACGAGCTGGATTGGACGATTGGGCCTCCGCTACGGCGGAGGCTTTGTTGTATGCAAGTGTGCCGGTGCACGATCGAGGTGCGTTTGACCGTTTACCATCGCAGAGCTACGCAGCTTGCCGACGCGATGAAGCTGTGCCAGGATGACCTGTCAGCGTATTCTTCTGCCGCCGCATTGCTGGCGGTGCATAGTGCCATCTCCTATAGCGATGCCGTATTGATAGGACTGAGCGGCGCGCGCCCACGAGGTGAGAACCATCGGGAGGCAATCTCTGCTCTGAAACGTGCGTGCTCTGGAGCGAGAATCGATCGTCAGGGGATTTTGCACCTTGATAAGCTTCTAAGCGCGAAAACAGACATCTCATACTGCGAGAAGCAAGTCGATAATGAAAGGATCGCAGCGCTCTGTATAGCCGCCGAGCGATTTCAGGTCTGGGCGGAGCGTATTCTGCAAAGACGGGATGGAAGGTTATCGTCATGGCAGTAAAGGAGGAAACCCGGGAGCTGACGTTGCGCCAGAGGGAGGGACGCGCAATCAATGCGGTCGCGGAGTTGCTTCGGCGGACGCTGTCGGTACCCAATATCTATTTGGAGCCGCCATCTTCCCTGATATCGGCGGACATATTGGCTGTGGACCGTGGCGGCGCGGGCGACCTGCACGCTGTCGAGGTCAGACTGAAGCGCGAACTCAATCCCTTCGAGGGTCAACGGCAGAAGCAATCCACCCCAAAGCAATTGAATGCGCTGTATGCAGCGTGGTATCCAAAGTACGCCGAACTACTCCACGGTATTCATCGCCAGTTGATGTCGATGCCAGCGCACTATCGATACCTTGCGATCCCGGCGGAGAGCTTCGACTTGGCTTTCGGAGAGCTTGGGCGCTTTGGCTTGTTTCCAGAGGATGGGATCGGACGCCTCGGCATCATCACAATCAAGCAAAACGGCGGGGAATCTCCCACAGCAGAAATGGCCGTCGTCCCCGAACGATTCCGGATGGACCCAGCGAAGCTCAGGGCTATTGAGACCAAGCTGTTGGCCAAGAGTCGTCCAGATATCGAAGTTCGGATATAGTGCGTACGTGCTTGGGAACCTCCCCCTGCACCTGTGGACTCAAAACTGACTCGCCATTTGTTGTGTTGTAACCTTTTCAAGAGTTCCGCCGCGAAACCGCGAATTTTGAATGACTGAAGTGAATTAGCATGCCACGCGCAAAACGTTCGATTCAATCCGCAATGACCATTGACGGCGTGGCGCTGATCTGGCGGCTGCACCGTGAGCAGCAGGAGTCGGCAGAGGATGGGTGGAAGGGGCTTGCCATCCATGTGACTGTTGCTGAGGGGGTGCGCCGGGAGCTTCACCTGGAGTATCCAGTCTGGATATCGCAGCGGGCTGGGTTCACACGGATCGATCCCCCGCGGCCAACCATTTTGGCGGCAAAGGTCGAGGCGCACATTCGGGCAGCGATGGAGGCGGGTTGGGATCCGGAGTCTCGGGGCAAGCCGTTTGTGTATGAAGTTGAAGAGCTGCCGAGCTGAGTCAAGACTGCGGCACGAGGTTTGGATGGCGGGTAAGGGATTCACCGTAAAGAAGGACTGGGACAACCCCAGGGAGCACGCCATGCCGGCGGGGACGCGGGTTCCGGCGGAGGTGCGCATCGGGACGGTCTTGGTGGCTCCGGCTACGGTGCTGGCTCCGATGGCGGGGGTTACGGATACGGTCTTTCGGCGGTTTATTCGGCACGCTAGTCTGTTTACGAGGGAACTGGGATCAGGGAACAGGGATCAGGTGTCAGGAGTCGCGGACGAGATTGACGCCACGGTAACCAATGCTCAGTCTGGTTGCGGACTGCTGATGACGGAGTTCACATCGGCGGATGGGCTGGCGCGGATGCGGGAGACGAAGCGGCGGCGCTATCTGACTTTCTATGACGACGAGCATCCCATTGGGGCGCAGCTTTTCGGGTCGAATGCGGAGACGCTGGCCGAGGCGGCGCGGATTGTGGAGCAGACGGGCTTTGATTTGATTGACCTGAATCTGGGTTGCCCGGCAAAGCGAGTGGTGGGATGCAATGGCGGGTCGGGGCTGCTGCGGGATCTGCCCAAGATCGGCGAGATCTTTCGCGCGGTGCGGAAGGCAGTGACGATACCCTTCACCGTGAAGTTTCGCATGGGTTGGAACGAGAAGCAGATTGTGTGTGTCGAGTTGGCGAAGATGGCGGAGGCCGAGGGGCTGAATGCCGTGGCGCTGCATGCGCGGACGCGCGAGCAGGGCTATAGCGGGCAGGCGCAGTGGCAGTGGATCGCCGCGGTGAAGCAGGCGGTGAGGATTCCTGTGATTGGGAATGGTGACATTACGACGCCTGAAGCGGCGGTAGCCATGGTGGCCGAGACGGGCTGCGATGCTGTGATGATTGGGCGCGCGGCGCCGGCGAACCCCTGGATCTTCAGGCAGATTGCGCAGTACACGGCGACGAGCAGTTACGAGCGGGCGACGGTTGAGGATCGCTACCGCATGATTCGGGCCTATTTTCAGATGCTGCTGGACGAGGCCGCGGCTACGAAAGAACTGCCACGGGACGGGCGGCTGGGTGAGACGGCGGGCAAGATGAAGCAGTTTGCTACCTGGTTTACCCATGGTGTGCCGGGGGGCGCGAAGCTGCGCGGGGCGATTTATCAGGCAAAGACCGGAAGCGAAGTGCTGGACCAGGTGGAGCTCTTTTTTGCGGCCAAGCGGGCGGAACCGGATTCCGATTTGCCGATGGAAGAAGACGCCGGGGAAGGGTTTCCGGATGGGGCCCTGGTGTGCGATTAGGGTGTTTTAGGAGCTTGTAGTGCGGGACTCATGGTCTCCCACCCATCGCAAAGAGCGCGATACACGGGGCGCCTGACAAATCAATTCTTTGGCCATTGTTGAGCACCGTGCAGGATGCGAATTATATCTATCCTCTTCCCCTTCACTCGATAGACCGCAATAAAGGGCGTACGGCCAATCACCAGCTCGCGCGTTCCAATGACGCGACCCTCACGGCCCATCAAGGGAAATCGTGCCAGCCTATCCGTCTGCTGCTCAATCTCCCGATCCAATCTGACGGCAGCTGCGGGACTTTCAGCGGCAATATAATCCAGTTGCTCAAACCGGTTTTGTATTGCGGTTTTAAGCCAGCGGATGATCAATTTTTGCCCATTTTATTATCAGCAGCGTCTTGCCAGGCGGCCCTCTTTATCGCACTCTGGCGTTTTACTTCTGCCTGAGAAATCCACTCCGCGTGAGGATCTGCAGCCTCTCGCATCGCCAGTTCAACCTCCTGGCGAAACCATTGATCATGCGCGGCAGCCTGGTGCGCGCGACGTTGTCTCTCTGCCGTATCTGGCCGCTTTCGACCTTCAGCTTCTGCCAATGCGGGGGACCATGCCGTTGTGTCGATTTGCACTTTATGTACTCCCATCCGATGGAGTATCTCGATGGCTTTGGCCGGGTTGCGGAACGCGCGTAGCTTCTTGGTGTGTGTTGTCGCCAGAGTAATGCTCTCTCCCGTTTGGGGCTTCGCTGTCACGAAGAACTGGCCGCCGGCGGCAGTTAACACGATCGAACGAAATCCGCCCGCGCGAAATGCAGTGCGGAACTGATCGAGACTGACCGTCTTTTCCATATCCCCACCTCCACCATTTATCTAATACTGTACTCTGTTTATCTATAAAGAGTCTATGGCTCCACGAGGGGCAGGCGGATGGTGGCGCGTGCGCCGTCGCCGTCATCGCGGTTTTGCAGACGGATTTCGCCGCCGTGGGCGCGGGCTATCTGCTGAGCGAGAGCCAGGCCGACGCCGCTGCCGGCGGGCTTGGTGGTGTAGAAGGGGACAAAAAGATTCTCGGTATTCGCGATGCCGAGGCCGTGGTCTTCAATGGTGACCAGGATGCTTTGGTCGGCCACGCGCCAGGTTGCATGCACGGGCTCGGAGCCGTTCGAGAGCGAAGCGTCGCCGGCGTTGGCGAGAAGGTTGATGAACATCTGCTCCAACTGATCGGGGTCGGCGAGGAGAACGGCTGCGGGGCCTGGATCAAGTTGAATGGGAACGCGCTGCTCAAGAAGAACGACGCGCTCGAGCAGCGGGCCGAGGGGCACCGTTTTCAACTGGGGCGGCGGCAACTGGGCGAGCAGGCGGTAGGACTGCACGAAGCGATGCAGGGCGTCGGCACGGCTCTCGACAACGCCCAGTCCGCGGCGGAAGTCGTGGAGCGTGGCGTCGTCGCCTTCCATGTTGTCGACGCGCGCGAGCAGGCTGCCGGCGATGGACTTGATGGGGGCGAGGGAGTTTGAAAGCTCGTGGCCGAGCACGCGGATGAGGCGCTTCCAGGCGATCTGCTCTTCTTCCTGAAGAGGGAGACTCACGTCCGCTAACAAGAGAAGCGTGTGGGGCACGCCGTCCTGCCGAAAAACGGCCTTGCGCAACAGCCAGCGCGTGGGCGCCGATCCAAATGAATGAATGGACTGGTCGGGCGAGGCAAGCAGGTCTTCAAGACCAAGTTCGCCAGCCGTACGGCCAAAGCTGCGGGCGTGGGTGAGGCCAAGCAGTTTTACGCCGGCGTTGTTAACCAGTTGCAGCAGGTTTTCGCGATCAAAGGCAAACAGCGGCGCGTGCATGACCTCAAGGATGCGGGCGAGCAGCGCCGTGGCCTCAAGAGAACGCACGCGCTGCTTCTGAAGCAGGTCGGCGAGCGCGTTGACCTCCGATGCCAATTCGCCGAAGGCATCTCGCGTGCCCGCGCCACGGGCGCGAAAAGAGTAGTCGCCCTCGCGCAGCGACGACACGACATTGGAGAGCGTTTGCAGAGGGCGGACCATGCTCTCAATCAACGCAGCGGCTACCAGCAAGAGGTAAAGCAGCAGGGAGCCGCCGATCAGAAGCGCGGGAGCCAAATCGATTGGATGCTGGTAAAAAAGCAGTGCGGCAAAGGCGAGCGCGGGCAAGGTGAGCAACAAGCAGTAGAGCCACGCGCGGCGAATGGCCGAGCGACGCCGTCTGCGTGCATAGCTCTTAGAGCCCATATTTTTCGATGCGCCGATAGAGCGCGGCGCGGCTCAAGCCGAGAGATTCAGATGCCTGAGAGATGTTGCCATCGCAGCGGCGGAGGACCTTTTTGATGAGCAAGGCTTCGACCTCGTCGATACTCATATTCTCAAAGGACTGCGAAGCCGATCGCGCGGCGGCAATGGCGAGGTTGGCGGGCTCGACCTCATCGCCGCGGCAGAGCAGCACGGCGCGCTCCACGGTGTGTTCAAGCTCGCGGACGTTGCCTGGCCAGGGGTACTGCAACATCTGCTGCATGGCGGCGGGAGAAAAGCCGTTGACCTGCTTGCGATAGCGGGTACGGTTGCGGCCAAGAAAGTGCATGGCCAGGAGCGGAATGTCTTCGCGGCGATCGCGCAGTGCGGGGAGATGAATCTCAACCGTGTTGATGCGGAAGAGCAGATCTTCGCGGAAGTTGCCGGATGCGGCTTCTTCATGGAGCAACGCGTTGGTAGCGGAGAGAATGCGTACATCGACGCGACGGGTTTGCGATGAGCCTACGCGCTCAAGCTCGCCGGTCTCAAGCACACGCAGCAGTTTGGCCTGCTGGCGAAGGGGAACGTTGGCGATCTCATCGAGGAAGAGTGTGCCGCCATTGGCCAGCTCGAAGCGGCCGATGCGATCGGTGCGGGCGTCAGTGAATGCGCCTTTGACGTGGCCGAATATTTCGCTTTCAAAGGTGCCTTCAGGCAGTCCGCCGGCGTTGACGGCCACCAGCGACCGGGCGGCGCGGGGCGAAGCTGCGTGCAGCAGCTTGGCGACGATCTCTTTGCCGGTGCCGTGTTCGCCGGTGATGAGCACGTTGGCGTCAGAGGGGCCGACCTGGCCGATCAACTCAAGCACAGGCTGCATGGAGGGCGCACCGGCTACAAACTCAGGCATGCCTTCGGCGCGGAGCAGGCGATTTTCAAGCTCGAGCTGGCGGGCGCGCCGCAAGGCGTGATGCAGCTCGGCATGCACGCGAATGAGCGAGAGCAGCCGCTCGTTCTCCCAGGGCTTTTGCACGAAGTCGCGAGCGCCGCGCTTGATGGACTCGACGGCGAGATCTATGTTTCCCCATGCGGTCATGACGATGACGGGGATGCGGGCGTCGAGCTCCTGAATGCGAGCGAGGAGGTCGAGTCCTTCCTGGCCGGAGGTTGTGTCGCGGGTGTAGTTGAGGTCGATGAGCAGCACATCGTAGTCGCTCTGGCCTAACGCTTCAAGCAGCAGGCGGGGCGAGCGGACACTCGTTACGTCAATGCCCTGCGGGGCGAGGAGCAGCTCGACGGCCTCGAGAATGTGGGGCTGATCATCGGCGACGAGAACGCGAATCTTTTCCTGCTTACTTGGAATTTCCTGCCTCCACTACGGCTGATCTTGGGTCGGCACTGTCCCTATCCGCGATTCTACGGCTAGTATCACGACCGTGTAGATTTGTGGTTTCCCAGGTCTCAAAAGCGAGACCTGGGGCACCCGAATTCGTGGCCGGGATTATGAAGTCATCGAGCCACGGTACTAGTGAGTGACGACGCCCAATTTTGCGTCGTCGATGGATACGCCTGTCCGCTCAAGCGTGGCCCCGATGGCGCGGTCGATATCCACCTTCTTCTTCTCGTAGTTTGTCTTCGCATTGTCCAAAGCGGACTCGGCCTGGGCCAGCGCGCTTGCGGCATTGAGCGTATCGAGGCCGGATTTCGCGCCCAGCAACTGTTCCTGTTTGGTAATGTCGAATGTCTTCGAGGCAAGGTCGCAAGCTTTCTGGGCTGCTTCCACCTGGGCCTCCGCCTGTTCAAGAGCGAACTTCGAATTGCGTACATCGAAGAGGATGGTTTTTTGCTGCTGCTCGGAGGAGATCTGGCTCTGGCGGTACTGCAACACAGCACGAAATTGATCGGCCTTGGCCTGGCGGTTGCGCAAATTGATGGAAAGCGTCACTCCCACCCGGTATTCCGGGGACGAGTAGTTGAAAGTGTTCTCGAGCATGCTGGGAAAGCCCGTGGGCAGATTGGTGGTGCAATCCTGCGTGCTGGAGTTGCACAAGGGATTGGTGGGACCCGCGGTGCCCGCACCGGCGTAGACGCCATACATGTTGAGGGTGGGCAACAGCTCGCTGTTGATGTCTTTCAGGGACTGCTTCTGCACTTCAGCCTGCATCTGGTAGATGGCAACCTCGGGCCGCTTCTTCTCCGCCTCGGCGATGAGCGCGTCGATGGCTTTGTCGGCATTGGGGTCAGGCTCACCTTGCAGGTCGAGGGGGATGACCGGCATCTCGTCGATGATGGGATCATCGACCTTGGTAAGCGCATTCTTTATCAGGAGTTCATTCAATCGCAGGCTTGCACGCGCCACGGTGAGATTGCCTTCGGCTTGGGCCACGGCAGACTGATCTGTCATGACCTGCATGGCGGGGATGGCTTTGAGCTCGAGCTGCTTCTGATCATCGGAGAGATTCTTGTTGGCGAAGCCGAGCGAGCGCTCACTGATCTGTTCACTGTCGTAGGCATTGACGAGATCCCAGTAGATATTCTGCACCTGAGTGACGGTGGCGATGACCTGAGCCTTGAAAGCAAGGTCGGTGATCTGGGCGTTGCGCTTGGCGATGCGGATAAATCGCTCGTTGGTGGCGACCCCGAATCCGGCTAAAAGGGGCTGGGAGACTATCAACTGGAAATTGGAATACAGCTCTGGATTGATGAGGTTGTAAGGGGTGTTGCTGGCGACACGCTGACCGAGGTAGTTGATGTTTAGATTGGTGCCGATTGGGAACGACTGGGAGTAGCTCGACTGGACCTCAATCGTGTTGGTCTTCAGAGTCGGCACGCCCGACAGAATCTGGTTGGCCTCCTGGATGACGGTGTGATCGACGTAGCCCGTGAAGGTGAGGTAGGGATCGAACGACGAAACGCTGGTGCCTGCGCCGAGAGTGGAGGTGACGATGCCGCCATTGCCGGCGGAAAATCCCGATCCGGACGAGCCGCCTCCGCCGCCAGAAGAGGCAAAGCCGCCTTGCGTGCCCTGAACGATGGCGGTGTTGACGCCATTGGCGGGACTGCCCGCCTTGGTGCGCAGGATGTCAGTTTGAGCGATGGGGAAGTTATAGCGGAAGTAGGCCAGGTCGAGATTGTTTTCGATGGCCACTTCGATGGCGTCGCGCAGTGAGAGATAGATCTTGCCATCGCGGATGAGGTTCTGCAGTCGCGGTGAGTTGCTCAGGTCGAGCTCAGGCGCGGTGCTGGGGATATAGGGCGCGAGCGGGTTGTGCGAGTGGGGCATTGGCACCGAGAACGGCCTGGGCGGAGCGATAGCCTGCTGCTGCGACTGCTGCATTTGCTGGGCGAGGGTCGGGGGAGCCGCAGTGTTGTTTGACGCCGGAGCTGGGGCGTCTGGCGCTGCCTGCGCGGCTGAGGATGGGGCTTGCGCGGCGGCTAGAGCTAGGTTGGTCTGCAAGAGAAAGATTGCGGCGACGGCCTGTACCGATTTTGCTAAGTTCGTGTTTGCTCGATTCACTTGGCGCCTACCTCCGCCGCTCTGGGCTGCAGCAATTCATCGCGGGTGAGCCAGCCGTCCCGCAGTTCGAGGATCCGTTTTCCGTAGCGCGCATTTTCTTCGGAGTGAGTTACCTGGACGATGGTTGTGCCCGCATTATTGAGTTCGCAAAAGAGATTCATAATTTCGCGGGCCTGCGTGGAGTGGAGATTGCCGGTGGGCTCGTCGGCGAGCAACAGCGCGGGTGCGTGGACCACGGCGCGCGCGATGCCGACAAGCTGCTGTTGGCCACCAGAGAGCTGCGATGGAAAAAGATCCTTTTTGGCGACGATCTGGAAGCGGTCGAGAATGTCGGCCACCATCGCTTGCCTCTCTTTGGCGGGCAGATTCTTGTAGGAGAGCGGCAGGTCAATGTTCTCGGCCACGGTCAGATCGTCGAGCAGGTGATAACTCTGGAAGACCATGCCGATGCGCTGACGGGCGAGGTCGGCGCGCTGCTTGCGATTGAGCTTGTGGGCTGGTGCGTCGCCGAACCAATACTCGCCGAGCCAACTGTCGTCGAGCAGGGCAAGCACGTTGAGGAGCGAGGACTTCCCTGCCCCGGATGGTCCCATGACAGTGACGAATTCGCCCTCTTTGATGGTGAGGCCGATGCGGCGCAGCACCCAGGTTTCAGTGTGGCCGGTTTTATAACTGCGTTCGATGTTTTTAAGTTCGATCATGATTTGTTACTCCGATCTCAAAGCAAAAGCTCATGGAATTCGATTCGTATCTTCAAATCGATTCGGATTAGTCGGCGCGCAGCGCTTTCATGGGCTCGACGGCAGCGGCGCGGCGGGCGGGAATCCAACTGGCTATCAGCGATGCGGTCAGCAATACAAAGGCAACGACGGCGATGGCTGCGTAGTCAATTGAGCCGACGCCGTAGAGCGCGCTGTGCAAGGTGCGGCCTATGAAGTAGGCTCCGATAAGGCCGAAACCCAGGCCGATCAAGGCCAGGATCAAAGCTTCCCTGAGGACCAGGGTCACGACGTTTGAGCGGCTGGCTCCGAGGGCCATGCGCAGGCCAATCTCGTGTTCGCGCTGAGCAACCGTGAAAGCAATGACGCCATAGATGCCGACCGCCGCGAGCAGCAGGGCGATGAACGCGAATGTGCCCAGCAGCGTCATGATGAAGCGATCGCTGCCGAGGTTGCGGCCCTTGATTTCTTCCAGGGTGCGTGGTTCGGCAAGAGCGATTTGCGGGTCGACTGAGTGGACGGCCGCGGAGATGCCGTGGAAGACCGTCGCCGGGTCGCCCGCGGTATGAACCCCGATGTTTGACTGGGGCCAGGGAATTTGCGCAAAGGGGACTACGATCACTGGATTGTCGTCGCGGAAGCCGCCGGCTCGCACGTTGTTGAAGACGCCCACGACCTGCCATGAGATATACGGGCCGAGCTTGGCGACGCCGGGAATCAGCTCTTCGACGTTGATGCGCTGCTGAAGCGGGTCTTTGCCTGCGAAGAATTTATCAGCGAATTTCTTGTTGACCATGGCCACGCGCGTGGTTGCGGCGGTGTCTTGATCGGTAAAAGCGCGGCCGCGCAGAACAGGAATGCTGTAGGTCTTGAAGTAATCGGGAGTGACCATGTCAAAGCCAGCGCCGGGACGTTGAGATGGATCGCCAAACTCGGGTTGGCCGGCTATCGTGAAGGGCATGCCGAAGTTAGACCCTTCGAGCGGGAGGCCTGTAGAGACGGCCGCATCGAGCACGCCGGGGACGGCCTTGATGCTTGCGATCATCTGCTGGTAGTACGCGTTGATTTGCGCGGGATCTTTGGGCCGCGAGTCGGGCACGGGCAGCGAGAAGGTTTGGATGTTCGTGGTGCTGGCGCCGAGATCGACCTGGGTGAGATTCCAGAAACTGTGAATGGCGAGCCCGGCTCCCGTGAGCAGGGCGAGGGCGAGAGCGAATTCACCAATGACGAGCAGACGGCGAATGCGGTGACGGCTCGCGCTGGTACCGGAGCGGCCGCCCTCTTTCAGGACCTCCGCAGGATCGACGCGCGTGGCAGACCAGGCCGGGGCGCATCCAAAAAGCAATCCGGAAAGCGTGGACGCAGCCAGCGTGAAGAGCAGAACGGGGAGATTGAGTTGAAGGTCTGCCTCGGTTGGGAGCGTACCCGGCGGCATGATCGCCTCAATCCCGTGCAGCAGTGCCCAGCCGAGGGCAACCCCAAGCCCGCCCCCGATGAATGCAAGCGCAAGGTTTTCAGTGAGAAACTGCGCGAAGATGGCTTTGCGCGAGGCTCCCAGCGCGGTGCGAATCGCCAACTCCTTCTGCCGGGTTGTGCCTCTGGCCAGCAGCAGATTGGCGACGTTGACACAGGCGATGAGCAGCACAAAGCCTACGGCGCCGAGCAGTATCCAAAGCATCTGGATCTCTTCCTTGGGAAGGAAGTCGTTGTGCAGGGGCTCAACGATCGCACCCCAGCCTTTGTTACTCTTTGGATTGGCGCGCGCGATGTTGGCCGTCACCGTGTCCATATTGGCCTGCGCCTGCTGGATGGTGATGCCCGGCTTGAGGCGGCCCATGGCGAGCAGCCAGTGGAAGTCGTGATTGAGTTGCTCGGGTTTGAATGCAAGCGGCACAATGAGCCAGATGTCGAGGCGGTCGGGCTGACCGGGGCCGAGTACACCGACAACGGTGTAGGCGGTGCCATCGAGCTGAATGGACTTGCCGACGATGTTGGGATCTGAGCCAAGGCGCTTCCAGAGCTTGTTGAGCAGGATGACCTCATGATCCTTGCCGACCGTGCCCTCCTCTGGAAGAAAGTCGCGGCCATAGAGGAATTGGTTCCCCATCATGCGATACATGCCGGGAGTGGTGGATTGACCCTGCAAATACTCCGGCTGGTCTTTGGTCGCCAGGTTGAAGCTTCCGCCGCTGAACGCATTGATGTCCTGGAACGCGGTGTTCTGGTTCTTCCAGTCGACAAAGTCCTGCGCGGAGATGGAGTTGCGGAAGGTCTGGATCTTGGACCACACCATGACGAGCTGGTCGGGCTGGGGATAGGGCATGGGCGCGAGCAGCGTGGCGTAGACGACGGTAAAGATAGCCGTGGTTGCGCCAATGCCGAGGGCAAGGGTGATGACAGCGGTGAGGGCGAAGACAGGGGACTTGCTTAACTGGCGTAGCGCGTATTGAAGGTTCCGCAAGATCGTTCGCATGGAAAGTTTCCGCCTCCTGATTTTTTCTACTCGGGCCCGTTTTGCTCAATTCTGCTTTACTCGGTACTGCATTTCTGGATTTCGCGTTACTCGGTTCTCAAGGCTTGCATGGGTTCGACAGTGGCGGCGCGACGAGCGGGGATGGCTGCGGCCAATGCGACCATGATCGCCGTCAAGAGCACGGCTGCTGAAAGGGTGAGTGGATCGAAGGTTGTAACTCCGTAGAGCTGGCTGCTGAACAGACCGGCGAGGGCTACCACGGAGGGCAGGGCGACGGCGGTGGCAATGGCGGCAATGATCGCCATCTCACGAACGACGAGGGCAACCACGCCTCTGCGTTGCGACCCAAGGGCAAGACGTACGCCGATCTCTCGCGTGCGCTGCGAAGTGGAATAGGCGAGCACGCCATAGAGACCAACCGCGGCGAGGACCATGGCGAGCGCGGA
>Ga0302320_10022817_pt1 | contig 12322 bp, 11 predicted proteins | sample Bog_T0_3_FD_202130 | JGI IMG/M metagenome (GOLD analysis project Ga0302320, IMG submission 202130) | Peat permafrost microbial communities from Stordalen Mire near Abisko, Sweden - Bog_T0_3 | ecosystem: Environmental > Terrestrial > Soil > Wetlands > Peat | place: Sweden: Abisko, Stordalen Mire...
CATGATCAGCATGAAGCCGCGCCGTGTGCCCAGGATGTCGAGAAGCCATCCGCCTCCGATGTACATGAGGCCGTACGTGAGCAGGAACGCCGTGGTCAGACCGCCATACTGGCGATCGGTGATGGGTATCGAGTTCTCGATCGCCTTGACCGCGACGCCGAGGGTTTGCCTGTCAAAGTAACTTATCGCAATCGCCGCGCTGATCAGCAGGGCCATGCCCCAGCGCAGGTTTGATCCGCTTGCTCGGGGCATCATGGGGTGGGTGGATCTTGTCCCGAGGACCGGGCCGCTCTGCAGGCCGCCTGATTATTGCGACGCCGCCCTTTCGATTGCGGCGCAAATATGCCGCGGCGTGAGGCCGTACTCCTCAAGAAGGTCATTGTAGCTCGCCGCGGACTGGCCAAAGCGGTCCATGATCGCGACGCACTCCGTGCGCAGCCCGCTCCCGCGGAACACATAGTTGATGACGCAGCTGAGGCCGCCCATGATGGAATGCTCCTCCGCGGTCACGATTCCCCGCATCCCCCTGGCGAAGGCCTTCAGGGCTGATTCGTCGACGGGCTTGAGCGAGCTGACGTTTACGACCCGGACGGAAATTCCCCTCTCCGCAGCCAGGTCCGCAGCCTCCAACGCCTTCGACACCATCTGGCCGCACGCGAAGGCCACGACGTCCGTTCCCTCGCGCATCAGGTACGGCTTCCCTATGACAAACTCCTCGTTCTCCGGAAAGAGTGCGGGCATGTCATTTCGAGTGAGGCGCATGTAGACTGGCCCGTGGTAGGCTGCGATTGCCCGCGTCATCTTCCGGGTTTCGGTGCCGTCGCACGGCACCAGGACCGTCATGTTCGGTATGGCCCGCATCAGCGCCAGGTCCTCGACGGTCTGGTGCGTGGAGCCGTCGCCGAAGTCGGAAAGGCCGGCGCTGGATCCGACCACTTTCACGTTGAGTTTCGGCAGGCAGACGCCCTGCCGGATCTGGTCATAGGCACGGCCCGCGGCAAAGACGGCGAACGAGTTGGTGAAGGGGATCTTTCCCGTCAGTGAAAGGCCGCCCGCGAACGAGGTCATGTTCGCCTCGGCGATTCCCATCTCGAAGAAACGATTCGGAAAGGCCTGCTCGAAGTAGCACGTCATCGTCGACTTCCCGAGGTCGCCTTCCAATACAACGATGTTTGGATTCTCCGTGCCGAGTTCAACCAGGGTGCGCCCGTAAATCTCGCGTGGATTCTGAAGGTTCATGATTTGGGAATTCCGCTATGAAACGGCCTCCTCCGAAGCGAGAACGCGGCAGGCTTCCTCATACTGTTCGACCGTCATAATGCCGTTGTGGAACTCGGCGCGGCCCTCGGCGAAGGGAATGCCGGATGCCTTGACGGTCCGGGCGATGATGATCTTGGGCTGCCCGCGGACCGTGTCCGCCCGGTCCAGCGCATCGAGAATCTCCCGCATGTCGTGGCCGTTGATTTCCTGGACATGCCAGCCGAAGGCGGCCCATTTCTTGTCGACGGGGCTCGGGCTGTAGCGAACATCCGTCAGACCATTGGTCATCAGCCCGTTCCGGTCGAGGATCGCGACGACGTTCTCGAGCTTGTAATGGGCGGCCGCCATCGCCGCCTCCCAGATCTGCCCCTCCGCGAGCTCACCGTCGCCCAGCACGCAGTAGACCTTGCTGCCCCGGCCGTCGATCCTGAGGCCGGCGGCCATGCCGCAGGCGAGCGACAATCCCTGCCCCAGCGAGCCGGTGTTGGCCTCGACGCCGGGAGTGGTGAGCTTGTCCGGGTGCCCCTGGAGCATGGCGCCAAGTGTCTTGAGCCTCTTCAGCTCCTCCATCGGGAAGTAGCCCCATTCGGCGAGCGCCGCATATTGCACCAGCGCCGAGTGCCCCTTGCTCAGCAGGAAGCGGTCGCGATCCTCCCACGCGGGATTCTTCGGGTCATGGCGCATCTTGGAAAAGTAGAGGGCGGTGACGAAGTCCGCGCTCGAGCACGATCCGCCAAAATGCCCCTTTTGGCCCGGACCGACCATCTGCACGATGTCCAGCCGGATCTTTCGCGCGATTCGCCTGAGTTGGGCGATGTCGCGTGTCTGCGCGGGATGGTTCATGCCTGCGTTTCCAGTATCTCGCGAACCCGGTTGAACGCAGTGCGGCCGCTGTTGTAGACGGGAACCCGTGTCTTGCCCAACCGGGGCTCCAGGGCCGTCATGGAAACTTGGGCCATGACGATGGCGTCCACCGATCCGGACATCGCCTCGATCTCCTGGAGAAGCATCTCGTTGTGCTTTTCGGGATTGCCCGCCTTCAGGACCTGGAAGGCTTCGCTGCACAGACGCAGGACGACCTCGATTTCCCTGCCCGCCTCCTTCGCGGCGAGCCGCAGCAGCCGCTCGGAGGAGGGGACGGTCGTCGGCACGGTCGCCAGAAGGCCTATGCGCCGCCCGTCGCGAACCGCCAGATCCATCATGGGGCGGTCGATCTGCAGGAGCGGGGTGTTGACCATGGGCCGGGCCAGCTCGACGGCCTGGTTGAAGGTGGAACAGGCCAGCAGGATGAGGTCGACCCCGTACTCCTCCTGCGACAGGGCGCCCTGCACGAATTTCGCAAAGTTGTTCCTCGGGATCACCCCGGGCGGGCTTGCAAAGTTCGTGTTCTGGATCGTGTCGTCCACCCAATGAACCACCTCCACCTCAGGTATGATCTCATCGATGTACTTCTGGACGGCGCGCGTTGTTATCAAGGCGGCGTGGATGATTCCCAGTTTCTTTCCGCGCAGATTCTTGGGCATGAGGGTCCTGGATTATTCGAAAAAGCGGTGTTCGGCGGAGCCGTTTATACCACCGGGCGGTCCGAGCGTAGCGGCAGGAATGCGCATTAAAACTTAAAATTTGCGCAGGGATGCTTTCGCGCCGTTTCTTGGCCGCATCGCACAGGCGCCCGAGCCCGCTACGGCGCCGGCTTGGCGTTCCAAACGGCCAGGACGTCCGGCGAGCCCGCCGCGCGAATGCCGTTGTCGGTCAGGATCTCGTCGGTCGTCGCAATCATTTCCGCGCGGGGAAAGACCATGGTCTCCGCCGAGCGCGTGGCGTATTCGATCGTGACAAGGGCTTCCTTGGCATCGCGCAGAACCTGGACGAGGTGAATGAGGTTCCTGATCGGGATTCCGTTAACCGATTTCACAACCTTCAGGACAGGAGGGGTATAGCCGGTGGACAGCTTGTGGGACAGGAAAGGGGAGGGTATGATGACCAATTGCTCCCCGGGGAAGGCAGGCTTTTCGCTGCGGCGGGTGAGGAGCGGGCTGCCCAAGGAACTGAAGGCGGCAAGCACATTGCCACCCGCGGGGCCGTTGCCCATGGCAGTGAGCAGATCCTCGGTCGCAACCGAAAACACCAGGGGTCCGAAGATGAAATACGACGGGTAATCGCCCCTGAGGTAGGGAATGAGTTTCGGGCGCTCGCTGGAAACGGGCACCTGAACCGCAATAGCCTTGCCCGCGCGCACGACGGTCAACGGCACCTTGCTGTCCACAGCCTTGTGCTGGACCATATACGTGAAATTGACCTGCACATTGTTGCCGATGCTGATCATGCCCTGGTCGTTGACGGGCGTGTCTCCGATCTTCGTTATGATATCCCAGGTCCTCAGGGGATAGGAGGGATCGTCGCGATAGGGGTGGTGCACGACGATTCCGTGCACCGACTTGTCGATCTTGAGAGAGGTGCGAAGGGTCGTGTTTTCCAGCGTCTGCAGGTCATCGTAAAGCGCCGGTTTGCCGTCGTAATGCCCGCGGGCGACTCCCGCGAGAAACAGATCTATCTCCTCGCACGGTATGATATACCCGATGTTTTGCGCGTTGTTTAGACGGCTGAAGGCGAGGCCGATGACCTTGTCGCCGACAAGCGCGGGTCCGCCGCTGTTGCCCGGGTTGATCGCCGCGTCGATCTGCACACGCAGGCCGGCCACGGGATAGTTGTAGCTGGCGAAGTCGATGCGCGAGACGATTCCCTTGGTGATTGAAAGGTTGGTGCCGCCGGTCGGGAAGCCGTAGACGAGGACCGAGTCCTTGTTTCGGGGCAGCGAGCTGGCCCGCGGCAGCGCCGCATGCGTGTCGAAGAATGACTCGTCGTCGAGCTTGAGGATGGCGAGGTCGATTCCCGTGGCCATGGCTTCGACGGTGGCGGAGATTTTGTCGCCGGCTTGGTTGGCCTGGATCTGCACCTGGCTTGCGTAGAGGACGACGTGCGCATTGGTGAGGATGCGCTTGCCCTCGATGACCAATCCGGAGCCGGTAATCTCCTGAGCTTCCTGCTTTGTCCACGGTTTCCCGAGGTCCGGCCCGCGGACGGTGGAGAAGACCTTGACAACGGAGTTCTCAACTCCGCTGCCGGTTGCAGGAGCGAGCACGACCTGCCCGGCGGGGGCGTCTGGGGTCTGCGCGCAGACGATTGATATCGGCAGGATGAGCGCGAGCAGGCAGGCCATCCGCATTCCGGGGAGGGGCAAGGAATCCATGCAATCCGAGTGAATGGGCATTACGATCAAAAGACCAGCCGCTTCTGAAGCGGCGACGCCGGACGGTGGCGCGCACGGCGCCATCGCGGCGCTGTTGAGAGAACCCGGATGGAGGACGCCGAAATGGCGCCGCATAAAATGCATTGAGCCTGGAATCAGCCAGTCTGTGTCAGATGAATGCCGGCAGGTCGCCATAGGCAAGACATGGAAAAGCGAAACAGATTATACAGGAAACACATACGTCATATATCGTCGGATTTCCAAGTCGGCACTCTTTTGCCTCGTAAAATCCGCCGGCTTTCCAATCGTCAGAACCGATGTGGCCGGTCGCATGTTTGATTTTCGCAGCTGGGCTCGAGATTGTCATCGCCATTGCAGTGTTTCGCCGCCTGCGGGGGATCGTGGCCGGTCCGCTTGTCCTCGGTGCTTTCCTGGCCGCGCTTTGGGCGGTTGACTATGCCCTCGACTTGAGCAGCTCGGGGTTCGCCGAGAAGCTGCTGTTGCTCAGGCTGCGGTTTCTCTTCCTGCCGTTCTACCCGCTCGTTTGGTTCGAAGTCTGCTATCGTTTCGTGTACAGCCGAAGGTGTCTTTACGGCATCCGCCTGGCCGCGGCGTCGATTGTGCCTGCGATAACGGTCATCGTTTCCTGGTTGGCGCCGCTCGGCGGCTTCCTCGCCTTCCAATACGGCTTTTGGCTGGACTCCACCGGCCGCCTGCCGGTCTTGCGCTTCTCGCTGGGGCCATGGTCGATCGTATTTTTTGGCTTCTGCTGCGCAATCTCCATTTGCGGCGTTGTTTTGCTCTGGCGTGAAATGCCCCGCACATCCTGGGAGCGGACGGCCCGCCGGATTTTCGCCGCCGCGTATGTTTTCGGTTTGCTCCTGAATGTCCTCTTTGCATTCAACCGCCCGCTGGCCCCGGGGCTCAACTATGCTCCGATTCTGGCCCCGATCACCTTCGGCCTGATCGCCCTCGCGCTGACCCGCGGCCGGGTCCTCCGCCTCGCACCGCTGGCCCGGACGGCCCTGATCGAGAATCTGGAGGAGGTGCTCCTCGTTGTGGACCATGCGGGCCAGATCATCGATCTCAACAACGCCGCCGCCTTGGCCCTGAGGATCTCTCCGGAAAAGGCGCTGGACCGTTCCGCGGCCGAGGTTCTTGCGGTCTGGCCGGAGATGGTTGGCCGCCTCCGGCAGGGGATTCCCGGGGAGGGCGAAGTCCGGCTCGGGGGCGTGATTCACGAGTTCCGGATTCTGTCGGTGGCCGACCAGGCCGACCGCCTGCAGGCATGGATCCTGATTCTGAGGGACATCACCGAGCGCAAGCAGGCCGAGGAGCAATTGCGGCACGCAAAGGACCTGGCGGAGGCGGCCAACGAGGCGAAAAGCAGGTTTCTGGCCACGATGAGCCACGAGATCCGCACACCGATGAACGCCGTCCTCGGCTTCACCGACCTGCTGCAATCCACGCCGATCACGGCAGAGCAGCGCGAGTACCTCGACCTGATCGAACACGGTGGCCGCGAACTGCTGGCCTTGATTGATGACATTCTAGAGTACGCGAAGATAAGCTCCGGGGGGCTCAAGCTCGAGGAATCCCCCTGCAACATCACTGAGCTCGCCGCCCACGTCTGCGATGTCCTGCTGCCGCGGGCAACCTCGAAGGGGATCACGTTGGACTGGCGGGTCGGGGCACTCGTTCCCCCGTTCATCTTTGGCGACCCTGTCCGCATCGGTCAGATCCTGACAAGTCTGATCGGCAACGCTGTCAAATTCACGGAGCAGGGAGGGGTTCACGTCGAGATCGAATGCCTCGGAAAGGCGTCCGGAGGCAATCAGCCCAACGCTTTGGGCATCGCCATCCGGGTGAAGGACACCGGGATCGGCCTTGCTCCCGACGCAGCCTCGCGCTCGTTCGAGCCTTTCAGCCAGGGGGACAGTTCGATCACCCGAAAATATGGAGGTGCGGGCCTTGGCCTCGCCATCACGCGGCGCCTATGCGAGCTGATGGGAGGGAATTTGAGGGTGGATAGCAGCCTGGGCCAGGGTGCGACATTTACGGCCGAGATCTGGGTCCGGCGGGCGCCCGACTACCTAGTCTAGACTGACGCCGGCCTCACTCGTCCCGGGGCTAGCTCCGCCGTGGCTCCCGGTCCTGCTTGGCCGGAAAATGCTCGGCCAGGAGGGCGCCCGCCCGTTCTATGCCATGGAGGAGGGCCGCCGTGAAATCGCCGCGCTTGAATTCAGCTCCCATGGCCAGCGCCAGCTCTTTCCAGAAAAGATCGCCGCATTTTTCGTGGACACCCTGGTCGCCGACGACGGCGAACGTGCGCGAACGAGGAGCCACGAATATGAGGACGGCGCTTCGGTCGCGGGTCTTACTCATGCCCATCCGGTCGAAATGGCGCTGTGCGGCTGCCAGCGGGTCGGCGGCCATGTGGCGGGCGACGAGGATGCGAATCTCGGCCGACGTGCGTTCTTCGACCCGGCGCAGCGCCTCCGCGATGCGGGTGTGGTCGATCTTTGCGGGAGAGGAAAAAAGCCAGCGCATGACGGGTGCCCTCACCAAGATCCCCCGGCGCCGCCGCCGCCGAAGCTGCCCCCGCCTCCGGAGAATCCCCCTCCTCCTCCGAAGCCGCCGCCGCCCGACCAGCCCCCCGATCCGCCCGGGAAGATCCACGGGCCGCCGCCCCAGGAAGTGGTGCGCCCTCCGCTTCGGTAAAGGACGTGCTGGCGGCTGCGGACGTACAACCAGCCGACGAGAAGGAAAGGAACCAGGACCATGATGAGAAGACCGGACACGGCTTCCGGTGGGCGCACGGCCCGGTCAGCCACGGTGCCGCCGGTGCCCCGGTATTCCCCCCGCGCAGCGGCGATCATGGACTGAACGCCGGCCGACAAGCCGCCGTCGTAGTCGCCCCGGCGAAAGCGGGGGGAGATCTGCTCGTCGATGATCCGCTTGCAAAGGGCGTCCGGCAGCACCGATTCAAGCCCGTAGCCGGTCGGGATGAACAGCTTGTGGTCGCGGACGAACACGAACAGGACGGCCCCGTTGTTCCGGCCTTTCTGCCCGACACCCCAAGCCTGGGCCACACGCACCGTGTAATCCTCGATCGCTGAATCAGACTGCATGCTGGGATAGACGGCGACCAGGATCTGGTTCGAGGTGGCGCGCTCGAATTGCTCGAGCTCGTCATTCAGGGCGCGCGCCGTCGCCGGCTTAACAATCCCGGCGTAGTCGTTGAAATACGCGGCCGGGGCCGGAGGGATGACTTCGGCCGCTTTCGCGCCGGCAAAACCCATTCCGACGAGAATAAGAACCGGGAGCAGGCGGAGGTTCATGGGCGAACCTCTTCCTATCCGCCAAAATCGACCTTTGGCGGTGTCTCTGCGCCCGGCGTGGCTGCAAAGTAAGGCCTCGCCGAAAATCCGAAGGAACCCGCCAGGATGGCACCCGGGAACTTCCGGATCGCCGTATCGTAAGCCTGGACGGCCTGGTTGAAATTGCGGCGTTCGACGGCGATCCGGTTCTCCGTGCCCTCAAGCTGCGCCTGGAGATCCCGGAAATTGGCGGTGGCTTTGAGGTCCGGGTATTGCTCGGAAACGACGAGCAGGCGCGACAGCGCGCTTCCGAGCTGGCCCTGGGCCTGGTCGAAGGCGGCGAGCTGCTGGGCATTGGCGGGCGCGGCGCCGGCTGGAAGCTGGACGCGCCCCACGGAGGCGCGGGCTTCCGTCACGGCGGTCAGCGTGGATTTCTCGAAGTTGGCGGCGCCCTTCACCGTATTGACGAGGTTGGGCACCAGATCCGCCCGCCTCTGGTACACGCTTTGCACCTGCGCCCATTGCCCATCCACACCCTGCTGCAGCGAGACCATGCCGTTGTAGGATCCGACCGCCCAAAAAATCACGACGAGCACGATGGCGGCAAGGGCGCCGAAGACCGCGAGAAGAGTTTTTCCAGCACTCATTTGCCACAATAAATCGCACGGACCCGTTTGGCGCAAGCGGCAAGCCAAGGTCTCGCGATCCGGCAAAGGAGAGTTCGGGCTTGGCCTCGCCCGATCGAGCGCTAGGAAGAACGGGCCCATCATGCCATCCCTGGCCCCAAGTACCTGCGCAATGGTCGAGGAAGTCGATTTCGGGGGTTCGTTCGAGCGGCTGTTTGGCGCCGTCTGCGAGAGGACGGGCAGCTTCTTTCTCGACAGCGCACGGGCATCCGGCGGACTGGGCGCGTGGTCGTTCATCGGATTCGACCCGTTTCTTGTCTTTCGGGCAAAGGGTGGCATGACGACTCTCTTCAGGGACGGGGCGGCCGAGGTTCGGAAGGGAGACCCCCTGGCCGAACTCAGGGCCGTTTTGGGGGAGTACCGGGCCCAGCCTGTGCCCGGCCTGCCGTTTTCGGGCGGCGCTGTCGGATGCCTTTCTTACGAACTGAGCAATCCATCCGGCCGGGTACCGCGCACGCACCCCGACGACGAGGCGATACCCGATGCCGAATTCGGGTTGTACGACGGGGTGCTCGCCCTTGACCGCGGCTCTGGACGAACGCTCATCGTGGCGAATCCCGTCGGCGCGCGCGACGCGGCGACGATCGTGCGGGAAATGCGGGCCGTCCTCAGCGAATCCCCGGCCCGGCGGCCGGCATCGGGATCGTCTCCGGCGCGCGCGGAGAGGCGGCCGCTCGGCAACTTCACCAAGGAGGAGTATTTCGCCGCGGTGGCGCGAATCCGGGACTACATCGCCGCGGGCGACGTGTACCAGGTGAATCTCACGCAGCGCTTCGAGGCCCCGCTGCCATGCCGCCCCTACGAACTCTACCGGCGCCTCAGGCGGCGCAGTCCCGCTCCGTTTGCGAGTTACCTCAACTTGGGATCGCTCCAGGTCGTTGGCAGTTCGCCCGAGCGGTTCCTGCGCATCCGGGGCCGGCGCGTGGAGACCAGGCCCATCAAGGGCACGCGGCCGAGGGGCGGGACCAAGGGAGAGGACGCCGTGCTCCGCCGGGAGCTTCTGGCGAGCGAAAAGGACAGGGCGGAGCTTCTCATGATTGTGGACCTCGAGCGGAACGATCTCGGCCGGGTCTGCGAGTTCGGGTCGGTCGGGGTCGACGAGCCGTGCCGGCTCGAATCCCATCCCACCGTCCACCATTTGGTCGCGACGGTTTCGGGAGTTCTCAGGGCGCAATGCGATGCGATCGATTGCCTCCAGGCGATGTCTCCGGGCGGCTCCATAACTGGCGCGCCCAAGGTGAGGGCGATGCAAATAATCGACGAGGTGGAGAAATGCCGGCGGCATTTGTACACTGGCTCCGTCGGCTACATCGGCTTCGACGGCAACTGCGACCTGAACATCGCGATCCGAACGATGTTCTGCCGGGGGAACCGCGTCTGGTACCATGCCGGGGGAGGCATCGTCTGGGATTCCGATCCGGAGCGCGAATACCAGGAGTGCTGCGCCAAGGCCCGGGCCATGGAGGCCGCGATCGCGGAAGGGGAGGGGCGCCCATGACCTTTGAGCGATCGCCGATCGTCAGCCTGGACGGCCGCTTGGTTCCGGCGGGCGAAGCGCGGATCTCGCCCCTGGGCGAGGGGTTTCTTTTCGGGGCGGGCGTGTTTGAGACGATCAAGGTCATCGGCGGCAGGCCTGCATTTTTCGCGGCGCACGCGGCCAGGCTGCGGCGGAGCGCAGCGGAACTGGGGCTGCCGCTTTCCGACACCGACGCCGGGCTGCGGTCGCGGTCCATGGCGCTCATCGGCGCGAACGGGCTCGCCGACGGCAGCCTCAAGATTGTCGTCTTTGAGGATGCCGGCAGGACCGGCGAACTGCTGACCGTCGGGAGGGGCGGTTATCCGCCCGAAGCGTTTGCGTGCGGATTCAAGCTTCGCACCGTCGCCGATGGCCGCCGCATGGGCAGCGTGTCGGGGCTCAAATCGTTGAATTATCTCAGGAACCTGTCCGCGAAGCGCGAGGCGCAGGCGATCGGATTCGACGAGCCGCTGTTCGTTGACGAGGGTGGATTTGCACTCGAGGGAGCGACCACGAACCTTTTCTGTGTAAAGGCTGGCGAAGTCGCCACTCCGCGCCTCGCCCTTGGGATCCTGCCGGGAATCGTCCGCGGCGTGCTGCTCGGGCCCGATCCAAGGATCCGGGAGGGCGCCGTGACGCTCGAAAGTCTCCTGACGGCCGACGAGATCTTCGTTACGAACTCGCTGCTGGGCGTGATGCCGGTGTGCCAGGTGGATTCGCATCGGCTCGACATCGGCCGCGCCCCGGTGACAAGGGCGATCGCCGGGGAGTTGCGCTCCAGGGAATTGCAGTCGCTGGAGTGATTGCCGGGACCCGGGCGCCTATGTCGCCAGCACGATGGCGCCCGCCGCTATCAGCGCCCCGCCGAGGGCCGTCTTCCATGACAGGGATTCCCCGAGGAAGATGGCGGCGAAGATGATCACGAGGACCACGCTCAACCGGTCTATTGGCGCGACCTTTGAGGCGGGCCCGAGTTGGAGTGCGCGAAAATAGCAAATCCACGACAGTCCCGTGGCCAGGCCGGATAGGACCAGGAAAATCCATGCGCGCCGGGGAATCGCGAGCAACGATGAGGCAGGACAGGTCGCCAGGGCGACGCCCCAGGCAAAAACCAGGACAACGGTCGTGCGCACGGCGGTTGCGAGATTCGAATCAACGCCGCTCACGCCTATCTTCGCCAGAATCGCGGTCAAGGCCGCGAAAATGGCGGAAAAGATAGACCAAATGAGCCAGTTCATGCATAGGGAGACTCATGCAATCCGACCAAAAGATCAACGACGCGGTTGCCCGATGAAGGCCCTCGTCCTCAAGGAATACCGCCGTTTCGCGATCGAGGAGCTGCCGAAGCCCCAATTGAAGCGGGACGAAGTGCTGATCCGGGTGCGGGCTTGCGGGATATGCGGCAGCGACGTGCACGGGATCGACGGAAGCACGGGCCGCCGCATCCCTCCGATCATCATGGGCCACGAGGCCGCCGGCGAGATCGCCGAGGTAGGCGGAGCCGTGAGCGGATGGAGGCCCGGGGACAGGGTGACATTCGATTCGACGTTCTATTGCGGCAGGTGCTGGCATTGCCGGCGCGGCGAAGTCAACCTGTGCGACGAGCGCCGGGTTTTCGGGGTTTCCTGCGCAGACTACCGGCGCGACGGAGCGTTCGCCGAGTATATCGCCGTGCCGGAGCGCATCCTTTACCGGCTGCCGGACAACCTGAGCTTCGAGAAGGCGGCCATGGTCGAGGCATTGTCGGTCGCCGTCCATGCGGTCGGAAGGACGCCGTTGCCGTTGGGCTCGGCCGTGGCCGTCGTCGGCGCGGGCATGATCGGGCTGCTGGTCGTCCAGGTTCTCAAGGTGGCCGGCTGCGGCGAGATCGTTGCGATCGACTTGGATCCCGGGCGCCTGGAGATGGCCCGCCGTCTGGGTGCAACAACCGTATTGAAGGCGGACACCGCGGAGGTGCCCGGGAGGGTTCGCCGCCTCACGGCTGGCCGCGGGGTCGATGCGGCGTTCGAGGTCGTGGGCGTTTCGGCCGCCTTTGATACGGCGGTCGGGTGCGTGCGCAAGGGCGGCAGCGTGACCCTGGTCGGCAACCTCGAGGCCAGGGTCGAGTTGCCATTGCAGGCGGTTGTCACCCGCCAGATCACTCTCATCGGCACGTGCGCCTCGGCGGGCGAATATCCCGCCTGCCTCGAACTCATCGCAAGCGGCAAGGTCAACGTCACCGATTTCATAAGCGCCACGCCATCGCTGGAAGAGGGGGCCAAGTGGTTTGAACGCTTGTACGCGCGCGAGA
>Ga0302320_10022818_pt1 | contig 12322 bp, 9 predicted proteins | sample Bog_T0_3_FD_202130 | JGI IMG/M metagenome (GOLD analysis project Ga0302320, IMG submission 202130) | Peat permafrost microbial communities from Stordalen Mire near Abisko, Sweden - Bog_T0_3 | ecosystem: Environmental > Terrestrial > Soil > Wetlands > Peat | place: Sweden: Abisko, Stordalen Mire...
AATAATCACCCAGGACCCGCAGCAGGGTTTCCTGCAGGGTCCTTAGCAGGAAAGGCTTCCTCAGGTAGCCCTGGAAGCCGGTGGCGCCCGCCGCCCGCCAGGTTTCCTCGCTGCCCCCGCTGCAAAGGATCGCCCGGGCCTCCGGCGCGAAAGCCAGGATGGCCTGCAGCGCCTCCGGCCCGGACAGCCTGGGCATGGTGGAATCCATCAGCACCAGACCGATGCGCTCCCGTTCCCTCCGGTATAGCTCCACGGCCTCCAGCCCGTCCCGGGCCTGGAGCACCGGGTAGCCCAGGTCCTCCCGGAGAAATTCGGCCAGGGTTTCCTGCAGGTCCTCGTCGTCGTCCACCAGGAGGATGGTCTTGCGCTCCACGCGCTGGTCAGCAGACTCGGCGGCCTGGCCCCGCGACTCAGCCTCGGGACAGGGCGCGAAGTGGATCCGGAAGGTGGTGCCCCTGCCCTTGGCCGTGTCGACCCAGAGTCCGGCATTGTGCGTCCGCAGGATGCCCAGGGCCGCCGACAGGCCCAGTCCCCGACCGGGCCGGTGGGTGGTGAAGAACGGATCGAAGGCGCGTTCCAGCACTTCCCGGGTCATGCCCGAACCATTGTCCTCCACGACCAGGCACACTGCCGCGGGACCGGGGGGAGGCGGGTGGATCCAGACGCCCGTGGCGTCGATCGCTTCGCCAAGGCACAGCTCGGCGCGCACCTGGATGGCGCCGCCCTTGGCCCCCAGCGACTCCCTGGCGTTGAGCACCAGGCCCGTGAGCACCTGGGTCAGCTGCTTGGCGTCGCCTTCGATCCTGGGCAGGCCGGCCTGCCCGCTGAACTGGATCCGGGGCTCCCCCAGTTCCATGAACGGGCGCAGGCATTCCTGGACCAGCAGGTTCAGCGCCAGGGTTTCGGAACTGCGGAAGCCCTTGCCGGAGAATTCGAGCATGCGGTGGGTCAGCAGGGAGGCTTTGTCCAGGATCTTCAAGGCCCGGTCCAGAGGCGCCTGCAGGGCGGCGTCGCCGGCCTTGAGCCGGGCGATCTCCAGGTTGCCCTGGATGCCCTGGAACAGGTTGTTGAAGTCGTGGGCGATGCCGCCGGCCATGAGGCCCAGGCTCTCCATCTTACGGGCCCGGACCAGGTCGTCCTCCACCAGCCGGAGGTTGATTTCCGCCTCTGCCAGGCGCTGCTCGGTGACGATATGGCGCAGGGCCCGATCCACCACCTCCGGCAGGGTATCCAGGAACAGCCCATCCTTCACCAGGTAGTCCAGGGCGCCGCGCTTCATCATGGCCACGGCCACCCGCTCGTCGCCGGCGCCGGTGGTGACGATGAAATGTCTGAGGGGCGTCCGCTCGATGAGTTCGGCCCCGGTCATGTCCGGCAGGGAATAGTCCAGCAGGGCCAGGCTGGGCTGGTTGTCCTCCAGCCAGGCGACCGCGGCGGCGCCGGTGTCACAGTGGACGCAGGCCCAGCCGCGCTCCGCGAACGCTTCACGAATGAGCTCGGCCAGACCGAGGTCGTCTTCCACCACCAGGATGGTGGCCGTCGGGGCCTCCGGAGTGCTCATGGCCGGGCCACGTGCAGGATCTGCAGGAACTGGCCCAGGCGCTTGAGGGTTTCGGCGAACGCCTCGAAGCCGACCGGCTTGGTGATGTAGAGGTTGCAGCCCAGCCGGTAGCAGGCCGCCACCTCGCGCGGATCGTCGGTGGTGGTGAGCATGACCACCGGGATGCCCCGGGTGGCCGGCTCGGCCTTGAGCCGCTTGAGCACGGCGATGCCGTCCAGCCTGGGCATGTTGATGTCCAGCAGGAGCAGGCATGGCTCGTCCCAGGCCGCCTCCGGGGCCGGGAGCAGGAAATCCAGGACCTCCTGGCCGTCCCGGAAACGAATGATGGGGTTGCCCACGCCGGCGTCCCGGAGCTGCTCCATGACCAGGTCGGCATGGCCGTCGTCATCCTCGGCGATGAGGATGGTGAAGCTCTGTGCCTGGGTTGCCAGCATGGAATCTCCGGGAAAGGTTCGCAGTTCGATTATACGGCGGGCAACTCCACGCAGAACCGGCTGCCCCGCTCCGGGGCCGATTCCACCCAGATCCGCCCCCCGTTGCGCTCCACCATCCGGCGCACCAGGGTCAGCCCCAGGCCTTCGCCCTTGGTCGGCCCCTGGGGATCCAGGCGCTGGAAGATGTCGAAGATGCGCGCGCGGTGCTCCACCGAAATGCCGATGCCGTTGTCCTCCACGCAATAGACCGCGAGCCCGGCCTCGACCCTGCCCGAGACCCGGATGCGCAGCCGGTCGCCGCCGTGCCGGTACTTGATGGCGTTGTCCAGGAGGTTGGAGAACACCTGGGCGGTCTGCGCCGGGTCGGCCTTGCAAGCCGGCAGCGGTTCCAGCTCGAGCACGCCTTCGGCCTCCTGCAACTGGAAGGCCATGGCCGCCGCGCTGGCCTCCAGCAGCTGGTTCATGTCCAGGACCTCGGTGCGCAGCAGCATCCGCCCGGCCCGGGACAGGCGCAGCAGGCCGTTGATGATGGCGTCCATCTTCGCGCCACTGGCCCGGATGTACTCCAGGGCCGCGGGCATCCGCTCCCGCAGCAGGGGCAGGGCCGCGGTCCGCAGGTCCTCGATCGACCCGGAGGCCAGGTGCCGCTCCAGCTCCTCCAGGCACCTGCCCAGGCGCTGGCTGAAGCCCTGGATGTTCACCAGAGGCGACCGGAGGTCGTGGGAAGCCACGTAGACGAGGGTTTCCAGCTCCTTGTTCTTCTGCTCCAGTTCGAGCATCAGCTGTTCCCGCTCCCGCTCGGTGCGCCGGCGCACCGAGATGTCGGTGACCAGCACCGGCGAAGCCACGAAGCGGCCCTGGCTGTCCTGGATCGGCGCCACCGAAAGCAGCGCCTCCATGGTCTCCCCGTTCTTTTTGCGCAGCCGCAGTTCGTAGGCCTCGGAGGCGCCGGGCTCGCGAGTCGCCCGCCGGGACTCCAGCAGCCCCAGGTCCTCCTCGGCCACGATGAAAGTCCGGTACTGCCCCAGCAGCTCCTGGGGCGAGTAGCCCAGCATCTCGGCCACCCGGCCGTTGCAGTAGGTGTAGTGCTGGTCCGGGCCGACGATGAGCAGGCCCTCGTTGAGCGCCTCCGCCACGGTGCGGTAGCGCTCCTGGCTTTCGTGCAGCGCGGCCGCGGCCTGGGCCCTTTCTGTCACGTCGGCCGCCATGAGCAGGAGCAGCTGTTCACCGCGGCTTTCGAACGGCACGAAAGTGCAGGCCAGCTGCCGGGTCAAGCCGAAGCTGGTGGTCACGACCGTTTCCAGCGTCCGCTCGGCGCCAGCGGCCAGGGCCGCCTCCGCCTGGTCCAGGAGCCCGGGCCCCACCCAGCCCGGGATCCGGCGGAAGTTCTGCCCCAGCAGGTCTTCGACGCTGCCGCCGACGGTCCGCGCGGCGGCCTCGTTGGCCAGAATGCAGGCCCCGTCGGTGGCCCGATAGAGCAGGATCCCGGTGGGGGAAGCGGCGATCAGCTTCTGGTTGAGCTTCAGGGCATCATCCCGTTCCTGCTGGGCTGAGATCCGGCCGGAAACGTCCTCCAGGCACCAGATCGCGCCCTCCTCCGGGTGCCCGGACACCAGCAGGCTGCCCACCATGAAACCCCAGAACGGGCTGCCATCCACCCGACGCAGGCGGAATTCACCAGCGAACCGGCCTTCCCGTTCGATGGTCGCGTAGGCCTCGCGGCCGAAGGCTTCGAAATGCGCGGCGTCCTGGTGGAAGGACGCCAGGCTGAGGCCCTTCAGGTGCTCCGGCTGCACGCCGAAGATTTCCGCCCATTTGGGGTTGGCCCACTGGATCCGGCGTTCCTTGACGTGGGCGATGCCCAGGCCGCTGTTGGCCAGAACCAGGCTCTGGACGTGGAGGGAATGCATCAGTTCCTCCCAGGCCAGTTCCCGGGCCTGGGCGGCCGCGCGGTAGAGCCGGTCGCCCCTGGCCTGGCGCAGGAAGCGCGCCAGCTTCCACAGGCCGAGCGCCGCCAGCGGCGACAGGACCAGCATGACGGTCATCGGCGGCATGAAGGCGCTCAAGGCTTGTCGGTGAACGCGTCCGCCATGTCCACCACGGTCATGGTGCCATAGCCCTTGTGCGCGCCGATGGCGGCGCCCGCCACCCGGAAATCCGCGTTGAAGATGTTCTTGCGGTGGCCCCGATCGGGCACGCCGTCGTCGATGACCAGCTGGATGACCGTCATGCGCGGGGTTTCGGGACCATAGTTGATCACCTCTCCGATCAGCGATCCCGGCGTGCCGTAGCGGCGGATCCGGTCACCGAAGGTGGACCCGGTGACGCCAACGTGCCCGGTCTGTCCGGATGGACCCTGATCCGCCACGTGCTCCCAGGCCGCGGCGCGCAGCCCTTCGGAGAACACCACCTGGCCGGTGATGGGCGGGACCTGCTCAAGGAATTCAGCCGCCTCCAGCACGGCCCGCCGGCCTTCGTTGGTGCGGATCGGCACATGGTCGCGCAGCCGCCACAGCGTGCCCTCGAAGCGGGTGCCCAGAGCGCGCAGGTACTTGGCGTATTCCCTCGGAAACATGCGGATCTTGGTGATCTCGCGCACCACCGCCTGCTCCTCCAGGGTGCTTCTGGACCTGGGCGCCCGGACGGGCTCCTGGCCGCGCAGGGCCGCCGCCATCAGGCAGGCGATGAGCGCCGTCCGGATCATGGGGGTTTTCCTGGGTGCGTTCATGGTCCCGCTCCGGACGACACTGCGTTTCCTGATCCTAACTCTTCCCGGGTTAGAATAAACGCTACGGAGATTCGCATGGCCCCCTATCTCAGCATCGTTGTCCCCATCTTCAATGAAGAAGCCAATATTGCCAATCTCTGGGACCGCCTGTTCAAGGTCCTGGACGAGAACTTCAAGAATCCGGACCGTCCCTGGGAGGTGGTCTTCACCGATGACGGCAGCCGGGACAGCAGCCTGTTCCAGCTCCAGGACATCGCCCGGCGCGAGCCCAGGGTGTCCGTGGTGGAATTCAACCGCAACTATGGTCAGCACGCTGCCATCTTCGGCGCCTTCAACGTGGCCCGCGGCGAGGTGATCGTCACCATGGACGCCGACCTGCAGAATCCGCCCGAGGAGATCCCCAAGCTGGTCGCCAAGATCGAGGAGGGCTTCGATGTGGTGGGGGGCTGGCGCCAAGGCCGGATGGACAACGACAGCCTGTTCCGCACCCTGCCATCCAAGATCGTCAACGCGGTCACCCGCAAGACCACCGGGGTCAAGCTGCATGACTACGGCTGCATGCTCCGGGCCTACCGGCGGGAGATCGTCGACGCCATGCTGCAATGCAAGGAGCGCTCCAGCTTCATCCCGGCCCTGGCCAACAGCTTCGCCAAGCGGATCACCGAAGTTCCGGTGGCCCATGCCGAACGAGCGGCCGGCGACTCCAAATACGGATTCTGGAAACTGATCAACCTCCAATTCGATCTTCTGACCAGTTTTTCCCTATTGCCGTTGCAGATGCTCAGCGTGTTGGGCGTGGTGGTGTCGGCGCTGGGCATCGGCTTCGGCGTCATCCTTCTGGTTTATCGGGTCCTGCACCCAGAAGGGGCGGCACAGGGAGTCTTTACGCTGTTCGCCGTGCTATTCTTTTTCGTGGGCGCCCAATTCTTGGCCTTTGGCTTATTAGGCGAGTACATTGGTCGCATCTACCAGGAAGTCCGCGACCGACCCAGGTATGTAATCAAAAAGCTCCATAAAGCCGATGATTGAAGCGCAGGGCGGAAGGAATCAATATGGTCGCCAAAGGTCGAATCCTGTTCGTGGATGACGAGCCACAAATCCTTGAAGACCTGCGCCGACAGGCGCCGCTGCTGGGCGGCGAATGGGAACCGGAATTCCTGGACAGCGCCAGCAAGGGATTGCAGGCCTTCGCCCGGGAACCCTTCAGCGTGGTGGTCGCGGATCTGCGCATGCCGGGGATGAGCGGGGCTGAATTCCTGCAGGAGATCATGGCCCGCTATCCTTCCACCGTCCGGCTGCTGCTGGCGGCGGACGCGGACCGGGAAGTGGCCGTGCAAAGCGTCGGCCGGGTCCACCAGTTCCTGACCAAGCCGGTGGACCTCGCCTTCGTCAAGTCCCTGGCCAATTTCGCCCACGGCCATGGGCAGCGGGTGGGCAACGACCATGTGCGCGAGCTGATCGCCCGCATCGGCCAGCTGCCCGCGGTGCCGGACCTTTACCGGGAGATCACCACACTCCTCGAATCGGACCGCGGTTCGGTGGACCAGCTGGGCGCGGTCATCGGCAAGGACCTCGCCATGACCGCCATGATCCTCAAGCTGGCCAATTCCGCCTTCTTCAGCCTCAGGCACGCGGTGACCAGCGCATCCGAGGCGGTGTCCTACCTGGGCGTCGACCTGCTCAAGGCTCTGGTCCTGGCCCACGGCCTGTTCGGCCAGGTGGGCGCCTTCCGCATTCCCTCATTCACGCTCCAGCACCTGTGGCAGCACTGCCTGTCGGTGGGAGCCGCCAGCCGGCGCATCGCCGAGGCGGAAGATCTAGGCGCGCAGCGGGCCAACGAGTATTTCACCGCGGGACTGCTGCACGACATCGGCATCCTCATCCTCGCCTCCCGGTTCCCCGAAGACTATGCCAAGGTGCTGGAAACCAACCACCGCTCCGGGGGTGAACTGGAAGCGTCCGAATTCCATGTGTTCGGCGCCGCCCATGGGGAGGTGGGCGCCTATCTCCTGGCGCTCTGGGGCATCCCGGAACCGGTGGTGCAGGCGGCCGCGTACCACCATGGCATCGCCAATCAGCCGGTCCGGGCCTTCACCCCCGCCCTGGCCGTGCATGTGGCAGACACCTTCCATGCCTACACCCCCGATCACCAGGTCTTCGCCAAGGCCCGGCTGGACGAGGCCTACCTGGAGAACCTGGGCCTCACCCACCGCCTGCCGATCTGGGCGGCGGCTGCGCAGACCGGAGCTCCGCGCTGACTGGAACAGCCGTTGTTCCACCCGTCGCGCCTTGCTTTCGCGTTCGGGTTCCTGGTTTTTGCGCCGACCCAACGGTGCGTGAACGCCTTGGAGCGTCCTCGCTGCGCTGCGGGCGCTCCAAGGGTTCACGCAGGCCTTCCCCGAAACTATTGCTGGGCGGGGATCATGGGAAGCCCGGATCGGCTTCGCCTCCGAAGCTGCCTGGCAGGGCACGAATCCCAACATCAAGGCCCGGGACGGCAAGCGTGAGTCCTTGGAGCGCCCGCAGCGCAGCGAGGACGTTCCAAGGACGCACGCATCGGTGGGTCGGCGCAAGAACACGGAACCCGTAAGTACCAGCAACGCACGACGGGTGGAACAACGGCTATAGCTTGCGCAGGGACCTTGCGATCCGCAGGAAGCTCGCCGACTGCGGGCTCTGGGGATGGCCCGCCACGATCGGCACGCCCTCGTCGCTGCCCAGCCGGATCTCCAGATCGATGGGGATCTCGCCCAGGAACGGCAGGTCCATGCGCTTGGCGGCGGCCTTCACCCCGCCGTGGCCGAAGATGGCGGTCTCGGTGTGGCAGCTGGGGCAGTGGAAACTGGACATGTTCTCGATGATGCCGGCGATCGGCACCTTCACCGTCTGGAACAGGCCGATGGCCTTGCGGGCGTCCAGGAAGGCCACGTCCTGGGGCGTGCTGACGATGATGGCGCCTTCGACCTTGGCGTTCTGGATCAGGGAAATCTGGGTGTCGCCGGTGCCGGGTGGCAGGTCGATGAACAAGTAGTCCAGATCCCCCCACAGCACGTCCCCCAGGAACTGGGTGAGCGCCTTGTTCAGCATGGGCCCGCGCCAGATCACCGGCCGGTCCTCGTCGATCAGGAAAGCGATGGACATCAGCTTGATGCCGAATTTCTCGATGGGGACGATCTTGCCCTCCGGGGTGCCTTCGGGCCCTTCCTTGATGCCGAACATCATGCCCATGCTCGGCCCGTAGAGGTCGGCGTCCAGCAAGCCGACCTTCAGGCCCAGCTGCCCCATGGCCACGGCCAGATTGGCGGCGACGGTGCTCTTGCCCACCCCGCCCTTGCCCGAGCCAACCACCAGGCAATGCTTGACCGTGGGCAGCAGGTTCCTGAACTCCGGTTCGGGGGTATGTTCCCAGTCCAGCTGGAGCTCCACCTGCTCCACGCCCGGCACCCGGCCCACCGCGTCCAGAACCGCCTGGCGGATGACCGCCTCGCGGTCGCGGTAGGCGTCCAGCAGATGCAGTTGCACCGTCACCTTCGGCTCGGCCACGTCGATGGCCCGCACCGCCTTCAGGGCCACCAGGGTGGCTTCGGTCCCCGGCACCTGGTAGCTGTTGAGGGCATCGTAAATTGCGGCGCGACTGATTCTCGTTCCCATATGAATCTCCAGCCTATAGCCTGACAGGTCCCGGCGGTCAGCTACAGCTGCGCCTCCCAGGAATCGGGAAATTTCAGGGTGACGGCCTTGACGCCGCTGGTCATCAACCCGTGCTCGTAGGTCCGGGCCTGGCTCCTGAGCGGCGGCCAGGTCGGATCCAGGCCCCGGCGGAGCACGCTGCCGTCCGGACCGAGGACCCGACCCTTGGTGGTGTCGTGCAGCTGGAGTTCCAGCATTTCGATCACCTGGGCGGCGACGATGGGATCCACCAGCGGGAAGGCCACCTCCACCCGGTGGTCCAGGTTGCGCTGCATCAGGTCGCCCGAAGCCAGCAGGGTCTCGGTGTCGCCGCCGTTGTTGAAATGGTAGACCCGGGCGTGCTCCAGGAACCGGTCGATGACCGAGACCGCCTGGATGTGCTCGGACAGCCCGGGCACCCCGGCGCGCAGGCTGCAGGAGCCCCGCACCAGCAGATCGATGGTCACCCCGTCCTGGCTGGCCTCGTAGAGCCGCTGGATCATCGGCGGGTCCACCAGCGAATTCATCTTGAGGATCATCCGGGCCGGACGGCCGGCCAGGGCGTGGGCCCGCTCCCGGTCGATGCGGTCGCAGAGCGCCTGGCGGAATTGCTGGGGAGCGATGATCAACCGGTTCAACTTGGGTGGCCGGGTGTAGCCGGTGAGCAGGTTGAACAGGTTGGACAGGTCCTCGCCGAACTCCGGCCGGGCCGTGAACAAGCCGATGTCGCAATAGAGGCGCGAGGTGCGCTCGTTGTAGTTGCCGGTGGAAAGATGGCAGTAGCGGCGGATCCCGCCGGCTTCCTGGCGGATCACCAGGCAGACCTTGCCGTGGGTCTTGAGGTTGGGCATCCCGTAGACCACGTGCACGCCCGCCCTCTCCATGCGCCGGGCCCAGGCGATGTTGGCCTCCTCGTCGAACCGGGCGCGCAGCTCGACGATGGCGGCCACCTGCTTGCCGCGCTCCGCGGCCCGTTCCAGGGCCGCCGCCACCGGGCTGGTGGGGCTGATGCGGTACAGGGTCACCTTGATCGCCAGGACCTTGGGGTCGTCCGCCGCCTCGCGCACGAAGCGCACCACGCTGTCGTCGAAGCTCTGGTAGGGATGCATGAGCAGGATGTCGTTCTTGGCGATGGCCTCGAAGATGCTGGCATGCAGGTCCAGCTGCGGCACCGGCAGGGGCGGCAGGGGCGGATCCTTGAGGTGGGGCAGGTCCAGCTGGGTGTAGATCTGCATGAGGTCGGAAAAGGCCGCGAAGCCGTCGGTGGGGTAGAGGTCCTCGGGGGCGAGCTCCAGCTCCTCGATGAGCATCTCCAGCAGGACCGGGCTGAGCCCCTGCTCGTACTGCAGGCGCACCACCGCGCCGCGCCGGCGGCTGCGCAGGTGCTCCTCGACCATCTTCATCAGGTCCTCGCCGGGATCCTCCTCCACCGGCAGGTCCGAATCCCGGGTCACCCGCAACGCCTGGCAATTGCGGATGGCATAGCCCTGGAACACCTGCTCGAGGTTCATGCGCACCACGTCCTCGAGCATCACGAACATGTGTCCGCCGGTCACCGAGGGCACCCGCAGGAAGCGGGGGGAGCCGGTGGTCGGCACGTGGATGATGGCCAGCGCCGATACCTGAAGGTTCTCCTCCTCCAGGTATTCCGCCGCTTCCAGTTCGGCCATGAGCACCAGCACCCGGTTGCCCAGGCGCGGGAACGGGTGCCCGGTGTCCACCGCCAGGGGCGTGATCAGGGGCAGCAGGTTGCGTTCGAAGTAGTCCTGGGCGAAGTCCCGCTGGACCTGGTCCAGCTCCTCGGGCTTCAGGATGAAGATGCCCTCAGCCTTCATCTGCGGCTCGATGGTCTGGTGGAACACCCGGTGCTGGCGCAGGGCCAGGTCGTGGATCCGCCGGGACAGGACGCCCATCACCTGGCGCGGGGTCCGGCCGTCGGGACCCGGCTGGACGATCCCGGCGTCGATCTGCCGCCAGATGCCCGCCACCCGCACCATGAAAAACTCATCCCAGTTGTTGGAAACAATGGCCAGGAACTTGACCCGCTCCAGCAGCGGCACGCTGGGATCCTCGGCCTCCTCCAGCACCCGCTCGTTGAAGTCCAGCCAGCTCAGTTCGCGGTTCAGGTAATTTTCCGGCTTGGGGAAATTTCTGCTCATGCAGCCCATTATGCGGCAAGCCCCCACTCCGGGCCCGGATGCCTCGTGTAAATTCATTGCTCCCGGCCCGCCCGCTAGGATTTGCCATGGCCTATTAAGGCATTCCTGGATATTCTGGACGTTCGTCTTTTTACGGGGGCCCCACCGGCCCCATATTCCAACGAGAGGGCCGGAACCAGCCGGCCAGGTAGGAGGCTTCCATGACCGAAGAGATCATCCCCGTCGCCAAGCGCGAAACCACCGGCAAGGCGTCGAACAACGCCCTGCGCAACGCAGGCATGATTCCCGCGGTCATCTACGGGCTGAACGAACCCCCCGTGGCCATCGCCATCAGCCCCAAGATCGTCGCCCGCATCATCGCCAGCGACACCGGCCTGAACTCCATGATCCACCTCCAGCGCGAAGGCACGGACATCAAGCGCCACGTCATCATCAAGGAGGTCCAGCGCCATCCCGTCACCGGCCGGCTCAGCCACGTCGACTTCATGCGGGTCGATCCCACCCACAAGGTGCGCGTGAAGGTTCCCATCAAGCTCGTGGGCATGCCCCTGGGCGTCAAGGAAGGCGGCATCCTCGATTTCACCCACCGCGAGATCGAAGTGGAATGCCTGCCCAGCTTCATTCCCGCCCACATCGACGTGAACGTCGAGCACCTGAAGGTGGGCGACTCGCTCCGCCTGGACCAGGTCGTGCTGGATGCCCACATGGCCCTGCACGGCGATGCCCACAACGTGATCTGCTCCGTGCTGGGCAAACAGGCCGAGGAAGTGCTGCCTGAGGCCGCCGGCGCCGCCGCTCCCGCCGCAGCCGCCGCCCCGGCCGCCGCCCCCGCCGCCGCCCCCAAGGGCAAGAAGTAAGGACGACAGCGGTTCCATCCACGCAGGGCGGACTTCCGGGTCCGCCCTTTTTTTGAGACATTCACCCCATGTGGCTGCTCGTTCCCCTCGGCAACCCCGGCGAAGAGTACGTCGCCACCCGGCACAACCTCGGGCGGCTCATGCTCATGCGCTGGATGCAGACGCACTGCCCGGCCCCGCGGGTGGCGCGCCGGCTGCGCTTCGGCACCATCTACCAGCTCAAGCCGCCGTTCCAGGCGCTGGTGCCCGGCACCTACATGAACCTCAGCGGCCTGGCCTGCGCCGAGGCGGCGGCCACCCAGGATCCGGCCCGGATGATCCTGCTCTACGACGACAAGGACCTGCCGCTCGGCCAGGGCCGGTTCCGGCTGTCCGGCAGCGACGGCGGCCACAACGGCCTGAAATCCGTGCTCGGCGAACTGCAGCGCCAGGACCTGGCCCGGCTGCGCCTCGGCATCGGCCCGTTCCAGCGCCCGCTGGTGGACTTCGTGCTGGGCGAGTGGACCGTTCCGGAGTGGCGGCTGATCGACGCCATGGACGCGCCGTTCGCCCGGTTCATGCAGCTGCTCCAGGAAACCGACGATCTTGGAGCCCTGGCCGGCACCATCAACCCGACGTCCTTCTGGCTGCCGCCGGAGGCGGGCGATTAGGCTTGTGTTCCCGGGACATCCCTGAGAAACTTAGGGTTCGCGTTCCCGCTCTAGGGAACCTCCTTGCTCCGGTTTTTGCCGGGGCTTCATATCCATGAGGAGGAACGATGCGTCGCTATGAGACCATCTTCATCGCCTCCCCGACATTGACGGACGAACAAGCTGAAGAGCTGGTCCGACATTTCGAGGGAATCATTGCCGAGCAGGCTGGCGAACTGCTCAAGACCGAAAAGTGGGGCCGCAAGAAGCTGGCCTACGAAGTGC
>Ga0302320_10022819_pt1 | contig 12321 bp, 13 predicted proteins | sample Bog_T0_3_FD_202130 | JGI IMG/M metagenome (GOLD analysis project Ga0302320, IMG submission 202130) | Peat permafrost microbial communities from Stordalen Mire near Abisko, Sweden - Bog_T0_3 | ecosystem: Environmental > Terrestrial > Soil > Wetlands > Peat | place: Sweden: Abisko, Stordalen Mire...
TATGAACTGTATCGGATGCCATCCGATATCGAGCGCCTTCCGGTTTGCCTGCGCGGCGAATTTGGGCGTGGTGATATTGAAGAATGCATTTGCTTTGGTACCAGCCAGGTCGACGATCTGCGAGTCGACTGTTGCATCAGTCACCTCATAGCTCACTTTCTTGACGATCAGGCTGTTGGCCTTGTCGCCGGAACGCGGATGAAAGGGCTTCAGGAAGTCCTTGCAAAAGTCGTCATTGTGTCTCTCATGGGGGTCAGCGCCAAAGCTGCTGCGTCGCGAGCTTGGCTCCCTGTGCCAAAGTTTGCAGTTTGGCCCAGGCGATGTCGGGATGGACGCGCCCGCCAAGGCCGCAATCGGTGCCGGCTATGACGTTCTCTCGTCCGACCAGGGCGGCAAAACGGGCGATTCGATCGGCGACAACTTCGGGGTGTTCCACAACGTTGGTCGCATGGCTCACTACACCCGGAATGACGATCTTGCCATCCGGCAGCTTGACGTCTTGCCAGACCTTCCATTCATGCTCGTGGCGGACGTTTCCGGCCTCGAAAGAGTAAGCTTGTGCATTCACGGCCAGCATGACGTCGATGATATCCCGCATGGGAATATCCGTGACATGTGGGCCGTGCCAGCTTCCCCAGCACAGATGGAACCGGATCCGGTCCATCGGCAAGCCACGCAATGCATGGTTCAAGGCTTCGACACGAACCATCGAGAAGCGGCGATATTCCTCCGGCGTGGGTGCCGGATTGATCATGTCCCAATTTTCGGCGATCGACGGGTCATCGAGTTGCAGCACCAGGCCGGCGTCGATAATCGCCTTATATTCCTCGCGCATCGCCTCGCCGCAGGCGTAGATGAACTCCTCCTCGGTCTTGTAGTATTCGTTCCCAATCCGGGAGCAACTGCCGGGCGCGATCGAGGTCATGAAACCTTCCTCGATGCCGGCCGCTGCGAGTCCAGCTTTGAAATGGGCGATGTCGGCGGCGATGGCTGACTGTCCGGTATAGGTCAGCTTGTCAGTGCAGACTGGCAACCGCATGCCAGGGCCACCACGGTTGCTGGATACACCGGATTCGGGATCCGCATAGGCGGCGGAGAACAGATTGCGATCACGCCGGTCGGGGAAGGTGGTCAGAGTGATCTCGCCATGTTTTCGCCGTTGCGGTGCCATTTGGTACATGAAGTCGCCGAGCTTCAGACCGCCCAGGCGCTGAAATGAATAGCTCCACCATGCGCCGTAATTGACTCGCTGTCCCATGGCCTTGCCAAATTCGCCGTCACCCGCGATGTCGACACCAGCTTCATGTTGCCGGCGCACGACTTCGACAACGGCCTCCGCCAGGCGGCTTTGGTAGGCGGCTTCATCGGAGGTTTCACCGTCCTGACGCGCTCGATTAAGTTCGATCAGGTCGTCGGGTCGGGGTAGGCTGCCCGCTTGCGTGGTGATGATACCGTGACTGCTCTTGCGCATAACGTTCTCCCGTTCAACGAGACTATAGCAGGACGCAATGCAGGGGTGCGAATGAAACCGTGACGCTGCTGCCTTCTTCGAACAGTTCCGTTGGTGGCCGGCGCACGATCAACTGCCCGGCGGGCCAGTCTACCACATATTGGATGAAGTCACCATGGAACATGCGGCGATGGATCGTGCCGTTCACCGCGTTATGCGATCCGGACACGTGACCGATATGGATATAGGACGACCGCAAGGCAACAACGGTCCCGCTGGTATCGCCGTTCGCCGGCGCGATCACTTCGATCTTGATTCCACCTTCGGTTTCGAACAGCAAGGTGCCATCGGGACCGGGGCCTCGTACCTGGCCGGCGATCATGTTGGCAGACCCGACGAAGTCGGCGACGAAACGGCTGACCGGCCGATTATAAATTGCCTCGGGTGAGCCAATCTGCTCGATCTTGCCGCCGTTCATGACGATGACCCGATCGGAGATCGCCAAGGCCTCCTCCTGGTCATGGGTCACGTAAAGCGACGTGATGTCCAAACGGCGCTGCAGTTCGCGCAGTTCAACACGCATTTCGGCTCGGAGTTTGGCATCCAAATTCGACAGAGGCTCATCGAACAGCAGTACGTTCGGAGAAAAAGCAATAGCACGAGCGACGGCGACACGTTGCTGCTGGCCACCAGACAATTTGGAGGATGGCCGGTCCGCAAAGCCGCGCATCTGCACCATGTCCAGCACGCGGGCTACATTGTCGGCGATCTCGGCGGCCGGAACCTTGCGGACGCGCAATCCATAGGCAACGTTTTCAAACACCGTCATGTGCGGCCAAATGGCGTAAGACTGGAACACCATCGACACACCGCGCTTTTCCGATGGGACGTTCCACCTCTCCCGCCGGGAATACACAGTGCGGCCGCTGATTTTGATCGATCCGTCGCTGGGAGTTTCCAGGCCGGCGATCGATCGCAAGGTTGTGGTTTTGCCGCAGCCCGACGGGCCGAGCAACGTTACCAATTCACCGGGCGCGATGGCGAAGCTGACGCCGTCCACCGCCGCGGTCTCGCCGTAGCGCACCACCAGGTCGCGCACGTCGATTCGGGGTGGCGTGCTCATGCCGGGGCTCCCGTCACGCGTCTTGCGACACGGAACAAGATTGCCACCGCGACGAATACCATTGCCGTTTGCATCAGTGCCATTGCGGCCGACAATTCGGAACTCGACGATAGCCACGAATTGACGATCGCGGGTGCGATCACTTTTGAATTTGGTCCCATCAGGAAGATTGAGACACCGAGTTCCCTGACACTGGCAATGAATATCAGAAGCCATGCCGCGACTAGACCCGGCCGCAACAACGGTAAGGTCACCGTCCGCATTTGATATCCCCACGACGCACCACAAACACGCGCACATTCCTCCAGGCTTGGATCGACCTGCAATACGACACCGGCAATGGTACGCAAACCCAGCGGCAGGAACACCGTGAAGTACGCGATGCCCAGCAGCCATAATGTGCCGTAGATCGGGATCGGGATGTTGATCCAGGCCCATAGCAGACCAAGTCCGAACACCAGACGTGGCACGGCGGCCGGGATCATGATCACGAATTCCATCAGGCCTCGGCCGGGCACGCGGGACCGGTAGATAATCCAGGCCAGCACACCGATTGTTGGCACACCCAAGGTCGCCACGGAGACACCCAGGATCAGGCTGTTGGCGAAAGCCGGTGCCAACGAACCCATGCGCAGCGCGGTTTCATAGTTTGCCAGCGTGAACTGCATCTGTGGAATGATAACCGTGGCGAAGCGTTCCATCGATGTCAGCAACAATGCACCCAGCGGCAGAATGACCGCAACGATAATGTAGCCCCAGGCGATGGTCATCAAAGGAAACCGCATGGCTCCCACTTCCATCGCTCTGGGGCGGAATGCTTTGCCGGTGATGGTTGTGTAGCTGCCGTGCCGCATGATCAGCCGGGCGCAACCCAGGGTCAGGACCATTGCTCCGAACAGCGACAATCCCATTGCCGCGGCGCGTCCGTAATCGGGGGGAAAGGACAGGGTTGCCTCCCAGATCGCTGTTGTCACCACGAAGAATCGGCCGGGGATGCCCAGGACGAAAGCGGCGGCAAAGGATCCGAGCATCTCGGAGAAAACAAAGATGGTGGCACTCAATACGCCGGGGGCTACGAGCGGCAAGGTGATCTTCAAGGCGGTGCGTAATTTGCCAGCGCCCAATACGCGGGAGCTTTCTTCCAGGGATGGATCCATCGATTTCATTGAAGCCGAGATCATGACGAAAGCGACAGTGCCTTCGAACAGTGCCATGACCCAGGCGATGCCCCAGGGTGTGTAGATATTGAAGAAATCGGAGGTCCAACCTGTGGATTGCCAGACCTGGTTGATCAGTCCGGTCTTTGGCCCGAGCAGCACGCCCCAGGCGAGCGCTCCGATCAGCGGGGTCATGTAATAGGGCAACTCCATCAGGCGTTCCAGCCGATCGCGTCCGGGGATAATTGTGCGCGTCAGGATCCACGCCTGGATGAAACCGAACAGCACGGCCAGCACGGTTGCGATGGATGCGACAAGCAGCGTGTTGGTGATGACACGCGGTTCTTCGAACAGCTCTAAGTAGTTGGCGAGTCCGAGTTCCTCGGGGGGGAAACTTTGCGGGTCGCCGATATTCAGCGATTCGATGATCAGGAATGCAAGAGGGTACAGCACCAATCCACCGCACACCAGCAGCAGCAACGGCATCACCCAGCCACGGAAGCCAAACGAACTCATGGATCAGCGCATCCCCGTCAGTTTGTCCCACTCGCGCACATAGGCGGCATGGGATTGTTCGAAGGCTTTCCAGTCTGTTGGCGTCAACAGCTTGAAGGTTGAGGATTTTGCACCGCCTGGCGGCGGATCAACATCGTCTCGCGCGGAATAATCGCACTGAAAGCGGGCGTTGACGGTCTGGCCGGGAGCGCCGAGGAACCAATCCATGAATAGACGGGCTGCTTCGGGGTGCGGTGCTTCTTTGACGATGCCCCAAGGTTGCGGTGTGGCGATCAGTCCATCCGGTGGATAGACGAATTCGACGGGTGCGCCCTTGGCTTTCATCAACAGATAACCGGAATATTGAGCGGTGACCGCCACTTTGTCCTGGCCGTTCACCAGCCGGTCGAACTGCTGCACATAGGAGTCAAAAGCGTGCGGCTTGGATGGCGCCAGGTTCTTCCAGAAGTCATTGCCATAGAGTTGGCGCAGCATGTACCAAGTGGTGTGTTGCAAGCCGGAGATTGTGACTTTCACCGAGATCGCGTCAGCCCATTTTGGATTCATCATATCGGGCCAGTTGCGCGGGGCCTCATCGGCCGGGACAAGGTTCGGGTTATAGGCAATGCCGGCGACGACGAGCGCGCCCCAGGTCCAGTAGCCGTCCGGTGTGCTGCGATAATCCGGTTTGTATGCCGCGAGTTCGGGCGAGATGTAGCGCATGTAGCCGCCGCGCTTTTGAAAATCGAAGGCGAAGCTCATGTCGGAAAGCTGGGTAATGTCGGCGAGGTACGCCTGTCCCTGCCGTTCCGCCAGCAGCTTGGCGTACAACGCGCCGCCTTGCAGCCGGAAATAGGTCGTGTTGATCTTAGGAAACAGCGCATGGAATTCTGCCAGAACGGATTCCGATGCCGCTTCCGGATCCGTCGAATAAACCACCAAACCACCTTCCCGCTCGGCTGTTCCGATATCGGCACAGGTTTTGAACCCCTGCATTTGATGGGGATTCGCACAACTCTCCGCAGCCCGAGCGGCTGTTGCCAGAAGACAGGCGGCGACAACCGATAGGACTCGGGGGGCCAGTCGTCTCATTGTTTCCTCCGTCACGATATGGACTTTAGCGCATCCCGGTGATTTTGTCCCACTCGCGCACGAACTGGGTATGGGTTTTCAGGAACGCGTCCCAGTCGTCCGGGAACAGCAGCTTCAGTTCGGACGGACGCACGCCGCCGGGTGGGGGTTCCACATCGGTGCGCAGGGAATTGTAGGACAAGGTCTGACCATAACCGGTTTGTCCGGGAACGCCCAGGAACCAATCGATGAACAATTTCGCGGCCTCGGGATGCGGGGCTTCTTGCACGACGCCCCAGGATTCTGGTACGGCGATCAGTCCCTCGGGCGGATAGACGAATTCTATTGGCGCGCCTTTTGCTTTGGCCAACAGGAAACCGGAATATTGTGCAGTGTGGATGATTTTCTCCTGTCCGTTCACCGTCCGATCGAACTGCTGAACGTAGGAGTCAAATCCCTTCGGATTCAGTGCTGCGAATTTCTGCCAGTATTCGTCGCCGTAAAGTTTGCGCAGGGCGTACCACGTCATGTGCTCCATGCCAGATGTCGAGGTCTTCGAGGTAATCGAATCCTTCCACCGCGGATCGACGGCGTCCAGCCAGTTTTTCGGCGCCTGATCCGGTGGGACCAGTTGCGGATTGTACGCGATGCCGGCGACACCGATGGCGCCCCAGGTCCAGTAGCCCTCGGGCTTGCTGCGGTATTCCGGTTTGAAGCCGGCGAATTCCGGCGATTCGTATAGCATCCAGCCGTTGCGCTTCTGGAAATCCAGCACCAGGCTCATGTCTGATAACTGTACGATATCGACCAGATAAGCGTTCGCCCGTCTTTCGGTCGTCAGTTTGGCGTACAGTGCGCCAGCCTGGAGCCGGACATAGCTTGTGCTGATTTTCGGAAACTGGCGACGGAATAAGGCCAGTTCGCGCTCCGACCCGTCCTCTGGATCGGTGGAATATACCACCACCGAACCTTCCTGTTCGGCCTTGGCGACATCAGCACAGGTCTTGAAACCGTCCATCTGACGCGGGTCGGGACAGCCAAACGCCAACGTCGTGACCAGCCATGCACCCAGCACGAACAGCCCCAGAAACGCTCTCATGCGAGGCACTCCAGTTTGCACACGCGATGATTTTCGCTGTCGCCAACATACACCGAACCATCGGGGGCGACGACAGCGCCGTGCGGGCGGGCAAGGCCGGCGGCGATGGTGCGCACGATCCAGGTGATCGCGTCGATGCGGCGGATCGCATGGTTTTCCGTGTCCACAACGAAAATGTTGCCAGCGGCATCCAGTGCCATTTCCTTCGGCGCGTTGAACACGGCATTGCGCGCGTCACCGCTGTCGCCGGCATAACCGCGGGCGCCGGTGCCGGCGACCGTTTCGATGATGCCGTTGCGGATACGACGGATGCTGCTGCCCTGCCGCTCCATGACGTATAGCGACCCATCCGGCGCCACAGCCACCGCGCGCGCACCGAAAATCCCGGCTGCGGTGGCCGGACCGCCGTCGCCATCGTGTTTTGCCTCACCGGTGCCGGCGAAGGTGCTGATTACGCCGGACTCCAGATCGACCACGCGCACCCGATGATCGGCGACATCCGCGATAAAAAGGCATTTGTGATCCGCGTCCAGCGCAAGGCCATTCGGCTCCGCCAGCCCGGCGATGGAAGCAGGCCCACCGTCGCCGCTGAATCGTCCGGACCCGTCGCCGGCCAGGGTGGTCACCACGCCGTCCGGTCCGACCTGCCGCACCCGCCGGTTCAGCCGGTCGGCGAAATAAATCGTGCCCCGCCGGTCGATGACAATACCGTAAGGTTCATTCAGCCGTGCAACCACCGCCGAACCGCCGTCACCGGAAAATCCTCGTTCCCCTGTGCCCACAACCGTTGCGATCGTTCCGTCCGTTCGGTTCACGCGGCGGATGCAGTGGTTGAATGTATCGGAAAAGACCAGGTTGCCCGCGGCGTCGAAGGCCAGATCGAAGGGGTTGTTCAGCCGAGCGGCCGCGGCCGGTCCACCGTCGCCGGTGTAGCCTGGCTCCCCTGTGCCAACCGCGGTCGTGATCACCCAATCGTCGTTTATCATGGCCCGTCGTCCCCCTCGGGCGGTCACCATGGTTGTCGGCGCGGCGCTGTCAAGCGTAGGATCACGCCAAGCAAACCCAGACGGAAAGCCCGAGGAGCTCAGGATGGACAGCCAGACGCACGTGACCACAGACCGCGGCGAGGCCACGGCCCTTTACGCCAAGCTGGAAGACCGCTGTCTGATGCGTGACCAGGTGGGGGCCAGCGAGGTCTATTACGACCTGGTCCGCGCCAGCCGCCCGCTGAATGAAATCGTTGCAGAGGCTGTGCGTATCCACGCGCCCTTCACCCATGTTCCCTACCATGAGCGGATCGACGACGGGTACCCGAATTTCGTCAACAACGACCACTGCCTGCTCAGCGCGCGCGCAACGATCAACCTGGCCCGGCTGATGCCGGATCATCTGGCGATGCTGCCGATGGCGCAGACCATCTGGTACATTCCGTCGGGCCTGGATATCTGGAACCAGAAGATCAACAAGGCGCCCGGCCATTACACGCGCCATCGCGGCAACCTGGGCGAGGTGACCGCGCCGCCTGCGCCGGTCGTGTATTGGGAAGACCAGCAGGCGCTGGCGCTCGATGGCCCGTTGAAGGAGCGGTTGAACACCTGGATGACACAGGTGCACCGTGGCCAGGTGGTGGATGCGTACCGGATTTTCCTGGGGCTCATGCAGAACACCGCGGAACGCAAGGACGTGCTGGCGGAATTGTGTTTCGCCGGGCTGATGGATGTGCAGGATCGCCTGCTGTACAACCGGTCCTACACCACCGGCCATAAGGCCTATCGTGCTCGTTCCACAGTGGAAATCGGCAACGCGATCGGCTGGACCAACGCGCATAACGTGATTTATGCCGGCGCGCTGGATGTCGCGGTCGGGCCGCGTTGGTATTCCACTTACGAAATGACGTGCAACTATATCAAGATCAACTTCGAAGGTGAGGCGCTGCACGCCGTGCCGTACGGCGGCGTCAGTGAGGCCGAGCTTGCGGTGCTGCGCAACACCGGCAGCGTCAGTCAGGCAGAAGCGGCGGATCTGATCCGAACCGTGATCCGCGATACCGAAACGGCGACCCTGGAAGCGGTGACAAAACTGTTGAAGGCCGGCAAGGATCCGCGGCGGGTGCTGGACGTGCTGCAACTCGCGGTGGCGCAGATCGTGCTGGAAACGCACGCGCCGGAAAACTTCAATATGCCGCACCATTGCTACGAGTATCAGAACACGCTCGCCTGGTTCTACGACAATTTCGACCACCCGCGCCGGCTGCGGCTGCTGTATGTCGCGGCGTGTTTCGTCAATCGGGTGTCGGGGCACCAGCAGGGGATCAATGAGGTGCATCCCTTCTCGGTGCAGGCTCCGGCGGGTGCCGGCGCAATGACCGCCGGACAGTTGCTGGACCGGGTCGATGCCGCGATCTGCGCGCTGAACGGGCCGGAAAGCCTCGCCTGGACTCAGGCTTATTGCGACAACATCAGCGACCGCGGCCCACTGGTGCAGCGCATCGCACTGGCGGCAACCAAGCTGGGCAACGACCCGCACAACCAGGAAATCGCCCAGTGCATGCTGATGGATTTCGGCACCAACGAGCAGCCCGAGCGTGACCGGCTGCTGCTGTCGGCGGCGTATCACACCGCGATGCACCGCAAATACGGCGACCCGCTGGAGCCAGCCAAGCGTTTCGGCCGCGCCCTCGGCTTTGCGGAACTGCAATAAAAAAATACCAGGGAACGACAGGTCATGACTCTTTCCATCAAGCCGGTTGACCCCGTCTCTCGCCCGTTCTTCGCGGGCGAGGTGTCCGGCATCGACATCACCCGCCCGCTGACCCACGCGGAAGCCGCCGCGATCGAGGCCGGCATGGACCAGTACGGCGTGCTGGTGTTCCACGATCAGCACTTCACCGACGAAACCCAGATGGCGTTCTCGCGCAACTTCGGCGAACTTGAACTCGCAACCAACAATCTGCGCGACAGCAAGGAACAACGGCTGGGTGCGCATATCGCCGATATCTCCAATCTCGATGCCAACAACAACGTCCTGGCGCGTGAAAACCGGCGGCGCTTGTTCAGCCTGGGGACGCGGCTGTGGCACTCCGACAGTTCGTTCAAGGTGGTGCCGGCGAAATACTCGCTGTTGTCGGCACGTATCATTCCCGCCGCCGGCGGCAACACCGAATTCGCCGACATGCGCGCGGCCTGGGACACGCTGGATGACGACCTGAAGGCGGAATGCCTGCCGCTGGTCTGCGAACACAGCCAGTTGTTCTCGCGCGCGCAGATCGGATTCGGCGACTTCACCGATGAAGAACGGCGCGCCTTCGCACCTGTGACGCAAAGGCTGGTGCGGACGCATCCCTCCACCGGGCGGCAGTCGCTGTACCTGGCATCGCACGCCGGCACGATCATCGGCTGGCCGATTCCGGAAGCGCGCGCCTTCCTCCGCGACCTGATCGAGCACGCCACGCAGCGCAAGTTCGTCTATTCGCACCAGTGGAAGCAGTGGGACCTGGTGGTGTGGGACAATCAGGCAACCATGCACCGTTCCCGCCCGTTCAACGCCAGCGAGGTGCGCGACATGCACCGCACCACGGTGGCGGGCCAGCGCTCGACAATGGCGGAGGCCGCGTAGCCCCGTTCAACAGCCCGTGACCACACCCATTGCTGATACAGATCAAGGCTGTTCGGGACCATTTATGCCAGCGTCGTCCCTGCAAACCGCGATGGAGCGCCCTTGGTCATGCCAGCAAAGCCAGACGATCCAGCCAGCCAGGATGAGGATATCCTGGCCCAGCTTGCCCGCCTGCGCGCGCAAATCGACATCCTGATGCGCGAACAAGTGGCCCCCGCGCTGGCCGACGCCAGCGAGCGGGCCGGGGAAGTGAGCAATCAAATTGCCGGCCAGGTGCGGAAGCAGCCGCTGACAGCGATCCTGGTGGCGGCCGCGATTGGTTTCCTCCTCGGGCGCGCGAGCCGCTAAGCGATGCGCCTGATCCGCCTGTTGGGAGTCGCGATGCAGGCCGAGGGTCTGCGCCTTCGCTCCCAGATCAGGCGCATCGTGATTCGCCTCGTGCTGTGCTACGGTGTTTTGATTCTGGTGTTCTGCGCAGCGACCTTCGGGCACATTGCGGGATGGTACTGGCTGTGCGAGCAGCTTTCGCCGGTCCAAGCGGCGCTCGTGTTGACCGCGGTTGACCTGCTGCTCGCCTTGATTCTGGCGCTGGTGGTTGCTCGTATGACCCCGGGGCAGGTCGAGCGCGAAGCCAGATCCCTGCGCGAGCAGGCCTTGCATGAAACGGTGGAGTCGGTGAGCCTTTCCGCTTTGGTGGTTCAGTTGATCACGCGGCTGATGACGTCGCGCGGGAAGGACTAAGCGGTTACGGTGGCCCTGGCCCGATCCTGTGCCGCCAGAACAAAGGGAAACGCCGCCATGATCAAGGTCCTTGGCTTGCTGACGCGCAAGCCGCATCTCACGCATGAACAATTCGTCGAGCATTGGTTGAATATCCACGGCCCCCTGGCGCTCGCGGTGCCGGGGATCCGCCGCTATGTGCAGTCGCACATCACGGGGACGCGGACGCGTCCGGACATTCCGGAAACGGATGTGGCGGTCGATGGCATCGCCGAACTCTGGTACGACGACCTGGAAAGTTTGCGCCGCGCGTCAGCCACCCCCGAGATGAAACGGCTGACTGACGACGGCGCGATGATCATCAGCCAGATCAAGACCTACATCATCGAGGAGAAGGAGATCATTCCGCTGGCCCGATAACCGGACGGACCCGTCCGATCACTCTGCCGCGGCGGCGCTGACCTCGACCGCCTCGTATGGCAGGCGCTTGATCTTCGCCATGTTCAGCCCCTCGATCCGCAGCAGCCGGGTCGCGCCCTTGCGTTCGGGGGAGTGCAGCACGCCCTCGTCATACAAATACGCATCACCCGGCTTCATCACGTAATCATGGTTGAACTTCGCCTTGCCGGCCGAGGTTTCGGTCGGGCGGGCAACGCAATCCCAGGCCGTCATGATCGTTTCGCCATCGGCCTGGCCGTAGATCGCCCAGGACGGGCCATGGTCATGCGGCTTGCTGCCCTTGGCGCCAGTGTAGCCATGCGCCAGCACGGTGAAGCCCAGGTCGGGATCCTCATACAGCACGTGCCGCTCCGGCGTGCCGTCCGGGATGTAGGTCGCGACGAATTCCGGCTCCGACAACACCTGCTTCACCAGGTCGCGCACTTTTTCGCGCCCCTTGGTGCCGGGTTCAGCGGTCAAAGCGGTTTTGCATTGCGCGGCGAACTGCTCGATCGTGGTTGCCATGGGCCTGGTCTCCTCTGTCTCGGCTGATTATCGACGATAGGGATAGCAATGCACCCGGTCCAGCGTCATCCCGAAATGTTCGGCCAAGGCTCGGATCGCGGGCCCATGCTCCACATAGGGGTCGCTGTTGCCGGGGCCGACAATGATGACCGTCCCGCTGGCGCGTCCCTTGGGCGGCAGCATGGCAGTGATCAGCGGCTCCCCATCCTGGTTCCGCAAGGTCATGAACTGCGGCATCGACCGCTGGATGAAGGCCTCTTTGCCGATATCCTGCTCGATGAACACGCTGGTGGCGGGGCGGAAAGCCTCCGCCGCCTTCTCCCGCTCCCGCCGGTAGTGCTTTTCGACGGCGTGGTGCATCGCTTCCGACTCGGCCACCGCTTCGCCTTCCGAGACGAGGCGGAACCACGTCAGGTCCCCGGATGCGTCGCAGACATATTCCATCGCGCGAGGCTCCTCACTGGCTTGGACTGGTTTCCAACCACAGCTTAGGATGGAACCCGGCGCGTAGCAAACGGGGGACGCTGTGGCGGGGGATACGTTCGATTATGTCATCGTTGGCAGCGGTGCCGCGGGGTCCGTGCTGTGCAACCGGCTGACCGAGGAACCAGGTGTCACCGTCTGCGTC
>Ga0302320_10022820_pt1 | contig 12321 bp, 12 predicted proteins | sample Bog_T0_3_FD_202130 | JGI IMG/M metagenome (GOLD analysis project Ga0302320, IMG submission 202130) | Peat permafrost microbial communities from Stordalen Mire near Abisko, Sweden - Bog_T0_3 | ecosystem: Environmental > Terrestrial > Soil > Wetlands > Peat | place: Sweden: Abisko, Stordalen Mire...
TCGAAAGTGCGAATGCCGCGCTCGCAGAGAATCAGATCGTAGTTGCCGCCCGAGAGAATGTATTCGGCCGAGAGCAGGAGCTCTTCGATGGTCGCCGAGAGGCCGCGCTTGAGCAGCACCGGCTTGCGGATGCGCCCGAGTTCGCGCAGCAGATTGTAGTTCTGCATGTTGCGCGCGCCCACCTGCAGGATGTCGGCGTAGGCGGACAGCAGCGGGATCTGCGTCGAGTCCATTACTTCGCTGATCACGAGCAGGCCGCGCCGGTCGGCCGCGCGACGCATCAGTTCGAGCCCTTCTTCGCCGAGGCCCTGAAAGCTGTAGGGCGACGACCGGGGCTTGAACGCGCCGCCGCGGATGACGCGCGCGCCGCCATCGGCCACGATATCGGCCGAGCGCTCGATCTGCTCGCGATTCTCGACGCTGCACGGCCCGGCCATCACGATCACCGCGCCGCCGCCGATCTCGACGTCGCCGATTTTGACCACCGTGCCCTGAGGGCGGAAGGCGCGACTGGCGAGCTTATAAGGCGAAACGATGCGATGGACTTCCTTGACGCCGTCCATTGCCTCGACGACGGCGGTGTCGAAATCGTCTTTGCCGCCGACGCCCCCCAGCACGGTGTGGATGACGCCTGTGGAGCGATGCACGTCGAAGCCCTCGTTCGTCAGGTGATCGATGATTCTCTGAATCTGCGCCTGCGTGGCGTCCTGCTGCATGACGACGAGCATTTACGGTGTTTTCCCCATGCGATCTTTCTGAACTTTGCGCATTTCGTCGATGATGCGCTCGAAGATGCGGCGCAGCGCGTCGTCGGGCAGCGGCCCGCGGTTGTGGCCGGTCACGTTGGCGAAGACCTGGTCTTCGCGGCGCGGCTCGTAGACGGGTAGTTGCGCTTCGCTCTTGATGCGCCCGATTTCTTCGACGACGGAAGTTCGTTCGCTCAGGAGTTCCAGCAGGCGCAGATCGACTGCGTCGATGCGCGCTCGGCACGCTTCCAGTCTTTCATTGAAGACACGCTGCTGCTCGGAACCTTCGGAAATCGGCATCGGAAACTAAGATATCGCGGGCGCTGTCGATTTGGCCAAAGGGCGCGTCAGGTCCCGCACGAACTCTTCGAGGCGCGTCGAATCGCGCTCGATCTGGCGCACGATGGCGCTACCCACCACGACGGCTTCGACCAGGCCGGTCAGAGCGGCTACATGCTCAGCCGTCGAAATGCCGAATCCCATGGCGAGCGGAAGATTCGAATGCGCGCGCATGCGTTCGATGAGGGGCAGCGCGGAAGCGGCGATGTTCTCCTGAACGCCCGTAATGCCGGTGCGCGAAACCAGATAAATGAAGCCGCTCGAATAGCGGGCGATCAGCTTCAGCCGTTCGTCGGTGCTGGTGGGTGCGGCGAGGAAAACGGTGTCGAGTTCGGCGGCTCGCATCACCTTCACGTAGTCTTCGGCCTCTTCCACACTGACATCGGTCAGGAGGCAGCCATCGATGCCCGCGGCTTTGGCGTCGCGCGCGAGGCGCTCGAAGCCGTAGCGCAGCGCGGGATTCAGATAGGTGAAGAGGAGCAGCGGAATCTGCGAGGTCTTGCGGATTTCCGCGGCCATTTCCAGCACGCGCGCCAGCGTGGTTCCGGCCTTCAGGGCGCGTTCGCCCGCCTGCTGAATCACCGGGCCGTCGGCGATGGGATCGGAGAACGGCACGCCGAGCTCGATAAGATCGGCTCCGCCGCGCTCGAGCGCCGCAACCAGTTCGGGTGTGGCGGCGGGCGAAGGGTCGCCCGCGGTGAGATACGCGATCATGCCGCAGCGGCCTTCGTGCTTCAGTGTTTCGAACAGCTTCTCGATTCTGCCGATGGATGTGTGCAGGGTCACGCCGATTCCAGTTCCGGCAGGTTCTTCCTGTAGATGTCGATGTCCTTGTCGCCGCGGCCCGAGAGGTTGACGATAAAGACCTGGCCCGGATATGCGGGCGCACGGCGGATGGCTTCGGCTACGGCGTGCGCGGATTCGAGCGCCGGGATGATGCCCTCCATCCGGCTCAGTGCGACGGCAGCCTCGATAGCGTCCTTGTCGCAGCAGGCGCAGTATTCGGCGCGCGCTTCGTCGTGCAGCCAGGCGTGCTCCGGGCCGACCGACGCATAATCCAGACCCGCCGAGACCGAGTGCGTGAGCGCGATCTGCCCGTCGTCGTCCTGCAGGAGATAACTGCGGGTGCCCTGAAGAACGCCCGGGGAGCCGCCCGCAAAGCGCGCCGCGTGCTCGCCGAGGGAATGCCCGCGTCCGCCTGCTTCGACGCCCACAAGCCGCACCCCTTCGTCCTCGATGAACGGATGGAAGATGCCGATCGCATTGCTGCCGCCTCCGACGCAGGCGATCACCTGATCGGGCAGGCGTCCTTCGGCTTCGAGAATCTGACGGCGGGCTTCGATGCCGATCACGCGGTGGAAGTCCCGCACCATAGCCGGGTAGGGATGCGCTCCGAGGGCCGAACCGAGCAGGTAATGGGTGTCGCCGACGTTGGTGACCCAGTCGCGCATGGCTTCGCTGATGGCATCTTTGAGCGTCCGGCTGCCGCTGGTTACGGGCACCACCCGGGCGCCGAGCAGCCGCATGCGGAAGACGTTGAGACGCTGGCGCTCCATGTCTTCTTCGCCCATGTAGACCGTGCAATCGAACCCGAAGAGCGCGCAGACCGTGGCGCTGGCGACGCCGTGCTGGCCCGCGCCCGTCTCGGCGACGATGCGGCGCTTGCCCATGCGCCGCGCGAGCAGCGCCTGGCCCAGGCAGTTGTTGATCTTGTGCGCGCCGGTGTGCAGCAGATCTTCGCGCTTGATGTAAAGCTTCGCGCCGCGCAGCGATTCCGAAAGCCGGCGTGCGTGATAAAGCGGAGTGGGTCGACCCGCATAGGTCGCAAGCAGGCCGTTCAGCTCTTTGTGAAAAGCCGGGTCGGACTTCGCTTCGTTGTAAGTGCGCTCGAGCTCTTCGAGCGGCGACATCAGAACTTCCGGAACGTAGCGGCCTCCGTAAGGGCCGAAATGGCCGCCCGCGTCGGGCTGGTTTGCGCTATGAGCCGCGGTCATGATTCCAGAGCCGCCTTAATAAACATTCTCATTTTCGCGTGGTCCTTATGGCCGGGCGACGATTCCACTCCGGACGAGGTGTCGACTCCCCATGGGTTCGTTTTTTCGATGGCCTCGCGGACGTTTTCGGGCGTCAGTCCGCCTGCGAGAACCACCTTGCCGGGAACGCTCGCGGCGAGCGACCAGTCGAACGTCTGCCCCGACCCGGGACCGTCGAGCAGCACGGCTTCGGCGGGGTAATTGGCGAACGGCGAAACGGCCTCGGTGATGCGGAGGGCTTTCCAGACACGAATCCGCCGGGGATAGTTGCGCGGCGTTTCGGCGCCGTGAAGCTGGGCGATGTCGAGATCGAGATCGGCTCCGATTTGTTCGACGGTCTCGCGCGATTCGTCGACGAAGACCCCGACCTTCCAGATGCCCGAGGGGATCTGACCGATCCACGAGCCGACCGTCTCCGGATCCACATAGCGCGGGCTGGCGCTGTTGAAAATGAAGCCGAGCGCCTGCGCGCCGGCGTCAATGGCCGCTTCGGCGTCTTCCCTGTTTGTGATTCCGCAGATTTTAACGAACACTCAGTTCCTTTAGCGCGAGAGTCGCGTTTTCCGAGCGCACCAGCCGCTCACCCACAAGAAACGCGTGGTAGCCGGCTTGGGAAAGCCGCCGAATGTGCTCCGCGTTGAATATTCCGCTTTCACTGACTTTGATTGCGCCGGCGGGAATCTTCGGCGCGAGGGAGATCGAGGTTTCGAGGGAGACCTGAAAAGTTCTGAGGTCGCGGTTGTTGACGCCGACGATTTCCGCGCCGGAGCGCAGGGACTTTTCGAGCTCCGCTTCGTTGTGCGCTTCTACGAGCGCAGCCATTTTGAACTCGGCGGCGAGTTGGCGGAAGGCCCGCATCTCGGCTTCGTCGAGGATGGCGGCGATCAGCAGAATCGCGTCGGCTCCGGCGGCGGCGGCTTCAACGACGTGGTATTCGGCGATCGTGAAGTCTTTGCGGAGCACGGGAAGCCGGCAGGCGGAGCGGGCCGCGCGGAGATCGTCGAGGCTTCCCTGGAAAAAATCGCGGTCGGTCAGGACGGAGAGCGCAGCCGCGCCGCCCTGTTCGTAACTGCGGGCCAACTCGGCGGGACGGAAATCCTCGACGAGGACGCCCTTGCTGGGCGAGGCTTTCTTGATCTCGGAAATGATGGCGGGCCGGGCGGATTTGAGGGCGGCGGCGAAATCCCGGCGTGTGCGCACGGCGATTTCGGCCGTTGCTTGCAGCGCGGACAGGGGCGCAGACGCTTCCGCCAGCTCTACGCGCTTGCGGACGACGATTTTCGCCAGAATGTCAGGGGGGGCCGGGGGCAAACCCCTATGTTATCGCAGGCGGCGGGGGAGGGTGATGTACATTTGCGGTTGTCTGTGGTGTACGGGCGTGGTATCCTGAGGTTGTGACGGCTACGATAACGCAATTCCGCAAGGGACTCTTTCAACTGGCGGATCAGGCGATGAACGGCGAGATCGTGCAGTTCACGTATAAAGGAGTGGTCTTCAAAGTGACTCCAGAGAAGAAACATTCGAAACTGGAGAAACTGGTGGGCCAGCCGGTTGTTGCCGAAGGCGTCGATCTCGATGCCGCGGGCAAGGAACTGCGGTCGGCGATGGAAGCGGAGTGGAGCGCCGAGTGGAGCACTCTGTAAAGAGCGCCTGGTCTGATTTGTGATCGCATACCTCGACACTCATGTCGTGGTGTGGCTCTGCCAGAATAACCTCTCCCGAATCAGTTCGAAAGCGCTCGACGCCCTGAACGAACACGATCTGCTGATTTCGCCCATCGTGCTGATCGAGTTGAATTCCCTCCTGCAGCTGAAACGCATTGTGCGGGCTCCGCTCGATCTGGCGAAACAGCTTCGGATGCAGATCGGGGTACAGATCTGCGATCATCCGCTGCCGGACCTGGCTGAAACGGCGCTGTTTGAAACCTGGACACGCGATCCGTTCGATCTGCTGATCGTGTCTCAGGCGAAATCGAACGGCTACGCGCCGCTGATCACCGCCGACGAGACGATCCGGGCGCACTACCCGCCCGCTGTTTGGTAACGTGTCTGGTAACGTGTGGGTGATGCCTACACCGTTTGAAAGCGCTCAACTGATCCTGACTCTCTACGAGCAGCGCCGCGAAGCCACCATGCGCAAGGCGCGCGAGTTCTGGGCCACGTTCGGCCCGCAGACCGAAGACGAGTTCGCCGCCGCGATGTTCGGCCCCAACGCCGCTTATATCCGCATGGTGCTCGGCTACTGGGACATGGCCGCTTCGCTGGTAGAAAACGGCGCGATCGACCGTAAAATGTTCCAGGACTCGACGCAGGAATATCTGGTGGTGTACACGAAGATGGAAGCGCTGTTGCCGAAGCTGCGGGAGAAGTTCGGGAACCCGGGATTCCTCGCTCATCTGGAGAAGCTCACCCTCAGCTTGCCGGATGCGAGGAATCAGATCGACGCCATGGCCGCACGGATGAAGTGGATGATGGCGGCCCGGGCGGCCGGGCAGACTACCTCGGCATAAATGCTTGCGGTGTATCTGGAATCGGGCCGGGTAGGGGTCGGCGACGTTCCGATCCCCGACCGGCCCGAGGGCTTCGCGCTGATCCGCCTGCTGACGGCGGGGATATGCAATACCGATCTTGAACTGCAGCACGGCTACTACGGGTTTTCCGGCACGCCCGGCCATGAGTTCGTCGGCCAGGTGGTGGCGGCGGATTCGGCGGCGTTGATTGGCAAAAGGGTGGTGGGCGAGATCAACCTCGCGTGCACTCACTGCGCCTGGTGCCTGCGCGGACTCGGGCGGCATTGCCCGAATCGAACCGTGCTCGGGATCGTGAAACATCCCGGCGCATTCCGCGAGTTCCTGACACTGCCGGAGCGCAATCTGCACGTCGTCCCGGCGTCGATTCCGACCGAAGCGGCGGTATTCGTCGAGCCATTGGGTGCGGCCTGCGAGATTTTGGATCAGGTGGCGATCCCGCACTGCGGCGCGGTTGCCGTGTTGGGCGACGGCAAACTCGGATTGCTCATCGCGCAGGTGCTGGCGGCGCATGGCTGCCGGGTGCATCAGTTCGGGCGGCATCGGGAGAAGCTCCGCATCGCCGAGCGCAAAGGCGTAACGGTGGAAATTGCGGGAGAGAATCTGCCGGACGCCGAATACGAATGGGTGGTTGACGCTACCGGTTCGGCCAGGGGACTGCGCGCCGCCGTTCGCATGACGCAGCCAAGAGGCACGGTGATCCTGAAATCGACCGTACACGGGGAAGTGCCCGTGGATACGGCGCCGGTGATCGTCAATGAGATCACGCTGGTGGGTTCCCGATGCGGCCGTTTCGAGCCCGCCCTGGCGCTTCTCGAACGCGGCGCGATCGACGTAGCGGCGATGATTTCCGAAAGGACCCCGCTCGCCAACGCGACCGCCGGATTCGACCGTGCCGCTCGCCCCGGAATCCTGAAAGTCCTGCTCACCGCGCCTTAAACGCCTTCATCCCAAACCACCCAAGCAAAAGGGCCGCCGCGACGATTCCCGCCGCGACGGCCCACATTCCCCGCATCGCCGCCCACGCGGCCGCCGCGGCTACGATCACAAACAGAAAGCAGCCGCAGGCGCACACTCCCGATTAGTCCGCCGCCGCTCCGACCTTCTTCGAGGCGCCGCTCAGCGCCTCGGCCTTGTCGGTCTTTTCCCAGGTAAACGAATCGCCGGTCCGTCCGAAATGCCCGAACGCCGCCGTCTTCTTATAAATCGGACGCCGCAACTGCAGGTGATCGATGATCCCTTTCGGAGTCAACGGGAAGAACTCGCGCACCAGTGCGGTGATTTCGGATTCCGGAATCGTCCCCGTGCCGAAGGTGTTTACCATCACCGAAACCGGCTCGGCCACGCCGATGGCATACGCCAACTGCACCTCGGTCCGTGTCGCCAGCCCGGCCGCCACGATGTTCTTCGCGATATACCGCGCCATGTAGCACGCCGAACGATCGACCTTCGTCGGATCCTTACCCGAGAACGCGCCGCCGCCATGCCGGCCCATGCCGCCGTAGCTGTCCACGATGATCTTGCGGCCGGTCAGGCCCGTGTCGCCGTGGGGGCCGCCGATGACGAAGCGCCCCGTCGGATTGATGTGGTACTTGGTGTTCTCGTCCACCATGCCCTGGGGCACGACCGCGTCGATCACATGTTCGCGAACTTCGGCGCGCAACTGCTCGGTGGTCACGTGATCGCCGTGCTGGGTCGAAATCACGATCGCGTCGATGCGCACCGGCTCGCCGTTGACATATTCCACCGAAACCTGGCTCTTACCGTCCGGCCGCAGGTATTCGAGTTTGCCCGATTTCCGCACGTCCGAAAGACGCTTCGTCAGCTTGTGCGCCAGTTGGATCGGAAGAGGCATCAGTTCTTCCGTCTCGTTGCAGGCATAGCCGAACATCAGCCCCTGATCGCCCGCGCCGCCGGTGTCCACGCCCATCGCGATATCGGGCGACTGGCTCTGGATCGTGTTCAGCACACCGCAGGTTTTCGAGTCGAAGCCGAAAGCGGCGTCCGTGTAGCCGATTTCCTTAATCGTGTCCCGCGCGATTTTCGGAACGTCGACGTAGCAGGTGGTGGTAATCTCGCCGGAGACTACGCAGATGCCGGTGGTGACCAGCACTTCGCAGGCGACGCGGCCGTAGGGATCCTGTTCGAGGACCGCGTCAAGAACGGCGTCCGAGATCTGATCGGCGATCTTATCGGGATGACCCTCGGTGACCGATTCCGACGTAAAAAGATACTTCTGGACTTCTGGCATGAACTCTCCGGATTGGAATCAAACCTACCAGTTTAGCGAATGCCGGAAAGCCGCGTCAATGCTCGCTCCTGGCATGCTCGCTCCTGGCATGCTCGCTCCTGGCGCAGCCGCCTCCGGACCTGAACGCCTCCGCCGAGAATACTTCGCATACGACCGGGTTGCTTCCGGCAAAGTAACTGTCTGCGTCACCGCGCGTTTGCCCGCCTGACGTGTTCACCAGAATGCGCCGCACCGTGTAGGAGGGCTCCGCCCGTGCAGGTTCGTTCCATCCTCGCCGGGATTCGCGTCCCCCAAAAAAACTTTCTGAAGCCTTGTAGTTCTTCCGTTCCCTTTCCGCTTAACAGCCAGAAAGAAGGAACACGATGAACTTCAGACTTCTGGCAATCACGATCTTGGCGGCGGGCAGCACAGCATTCGCCCACGACAGCGCGCCGCGGGCTTCGAACAAAGTTCTCGTTTGCGTCGATCACTCCCTGAACGATTCCGACCTCGGGAACGCGGAAGTCCTCGCATCCGAGATGTTCGTGCGCGCCGGAGTGAAGCTCGATTGGCGCGACCGCCCGAGCCCCTGCCGCGGCATCGACAACGCCATCGCCATCGACCTCGTCAACTCCGCCCCGAAGGACGCCTCCCGCACCGCGCTCGCCGCGGCCAACGTGAGCGACGACATCCACATCGCGGTCTTTCTCGACAGAATCCCGCGCGACAGTCACGGCCTGCACACCGTGGCACTGGCCCACGTCCTGGTCCACGAAATCACCCACATCATCCAGGGCGTTCCCCGCCATTCCGAAACCGGCGTCATGAAGGCCCGTTGGACGCGGGACGACTACGACGAAATGCGCCAGCGTCCGCTCAACTTCGCGCCCGAGGACCTCGAACTCATCCGTGTTGGCCTGGCCGCCCGCGCGGCCCGCCATACCGGAGCCCTGCAACTGGTTGCCGCAGCCGACACCCGAACGCGGTAAGCTTCACCGTGTATCCCCGCGTCAAATAAAACCATGGATCCCATCCGCTGGCAACGAATCGAAGAGCTCTACCACGCGGCGCGGGAATGCGGCCCCGCGGTTCTGGAGGGAACCGATCCCGATCTCCGCCGCGAAGTCGAAGAACTCCTGTCGCACGACACGGGTGGCATCGGCGACGGACTCACGCTGACGCAGACGGCCGAATCGCCGGTCGGATGGTCGGGCAGAAACGTCGCCCACTATCACGTTCTCGAACTGCTCGGCCGCGGCGGCATGGGAGAAGTGTACAAAGCCCTGGACACCAAACTCGAGCGCATGGTGGCCCTGAAGTTCCTCCCGCCGCATCTCAGCCAGGAAACCGAGCTGAAGCGTCGGCTGAAGAAGGAAGCGCGCACCGCCTCCGCGCTCGACCACCCGAACATCGTCGTGGTTCACGACATCGGCGAAGCCCCCGGCGGCGAGATGTTCATCGCCATGGCCTTTCACGAGGGCGTCACCCTGCGCGAAAAAATCCGCGCCGGGCTCACCACTGCCGAAGCCCTGCGTATCGCGCGCCAGATCGCCGCGGGGCTCGAGAAAGCGCATGAAAACCGCATCTTCCATCGCGACATCAAGCCAGGCAACGTGATCGTCGCGAAGGACGGCGTCGCCCGCATCATCGATTTCGGGCTCGCCAAATCGAGCGCGGGCTCCGCTTCGATGGATGGCTCGGCCAAAGGCACGCCGCTCTATATGTCGCCCGAACAGGCGGCGGGAGGACAGGTCGACTACCGGACCGACCTCTGGAGCCTGGGGGCGGTCCTGTACGAAATGCTCGCGGGCCGGCCGGCCTTCGAGGGCGATTCCCAGTTTCGGGTCATTCACGCCATCGTCCGCGGCGTACCGCCCCGCCTGCGAGACGCCCGGCCCGACCTTCCCGCCGAGCTCGACCGTATCGTCGGCCGAGCGATGGAGAAAGACCTCGCGAAGCGCTACCAGTCCGCAGCTGAGATGGCGGGCGATATCGACGCGGTCCTGAGCGCCCCCGCTGCTCAGCCCCGCCGGCTCGCTCTGCTGCGCCCTGTCTACGCCGTTCCCGGCGCGGCGCTGATCTTCCTTGCCGCCGGGGCCGCGTTTTGGCTCTACCAGCGCTCCGAGAACCGCCACTGGGCGCGCGAGACCGCCATCCCGCAAATCGCCGCGCTGAAGAGCAAGGGCCGGCCGGTGGCCGCGCTCCGCCTGCTCAGGGAAGCCGAGAAATACCTGCCCGGCGATCCGCAACTGGCATCGGTGTCGGGAACGGTTGTGCATACCGCTTCCGTGCGCTCGACCCCGCCCGGGGCGCTGGTGGAAGTCAAAGACTACGTGACGCCCGGTGATGCCTGGTATTCGCTGGGCACAACGCCTCTCGATAAAGTACCGGTCCCGTCCGGCTATCTGCGGTGGCGCGTCACGAAACCCGGCATGGCGACATATGAAGGCGCCCCGACGTTCGAGACCGTTCACGGCCTGGTCGGGCAGTTCGATTTCCCGCTTACAGCCACCGGCGTCGTCCCGCCCGGCATGGTTCCGATTCCCGCGACCAAATACGACGATTTCGTCTGGTCGCTGGACGAAGTCGGGCCTTACGACCTGCCCGCCTTCTACATGGACCGTTTCGAAGTCACCAACAGACAATTCCGGGATTTCGTCGACCAGGGCGGCTACCGGAAACGCGAGTACTGGAAAGAAAAATTCGTCCGCGACGGCAAGGAACTCAGCTGGGAACAAGCCATGGAACTGTTCCACGACGCGACAGGCCGTCCGGGCCCCTCGACGTGGCAGGCGGGCCACTATCCGGACGGGCGCGACGACTACCCTGTAGGCGGAGTCAGTTGGTACGAAGCCGCCGCCTACGCCGAGTTCGCAGGCAAGAGCCTGCCCGCTCTCGCCCAGTGGTTTCTCGCCGCTCCCAGCGGCGTCGCGCGATACATTATCGGGCAGAGCAACTTCTCCGGCGCGCCCGCGGTCGTCGGGAAATACCAGGGCCTGGGGGCCTGGGGGACCTACGACATGGCCGGCAACGTCGCCGAATGGTGCCGGAACGAAGAGGGCGGCGGGATCCGTTATCAACTGGGCGGCGCGGCCACCACGTCGACCAACGAATACTTCGAGCCCGGCGGCCAGCCACCGTTTCATCGCGGCGCGGAAAGCGGTTTCCGCTGCGTCCGGAACTCCGCGCCTCTGCCCGCCGGAGCGCTCGCCGAATTGCATCAGAACATTCGCGATTTCTCCCGCGCAAGGCCCGTCTCCGACGCCGTTTTCCGCATTTACAAAGGCATGTACGCTTACGACCACACGCCGCTCAACCAGGTGGTCGAGCGCGTCCCCTCGGAATCGCCCGACTGGAGCAAGGAAAAGATCACGTTCGACGCCGCCTACGGGGGCGAACGCATGTCCGCTTACCTGCTGATTCCCGCTCGCGTGAAGCCGCCCTATGAAACCGTCGTCTTCTACCCGAGCGCCCGCGTGCTCGACATTCCTTCGAGCGCCACCCTCGGAGATCTCAAATTCGTCGACTATGTGATTCAGAGCGGACGCGCGGTGCTCTATCCCGTTTTCAAAGGAACTTACGAGCGGCCGGGCCACGATCTGGTGCCCGACACGGCGGCGGGCCGCGAGGCCATCATCCACAGCGCAAAGGATTTCGGCCGCTCGCTGGACTATCTGCTGACCCGCCCCGATATCGACCGCGGCAAAATCGCCTACATGGGGGTCAGTATGGGCGCCGCCGAGAGCGTCTATATCGCCGCCGTGGACGACCGGCTCAAAACGGTGATCATGCTCGACGGCGGTTTCTTCGCCGACAAGCCGCTCGAAGGCGCCGACCAGGCCGACTTCGCTCCGCGCATCAAAGCGCCGACCCTGCTCATCGCCGGCCGGTACGACTGGATTTTCCTCGGCAAGGATGCCCTCGTAAATCTGCTCGGCGCGCCGAAGGCGGACAAAAAGGTGGTGCTTTTCGAGACCGCCCACGATGTCTCCGAACAGCGGCCGGACCTGATCCGGGAGGTGCTTGCGTGGCTCGACAAATACCTCGGCCGTGTCACGTAGCGCACCCACTCTGCGCAATGCCGCGTCGGGACTCCCTTGAAACCTCCCGGGGCAACCGGGACATGCGGCTACCAGCCGCGTCTCTTCCTTCCCTTGAAACCTCGCGCCGCGGCAGGCCCGTTTCATGCTCCGTTGCGCGGGTCTCCGCATGAGTACTCTTCTCGACGCCTGCCCGGCAACGGACCAGCGGCGCCTCTTCTCCCATTGGTTGCCGCTCTGCGCTCTCAGCGCGGCGGTCCCTCCATGCTCAGGCCCCCGAGAAGCGCAACTCGACCACCGTCGCCCTGCACGGATCGAACACCGTCAGCACGTCGAGGGCATCGTTCAGCCGCAGCGTCTGGCTGCCGCACACGGGCGAGCCATCGAGCGCCGCGCGGTGCTCCCA
>Ga0302320_10022821_pt1 | contig 12320 bp, 11 predicted proteins | sample Bog_T0_3_FD_202130 | JGI IMG/M metagenome (GOLD analysis project Ga0302320, IMG submission 202130) | Peat permafrost microbial communities from Stordalen Mire near Abisko, Sweden - Bog_T0_3 | ecosystem: Environmental > Terrestrial > Soil > Wetlands > Peat | place: Sweden: Abisko, Stordalen Mire...
ACAACCACCGCATGCCTGCACGCCTTCGGCGTGGATGATGATGACCGGCTCCGCCCACCAATCCTGTTCCCGGTCCAGATCATTCTAAATCAACGCTACCGGGTCACTTCTGGTAAGCGCCGAAGCTCGCACGCTGGTTCCGAACAGGTCGATGGGGGACTCTCATCCGCGAGAGTGATCACAACGCACGTCTCCCCGCTGTCAACCAAAAGGCTCGACGTTCGAATCGCATCTGAGGAGGCACATATTGCTGACTCCGGAATTCTCTATGGTCTTTTCGTTTACTCAGAAGCGCCATCTGAACCAGGGACCGCCATTCCTCTGGTCGCCCGAACTGAGATTGTGTTGCTGATTCACTGAACTGGTGGACGGCGCTCCGAGCTTCGTATGCGAAAGAACGCGACTGGTGCACACAGTCGCTGCACGGATCTGGAAGCGACCGGGATTATTCGCAGGATAGCGGGAAAATTCCCGGACAATCAGATCGCTGCAACTCTGAATCGCCTCGGATTCAGAACCGGGTCGGGTAACACGTGGACGGGAGGGCGTATCCGCTCAGTCCGCAGTTATCATACTTTACCTGCATGGGATGCGAAGATCGCCAGCCGGCAGACTCTCACTCTGGAGCAGGCGTCTGAGCAGTTGGGGGTCAGTCACAAAGTGGTGCGGCGGCTGATTGGCTCGAAAAAAATACCCGCGACGCAAGTAGTACCCTGGGCACCCTGGGAGATCTGTGTGGACTCAATCAAACAGGAGGAAGTACTGCGCAGTGGCGAACATCAGGCGGCGGCCACGCAACAAGCCCATTGCGACCGGTGCGGAACTTCCTATGTTTGCGGAACTCTGAGCGGTTTTAGAACACTGAAGGAAAAGCAACTTCCGTCGACCAGAAATTCGTAGATGCAATATTCTTTATTTTCAATGACGTAGCAAGGAGGTGCACAATGTCGCAGGATCGCACTCGCCAATCAGCAATACAGGCTCCGCCCTGTCGATATAGCCGTCCTCGGCCAACTCAAGCATCTTTGCCGCCGTAACCATCGGTGACTGGGTGTAGTCGAATTCGTCCAGCGTTTTCACCCGCGGCAGATGAGCTTCCCTGATTCGCCGGTCAATAGTGTTCCGCTCCCGCTCCTCGATCTCGACCGCCAGCAGCGCTTCCGATAGCCCACGCTCGTTTTCTTTTCGCGCACAGCCGGTTCCGCCAGACGGCTGAACTGCGCTGCCATCGTAGGCATTCGCAGGATTTTACAGTGCCGCCTGACAGTGGCCTCCTGCAACTGAACCAATGGATTGCTCATTGCGCACCACCGGCCATCAGCAGCTGGTCATTCTCATACATCACGGGAAGCGGTCGTTCATAGCGCCCCAGTAAACCTACGTCGATGGCTTCACAGGCCACGCGCTTCAACTTACCCGCATGCAGCAGATGTTCGACCGCGGCCGGATCCGTACATCCGGTCACGAGTGCTTTCTCGATGGCTTGCCTCAACCGGTCGTGCCCATGCTGTCTGGTGAGTTTCAGCATCTCGATCATCTGTCTGGTTCCGCTCTGCTTGCCATACCGCTCCATCAGCGATTGCCAGATCCGATCGAAACTTTCCGGCCACAGCCCGGCCCGACGTTGCTGTTCCAGCGGCCGCGATCCGGCAGCGCCCCCGGTTTGCGGTAAAGAACATCGAGGTAATGCGCGAGTTCGAGAACCTGCTGATGGCGCCCATAGCATCGCTCATGGCTGGCGACGCAGCGCCCATCGTGCCAGAGTTCCACCACGCTGGCATAGGTTTTTGCATGCACCTCGGTCCCGGCCTTCCATGGCGCCGAGTAGGCGTTCGTCAGAACCTTAGCGCAACCCAGACCGTTCACGGTGGGAAAACTTGTTTGCGCCAGATCCATGCCCTCCGCCGCCAGCGGCAGCAGATGCTCCCGTTCCACAACGGAGCCGGCTCCCACGCTTTGCCCACGTCCCGTAATCGTTCGGCGTTCGTCTTCATGGCAGCTTTCCAGAAGCTGGCGATTCAGATGGGCGATGTCGACAGCCTGCGGCACGGGAACCCAGTGATTCCGCCGGAAGTAACCCACTTCGCCCTCCTCGTGTCCCTCGCCCGGCGTGTAGAATTCGCTTTCGTACTGCCAGTGGGAACGGAAGGCAATAAAACGTGCCGACTCTTCGCGCCGCTGCCCGCGCAGAATCTTCTTCACCGCCGCCTTGAGGTTGTCCTACCGAAGCCGGCGGAATACGCCGCCAAAGTAAGCGAAAGCATGTTCGTGCGCTTCCAGAAACGCCTGCTGCGTCGCATGCAGAAACGCACCGTGGAACGCCGCGCCGCTGGCCATGCTGCGCATGGAAAAGCCCTGCAGTTTGGTGCGCTCTCCGGACAGATCGGCGTAAGCGTCGTACCAGTCGACCTGCGCCTCCACGCCCCGGTTATAGCTTTGCGGCACGAACGTCTCGTGAACCACCAGGCCGAGTTCGATCTTGCGCTCGTGAACATAGTTGCGTACCGTTCGCTCACAGGCCTGACACTCCGGCATCTCGCGCTGGATTCGTTCCCAGATCCGATGTGCCGTGTGTCGCTGCTTGCGCGGGGCTTTTTTGTCCGTTTTCAGAATCCCGTTCACGAATGCCGCGGCCGCTGCCAGTTTCCAGCGCGGCCGTTCCACCTTCTTCCGTGGCGCGGGCAAGGCGCTGCCAATCGCCTCACGCACCATGCGCCGATGCACGTTCAACTTCTTTGCGACTCCGGCTATCGTTCCGACGCAGAATTCGTAATCCTTGCGGATCTGCTCGAAAAGCTCCACCTTTGTGACAAGCCCGATCAAACCGCCAGACAGGACTCCGCACACGACGCCGACGAACCGCGGGGAGTCGCGAAACCACCGCCACCGCCGTAGCTCGCCCAAGGAGCCTTGGGTGACGAGGATACGCGGCGCGCTCGCACCGGCTGCATTCATGGGCTGGGCCATCAACCAGCCGGCGGTCGTGATCGATATGGCAACCGCAGCCAGCATAAAACCAACTAAGAGTGCAGGAAACTGATTCGGCCATCGCGGCGCCGAAAGTCCGATTGGGGCACCGGCCACGGCGATGAAAAGGTCGCTTCGCACGATCACGCCACTGAATGGACTCCCAAGGCCGGAGGGTCCGAACCGCCCTACGGCGAATGCGTGCGCCAGCCCGAATGCCCACCCCATGACAATGGCTCCAGCACCTACGGCGATGGGGCTAACAACAGAGGCACAGACTTGGGCGCCTGCGAGAGACAGGACTACGCCCGTGACAATCCCGACATCCACAGCCAGCAACGGAAAAACCAAACGCAGAGGCATCAGTGTGAGGGCCAGTAGCACAGCTGTGAGAATCGGCCAGAGCATCATCGCTTTCACCAATGACGTGGGCAAGCGGTGACAATCGCACCGACGGCGAAAACAGCCAACGAAGGCGCCGCCACGGGCGCACGTACATCTCTCTCCTTGCCGCTGCGCGCCAGGCCTTCGCGAAATCCGCCTTCGCACTCTGCGCACCCGGATCAATTCCACGAGCATTGGGCACAGAAGCGCCCGGCTTGAGTTCTGCTTCATCGACCGCAATCACTCCGATGTCATCGAATCCGCCTGCCCTAAAGGCGCGAACTATTTCATCGGCTTGTGCTCGGGAAACCTCGATCTTAATGGTCGTACATCCCTCCGTAACTGCTTTGACGAGTATGAAGCCGAGGGACTGAGCGAGACGTTCAGCTAGCCGCCCAGGGAATTCCGGTGACTGTGCGAACTTGAGGATTGCCAGTAACCTATCAATAAGCCGCTCTTGCTGAACGGAGGTCACCGCTTCAATCAGACTGGACAATGTGACCGAAAGCATTACTCGCTCAGAAACCACAGGTTCGTTGATTTCTGCCTGTACCTGCGGTCTATGTTTAGGTTGGCCGTACAGTCGAAGCAACTCCGTCGGATCTATCACGAACCTGCCCTTCTCAAAACGTACAAAGCTCACCTTTCCACAGCCGCATGGCCCCAATCGCTGCGCAGATCCTCAGGTGTCCTGATTGCGGCGTTTTGATCGAGAAAATGCTGTAGTCGCAAGGCGATTGTCGTAGCTGTGCTCAGCTTCAGCCGCTGGTTCACCTGATGGTAAAGGTTGTCCATCGTGGACTTGGTCAAACTGCTCGGTGAACTCAATAGACTGCGTATCGTGCGGAGCGAAAATCTCGTATTTCGCCGCGACCGCGCACAGAAACGCCCTGATCTCCCTCTCGAAAGCAGTGCTCGATCTTTCAACACGGAGGTCGACATCCATAGTGGGAGTTTAGGATGTCTGACGCGGGGCTACCGCGGAATCCAGAACTCGTCGGCAGCGCCATCTAAAATCATGTTTGGGACCGGCTTTAATAATCCTCATTCGAAGTCACGGCAACTTGCTTGTTTTCAATGTCTTCCGGTAGGTTAATAGCCTGGAGAATTGTGGGGCTGCTGTTTCTCCAACCGCGTGTTCGAATATGTGTACGACTTGGGGAGCCAAAATACCTCTCTCCGAACGCTGGCTCCCAGTTGGTTGACACAATCCGTCTTGCGCTCCTCCGCGAGATATCCCCGATATTTGCGCTCGGGCTGACACCGCGAACCACGCACCAATACGTAGTCGCGATTCTCCGCAAATGGAACGTGAAGGGACGACTGGGTCTGAGGGCGATGTGGCTCCGCCGCGATTGACGTTGGGATCGACCTGATTAGCCACCGGCTGTGATCATGATTACGGCCTATGGCAGCGAGCGCCTCGCCGTGAGCGCGATGAAATCCGGCGCGTACGACAGGACCCGGCGTTCCCTGCTTATTCGTGTAATTATCCTGAACGCCCCCCGACCGGAGAACATCCACCAACTGGTAATACTGGAAGACGGATTTGGCATTTGTCCCGGCAATCAACTGCTGGGCGGCCGTGTTGGTGGCCACCACCGGATCGGTCGAATTATTCGAGATGGGGCGGGCGCGCGCACCGATCAGCCGTTTTGGATTTTGATGCCACGGGGTGATCCCACGCGGATAAGTCGGCGGTAGAATAAAACTCCGACGTGCCGTTCGAATGAAGGACGTTTTTTCTCACTACCGGGTCGTGAGACTTCTCGGAAAAGGTGGAATGGGTGAGGTTTATCTTGCCGAAGACACACTTCTGGGACGTACCGTTGCGCTCAAGGTTCTGAGTGCGGAACTGGCCGACGACTCCATGGGTCTCCGCCGTTTTCTCCGCGAGGCAAGAATGGCCGCCAGTTTGACCCACCCGAACATTGTCTCAGTTTACGAGATCGGTGAAGTGGAAAGCGTTCATTTCATCGCGATGGAGTACGTCCAGGGTCTCACAATCCGCCAAAAACTCGCCAAGGGACCGATCGGGATCGAGGCTTGTGTTGCGATTGCCGGCCAGATCGCGAATGCCCTGCACGCCGCGCATACCGCCGGCATCATCCACCGGGACATCAAGCCGGAAAACCTTCTGCTGACCGACGGCGGCCACATCAAAGTGCTGGATTTTGGACTGGCCATCGAGAATTCGTCTCTTACGGACGCCTCCGATGAAAGGACCAAAACCCAGATAACCGCGGCCGGTACCATTATCGGGACGATGAGTTACATGAGTCCGGAGCAACTGCGGGGTCAGCCGGCGGACGTTCGTTCCGACGTCTTCGCGCTCGGTCTCGTGATTTATGAAATGCTTGCCGGACGTCGTCCGTTTGAAGCCGGATCTAAGATTGAATCTGCGAAAAAGCTGATGAACGATCCCCCTGACGCGCTGGCGAGGTTCAATTACTCGGTATCCCCGGCGCTCGAACGGATCGTTCTCAAGTGCATTGAGAAGAATCCTGAATGGCGGTACCAGTCTGCTCGCGAGATCAGCATCGACCTTGCGGCGCTGGAACGCCATTCGGAGATCTCCCGCGTGAGCCGCCTGACGGAGATTGTGTCCCCCGCGTCACAGCCTCCGGCGCCTCCCGCAACTCCGCCCTTGCGGAGTCGCTGGAAGTTATGGAGCGCTCTTGCTGCACTGGGCCTGTGCGGGGCTGCATTCGGCGGTTGGTTTTTTCTGCAGCCCGCCCGGCCTGGCTCCGTGACGGTAATGCCATTCACGAACGCCTCTGGTGATTCCACGCTCGACTACGCTGCGGCGGGATTGTCCGAATCGCTCCGGCTCGGCCTTGCGCGTCTTCCTGGTCTCCGTATCGCTTCGTGGTCCGATCCGCAATCCCGGGATGATGCCGCGAAAGACCCGGCAGCGGTTGCCCGGGGGCTCCATGTGAAATCGATGATCACGGGAAGGCTGACCGAGGCGGATCACGACGTCAGGCTAAGCGTGGAACTGATCGACACCTCCAACGGCGCGCGAATCTGGTCTCGCGTTTACGAACGGCCGGCGACGGAACTCATCACCGTGGACGAGTCCATCCTTGCGGACCTCGGGCCGCGTTTGATTGTCGGTACCGCCGGCGTCCGGCCAACCGACGGACGGACCTCCGACGCACAGGCCTACGACCTCTATCTGCGCGGCCGCTACAGTCTGAGCCGGCGAACACCTGCGGATTTGCAGATCGCGGTGGCCCGTTTTCGCGAGTCCGCCGAAAAAGATCCCGGCTATGCCCTCGCACACTCGGGCATCGCCGATGCTTACCTGATGATGGCGAACGGGGGTATCCAGGCTCCGGTCACTATCCTCCCGGAGGCGAAGGCGGAAGCGCTGCGAGCGGTCGAACTGGACCCGGAACTCGCCGAAGCTTATACCTCTTATGGCTTTGCGATGGCCGTCAGCGATTTCGACTGGACTGGCTCCGAGGCGGCTTTCCGCCGCGCCCTGACCTTAAATCCGCAATACGCGCTTGCGCACGCGTGGTTTGGCTTTGAAGTGCTGACGCCTCTGAAACGGTATGAAGAAGCTCTGATTGAAATCAAGCGGGCCATAGAGCTGGAGCCGAATGAACCGATATATCAGCACATCCTCGCGCTTATTTTGTACTTCTCGCGACGCTTTGACGACTCACTTTCGGGATTGCACCAGATGAATCCATCCTACCTGCCAGCGGCCAGACTCGCGGAGGAAGCCATGTGCCTCGATGCGATGGGAAAGCCCGCGCAGGCGATTTCGGTGCTGGGTGAGGCCGATAAGGCGGGAGACCAGTTCGGCCAGTTGAACCGTTCCATGCTGGCCTATTCGTACGCTCTTGCGGGCCGCCGCCCGGCCGCGCTGAAAATGGCAGCTGAATCGGATAAAGAGGCGCGGGGTATTTACAGTTCCGAATGTGACCGCTCCGTCGTACAGGTCGCGCTCGGCAATCGGGATCGTGCGATGGAATTGCTCTCAGAGTGCTACGACGATCGCGGAGTCGAATTCCAGTTTTCCGGTGTTGATCCGCGTCTGGAGCCCCTGCATGCCGATCCCCGGTTTATTGCGTTGCTCGCCAAGGCGGGCCTAAGGTAAACTATCTCAGACAGCGCAGCGGTACGAGAGGACACACTTTATGGACGACGAACAGATTCTTGCGGCAATTGGATTGTCCGAGGCCGACGCCACCGATCTTGCATTAAAGCATCAGGCCTTTCTTGCCTCGCTCAATCCGGCCCAGTTTGTTGCGGTGAGTCGCTCACTGCCAACACCGCAAAGCGCGGCGGCGGCAATCTCGCCCGATTGCACCGTTGACGATCTCAATAATTTCGTCGCAAAACGCTGCCAGTCCGGCACCGCGTCCGGAGCTGCCGCCTTTCCGGCACCGGTCGCTGCTGCATTTCCCGCGCCGGTAGCGGCTGCGTTTCCCGCACCGGTAGCCGGCGCCTTTCCCGCTCCGGTCTGTGCGGCGTTTCCTGTGCCTGTCGCCGCTGCGTTTCCCGCACCGGTCGACGAATCCGGCGAATAGATCGGACGATCGGCCCCGAGACATTTATTCTCGTAACGCGTCCCCCGAATGCTAAAGAGCACGCTCAAGACCTTCGGCACTCGGACCGCATCGCCCGAAGAGGTCATTCGCCGCGCCAAGCCGCTCGCCGAGCGCTATGGGGTCACGCGTGTTTCCGATATCACCGGGCTCGACCGCCTGCGCATTCCGGTGACAAGCGCCATTGTGCCGCGCTCCGATGATTTCCTTTCCGTCTACAGCGGCAAAGGGCGGCGCCGGGACCAAGCCTTCGCCGGTGCTTACATGGAAGCGATCGAGCGGCAGGCGGTTCTGAGGGCGAGGCCGCCGATGATCCGTGTGTCCGCAGCGGTACTACGCAAAGAAGCCTGTATTGTGGAACCAACGGACATTATTACCATCCTCTCGGAGACGTGGAGCGAGGACTCCGACTATGAATGGCTCAAGGGATTCGATCTGCTGAGCGGAGAGAGTACCTGGGTCCCGGCCGCAGCCGCCGGCTACCGCTGGAGGCACCTGACCCGAGGGTCGCCCTTTCGCCGCACCACCACACATGGCTTGGCTGCGGGTAACTGTTTCGAAGAGGCCGTTTCGCAGGCGCTCTGCGAACTGGTGGAGCGTGACGCCTGGACGCTGGCTGAACTGGCCGGCTACTGGTGGCCCAGTGCGCTGGCCGAATGCCGCCTTGGAAGAAACCCCGGGGCCGACTTCCTGGACGATTTCGAACGCTCGCCGTGCATCGACTTCACCGGCATGGACGGAGGAATCGAACGTCTCCTCGGCCGCCTCCATCGCGCTGGCCTTCGGCCCGTTGTGCGCGATATCTCATCCGATCTGGGCATTCCCGTGGTGCTCGCGGCGGTTGCTGATGACGACGTGCCGGGTTTTCCGCAGGCTCACATGGGGGTCGGCGCGCATCCGGAGTTATCCGTTGCCGCCGCCAGAGCGCTAACCGAATTGGCGCAGTCCCGCTGCGTCGATATTCAGGCGATGCGTGAAGACATCGCGCCGGCACAGGGCGATGGCGATGCTACCGGCATCGTAGTACATACGCGCCGCGTGCAGACGATCGACCGCAGACGCTGGCTGCATCATCCCTCCACGGAAACACGTGCATGGCAGGAGATCGAGCAGCATCGCAATGCCGACATTCTCCGTGATATTCAGTTATTGCTTCAGAGACTTACGAAGGCGGGCATCAGCCAGGTAGTCGCCGTTGATTTCTCCCCGCCAGACTCGGGTCTGTCCGTTGTTCGCATGATTGCGCCGGGCCTGGAGATGTGGATTGCCGATCATGGACGCTTCGGCCATCGCGCAACGCGTTACTGGCGATCCCTGCGAGCGCAGGAGGAAACCGCTTATGCCTGAATACGCTGTTGTTTTCCTCGGGCCCAGCCTGGCGGAGAGCGAAGCGCGCACCATTCTGCCAGGCGCGGACTTTCGTCCACCGATCCGGCGCAGCTCTCTGAAGCCATTGCTGGATGACCCGCCGACCGCGATCGGTATCGTGGACGGGGAGTTCTATCAGGCTCTTGCGGTCTCCCCAATTGAGATCCTGCCGTTTCTTGACCGCGGCATTCCCGTTTTCGGCGCGGCCAGTATGGGAGCATTGCGCGCAGTTGAACTGAGGTATGAAGGAATGGTGGGTGTAGGCCGCGTGTACGACATGTATGTGTCGGGGGAACTGGATTCCGACGATGAGGTTGCCATGACCTTTTGCCCCAGTACCCTGCGGCCACTGTCGGAACCCCTTGTGAATCTTCGGGTTGCCCTCGCTGCGGCGCGGGACGCCGGCCTGCTGAGTTCCGGGGAGCAGAGCCGGCTCGTGTCTCTGATGCGCGCGGTCTACTTTCCAGACCGGACCGTTCCCATGCTGTTTCGTAAAGCAGAACGCGTACTTCCTGCTGCCAGGGTTACCGAATTCGGCCTGTGGTGGAGGAGAAATGCGCCCGACACTAAGGGCGACGACGCACGAGCGTTACTTCGTCGCCTCGCTCGGAGTTAGCGCTCGGATTCCGAAGGCCGCAGGCGCCGCGGTAGTAACCGGGTGGGCGAGTGCCACCTGCACGGGCACTGTAATGGCCAGCGCCCTGTTCCGGGAGTACAACGGCACAATGGGATTTATCCCTTACCAGGCATCTTTCTGCGCCGACGTGCGCATAGAAGATTGGTTCGTGTTGGAGTTTGTATCTGCCGAAACCCGAGGCAAATGTGTTCTTGGCCCAGATAATCTGGCAGCGGGCTTCGAAGCCAGCCGACTCCATTGCATTCTGGAACTCGCGTTGCCAGGACGATGAATGACACACATACATCGAGGCGCCGGCCTTCACGATTGGTCGATAGATCGAAACAGTATCCGGCGAAACGCGGCGAATACCCCCTGCGGTCAGACGAGCAGTGCGGTTTCTCGGGATACTGGAATTGGATCCGGTCAGGAACCCGCTGCGGCGGCCGGCTCCGCCAACAAAGCAACTGCGCGGTCACGACAACTCCTTGCCAAACCAATACGGCGCTGATTGTGGATGAAGCCCACGCCGTCGGGATTTACGGCAGCCGGGGCAGCGGGATGATTGAGGCGGAGGTTCCCCGGAGAGTTCCTCTGCCCTGACTTCCGAACTGGGAACCAGTGCAACATCCTCCGAACATGCCGTGCCGACGGTGCCGGGTACCTCGAGCGTCATCAGATCCTCGTTCCAATCAGCCCAGGTAGCCGACCGGCTCACCAGAAGCCGGAAGGCGTTGATCTGCGCCGTTGTCCAGCGGGTTACCCGTAAGGCACGCTGCTTCCACTCTGTAAACAGATGCTCGCCGAGGCATCTTTCACAACGCCTACCCGTGGTGGCTCGCGCCAACGCGCGAAACGAACCATCTCCGGTCTCGAGGCGCTGGGCGGTACGGCGGATCGAAGGGCTTTCTCACCCAAGTGGAACCTTGCCGACGTCGGCCCGCGTAAAACCTCGTTTGGTCCCCGACGTGCACCGTAAATTCGGGCGTGCGCGGTAACGAGAGCTAACACGTTCGGGGAAGAAAATGACAAACAGCACACGGCAGCAGATTGAAGGCGATCTTCACGACGCAAGAGGAACGGCTAAAGAGGCTGAGGGCAAACTAAGTCACGATCCTGATCTTGAGGCTGAAGGCCGAACCGAAAAAGTGGCTGGTAAGGTTCAAAAGAAGCTGGGTCAACTCGAGAAATTGATCGGCAAGTGAACCGAGTCGTTTGCCTTGCAGAGTGTCTGCGTGAGATGCCTGGCCGCCTTCCGCCACCCTGATTGAAGGAGTTTGCCGGAACCAGTAAATCCAAATTGTTGAACGATTGGAAACTGGCTGACTGCATCCGCAGGAAAAAGTCTCTTGGGTGTATTCGGCCGTGGCAGTCTGCTCGGCAAGCGTGATTATGCAATGGTCGCTGTCCTGCTGGGGTGCATGGCTCCGATGGGCGGAACCGGCCACGGTTGATGTTCGGCGCCTGCAGCGCCGGGATGAGCAGATCAATAGTTGCTGAGTTTCGCTCAGCCTGACAGATTGCCAATCTGCCCTACATCGGGCGTTCCTGCTTCGGAGATTAAAAGTCCCTATCAATTAGCGGATTGCGCTACATATGGTAGACGCCTTTTTCCGGCATAGGAGCTTGATACATGATGTCGTCGAACGCTCGGGAGTTCCTGCTCGTCGTCGTTGCGCCGCTACTGGTGCTTTGCCAGCCGGCGCGCGCAATTACATTCGCCAATCAGACTGTTTCGGTTCAGGCCCCGGCGGCGACTGGCTGCGTGGTACCGCCATCGACATCTTCGTTCCTGACCACTGACAGTACGGTTTATTTGTACTTCGAAGCCACAGTGGCATCGAGCGATGGACTGACCGGCGATTGGCTTGCGCCGGACGGTACGTCCGTGGCGCCTGCAAGCTGGAACTCCGGCGCGGGCTATTTCTGTTTCACCGGCTCCGCCCTTTCCGTTAGCAGCCTTCCCGCGAAGCAACTGGGTGGATGGCAGGCCCGTATATTTGACAATGGGGCACTTTTATTCAGCATTCCTTTTACAGTCAGCGCACCGGCCGCGTCAGGGGCGGCCTATTATTTCCCTCAACTGGCGTTTGGCGGTGGATTCCAGACGACCCTGAGCTACGTCAATTACTCGCCGCAGACGGTAACCTGTTCGACGACATTCTATTCCGATACCGGTGGCTCGCTGCAGGTACCGTTTTCCGGAGGCTCAGTTTCTCAGCGCACAGACAGTCTTGCGGCGGGAGCCGATATCCATGTTCAGACCAATGCCGCTGCCGGCAGTGCTTCCGCCGAGGGGTGGGCTCAAGTGCAGTGCAGCGCACCGGTCAAGGCCAGCTTGCTGTATCGGCTGTACAGCGGCAGCGTGGCGCAGGGCGAAGCCAGCGTTAACGCCACCACTGCGGCAGCCACGGAATTTGTGA
>Ga0302320_10022822_pt1 | contig 12320 bp, 12 predicted proteins | sample Bog_T0_3_FD_202130 | JGI IMG/M metagenome (GOLD analysis project Ga0302320, IMG submission 202130) | Peat permafrost microbial communities from Stordalen Mire near Abisko, Sweden - Bog_T0_3 | ecosystem: Environmental > Terrestrial > Soil > Wetlands > Peat | place: Sweden: Abisko, Stordalen Mire...
TCTCGCCAATCGGCACCAAACCAATCATCGGACCCTCCCGCAACAGAAGGATCCAGTCTCACATCCTGTCCAGATGATCAGGTATGATCACGGATGCCGTTGCTGTTGTCAGCCCCGCCAATAGGGAGCCGCCAAAATCTTGTCAACTGGAATCAGCGGCGGCCTGACGCGCCAGGCCAAGGCCGCAGATGCCCCATCTAATCCAGAATGCCGCCAACGGGAAACGACGTCACCCGGTGGTCCAGATCGCTTCCATGCAGGCCGATAAAATCGGACACGATGTCGACAGCCTGCTGGCTGCGGTCAAATTCATCGGCTTCGGCGACGCCCCTGACCGTGGATGGATCCGGCAGCGCCTGCTCCGCCATATCGAGGCAGATCCGGATGCAGTGGGACGGAACGGCAGGGTCCAGATCAGGGCCTGATGCGAGCATCCCCTCCGGCCAGTCACCTGCCGCCTCGGGAGCGGGGAAGTCTGCGTCGATGTTCTCGTGATGATTGGTGATCAGGTCCTGCAGGGTGCCCAGCGCCTCGCTCTGCTGGCGTGCCATCCCGGCGATGCCGCCATCCCCGAACGCGGCGTCGGCTTCGTCCGGCAGGTTGCCTGATGCCAGGCCGTGGACGATTTCGAGTGCCTCGGAGTAGGTCATGTCGGGCATTTCGGCGCCGCGCGAATCCACGTAAGCCATGTCGGGTGCTCCCTTGCTGTTCAGAACGCGTCAAATGACTGCGGCGCCAGGATGGACCACATGCGTGGGAAAATGCCAAAATCGCATATTGTTGGCCATCCTGCGCACGTCCACCTTACAGCGCGGCCACGCATCCAAGGCAGGGAACAGCCCGCTGGCGGGCAGATGCGGTTTTCCGCGGTGGCTGCGCGAGGCCGGCTAGCGGCCGTGCCCACGCGGCAAGGCCACCGGCAGATCCGCATCCAGACCAGCCGTCGTTGCCGGACGCGGTTCACGGAGCATTCCTGCCATGGTGGTAAAATCCTTGTGCCGCCCCTTGTTCTCGACGAATCCGAACCGGCGGTAGAAGCGGACAAGCCTGGCCCTGGAAGTGGTCCCGCGCCCCGGATCACGGCGGTTCGGAGTCAGCAGGACGCGCACGCCATGGGCGTCCGCGAAACGCGCGAGCGCCTCCACCGCCAGCGATCCCCTGCCCTGTCCCCGGTTTTCCCTGGGCACGACGATCGATGACAACTCCAGATCGCCAGCCTGCGTCAGGTGAACCGCGAACGCTGCGAGGCCGAGGCGGCCCGCCACACCGGCGGTGAACCGCTCCAGCACGCGCTGTCCGATGACTTGGTTTTCAGGCATCTGGCTAACCCGCCGCCTTATGGTTGGGCGCCGCACGCCGCCCCCGGCACCATGGGATTTCCGGGCTTGGCCCGGCGGAAGTGGCGGATTCACGCGCCGTGAAACCCGGGCGGTGCTGACCGGAGATCGCCGGGCTCGGCCATTTCCGAGATATCGTGCGCCGTTCCGCAGAAATTGTGGCGGTTGTAGGCATCGCGCAGCGCCGCATCGTCCTGGTAGGCCGTTGCCAGACAGGGAAAACCGATGCGCAGGAAATGCGACCTCTCCTGCTCGGTGAGGTCAGTCCAAAGTGCTGGCTCGCCGTCCCAACCGGGCACGGCGTACTCACCGGGTACGGCAAACTCACCCGCGACATAGCGCTCTATGGCGCGCAGGCGCTGCTGGCCGTCAAGCAGTATCCTGTCGAACCTCGGATCCACGGTCAGGTTCACCATGAACTGCACGACGTTGGCCCCGAGATACACGCTCTCGATAAAGCCGATGCACTGGTCATCGGACCAGCGCTCCCGCCGCTGCCAATGCGGCAACTTGAAGCCCAGGACGCGCCTCCCGGTCCACCCCATGTCATCGAGACGGCGGTCGTTGGCGGAGGCGTCCCTCAGAAGGCAGTCCATCTTGATGCTCATGGCATCGCTATAGAACCAGCGGACGGGAATTCTGGACATGACTGCCTCCTGGCGCTCGTGGCGGCGGCCGCGCGCCGTCACCGCTTCACAAGTTTGACGGACCCGGACGGCTGGCCGCCATGCCGATCCAGTGGTATCATGCGGCGTGGGCAAGCAAGCGGCATCTCCGGAGGCTGGCGGAGCGGCCGGGCACGGGCCGACGCGCCGGATGGACCCCCGCCGCCTCAGCCGGGTCCAGCCGCCACCGATGATCGTGGTGCACCGGGGATGGTTGGCCTCCTGGACGACGGAGCGGCAAGCTTCCGACCTGGAGCGCGAAGACCTCGCTCGGTGCCGGACAAAATGAGTGCCCGCCTTGCCTGGCAGGCCGTTCAGGGGCGCCCGGGATCTGGAGCGGCATCGCCATCCGGGTCTGATTTGCTGCGGTGTTCGGGGCAAATTCCGGAACGCGCCGGACCCGCGATGGCGGTCCTGACAGCATGGATTCAGTTCAGCACCGGAGGCGGCCGATGGAATGGTTCCCGTCCGGCATCAAGCGGAGACCGCTCGCCGCCATCGACTTTGAGGCCAGCTGCCTGCCGTGCGCGGAAAGCTGGCCGATCGAGGTTGCGGTGGTGCATGAGGACGGGCGCGAGTGCTCCTGGCTTGTGCGCCCAGAGGCCGGGTGGCTTGCTGGCGGCACGTGGGACCCGGCGTCCGAGGCTGTCCATGGCATCAGCCTGGATACGCTGCTGGCAACCGGCCGTCCCGCAGGGGACGTGGCAGGGGAGCTCGCCGGCGAGGTCGCAGGGTGCTGCCTCGTCAGCGACCACTCCGCAACCGACGGGCCGTGGCTGGCGATGCTGTGCGCCACCGGGGACATCGATCCGCCGCATCTCGAGGACCTCGCCGAGTTCCACTACGGATGGCTCAACGACATGGGCGGCGGGGATGCGTGGGCAGCCCTGTCAGCGGTGTCGGCCCTGATGGAGACGGCGGCGGCACGCCATCCGGCCAGGCACAGGGCAGTGCCGGACGCGCGGCGGCTGATGGACTTCCTGCGCGCGGTCATTGCCGAGCCGGCGCCGCACGGCCAGGCTCCGTCGTTTCAGAAATCCCGCTGACCGCTCTGCCGCCTGGAAACGGACAGCGGGAAGCCGCTGTCAGCGGCCGAACAGGCGGCCGAAGAATCCCGGTTCAGCCGACCGTTCCTGCTCCGCCTGCTCCGCGGGTGCGTTCGCCGCGACGTAGGCGGCCAGCGTGTCCTCGACGAACTCCGCTGCTTCGCTTGGCAATGTAAAGGTCTGCGTAGCGGGATCGCTCTCGCGGTAGCCGCGCGAATGGAACCTGTAATCGCTGAGCGTGCGCTTCCCGACCGGGGTAACCATATCGTCGGACAGGAACGCGACGGATACATCGATTTTCCGGTAGGACTCCGCGGAAAACTCAATGGAGACCCGGAAAACGTGGTCCTCGCCCGTGTCGTCCATCGCGACGGACAGGAAGCCGATCCGTGCAGGGACGCGGGTGTTCAACTCGGGGGTTCGGTCACCGAACACCGACTGATAGGCGGCGTCTCCGCTGATCCGTTGGAGTGTATGCCGAATTTCCAGCGCGAAAGGCGCCAGCACGCGCAGCATTTCGGCGTTGCGTTCAGCGTCCGTCGCATACACATCCAGCTTATAGGGCAGCGCAGGCTGCCAGGGTGTGCGGCGCTCGGCGCCCTGGCGCCTGGCCCCGGCCGCGCTGCTCTGGGCTGCCCTGGCCGCCACTCTTTCTGCAAATTCCATCATCGGAGCCTCCGGGTGGTCGCATCAGGTTAGCCTGTTCCGCCGCTGACAGCGGCGGAACAGGCGGCCGAGCAAGCCCGGTTCAGCCCGCTGTTCCTGGTCCGCCCGGTCCGCGGGGGCGTTCGCCGCGACGAAGGCTACCAACATGTCCTCGATGAACTCCGCGGCTTCGCCCGGCCATGCGAGGGGGACGGTCAGCGTAGCAGGCTCGCTCACGCGGTAGCCGCGCGGACGGCCCATGTAGTCGCTGAACGTGCGCTCCATCGTCGGAGTCGACATGTCGTCTGACATAAACACGACGGAGACATCGGCTTCCCCGATTTCCCGCGAGCGTGTCATGGTGACCCGGAAAATATGCTCCGCGTCATTGTCGTCTCTGACGGCGGAAACGATGCTGACCTGTTCCTGGACGCTGGTGTCCAACTCCAGGGTCTTGCCACCGAATACAGGGATGTAGGAGTCGTCCTGCGCGATCCGCCGAAGCGGCTCCAGAACCTCACGTCCGAAAGGCACCAGCACAGCCATAGCCCGGGCATGGCGCTCAGCGGCCAAACGGACGGCTTCAGCTTCGGCCGCACGATTCTGGGCTGCCTTGGCCGCAACTTTATCTCCGAATGACATCGGGATGCCTCCTGTGATGGCGTCAGGTTAATCGGACCGGATGCAACGGACCGCGCGGCTGACTGCGCGGCAGTCTATATCGCCAAGTGAGCCGGCGCCGCGCCAGCCCGTGCGGCGAAAGCCGCGAGGGTGGTGCGGGTCGACACCTGCCTGCCGTCCTCGTAGGCCACGTCGACCGCCTGGCCATCCTGCTGCACGACCGCAGGAACCCTGATGCCCGTGGCATGGTCGGCGAAGCTGGCAAGTTTGCCGCCCAGTTTCAGCATCTGGCTGCCGGCCTTTTGGACGACTGTCCATCCGGGGTGGCCGGCGACCGGAAACTCGATGCCCTGCGCCATGGCGAGCCGTCCCCGCGTTGCATCCAGCAGAACCGTGGCGGGAACCGATGCCCGCACCTCACCTGGCGGCAGCGGACGCGCCGGGTCGAGATTGATGCCGCCGCGCGCGGCCGCCCTGGCAAAGCCGCGGACGGCCTCGGCCATGCGGTACGTCAGCTCCGGCAGCCACCGCTCGCCGCGGGCCGCGGGAGCGGCGGCGGCGGCGAGCTGCAGTGCCAGGCGGTCCGCGCGTTCCGGTGCCGCCGCCGGCCCGGACACGGCGCGGAGGGTCTCCGCCACCTGCGTCATCATGGCATCTGCGCCAGCCTTCGGCAGGCGGTCCGCGTCCTCCATCTGCCGGACCGCCCGGAAGGCAGCCCGGGCGTGCCCGAACGCATCCGGGTCGCCAATGGCGGCAAGGCGCGCAAGCGTGGCGGCCTCGGCCGGATGACAGGCGCACGGCTGCTGTCCCGCGCCTGTGATGACCGCTTCAGCCGCCCGCGCGGCTGCAGCCTTCCGGCTGTTATGCGCGTCCACGGCCCCCGCCAGTTCCCCGATCATCAGGAACATGCGCGGGTCGTCGATATAGCCCTCAAGGGACTTTCTGGCCCGGTCGATGGTTCCGCGCATGTCTCCGCCGTCCAGGCCGCGCTGCACCGCCAGGCCGATAGCGTTGCGGACGTCGAATCCGAAGTTCTGTCTGGCGGTGCGCTGCGCATACGGGTCGGCTGGCACGGCAAAGCTGTCGGACACCACCAGCCTGGCCAGCCTGCGGAATGCCGCGGCGAGGCGCTCATCGCCGGCACGCCGGACTTCCAGCCAGGCGGTGCTGAGCTCGCCCGAGAGCAGGTCGCCGCTCTCCAGTTGCCGGTCAGGTTCAATGCGGTGCTGGCGTAGGGCGGGCTCCCCCGCCCTGACACCGGACGGCATGCCTTCCGGTCCCCGCCCAATCACGCGATGAACCCGCATGGGCGGCAGCGACGTGTAGTCGATGGCCGCCAGCACGTCGTGAGTCCACACCGCCTGGACACCCATTCCCCGGAGGAACTCATTTTCCAGGCGCTGGTCGGGGAAGGTCTGGCGAATCATGTCGCGCAGCAGCCCGGCGGTCATCTCCACGGGGCGCACGGTCCGCGCGGCTCCGTCCGCACGGTAGCCAGGCCACATGAACGCCTCCCCCGCCTCTCCCGCGGCGCGCAGGCGGCGGAGACTGGACGAGAGCGTCCGCAGGCCAAGGATGTCCGCCCGTTCGACCGCACGGTCGAGCCACTTGCCACAAAGCGGGTCGGCTGACGCAAGGATACGGTCCCGGTCCAGCTCAAGCGCGAAGATCACTCCATGCTCGGTTTCCCTGCGCATCATGTGATCGCCAACGTAGCTGAGGCTGTCCGTCATGTTGAACCCAAAGCCATGGACAGAATTGCCGTTTCCGATCCTTGCATAATCCGGATCCGGGCGCTCGAACCACGTTGGCGACCCGTGATAGACGGTGACCGTGGCGGGTGTGGGCATCGTTATGCTCTCCGGTTGGCTCACCACAGCGTAGGCAAGGCCGATGCAAGCATCCGCGCCCAGAAAGCTCCTGCCAGCAATTCTCATTATGAAACGCTGTGACGCGGTTAGAGGCGAACGAGAGAATTTCCTTGGGTCTAGCCGCGCGTGGCGTGGCAAAAAAAGCAAATCTGCTGACAGGAATCTGCACGGTTTCCCATAATGAGAATTGCTGAGCTCCTGCGGCCCGCTCAGCGGCGGGGGCCGCTCAAGGCTGGCGTGGCCCGGCGGGGACGCATTCGCCGTCATACTGGAGGGTGGCAGGCAGCGGCCGGAAAATGCTGGCCGGCTCAAGCCTGCGCCCACGCCGCCCTGAATAGCAGAAGCCTCCGGACGACACGAACCGGTTGCTGAACACCGTCGATTCGCCGCGTTTTTCGGAGACACTGAGCATCGCCATGATGGGCTCGTTCCCGCTGGCGCCAAAGTCGGCGCCTTCGTAGGCCCCCACCCTCAACGGACCGCCGAATGCCGCCGCCTCGGCAAGGAAAGCCTCCATCGCCCGCCCGTCCACCAGCCTGAAGTCCTTCTCAACCGGCCCACGCACAAAAGCTGCGGGCTCGTCGCCATGCTCCAGGTGGCTTCCGGCGCTGATGTCGATGATGGCATGCCCGGGCTTGGCAAGGAATTCATCCATGCCGGGAATGTCCCGCAGCCAGTTTGCGACCGACGCGGAACGAAGCTTGTCAAGCACTCCGAATGCGTAGCTCATCGCTGCCCCCAAGCCAACAGTGCCCGAATGATAGCTTCCGGCATCGCAAAGGACACTGCAACGGAGTCCTTGCGGAGCAAAGGTTGGCGGCCTTGCCGTAACCCGGCTCCGGGGGGACGCCGACCGGGTCACGCGGCCGCCTCCGGCAGCCATATGGTCTGGCAGATATCTGCCGGAGCGGATAACCGAGCGGAAGGCGGCGGCGATGGATTGCTGACCTGGCACGGATGGAGCGCTGGCCCAGGCCAGGGCCTTCCTGAAAAGGGCACTGCCGGACAGGAACTGCACGAACTCCATGCCGGACATCACCGCGCCCGCGCGTCCCGCCAGCAGCAGGCCCTGCCCCCAGGCCTGCCTCGGGTTGGTGGTGTGCGCGAACAGTCCGCCGATTCCCCCGATGGCAAGCACAACCCGGGATGCCGGGAGCGCAATGGGGCCATGCGGCCCGACCGCCACCACTCCCAGGACGCGATTGTCCCTGGCCAGCAGACGCCGGGCTTCCATGCCCTCTAGAACGGTGACCGACGGCGTTCGCCGCACCGCTTCGGCCAGCGCACGCATGATCTCGGCGCCGGTCGCCGCGCCCGCGGCATGCACGATGCGGCGGCGCCCATGCGCGGCCTCAAGCCCGAGCTGCAGGCTGCCATCGTGCCCGCGGTCGAACTCGGCGCCATGGGCCACCAGGGCGGCAATGGTCCCTGGCCCGGCCCGCAGGATCAGGTCCGAGACAACGGGGTCGCACAGCCCGGCGCCAGCCGCCAGCGTGTCAGCCAGGTGCAGAAGCGGGCTGTCGTCCGGGCCGACCGCGGCGGCGACGCCGCCCTGCGCCCATGCGCTGGACGCCTCGGTGCCGACCGGCGCGCGGGACAGCACAAGCACAGGATGCGGAGCCAGGCACAGCGCCGTCATCAGCCCGGCAAGTCCGGCGCCGATGATGACCGGCCGGTCGGGTCCGGTGCCCACGGCCGTCACCGGACCGCCAGCATGCGCTCGACCGCCTGCCGCGCCCGGACGGCAACGGCCGGATCGATCGTCACCTCATGCCGCATCCCTTCCAGCGCGGCGCGGATGTTCCGCAGCGTGATGCGCTTCATGTGCGGGCACAGGCTGCACGGGCGGATGAACTTCACCTCCGGATGGCGCACGGCGATGTTGTCGCTCATCGAGCATTCCGTGATCAGCGCCACTTCCGCGGGCTGACGCCCGGCGACGTAATCGCTCATCATCGCGGTCGAGCCGGAGCCGTCGGCCTCCGCCACGACGGACGGCGGGCACTCCGGATGGGCGAGCACCACCACGCCAGGATGGCCAGCGCGCAGCTGGCGGATATCGGCGGGCGTGAACCGTTCGTGCACCTCGCAATGGCCGGGCCACGTGATGATCCCGACATCCGTCCCGCGCGCGACGTTCTGCGCCAGGAATTCGTCCGGCAGAAGCATCACGCGCGGCACGCCGAGCGCTTCCACGACCCTGGCCACATTGCCGGACGTGCAGCAGATGTCCGATTCGGCCTTCACCGCGGCCGACGTGTTGACATACGTGATTACGGGCACTCCGGGGTAACGGCGGCGCAGCCCCCTGATGTCCTGCGCGGTGATGCTTTCCGCCAGCGAACAGCCCGCGCGCAGGTCAGGGATCAGCACGCGCTTGCCCGGATTCAGCAGCTTGGCCGTTTCCGCCATGAAGTGGACACCGGCCATGACGATGACATCGGCGTCCACCATCGCGGCTTCGCGCGCCAGAGCCAGGCTGTCGCCCACAATGTCGGCGACGCAGTGGAAGATCTCCGGGGTCTGGTAGTTGTGTGCCAGGATCACGGCATTCCGCTGGCGCTTCAGGCGGACAATCGCGTCAATGTCCATGGCAAAGGACGGCCACTCGATTGGGGGAATGACCCGCCTGACGCGCTCGTACAGGGCGGCGGTGCGCTCCAGGACGCCATCCATGACAACCTCCGGTATTGCTCAAAATGAGCATATCCAACTTATGCTCATTTTCAGCATAAGTGTCAAGCAGGGAATCGCGCTGGCGGGGTGCCCGGCCAGGCCGGCGTCTCAGCAGGCCAGCATTCCGAGCGGCCAGCGGTTGTGCCCGAACATGACGTCGTGCCGCGGGTCCCTGGCATCCGCACCTTCGAGGACGCCCGAGCCTTCCGCCACCCAGGCCGCGACATCAGCCTCGCTGCGCAAGCTGGTGGGAGCCGCCTCCCCGTCCCTGCGGTTGGCGAGGAGGGCGCCGCATCGCAGGCAGACCACACGAAAGCCGGACAAACCATAGATTTCGGCATGTTTCCCGGAACCACAGGCCGGGCACTGGCGGTCACACATCGCGGAAATTCCTTCCTGCGGCACGCCGCGACCTGCCGGGCAACCCGGCCGGGGCGGCGTGCCGGCCAGGGACGAGGCTACAGGGCACTGCGCCGAGGCGTCAACCGAATCACCCGGCAAAGATTGCTGTTGGCAAGGATTTGCGCCGCATCTAAGCTTTTCCGGGACTGATCCCGGAGCATTTCCCATGGGCGGACAGCCAGCGCGACCGAAGGCACTGTCAGAATGGACCGTGGCCGAGCTGCGCCTCGAAATCGGCGCCCTGCAGGCGGAGCTGTTGCGGCGCGTGTTCGGCGGCCCGCGCGACAGCTTCACCGGCGAGTTCAAGTCCGGCCCGCGGCTCATGGCCGAGGCATGCCTGGACAGCCCGCAGGCGGCGGAGGCTGGGCCGGGCGTCCGTCCCTGGCAGCCGGCACCGGAAGGCGTCCGGCGGCTGCATGAGCTTCTTGCGGGTGCGCCGGAATCCGGCGCCGGCAGCAGCGCGGACGGCGCGCCGCCGGGCACAGCCCGGCTGGCGCCCCCGGACACGGAGGCCAGCCGCCACTTCGCAATGTGAAACTTTGGGGACAGGCACGAAACGGTGCGGTCGCGGCGAATAGAATGTTGACAGATTTGTTCAATAACTCTAAGGATTACGCCAGGTTTGAAGTTGCTTCATGCGATGGCGCCAGGCGGCAAGTCAACTTGCATGCCGGCAGCGGCACCGCCATGCAAGAGGAGGCCTGCTTCGTGGCGAACGACGATTGTTCAGAGAGCGCGCCGAAGCGCGCGGACCGGACCAGCTACCGGTCGGTGTTCATCTCCGACACGCATCTCGGCAAGAAGGGCGGCAACCCCGGGCTTCTCGCCGATTTCCTGAAGTCGGTTGCATGCCAGCACATGTATCTCGTCGGGGACATCGTGGACGGCTGGTCGCTCCGCAAGGCATGGTTCTGGGATCATGACCATGACCGGGTGGTCCGCCGGGTCATCAAGATGGCCAAGAACGGCACGGAGGTCACGTGGATTCCCGGCAACCACGATGAGGCGCTGCGCCCGTGGGCGAAGCACTTCGCCATGGATGTCGCCGGTATCCGGATCAAGCGGAAAGCCATCCATGTCACAGCCGACGGCGAGCGCCTGCTGGTCACCCACGGCGACGAGTTCGACGGCGTGATCCGCTACGCGAAGTGGCTGGCGCACCTTGGGGACTGGGCGTACGACCGCGCGCTCTGGCTGAACAGGTGGTTCAACGTGGCCAGGAGGCGGCTTGGCTACCCTTACTGGTCGCTCAGCCAGTGGCTGAAGCACCAGGTCAAGGAAGCCGTCAAGTTCATCGACAGCTTCGAAACCGCGGTCGCTGACGAAGCCAGGCGGCAGTGCCTCGACGGTGCCGTTTGCGGTCACATCCACAATGCCTGCAGCCGCGTCATCAACGGCATGAACTACTACAACTGCGGTGACTGGGTGGAAAGCTGCACGGCACTCGTTGAGCACCACGACGGCCGCATCGAGATCGTCGACTGGGCCACGCTGTCGGCAGCCCGCGGGCGGGTGGCTGACAGCGTGGCTGAGGATGACTGGCAGGCCGAGACCGCGGACACGATCCCGGTCCTCGCGGCGGAAGGGCGGTTCGCCCACCTGGCCTTCCTCACCGCCTGACACCGTCCGGTCCTGGGCAACCTCCCCGGGCCGGACTGCGCCGTGCAGGTCAAACCGCGAACGCGGCGCCTGCCGCTGCCACGTCTTCCGGCGCCGGCCGGACAATCCTCAGGTTCAGCGGTTCATTTTCGCGGACGACGCCAAACACCCCCGCGCCGTCATACGGCGCAGGCTCGCCGCCGACGGTGCGGTGGAGCTCGATGGTGCCATACGCGCCTTCGTCAGGCCCCGCCCCTCAGCGCTCATGAGAGCGGATCCGCTTGCGACGTCAGAAAGCTGACCCAGCGGGTGCGCATTGGTTGGTGGTCAGGTGGGCCTGCCGCGCGCGAGGAAGGCAGTCCTTCGTGCCTGCGGATTGCTTGATTGAGGTGTCGGTGCAGGACACGACCGAGGGGGGGGCGGACGAACCAACGAGTCGCTTTTTGTCGCCCGGCGGACAATGGCGGACAGAGCCATCTGCAGTGTCGCGAACACCCAGGCACTGCCTCCGCTTCGGCTTCCCAAACCTTCTTCAGAAGTCCCGAACCGGCTCTTACGATAAAGGCCTGCCGTGTCACCACGGCAGGCCCCATCACTTTGGACGGTCATCGCCTTCTCAGGCTGCACCGTGAGCCCACTCTACCAAGCCAACATCATTTTGGAATAAATATCTCGGGGAGCGCGAGGGGCAGAGCCCCTCGCATCGCACGAGCTGAGGTTGGCTCCCGTTGCCGGCTGAGACGAACAGCGACTATGGCCGTAGCGGATGGCGCCGAGGGCGAGCGAACGCAACGGGATCAGGCTTTGGTCCTGCGGCGCGCGGGCTTTTCAGATGGCGTTGCCCCCAGTTCTGGGTTGCGCAGGGACGGGCCGTCGATACGGATAGTTATGCAGTGGTGCTGCAGGCGATCGAGCAGCGCGTCGACCAGCGGTTTGTTGTCGAACAGGCCGTACCAGTCTGACAGATCCAGGTTGGTGGTGATGATCGTCGAAACCCGGGCGTAGCGTTGATCCATCAGGCGAAAGAACGCATTGGCTTGTTCCGGCTTGATCGTTAAGTATCCGAGCTCGTCGATTAGCAAAGGTTTCATGCGGCTCAGTTGTGCCAGCAGCCGTGTTGTTGTTCGGTCGGCCAGTGAGGCGTAGAGTTCGTCGAGCAGGACTTGAGCGTTGGCGAAGCGGCTACGATAGCCATTAATGCAGGCCTCGCGCAACAGCCCGATCGCCAGCCCGGTTTTGCCGGTTCCGGGTTTGCCTATGAGCAGCACATTGTCGGCGCGGCGCAGAAAGTCCAGTCCGGCGAGCGTCTGGATCTGCGCCTTGCTCACGCCTGGCTGGCGATCGAAAGGGAAGGTGTCGAGCGACCACTGCCACGGCAGGCGCGCCTTGGTGATTCGATAGGCAAGGCTGCGTTCGCGCCGGGATGAGGCTTCCTGGCTGAGCAGTCGGTACAGCAGC
>Ga0302320_10022823_pt1 | contig 12320 bp, 11 predicted proteins | sample Bog_T0_3_FD_202130 | JGI IMG/M metagenome (GOLD analysis project Ga0302320, IMG submission 202130) | Peat permafrost microbial communities from Stordalen Mire near Abisko, Sweden - Bog_T0_3 | ecosystem: Environmental > Terrestrial > Soil > Wetlands > Peat | place: Sweden: Abisko, Stordalen Mire...
CGCACGCTGTCGTCGGCCGCCGCGGTCTCGCCGGCGGGGGTGGCTTCGTGGATGGCGCCTGCATAGGCGACGCGCGCGCGCATCATACGACCGCCTCCATGAAGCGATTGCTGAGGCTGCCCAGCCCGTCGATCTCAATTCTCGATGTTTGGCCGGAACGCACGCGGGGTGCCGGCGCCGCCGCCCCGAGCGCGAGCACGTCGCCGGGCGCCAAGGTCATGAACTCCGTGACATCCGTCAGCAATCGGGCCGCCGGGCGGATCAAGTCGGCCGTAGCGGCCGTTTGTACCAGGACGTCGTCGACGTAGGTACGAATGGTCAGCGCGTCGGGATTCGCCACGGCCGCCCGTGCGGTGACGACGGGCCCCATCGGACAAAATCCGTCCCGCGCCTTGAAGCGGATGCAGGGTCTATGAAATACCCCGTGGGGAACGCTTACGTCCGCAACGATGAGATAGCCCGCCACATAGTCCAAGGCTTGCGACTCGGATACCTTACATGCGGTGCGGCCTATGACCATGCCAACGCACGCCCCCACTTCGAGTTCGGGCGTGCCATGCGGAATGCACACCACGCTGCCCGGCAGCGCCAGCGTATTGCGCGGCTTGATGTAGAGAACCGGGGCCTTGGGCGGCGCGTTATACGGGGCCTGGTCCACGGAATCACCGAGCGCGGCCAAAGCCGACCGATGATTCACCAGAGTTCCGTACACCGCTCCGCTCAATCGATAGGGCGGAACGTCGAACGCAATAGAGAAACAGCCTGCATCGGCCAGCATCTGCCCACCCACCTGAATTTTTGACGACTATGGTCTGGCGTTATTCACTAATATGTTAGTAATATAGTGACATCTAAGTTGCCGTGTCAAGGCAACAAGTCTTGGCGGGGAGATATGGCGTGAATCCGCAAGCGGGACCCTTGAGACACCGTAATTTGCCGCTGCTGCTGCTGCAGGCCCGCGAGCAGGTGATCGCCCGTTTCAGGCCCATACTCAACGAGCACGGAATCACGGAACAGCAATGGCGCATCGTCCGTGCGCTGATCGACACGGGACCCCTGGAGCCGCGCGAAATCGGCGAGCTGTGCCGCATATCGAGCCCCAGCCTCGCGGGCGTGCTGTCGCGCATGGAGGAACTAGGCTATATCAAGCGTAAGCGCCTCGATCACGATCAGCGGCGCCTCCTCGTGTCCCTTACGGCGCGGAGCCGCAAGCTGAGCGCCGCCATGGCCCCGCGGATCGAAGCCACCTACCGCCGCATCGAAAACCTGGTAGGTGCGGAATTTTCGACGCGTTTCTATCAGGCACTCGATGAATTGATTGGCGCATTGGCGGCCGAGGCGCCGTCGGGAGGGGTCCAGTAGGACTTCTCACCCGGTCTAGTTCATGGGGAGGAAGAATTTGCAATCGGAGCGTCAATCGCCTCGAGCGCCGGGCGGCCGGCACAGCCGTCTGGCAATGTGGTTCCGGGAACTGCAGCTGCCGCTCAGGCGCTTTATTGCGGGACGTCGCGGCATCGTGCCGGCCGATCTTGATGACGTTGCCCAAGAGGTGTTCTTGCGGCTTCTCCGCTACCAGCGCGAAGAACTGGTCACCGACCCGCGCGGTTACTTGTTCAAAATTGCCGCCAACGTCGCTTCCGAGTGGTCCATGCGCGCACGCCAACGGTTTCCCCACGACTCGACCTGGCTGGACGAACTGACCGACGACCGTGATGCGACTGATGAAATGGACCGAACCCAACGCAATGCCGAGCTGCATAGAGCTCTCGGTGAATTGCCGCCCCGTGCCCGTGAAGTTCTGCGGTTGCACTTCGGCGAAGGCCTCAACCACGAAATGATTTCTGTCAGACTCGGAGTGACCCGACGCATTGTGAAACGAGATATCGTCCAAGCTTACGCGCGCTTGCGTCTCGCACTCACGGCGACCGCGGAGACAACGCTGCAGCCCAACATCATTGCCGCAGCCGCTTCGGGTAACAAACCATGAGCGCCTCATCGGCGGAAGGACGTCGGATCCGTGCGGCCGCTGAAGCGGCGGGTTGGGTGCAGCGCCTCGACTCCGATGATCTTTCCGCACAGGAACGTGGCGAATTCGTCGATTGGCTCCGTGAATCTCCGGTCCACGTCGCCGAGATGCTGCGCATGGGTCGCCTGGCCACCGCCCTGGAGGCCTTTGGTGACTGGGCTAAGATTCCTCGGAGCGGAAATCTGCTCCCCGACGTCGTCATCCCCCTCCCGACGCACCGATGGACGAGATCGCCTGCCGCCTCGTCGCGCGCGGCGCATAGAAAATGGTACGCGGGCGTGGCGGCCGCACTGGCACCGGTCGCGGTCTGTGCCTTGCTCTTGTTGCACCAGCTGTCCGCGACAGCCGTTCATACGCAGGCGGGTGAACGTCGCGAGATTACGCTCGCGGACGGCAGCGTCGTGCGCCTATCGCCCGGCACCGATCTGACGATCCGGCTCGAGCCGCAAGTCCGCTCGGTCAAGATAATGCGCGGCGAAGCCGTGTTCCACGTTGCAAAGGATCGCGACCGTCCCTTTGTGGTCGACGCCGCCGGGACGCGCGTGCAAGCAGTCGGCACCGTGTTTTCCGTCGCCAGCAATGCCGAGACCGTGGTCGTGACGGTCACGGAAGGACGGGTCAAAGTGACGCCCGCCAATGCGGCAACCGGAAATCCGGGGCGTGAACGGGAGATCCTGCTCGACGCCAACGAACGAGTGTCCCTCTCGGCACAGGGTATCGCACGTCCGGTGCGTCGAATCGAAGCATCTCCAACGTTGGAATGGGGCGAGAATCAGGTGGTGTTCGAGAACGCGCGCGTCGCGGACGTGGTGGCTCGATTCAATCATCGCAACCGAGTCCAGATACGGATCGAAGATGACGTCCTCGCTGCTCGCACCGTGAGTGGAGTCTTCGCAGTCGATGATCCTCGATCTTTCGTCGAGTTTCTGCAAGCAATCGCAGGCGCGGCCGGCACCGATAACGGACCCGACGAGATCGTCATATCAGCGACGCGAGCGGGCGCAAGTCCCGCCGCTTCGCCGCGCTGACGTCCTCGGCCGCGAGAATGTCCCGGCGCGACCGATGGGGGTGGGGTCCACTTCCGACTCTCATCCGCTCTTATCTCTTCCAGAAGGCTCGACATTTCGGTCGGCTCATGGGGAGATTCTTGATGAACGGATTGCGCACCAGTGTCCTAACGGTCCTCATCGGCTCGTGCGCAACCGCTGTCGCGCAAACTTCTGCTGCGCATTTCAAACTGGACATTCCTCGACAATCACTGACCGCCGCGCTAGCCGACTTTGCCCGCGAGACGGGGCTTCAGATCGCGCGATTCTCAGATGCCGACGAGCCGACGCTGACCGCCAATCCGGTGACGGGCACCTATACCGCTGAACAGGCGCTGTACATTTTGCTGGCGGGAAGCGGTTTTCGCTACCGCTTCATCAACGACCGCACGATTGCCGTCGTCCGAGTTGCGCCGCGAGCGCCGGAATCAGCGCCCTCCGCGCCGGCGGCATCCGCGCCACAATCCCCGCCCGCCCTCCAGGTGCCGAAGCCGACGCCTAAGCGCCCTGGATTCTTCTCCCGTCTCGCGGCATTTTTTGCGGTGTGCAGCGCGGCGGCAGGAGCTGGAACGGCCTGTGCGCAGGACACCAACCCGGGCGCAAACACGAACTCGCTCGAGGAGATTGTCGTGACCGCGGAGAAGCGCGAATCGACGGTCCTCAAGACGCCGATCAGCCTGACGGCGGTGTCTGGGCATGACCTCCAGGAACAAGGCATCACGAGTTTCACGGCGCTGGCCCAGGAGGTCCCGGGCATATCCATGAAGACCGCGGGGCCCGGTCAGACGGAATTCGAGATGCGCGGTCTGGCGTCTTCAGGCGGCGAGTCACCGACCGTGGGTTTTTATCTTGATGACACGCCGGTCACTCCCCCCGCGGGATCGAGCAACGGCAAGGTCGTCATCGATCCCAATCTCTACGACCTCAACCGCGTCGAAGTATTGCGCGGACCTCAGGGCACGCTGTACGGCGCCGGCTCGATGGGGGGCACCATCAAGCTGCTCACGAATCAGCCCGATCTGCGCGCCTTCACAGCGAGCGCCGAGGGCATTGGCTCCGACACCCAAGGCGGCTCGTTCAACCGGGGTGCAAACGCCATGCTCAACATTCCCATTGTCGACGACCAAGTCGCCCTGCGCCTCGTGGCGACGGATCAATACCGGAGCGGCTGGATAGACCGGATCGTGCTCAAGAACTTCCCGATCGAACCGAACTTCAGCACCCAGGGCAGCTTCACGCCGGGCGTCGGCACGATTCGGGGCAACGTTCTTGCGAGCGCCGTGGCTCAAGACTTTCACAATGCCAACGAAGTCCGCGAGGAAGGCTTTCGCGCCATCCTGTTGGTCAAACCCGTTGACGCCCTCTCCATCACGACCACCGCGTTTTACCAGCGGATCGACCAGGGCGGCATGGATCTCTATGACAACCCGCCGGGGACCCTCGCGCACTACCAACCGGCCGACGTGGCGGAACCCTATTCGGACAACTTCGACTTGCTCAGCACCGTGATCAAGTTCGACTTCGCTCGCGCGCAACTCACGTCGGCCACGTCGTATTGGGACCGCACTTCTCGACAGACTCAAGACGGCTCGGAGGTGTGGCAGGATGCATTCGGCGAGCCAACGTTCACGCCGGGTGCGGCGTACATAGAAATCGACAAGACGCGCCAGTTCACGCAGGAGCTGCGAGCGGCATCGATATCCGATGGCTCCTTGCAGTGGCTGGCCGGCGGGTTCTACAGCAAATACACCTCGGAATACGAACCCGCCGGCATCGACCAAGGATTCGTCACCCAGTACGGCTACAGTACCCCCGATGTGTACACGGCGTTCGAGCCCACGGTGGTCTCGCAGAAAGCGCTCTTCGGCCAGGCGTCGTATCAGTTCACGGATGACTGGAAGGTGGCGGCCGGTGTGCGCCGCTACGCCTACGACAGTTCCGTCGTGGTCACCGCCGCCGGCATCCTCGCCACGCCACCCGGCGCCGCCTCGGCCACAGCTACGGGAGTCAACCCGTCGGTCACCGTCTCGTTCACGCCGACTAGCGACTTCTTGGCCTATACCACCGCTGCCAAGGGCTTTCGTCCTGGAGGCGCAAACGTGCCAGTCCCGGAGGCGGCCTGCGCCAACGCGCTGGCGGCGCTCGGGAGAACCGCAGCGCCGTTGCAATTCAATCCAGACAGCCTGTGGAGCTACGAGCTGGGCGAGAAGGCTAGGCTTGCCGACTCCCGGATGAGCATCAATAGCAGTGTCTACTACGAAAAATGGAGTGGCGTGCAGCAGCAAGTAACGCTGACTTGCGGCTTCTTCTACACCGACAACGCAGCCAGCGCGCGCGCCTACGGTGCTGAGCTGGAAGTTCAGGCCAAACTGACGCCGGAATGGACGGCCTCGCTGACCGGTGGCATTACGCACGCCAACCTGACGTCGGTGGCTCCCGGGACGGGATTCAGTGTCGGGGATCGCGTGCAGAATGTTCCGAATGCGACGGCAAGTGCGGCGCTGCAGTACCGCACGGTATTGACACCTCGTTATGACTTCGTCGGACGCGCAAGCGGGCAGTATGTCGGCAACAGGGTCGACGCCACCTACGGCCTCAACCAGCTACCGAGTTACAACACGGAAGCCGCCCGTGCCGGCTTAGCCGGCAATGCGTGGTCGGTGTTCCTGTTTGCGGACAATCTTACAAACAGGCAGGTTGCGCTATCCAACACCGTCTCGTTGATCGTGAACATACCCAGCGTCAATCGAGTGGCCACCAACCAGCCGCGCACGATCGGGCTGGATTTCAGCTACAAATTCTGACGGTACCGAGTTCCCTCTCACCCGGTCAAATCCATGAAACTTTTTTGGGAGACATCACTGTGAGTGTGAATAAATGGGCGGACCTCATTGCCAGAGTACTCCTAGCGCAGATTTTCCTATTCGCCGGAGTCGGCAAAATGATGGACTATGAGGGCACGCAGGAATACATGCTCAGCGGCCATGTTCCGGGAGTACTACTACCCGCTGTCATTTTGCTCGAGTTGGGCGGCGGCGCGGCGCTCGTCGTCGGATGGCGCACCCGCCCTGTCTCACTTGCGCTGGCGGCATTTTGCATTGTGGCGGCCCTACTGTTCCACGCACACTTCAAGGACGACATACAAACGCTGCTGTTTTTGAAAGATCTCGCGATCGCAGGCGGATTGCTGCTGCTGGGGGCACGCGGGCCCGATGCTATCAGCCTCGACGCCCGGCGCATAGTCGCTCGAAACGCTGCCATGCCGCATACGCCTAAATCCCGCGTGCCGTAGCCGGTGTACGCGCTCCGCCGTCCGCCACCAGCACGGCTCCGGTCACGAAGGCGGCATCATCCGCCGCCAGAAAACAGGCACACGCCGCAATCTCCGCCGGTTCAGCGATGCGCCGCAGCGCGATGCGGCTGCTGAGCGCGGCGAACGCCTCCTCCACCGAACCGCCGCGGTCGCGCGCGGTATCGCGCATTTCCTGTTCGCTCATGGGCGTCCGCACCCAGCCGGGACAGAGGCAATTGGCGCGAATGCCATACTGCCCATACTCGTTGGCCAGCGCGCGCGTGAATGCGATCAGTCCCGCTTTGCTGGTGCCGTAGCTGGCCATTCCCGCCGAGCCGTTGAAAGCCGCGACCGACGACACGTTGACGATGGCACCGCTGCCACAGGACCTAAGATAGGGAATCGCCGCGCGGCAGACCCGCATGGTGCCCGTCAAGTTCACCGCAAGAAGACGTTCCCACACGGTGTCCTCGATGTCCGCCACATTGTCGGCATGCATGATGCCCGCCGCATTGATCACGATATCGAGTCGACCAGCCAAGCGAGCCGCGCGGTTCAGCGTCTCATCCACCGCCCCCTGATTCGTCACGTCACAGCAGCAAACCTCCGCACCCGTCTCGCGCGCCAGCGACGCGAGCAGATCGGCCTGCAAGCCGGCGGCCAACACGCTCGCGCCTTCGAGCCGCAGGCGCCGCACGATGGCCGCGCCGATTCCGCTTTCGCCGCCGGTGACCAGTGCAGTCTTGCCGGCAAAGCGTCCGCCGCTCACGATTGACTACCGGTCACGATTGACTACCGGTCACGGCGAGGCTTATTCACGGTAGGGCACCGGTCGCGCCCCGCGGCACGCGGCCCTCTTCAACCCAGCGATCGAAAATCGCCAGCGCCGCGTCCACGTACAGTGGGTCATTGATGTGACACGATAACTCCACCAGTTCCGTCGGCGCCACGATGGCCTCGCGCAGCGCCTCGTTGAATGCATCGATACCCACAGGATCGTGCAAGGCCTGCCCGGCCCGATCCCACTCCTCCATACCCTTGAGCGGCAGCAGGAACACGCTGGGCCCCGTCGCTACGGCAAGCTTCTCGCCGATGGCGGCTGCGGCGCGCCGGCGTTCCGAGGGCGTCATCTGTACCGAAGCGACCAGACGATTGTGTGCGTGATATGGCCGCTCGGCGTAGTGCGGCGGAATGCCGCGCCAAGTCTGCATGTCGATCATGTCACAGCCGCCCGGCCCCGTGATCTGTGGTGTGCCGCGCCGACCGGCCGCCTGCAGACGCGTAGATCCTGCGGTGGTCGGTGCCGAGAATACGTGCTGCGTTACCTCGCAGAGCGCGAGGTCGAAAACCGCGACGAAGGTCCCGGCGTCGATCAGCGCCTCCATGGCTCGACCGCCCATTCCTAACGCGTGAAAAACCACCGGCTCGTAGCCGCGCGATTCGAGTGCCGGCGCGAGCGCGACCATGTAGCTCAAGCAGGATTTACCGAGTGAGCTGATGGCCACCCTCGGGCACGCATTCGCCGGACGCACCACCGTCCTGCAGGCGCCCAGCACGGCGCCGGCGGCCTGGCTCAAAATGGACCGACAGATGCTGTTGATCCCGTACAAGCCACCGGCCCATAGCATCATCATGAGATCCGGCGCGAGACGATCGGGCGGAATCAAATGGGAGTTCGCGACCGTGGAGACGATTAACTTCGGCATTCCCAAGGGTAGCGACGCCGTCACATCGAGCGCAAGATCCGTGCCCATGGAGCCGCCGAGCGCCAGCAGCCCATCGACCCGGCCCTCGGAGTACAGGCGCAGTGTGAGCGCCACAGCCCCTTCCGCCATCTTGGTCATCGCCAGGTTTTCATCGCCGAGCGCCGCGATGGCGTCGATACTGGTGTGAGCGGCAATAGCAACATCACGGTTAGAGAATTCCGGGGCGAATGCAGGAACCCCGAGCACACCCACGTCCATGATGAGCCCGTGCGCACCCTCTTGTTCGATGCATCGCTTGATGAACAGCAACTCATCAGCCTTGGTATCCGCCGTGCCGACGATGAGAATACCAGGCGCTGCACTCATGTGGACTCTCGGGGCTGTAATTCGTCCATGGCGAATCCGGACTCCGGCAGCGTGGCGCCCCCATCGACGACGATGGTCTGGCCTGTGATGAACGCAGCCGCCGGACTCGCGAGATACAGCATGGCATGGGCGATGTCATTCGCACTCCCCATCGACCCGAGCGGAATGTAGTGTTCGATGCGCACCCGCGTCTCGGGTTGCGAAAGCCGCCCCCGGTCCTTCGCGATGAACCCCGGCTCCACGCCGTTGACCGTAATGCGCTCGGCCGCAAGTTCCAGTGCAGCCGCCTTGATGAACCCGTTCACACCGGCCTTGGCCGCCGCGTAGTGAGAGGCATGGGTCATCGCGACCCGCGGTCCGGTCACGGAGGAGGTAAACAACAGGCGGCCGCCGCCGCGCTGTTTCAGCCAGGGCAGTGCGGCCTGGGTCAGCCAAAAGCAGGATGTCAAATTGAGCGTCAGTGCTTCGCCGAGAATCTCGCCGGTCATCTCCGGGAGCGAGGTCCAGCGGCAACCGCCGGCATTATGGACGACGATGTCGAGGGCAGCGCCGGCTTGCGCGGCTGCGGCCACCGCCGCTCGGCATCCGGCCTCATCGGCGCAAAACCCGATCGCTTCTGCCGCGAAACCGCGCGCCTTCAGTGCAGCCGCCACTTCAACGGCAGGCTGCAAGGTGCGATTGGCCAGTACCACCTGCGCGCCCGCTTCGGCGAACGCAGTGGCGATGGCCGCACCGATGCCGCGTCCGGCACCCGTTATCAATGCAACCCGGCCGTCGAGCCGAAAGGGACTCATGCCGCCGACCCCTGCCGGGTGTCCGACTTATTCAGGGCTTTCGTAAATTCCTCGAGCACCGCGAGATAGCGATCGACGTCCTGGCCCGTGGTGGCCGGACACATGAGCATCATGCTGTGGAAAGGCGTGAGCAACACGCCGCGATTCATGAAGAACACATGCAGCAACGCCTCGAGCGTGCCGTCGCGTCCGCGAGCCACGTCGCCGGCATTGCGCGGCGGCTCGGGCGCATACATGGTTTCGACGCGGGCACCGCTCTGCGCCACGTGCCATGGAAGCCTCGCCTCGGCAATCAGCGCGCGGGCACCGTCGGCCAGCCGTTCGGCCAATTGCAGCATGGAGGCGAACGCCGCATCCGTCAGAACACGATCGAGTACGGCGCGCACGGCGGCCACCTGTACGGCGCTGCCGGCCAGAGTCCCGCCGAAGCCCAGGTGCGCACTCTGCTTCACGAGGGCGGGATTGACCTTGGGAACCAGCCGCCAGAACCTCTCCGCAACCTCCGCGCTGACACCGTACAGACCCACGGGAATGCCGCCGCCGACTGCCTTGCCGATCACGAACAAATCGGGCGAGAGGCCGTGCGCGCGCGTGTAGCCCCCCGGGCCGTTCGAAAACGTATGAGTCTCGTCGATGACCAGAAGCGTGCCCGTTCGCCGCGTCAGCTCGCGCATCCCGGCGAGATACCCCGGTTCCGGCACGATCATCCCGTAGTTGGTCATCATGGGCTCAGTGAGAACACAGGCCACGTCGCCCGGCGCGAGAGCCGCCTCGAGCGCCGCCAGATCGTTGAATTCGACTACCTTGGAGACCCGCGCATGATCGACCGCATTCGCGTGGATGCCGTTGCGCATGACCACCCGCCCATCGACCAGCGCCACATGGGCTTCTTCGACGGATCCGTGGTAGCAGCCGTTGAACACCAGCACCTTGTCCCGCTGGCTGATCATTCGGGCCATGCGGATCACCGCGCGATTGGAATCGCTTGCCGACGTCGTGAAACCCCAGTAAGGCAATCCGAAGCGCCGCGACAGCTCCGCCCCCACCCATTGCGCATCGGCTGTGGGCAGCATGAGCGTGGCACCCCGCGCCAATTGGGCCGACACTGCTTCGGTCACGGCCGCGGGTGCATGTCCGCACATTCCGCCGGTGTCGCCTAGACACAGATCGACGTAATCGAAATCATCGACGCAGGTGAGATGCGCTCCTGAGGCGCTTTTCGCATACAGAGGAAACCCTCCGGCCCAGCGCCTCATCCAATGCGATGGAGTGCCATACAAATAGTGCGCCTGGCCGGCCGCGAACAATTCACGGCTGCGCGGATGGCGGATCGCATAGAGCGCTTGCTCCCGCGCCAGCATGCGCTCAAGAGCCGCGGGTGCTGTTGGCTGCATGCGGCAACTCTTCGATCGGCGTGACGGGTTCGAACAGTCCTTTTTTCATCCTGAGCTTGACCCACAGCGCGCCGACGATTGAAAACAACACCAGCACGACGCCCGTGTATTGCAGGATCTGCGGCCTCATCTCGGGCGTGGGCGAGGCGTTGAGACACACATAGGTCATACCGGCGATGGCGGCAACCGGCAGCAGGGGAAGCAGCGGCACGCGAAACGGTCGCCTCCATGTCGGATGCCGGTAGCGCAATACCAGCACCGATACCTGGGCCACGATATAGGCCAGCAGCCAGGTAATGGACGAGGTGATGATCAAGGGCAGTATGGCGCCGGCGTCGCCGCGGGACCAGATCAGTCCCACGAAGGGCAGCGCGCCAACGAACAAAATGGCAGTCACCGGCGTGTTGAAACGCGGGTGAATGTACTTGAATACCGGGAATACCTGGCCGTTGGCCGCCATGCCGGAGATCATGCGCGGCACCGCGGCCAGCACGGTGTTCAGCAAGCTCGCGGAAGCGAGCACCGCGAGAATCGAAAACCAGATTCGCGCCTTGGGGCCATAGACGGCGATGGCCAGATCCAGGTGGGGGGCGGGCGACTGCGCGAGAGTGGTCCGATCGACATAAAACGCACTGCCCAGCGCGAAACAAATATAGGCGACGAATATCACCGCCAAACCGCCGAACACGGCGCGCGGCAAATCCCGGTCCGGGTCTTTCGCCTCCGCCACCAGCGGCGTCACGAACTCCGAACCGACAAATGCCCAGAACGCCAACGCGACCAAACCCAGAGTAAGAGTGTCCTTGGACAGCGCCGGCCAACCGGAGGCAGGCCCGGGCGGCAGCGGCGAGGCTCCCCATCCGGTAAGCGCCAGCATCCCCGTCACCAGCAGGAAGATCAGTACTGTGCAGCTCAAGGCTGTTTGGACCCGCGCGAACACATCGGTACCCAGAATATTCAGCACCGTGAACGCCACGATCAAAATTCCGGGCCAGAAATACACCGGCGTCGCGAACGGCAGGGCCTGCGAAAGCACCTGATTCATCAGAATCAACTCACCCGGCACGCCGAACAGGACGGGCGTCACGTAGCCGGCGAACACCAGCAGGATCGCGGGAAAATTGCCCACGGCGGCCTCCGCATAGCTGCTCAAGCTGGTGACCTCGGGCATCATCAATGCCATCTCCGTGTAGGCCATGGCGTTGGTCAGCGCCAAACCGAAGGCGATCAACATGGCGACCACGAATCCCCAACCGCCGAGTCCCATGCCCTGCAGCACGGAGACCATGGTGACTTGCGAGACGATCACTCCGATGGAGGCTGCGAATAGCGACCTGAGCGTGAGAATCCTGCGGGCGGTCGGCGGCGGTAGCGAGCCCGGGGCCATGTCAGGCCTCGACAGCCGTCAACGACGCATCGAGGGCGTCGCACAGCAGATCGATTTGAGCGCGCTCGATGGTCAATGCCGGCGACAAGATGATATTCGCGCCCGAAGTGCGGATCATGGCACCGCGTTGATACGCCTCGCGAGCCACTTGAGTCATCTGCTTCGCGCCGCGCGGAAATGCCGCTTTGGTCGCGCGATCGGCCACCAATTCCAGGCAGCCCATCAAGCCCACGCCCCGCACATCGCCCACCAATGGATGGCGGCTGCCGATGTCCCGCAGACGTTCCATGAAATGCGCCCCCTCGCGTG
>Ga0302320_10022824_pt1 | contig 12319 bp, 6 predicted proteins | sample Bog_T0_3_FD_202130 | JGI IMG/M metagenome (GOLD analysis project Ga0302320, IMG submission 202130) | Peat permafrost microbial communities from Stordalen Mire near Abisko, Sweden - Bog_T0_3 | ecosystem: Environmental > Terrestrial > Soil > Wetlands > Peat | place: Sweden: Abisko, Stordalen Mire...
CCGCTTAAATCATTTCCGCGGGTATATGTCACCAACGGTAGATTATTGGCATTACGCTCCTGAACCACCAGGTTTCCATCATAAACAAAATGAATTTCGTTCGTTTGAGTCCAATTGCCACCAATCCACCCAAAATCCTTCTCGATCCGCCGGCGCATTTTGCCGTCATAAGCATAATCGCTCCGCCAGACGTTGGTCAGCCAAACGCTGATCAATTGATTCTCATCATCATAGGCGAAACCGCGGTAGCCGTCGTAAAGCAGGTTCCCATTGGTGTCATACAGGAACGCGGAATTATTGGTAAAAACATTGACCGAGGTCGTATACGAGGCCGTCCGGCCATACGCGTCGTGGGCCACCGCCGTAAAGGTATTTAAGCCATTGGCCACGGCCACATTTGCGCCGAACGCCTTGTCGCCGTAAAGTGCGGTAAGGAAGCCATTTACTGTCACATTGGTGGCCGGTGGCGTGGCACCGCCGGATACGACGGTTGAAGCCGACCAAGAGCCCCCACTGGGCCCGCCAACCACTCGGTTGGTTATCTCGTTGAGCGCATTGACCCGGTAATTGGTCTGCGTGATTTGCATAACCCTCCTTGTACATTGTTACCACTTTAACCGGTTCAAAGTCTCCTTTTTGACGACGAATCGTTTTTACGCCTTAACATAACAAAATACAAGAACTATTTTACAAATAATGATTAGGCATCGGGTTATTGAAATCATCCTTGTTAGAGGACCGTCTCTTTTCCGTCCTTTGGGATTGGTCTAACGGCGATTGCCAGAGCTTAATAATCGATCAGGTTCATTGGAGGTCAGCAGGTCTGAATGGAAATGGGGCTTTTCATGGACCTCACTAATAATGCATGCGAAGGGAACGAGGTTTTAAGGGGACGGTTTTGCCGCCGGGCGGGACGCCGCGGCTCTACGGCAGGCGAGACGCCCGCCGCTACAAATGGGAGCCGGCTGCCGTTTGATGAACTTCAAAATGTGGGTTCTGATTTTCAACGACTTGCGTGATTTCACCCCTCACCCTAACCCTCTCCCCGTTGAGGGGAGAGGGAGCCGCGAATGGATGTCGTCATTATTCCTTCGGCGTTCGGCAGTGCTACGACGGCGTGCAGGGGACTGCTCGCCCTACCAACTTTGGTTCTTGGGAGGAGGCAGGTCGGAATTGAGCTGGGGCTTTCAATGAACCTGAGTTTCATCCGTCCCGCTGGGACGGGAATTGTTTTCTGACAAGTTCCCGGCAATGAATTGCCGGGCTTATTGTCGCGGCGTCCGTCCAGGACGATAAGAATTTCACTTTCGGTTCATGGTCCCGATGCATTTGAGAATCGAAAGAGGGCCTTCCATGAACCTCAAAAACGTGAGTTTTGATTTCCTACGACTTACGCGATCTCACCCCTCACCCTAACCCTCTCCCCGTTGAGGGGAGAGGGAGCCGCGAATGGATGTCGTCATTATTCCTTCGGCGTTCGGCATTGCTACGACGGCGCGCAGAGGACTGCTCGCCCTACCAATTTTGGTTCATGGGAGGTCAGCAGGTCTGAATGGAACTGGGGTCTTTTCATGGACCTCACTAATAATGCATGCGAAGGGAACGAGGTTTTAAGGGGACGGTTTTGCCGCCGGGCGGGACGCCGCGGCTCTACGGCAGGCGAGACGCCCGCCGCTACAAATGGGAGCCGGCTGCCGTTTGATGAACTTCAAAATGTGGGTTCTGATTTTCAACGACTTGCGTGATTTCACCCCTCACCCTAACCCTCTCCCCGTTGAGGGGAGAGGGAGCCGCGAATGGATGTCGTCATTATTCCTTCGGCGTTCGGCAGTGCTACGACGGCGTGCAGGGGACTGCTCGCCCTACCAACTTTGGTTCTTGGGAGGAGGCAGGTCGGAATTGAGCTGGGGCTTTCAATGAACCTGAGTTTCATCCGTCCCGCTGGGACGGGAATTGTTTTCTGACAAGTTCCCGGCAATGAATTGCCGGGCTTATTGTCGCGGCGTCCTTCCAGGACGGTAAGAATTTCACCTTCGGTTCATGGTCCCAATGCATTAGAGAATCGAAAGAGGGCCTTCCATGAACCTCAAAAACGTGAGTTCTGATTTCCTACGACTTACGCGATCTCACCCCTCACCCTAACCCTCTCCCCGTTGAGGGGAGAGGGAGCCGCGAACGGACATCGTCACTATTTCTTTGGCTATCGGCATTGCTACGACGGCGCGCAGAGGACTGCCCGCCCTACCAAATTTATGTTCATGGGAGGTGAGCAGGTCTAAATGGAAAGAAAAAGCCGAGCACCTGCTGATGACGCTCCAGAGTGGTGATGCGGCGGCGTGCCAAAAGGACGCCCCCGCCGGTGTCAATGTTCGGCCCGCATGGGAATGGATTTTGGATTCAGAATAGGGAGTGTCAGAAACAAGCTTTATCAGATTCGCAGAAATATTTTTTGGCGGTAGAGCCATACGAGGATCAGCCACAAAAAGAACAGGGTCATGGCTCCTTGAAAAAGCGGCGCATAGGCGGTTCCGAATATCTCGAAGAATTTGCTGCCGAAATGCGTGGTCAAGGTTCCGTGGATGAAGTCGCAGCAGAGATGATCCAGACAGTAGGCGGCGATGGAATTGGCGCCGATGACCACCAGCGGCCAGGCCCATCGTTTATGGTTCCAGATATCGGTGAGGGCATAAAAGCCCGACAGCAGCAGGAAGCACCAACCCCCACTGAACAGAATCCAGCTCGGGGTCCAGATGCGCTTGACCACGGGACAAATTCCCAACCAGCCGATGACGATACCGGCCGTCAACATCACGATGCCAGCGAGGAGAAGCCATTTGAGTTTATCAGTAGACGACCGTTGGCTGCGCAAAACGCCGCCCGCAATCAAGCCAAGGATCATTGTGCCCAAGGTGGGAATGAAACTTAACGTGGCGTAACCACCTTCGTTGAAAGTGAATTTGGATTCCCGGGGAAACCAGTTGAGGAATGAGGTGTCGGCGGCCCAGGCGAGATTGGAATTCTTGTTCCAATGCGCATCGAAGCCGGACAACAGATGATTCCAGTCAGCAGGCACGCCCACGGCAGCGTAGTCGAAGGACGGTGGCGGAACCGGGTATATTACAAAGGCCAGCCAGTATCCGACGATGATCAATCCCAGCGAGGCCCATTGCCAGCGTACGGAACGAAAACCGAGAAGAAACAGGAAAAAATAACCCAGGCCGATTTGCGTGAGGGTATCTTCAAACGTCCAGTAAGTTTGGGACTGGCCGACGGAACGCAAAAAGACACCCAACAAGATCAAGAGCAACGACCGCCAGGCGGCGTGCAGAGTCATCCGTTCGCGGGACTGTCCGCGAGCCAGGCGGCTGGCGAGGGAGAAGGGCAAGGCCACACCCACCAAAAAGGAAAACGAAGGCTGGATCAGGTCGTGCAGCGAACAACCAATCCACTCGCTGTGCGATTGCTGGCCGGTAAGAAATCGCCAAAATCCGCTGTCGGGACGGGCTTGGGATACTTTCCAAAATTCGAGCACTTCACCCATCATCAACAGCATGACGAATCCGCGGTAGGCGTCCAATGAGGTCAACCGGCCGGGAATGGACGTGGAAGCGGCGGCGAAAGCCCCACTGGAGCTTCCCGGCTGACGGGTGGACCCGACCTGCGCCAGCTTGGTGTCGATTGGGTTGTTCATATGGTTATATCAGAGGCAGTCGAACCGGTGTCCGACGATACCGCCAATGGTGAATGGGCGGTTCACGGAAGCAAGGAGGATTTCAACAGGCCCGAGGTTTGAGAGAGGCCAGCCGTGGGACGGTCGGTAGCGGCGACCGGATTCGCCTCCAAAATCTTAACCTCGAACGGTCGCAGGTTAAACACCTGCGTTTGAAGGGCGGACACCGCCACCGCCGGCAGATCCGCATCCTTTTTCCAAGGACTTTGGAGCTGAAACGCTCCCGAAGAGCCGGGGGGCAGCTCGAAGAGAGTTTGCAAGTTGACGGTGAACGCCGCAGGTTGGTCGCCGGGATTGCGCAACACCAGGACGCCCTTGCGCGGCGACCAAGAGGCCCATCCGTAAACTTGGCCCTGGCCGGGATCGCCGCCGACCCAATGGGTATCCACCAGGACATCCGCATTGCGGCGCGACCAGTTGGCGGCCTCGGCGAGGTCGTCCCAGTTGCGCTGGTTCAAAAGGCTGGGAGTGATATACAGTTCCTGCAACTGGGTGCCGGCGCCGAAAAAGGCGCGGACCTGGCTGGCAAAATCATCGTCGCTCATGGTGGCCAAGTGCGCGGCATTGGTTGCATAGATAATGCCATGCAACATGATTGCATTGAGCGGATACAACGGTCCCGGCTTCACAACGTTGTCATAAGTCTCCATATCGCGATAGGTCATCCATTGCTGGCACCAGGAACCGGAACCTTGAAAGTTATGATCATCGCCGCCACGCCAGGTTGAATCGACATTTAAAAGCCAAAACGGCGACGGCCAGGTGCCGGTGGTCTGGTTGATATAGATATTGGGGTCGGTGAGGCGCAAATCGGACACCAGTTGCAGCATCGCATCGCCGTCCCGGGTCAGACCGTCCTGGCTGGCCTTGCCGCCAGCGGCCAGACCGTCGAATTTGAACTGATTGACGCCGTATTTTTCGATCATTTCCCGGCAGATGTCGCGAAAGAGCTGATAATACTTGGGACCGGCGAGCGAGAACCCGCTCGCATTGGTTTCATAGCCTTGCTTGCTGCCGTACGCCAGACGCTGCTGGCGAGCGACGTCGTAGCCACCGAAGGGAGAGATCCAGACGCCGATGCCGCTGTGATAATTGGCGGCGGCCAGGCGCAAGGGAGTAAAACCATTGGGAAAACCCGAATGGAAATGCCATAACGTGGTGTCATCGTCCCACCCGTCATCAAACAGGAAGGAATCCATCTTGACCCCGCGCGCGGTGACGAGCTGCTGTCCGAATTGGGTAATGACATTCAGACTTTGCGCCTCATTGAATTTCTGCTTGTCCCAGGCAATATCAAACCAGGAATTGTAGTGCAGGAAAGTCCGGTACGGATGTGCGCCCTCCCGCTCGACGTAATTGAGAAAGCTGCGCCGCAACTGGCCGGGTTGGGCGATGCCCAACACCAGACTTTCGGAGAGCGACTCGCCATCTTTCAGCACGGCATTGCGGGAGAGGCGGCATTGCACCACCCCGTCACTGGCGACCGTATTTTGCGCCATGGGGTGTTCGGCGCCGCAAAAAAAACGCCCGGCCACCACGGGAGACCCGTCCACGGAGCCCTGGGTTTCGGCGCCCGCAATCTTCTGGTCAAAGAGGACAATTTCCTTCACCAACACGTCACTGCCCAGGGCCCGGAGCGTGAGCGATTGCCGGACATAAGCGGCGCCATCACGCAAACTCGTTTCCCAACCGGCGGAGAGATGATCCTTTTGATCGGTGAATTGCAGGACCAATCGCCGGCCGTGAAAATGACGCGCGAGCGTTGGAGAATCCAAATCGACGGGAAGATCTTCCGTCCGGACTTCCTTAGCGAGTTTAAAATCCGAGGATTTCAGCACGGTTCCATTACCGAGCGTGAGTTGAAAAGCCGGGCTGCTGAGCGCAACCGCGAAACCATCGTTCTTGGCCTGCAGAGAGGAAAGCAATGACCCTTGATTGATATGCCATTGCCAGACGATGTCGCTATTTTGCAGGGTGCCGTGATCCTGCGCCTGGCACACCAGAAGGGAGAGCATCGCCAGCGTGATGCAGATGAGTGAGTTCTTCATAGTAAATTAAAATCCGGCTTTGTCCCCTGCTCTTGCTGTTGCCCAGGGTCGGTCATGGCTATTGGGCCAGCCGGAAAAACTGCGAGCCATTTCCCAACTGAAATGCGTACGGACTGGCGGCATTGCTCAAACTCACCCAGGAACCAGCCACCAGGCTGGCGGAATACTGCAAGGTGCCGGGGCCGGTCCAAAGGAGGTTGACCAAGGTATTGGACTGGCTAATAAAAAGGGGAACCAGTTGCGGCGGTGAAATGGCATATTCAATGCCGGTCTCCACGGCGGTTTCGGGTCCGCGATTATCCTCCAATAACAGCCGGATGGGGCCGGCGCCAAAAACCTTGCCGTGATCGGGATAAACCGCCGCCAGTGAAACCTGAAATTCAAATTCCGTGGCGCTGTCCGCCGGAGCGATGGCCCAACCCAAGTTGACAATCGTTCCCGCATTAAAGGAGCCGTTCCGCTGGTCATAGCCCTGACCGCTTTCAATCATCATTTCGGAACCGAAGGAAGTGCTGGTCACGAGGTAACCTGTTTGGGAATTATTGTCGGCATCCACAAACAGGTGGGAATAGTAGTCGGAGAAAATCGCATAGGGTGTGGCCAGTTTGACGTGGCCATACAGATTGGTGGCGTCATTGGCAAACTGGACCTGGATATAATTCACGGGATTACCCTCCACCGCTCCCTGGTAAGCCCACGGTACTCCGGCCCAATCCCCAAAGTTGCCGTCCACCGTGATTTTTTTATAGATGCTCAGCGCGTTCGTTCCGGCGACGGCGGTGATAGAGACTTGATTGGTGTCTTCGTGCGCCGGAGTGCAGCTATCTTCGGCGCGAACCGCAAAGGAATAAGTCAGGCCGTTCACCAGGCCGGTGATGGTGCAGGAATACGGGTACCGTCCCGGACCGGTTCCCAAGGCATAGCGGCCGGGCATTCCCGGCGGCACATGAGGAAGCTTCGTGGCGGTGGCAAAATTAACGGAGCCACCGATGGAATAATAAACATTATAGCGAACCGGCCCGGTTTGGTCGCGGGCGACATCCCAGCAAACCGTGGCGCCGCCATTGGCGGCCGTCACTTGTTGGATCCCAATACGCGGGACCGGCGCGGTGGGGCCCTGAGCAGCGGTGCTATCCCAAACCGGCGCTTGATTATCCACGTTGGAACCGAGCCAAGCCGAAGCATTGGTATTGAGCGGCTCACTGAGTGACGGATTGGTCCGGTATAGCGGCCAGCCCTGAACTCCCATGGACTCGATATAATCCTGGTTCACCATTGCCGCGGAGGAAGGTGGCGTATGGTCATAGTCGACAACAAAAACGTTGAAGCCATCCGGCCGGCCGGCCTCGGCATTTATCTTGGGAGCGAAATCGTATTTATTATCGGGAAAGGAAGCCGACACATCAGCGGTGGAAGAATCGCTATAGTAACTTTCAAACATGACCATGTCGACGAACGGTCGAATGGTGTACGGATAGGTTTTCAAATTGGAATCGAAAAAGAACAGGCCGCGGTTGGCCATCAACCATTTGCCGGGATAATTGGTGTGGATTTCCTGGATGAGCGTCCGCATTCCGGGAGACGTCCATTCGTACGCCGTCCCCCAAGTATTCGGGGCGGCGGTATCCACGGTGTCCAGGAACAGACCGTCACAATTGAGCGAATTACCATAATTGGTGCGCAAGATCTCGGCCAAACCGGATTGGCCGCTCGACGCTTTGGACATCGTCTGCAGCACCTGCCACCATGCCGGAGCACCGGCATTGACATAATAGCTGCCGTAATTCGCATTTTCATCAGGAACGCCCGTCTGATTGCTGCGGGAGTTGAGGTAGAAAGAGGCGTAATTGGTGCCGCCAGTCGAGGGCAATCCCAGCACGTTGGTGATTCCCGACAGCGGATCGCTGTCCGAAGGACGCGGATCCACGCGGGGTCCCATGCGGTCACCCGCCAGCGGCACACCGTTCCGGTCATCTTCACCGATGGACAGATAGGCCAACACCAACACATCGTCGGCCGTGCCGGCAATATTGTCCTTGCCCCGGCGAATCGTGGCGATCTGGGCGGCGGTAATATTGCTGGCGGGATGAACAATCACGAGGTGATAGTTCGTCCGGGCGTAGTCCACCATGCCAGCGGTCCAATTCCCGTAGTATATCAAATAGGGCTGGGTCGTGTTGAGACCGGGGAGTTGGCCATTATCACCGGCCTGCGCACCCATTCCCAAAAACATCATCGAACACAGCATCAAGCAAAGGCTTGTTAGGGATGGCGTTTTGGATTTTGGGAAAGACATGGGGAGTGGTGTTAATCAATGCCAATTTATGGCCCTAGGCGGTGAAAAAGGGAGGTTGCGAGTTTCTACTGCGGCGCCGGTATGGTGGTGGGCGCGTTCCACCCGGAATGCCAGTTGAAGTTCCAGAGATTGGCAAGCTTGGAGGCGGACACGTGTCCGTCGTAGAACAAGACATTGATCGAACCGGTGAGCTGGGAACTCGTGGTGATGGTCAGTGGTCCCGGAGAACGATTGCCATGGCGGGCAATGGTAAACCGGCCCATTTCTTTGCCGACGGTGCCGTTGCCGTTATAGAGATCCTTGGCCGGGCCCGAAGATTCAAAGGGAAAACTGTCCCAAATCATGGAATCGCAGAGCACCGGGACGATCGTGGGGTTAGGGACGCTGGCATCGTTTTTATATTCCCAGGAAGGCGAGGCTCCCGTCAAGTCGAGAGGGCCGCCGGGGAAAAGATTACCGCTGTAGACCCATCCGTTAAACGCATAGCTGCCCACATAACTCACGGAAGCCGTGGACCATTTCCAGGTTTGATTGGCCGTACCGTAAAGAGCCTCCGGAGTCTCCACCGTTCGGGTCGTGGGCAGATTGGCCACCGGACAAACCACGATGTTGCTCGCATGGGAGTTATAGATCAGGAGGTTCTCAATCCACAGATGACTCGGGTCATAGGAGTAGGATTTACCATAATCGCCCACATACATGATATGGGCGATGCCCATTTGTTTTAGATTGCTAATGCAAGCGGTGCTTTTGGCCCGCAATTTCGCCGCGGCCAGCGCCGGCAGCAGCAAGGCCGCCAAAATTGCGATAATGGCGATCACCACCAGCAGCTCGATCAGGGTGAATCCGCTGCGATAATTTCCCCGCCGCGATCGGGCCGGGTGACGCAGCGGAAGTTCACTGGGGATAATTCTCATACTTATTTGGCAAACACTTTTTATTATTTAGAAAAGGGCGGAAGACGCGATTGGTTCGCGCCGGCCGCTGGCTGGCTGGCTTTTGACTACTGGGTCAGACGAAACAATTGGGCGGTACCCGAGGCGGGAATGATGTACGGGCTCGCGGCTGAGGGAAGGTTAGTCCAGGAACCTCCCGCCAGCGAAGTCGATACCTGCAGGGTTCCGGGGGGATTCCAGAGCACGGCGGCCTGTCCGCCCGGCAAGGAAGCGATGGAGAGTTGACCCAGCGGCAAGGGCGCCACGGTTAACGGGGGATTATTCGTATACGAAAGCACGCCGCCTTGGGGCGCCGAATTTTCCACGTTGAAACTGGGGTTCATTCCCTGGAAAAGGAAGTTGAATGCGTTCGTGGAGAAGACAATGGTGTTGTCCTCGCCGAAGGTGGCCGCCTTGGACAGACGGAACTCGAAGTTGGTTCCCGGCGCGGCCGGGAGGCAGAGCCAGTTCAGGTTGTTGATGCCAAAAGCATCCACGAAGCCGTTGCCGGTGCCGCCATCTTTCTGCTGATACGAATAACCGCTTTGAATCAGCATATCGGATCCAAAAGCCCCATAACCCGTGCTAGGATTATTGTCCGTGTCGAAGAACATATTCACATAGCTCGGAAAGTGGCCGGCATTGGCGTTGATATCCGTCCAAAGGGTGACCAGGAAATAGTAATAATTTGCATCGTCGTATATATAGATTGCCGCAAAGTCCGCGGCGTTCGTGTTTCCGCTGGGCGCGCTGGTCGTGTACACGGGCGTTAAACCGCTCCAATCATTGAACGAACCGTCGATGGTGATGTCCCGGGCAAATTGGGCGCTGACATGCGCCGCATTCCCAAACAAATCATTCACGCCATTGATGGACAGGGTATAAACGGTGCCAAAACTCAATCCCGCCGCGGTGGTCAAGGTCACCTGCGCCGCATTGCCCGGGTTTTGGACTGCGGAAACCAAAGTGGCCCCGCTGATCGAATAATTGGCTACGTTGGCCGACGTCACGGGATCAACCGGTTCGGCAAAGGTAATGATCACCGTGTTGGGCGTCACGGAAATGGCCGTCACATTCGGCGGGATGACATCCGCTAAAACCGACACGTTGACAACGCTGCTGGTGACCGACGAGGCCGGATTGCTGACAATGACCGCATAGACACCGTCGTTAGCCGGGGAAGCTGCGGCAATGGTATAGGAAGCACCGTTCGCACCGGAGATGGGGCTGCCGTCAAAGAGCCATTGATATTGCATCAGCGGCGTGCCGGTGGCGGTAACGCTCAAGGTGGCAGGCTTGCCTTCGGCGGCAATTTGGCTGGTGGGCTGCGCGGTAATCACCACCGGAGTATTGCTGACGGTCAGCAAGGCGGACCGGGTGATAATACCGGAGAAGGAATTGCTGACCGCCAGGGAATACCTTCCCGCGTTGTTGGTCAACACCAAGGGAATGGTATACGTGGCCGTGTTGGCTCCGGAAATGGCGTTAGTGCCGTCGAAATACCATTGGTACGTCAGCGGACCGCTGCCGATGACGTCGGGAGTAAAGGTGGCCGGTTGTCCGGCAAACACGGCTTGGTCGGCAGGCAAATTCGTGCTGACCACCAAGACGGGATAGGTCACCGAGGCGGTCAGGGACAGGCCAAACACGAGGTCAGCGCTGCTGGCGGGCGCCTGATGCGTTTCGACTTCCAGAATATTGTCGCCCACGGACGACGGCACCAACAAGGAGCCGTCGATGCCAAAGACCCCAGGCTGGCCCACCGGACTGTTCGTCGCCGCCGCCGGCGTGGCGAAGGAAATTGCCCCCGAGGGCATGCGAATACTGCGGATTTCCGTGCCGTTTAAATAGTAAACCGCGCCATCGCTAAGGTAATTGGTAACCACGAAGGCGACATTGGCGGTGTCATTGGTCCATTGAAAATGGGTGCGAAAATAATACGTATTGGGCCCGCTGGCCAACGGCGTGCCGATGGGGGGATACGATGACGGGGACGGAGTATAACCAAACAGACCGGGACCGGAGGTCCAGCCGGTCACGGTGTCATCGTAAGTTTGAACCAGCCAGTTGCTGCCCAAGTCGGTACCGGCGGCATTCACTTCCCAAGCGGAACCGGTCAGCGTGACGAGGGGCGTATTCGTGGCCGAGGGCGTTGGCACGGTCCCGAGGGTGTAAACAAACCCACCGGAGGTGGGCGCGAAAGCGGTGTTGGCATAGGAGGTATTGTCCCCCTCCAGAAGCAGGGCGATCGTGTTGGTCGGGAAGACCGGCGTACCGTCGGAGTTGAAGGTGGCGCCGAGCGAAATGGACAGCTCATAATCCATGCTGTCCGCCGAACCGGCGAGGTTCCAGCCCAGATTGTTGACGACGCCTTCATTAAAGCCGCCGCCCTTTTCCTGATAGCCGCCCCCCCACTGGATCAGCATTTCCGAACCGATGCCGGCGACGGCATAGCCGGTGGCGGGATTATTATCGGCATCAATAAAAATATTGTCGTAGGAGTTTTGAAAAGCGGGCCAAGGCGAATAAAGCGTAAAGCGAAGGTAAAGATTGGTCGCGTCATTGGCGATGTAGACATTTTCATATTGAATGGCGTTGGTCGGTCCGGCGACGGCCGTGTAGGCCAAAGGCACTCCGGCCCAATCGCCGAACGAGCCATCAATGGTGATGTGTTTGAACGTGCTGGGCACACTGGTCTGGGCGCTGGCGCTGGCGAGGCAGGCGCAAGCCATGCCGATGCCCAACAACCTTTTCTCCAATTTATTGATCTTCATACGAAGCGAATTAATGGTCTCTTGGTTTGGTGTTTAAACTCCGATACTCCTCCCGCTGTCTGCTACAGTAAGCGATTTCCGGGATTTGTCATGCCGTACAAATGAACTACAACCACGGCGGGCGCAGGACGGATTGCTTCGATACATTCGACATGAACCTGCGGAAAAAAGTTCACGCGGAGACGCGGAGGCGCGGAGAGGAGGAAGCTTGAGAAGGGATTTTATCGACTCTTCCAGCAACCAAGGCTCCTCAGACGGTTCCTGGTGCCAATGCATGCGAAACACCGAAAGGGGGCTTTCCGAACCTCAAAATGTGGGTGCGGTTTTTTAATGACTCACACGATCTCAACCCGCACCCTTGATGCTTCCCCATGAATCCCGAAAATGGTTAAACGCTCGCCCTCACCTCGGTCCGCTCCCCCAGGAGAGGAGGAATCATTCGCCGTTGGTTTGGAAGATTGGACGAATCAACCCGGTTCAAGGGTTCAATGCGTGATCCTTTTTGGGGAAATCTTTCCCAGTGGAGGGGAGACGGA
>Ga0302320_10022825_pt1 | contig 12319 bp, 9 predicted proteins | sample Bog_T0_3_FD_202130 | JGI IMG/M metagenome (GOLD analysis project Ga0302320, IMG submission 202130) | Peat permafrost microbial communities from Stordalen Mire near Abisko, Sweden - Bog_T0_3 | ecosystem: Environmental > Terrestrial > Soil > Wetlands > Peat | place: Sweden: Abisko, Stordalen Mire...
TGGCGACGTACTCGTTGTGCTTGATGCTCATGGAGATGCCGCGCAGGGCCTGGACCTGCTGCTCGGAGCCCATATCGTAGGTGCGCCAGAGGTCCTCGACGACGATCACGTTGCCGGTGGGCCGGTCGGCCGGTTGCACAAGATCTTCGCTGCTGGTGTCCAAGAGAGCCATGCGATTGGTTTCCTTTACTTGCCGGGGTTTTGAAAGGCGATGCTTGAGCCGCGCCAGCGTTTTCCCTTCAGTTTGATTGTTGCGCTCACGGCACCCTTCGGCTCCGCTCAGGGCAGGCTTTGAACAGGCTGCGGAGAAAGGCCTTGATTGAGGTCAAATCCGCAGATCAGAGGCCCGCAGGGGCTAAAGCCCGGCATATTTTTCGGCTACTTACGGCACGACTAAAGTCGTGCCCTTTCGCATTTCGTGCCGGAGATGAGTTTTTCCGCAAGCTGTGAGGCCGTGCCTGTTACAAAGCCCCTTCCGAATTGAGTTTTTCCGCAAGCTGTGAGGCCGTGCCCTTTCAAATCCTTGCGTCTTTCAGTTCATGAGGCCGTGCAAGGGTACCTGGTTATGTGCCGCTTGCCGGGGCAGCCACCGTGAGGGTGTCGCGCTTGACGAGGGCGCCGTCTTTGAGGGCGCGCAGGGTCTTGTAGGGGCCGGTGACGATCTCATCGCCCTCGTTGAGGCCGGAGAGCACCTCGATGTCAGTGGCGCCAGTGATGCCGGTGGTGACGGGAACGAACTTTACCCGGAGCTTGCCGGCCTTGTCCTTATTGAGCTTGAAGACGCCCTGGACGGGGGCGCTCTTGATGGCAGGGGTGGAAGTGGCGGCCTGGACGCCGCCCTTGGCCTTGTCGGCCTCGGGGTCGTGCATGGTGAGGGCTTGAATAGGCAAGGAGAGCACGCCGGATTTGTGGGCGGTGGTGATCTTGGCGGTGGTGCTGAGTCCGGGGCGCAACTCGTCGGAAGGCTGGTCCAGCGTGACCACGACCTTGAAGTCCTTGGCCTCTTCCGTGCCGGTGGTGGATTGGGAGGTGGCGATGCCGGTGGAGCGGAGGATGGCTTGGTCGCCGACCAGGGTGACGTGGCCCTTGAAGACCTTGCCGGGCAGGGCATCCACGGTGACATCGGCGGGCTGGCCGATGCGGATATTGACGATGTCGGTTTCATCCACCTTGACTTCGGCGGTGACGACGCTCATGTCGGCGAGGGTGAGGAAGGTAGAGCCAAGGGTATTCTGAATGCCCTCGACCACGGTTTCGCCTTCTCGGACGGGCACGTCGGTGACGATGCCGTCAAAGGGCGCGACGGCCTGGGTGAGGTCGAGCATGTTCTGGTCAGAGCGCAGCATGGCCATCTGGGTCTGGAGATGTCCGCGGGCTGAGGCAGTGTTGGCCTTGGCCTGGTTCACCCCGGCCACGGCCTGGTCGACGGAGGCCACATCGGTGTCGTAGGCGGCTTTTTTGGCGTCGTAGTCCTGCTTGGCGAGGATGCCTTCCTTAAAGAGGCTCTGGGCGCGGTCCCAGTCGAGCTTCTTCTGTTCCAGGTCGGCCTTGGCGTGCTCGACATTGGCCTCGGCGGTTTTTTCCGCGGCGACATAGGAAGCAATGTCGGTTTTAGCGGCGGAGATGGCGGCCTGCTGGCCCGAGACGCTGGCCTCCTGCTGGACATGTTCCACTGTGGCTACGATCTGGCCCTTCTTGACCAGGTCACCCTCTCTGACAACGAGGTGGGTGATGCGGCCCATGGAGGTGGCGCCCAGATTGGCATAGGTCTTGGGCTTGATCTGGCCGGTGCCGCTCACGACCGTGGCCAGCTCCTGCCGCGCGATTTTGGCGGTGAGGACCTTGGTGTAGCCGGACTGCTGCCTGTAGATGAAGAAGGCCACCAGCCCAACTGCTACCACGACGGCAAGTACGATCATGAGAATCTTTTTCATAAGCTTTCCGTGCTCCAGATTTCGGTGCTTCAGGAATCTCCTGTTTTCAGTTTACGCAATTGCCGGCCGCCCGGTTCCAGAACTGTGCCAGGGAATCTCCGCGGCGGGTTCCGGAATCTGCTCTGGGCGCCGGCCGGCGGGGACATTGCACCCATGCCGCAAAAGCAGGCGCGGTAAAAAGCGTCTATTTTGCGCTCGTTTCTTTGACGCCTGAGCCGCTCGTTGGGTCTCAAATGCTGCCACGGGCAGCGGTTCCGCCTCCCCGGGTGCGGTTTTTTGCCGGTGACGTTGCCGCGGCAGGCGCGTCCAAAGGGTACAAACTCCATCGGGAATCTTGCCCAGCCCCAATGGGACCCGTAGAATAGAGAATCGCAGGAGTTTCAAGGGAATGATGCTTAACGTTCGCCGTCTTGTTTTTACCGCACTGGGTTGCGGTCTGGTTTGGTTTCCCTCTACCGGTCTTCTGGGCCAGGAGGCAGCGCCTCCCGCTTCATCGAGCCAGCCACAGGCGCAAGCGCCTGCCACGCAGGACCAGGAAGTGGACCCCCTGAAGCGGGAGCGCTCCGACAAGGAGAAGTTCGCCGCCCAGAAGGCGGTGCGCCAGGAGTTGAAGGGCGCCTACAAGACCTGGCTCACGCAGGACGTGGCCTACATCATTACCGACGAGGAAAGCAAGGCATTCAAGGCTCTGAGCAACGACGAGGAGCGGGACTCGTTCATCGAGCAGTTCTGGCTGCGGCGCAACCCGGACCCGGATTCGCCGGAGAACGAGTTTCGCGAGGAGCACTACCGGCGGATCGCTTACTCCAACGAGCATTTTGCCGCCGGCAAGCCGGGATGGAAGACCGACCGCGGCCAGATCTATATTGAGTACGGCAAGCCGGACAACATTGAATCGCACCCCTCCGGCGGCCAATACAACCGGCCCGCGGACGAGGGCGGCGGCACCACTGTTACGTTTCCGTTCGAGATCTGGAACTACCACTACATTGAGGGCATCGGCAACGACGTCAACATCGAGTTTGTGGATACCTGCCAGTGCGGCGACTACCACTTCACCATCGATCGCGGCGAGAAGGACGCGCTGCAGCATGTTCCGGTGGGCGGCGACACCACGGCGGAAAGATTCGGCGATGCCAACCGCAGAGACCGGCAAGGCGCAGGGCTGGAGACGCTGGGAACCGGAAAGTCCGGCGGCAGGAACGATCAGAATCACGAGTTCGACCGCATCTCGATGGCGGCCAAGCTCTTTGCGCCGCCGCCGATCAAGTTCAAGGACCTGGACAGCTTCATCTCCGAGCACAAGTTGATGAGCGGTCCGGTATTTCCGTTCGACGTGCGGACCGATTTTGTGAAGGTAACGGAGAACTCGGTTCTGGTGCCAATTACCTTGCAGTTGAAGAACCGCGACATCACCTTCATCACCAAGGACGGCGTAGCGAGGGGAGTGGTGAACATCCTGGGCAAGGTGACCACGCTCACCCACAAGACGGTGCAGACGTTTGAGGACACGGTGCAGGTGGAGGAGCCGGCCGAGCTGCTGGAGAAGAGCCTGGACAAGCAGTCGGTGTATTGGAAGGCGCTGCCGCTGATGCCGGGCCTCTACCGGCTGGATATTGCCATCAAGGACGTGAATAATCCGGACCACGTGGGCATCTACGGCCGGGGCATCCAGGTGCCCACTTACCACGACGAGAAACTGGCCACATCCACGCTGATTCTGGCCGACAAGATGAACCTGGTCTCGTCGCACGATATCGGCAGCAGCAACTTTGTCATTGGCAATACGTACATCCGGCCGCGGGTGAGTCCCAATGCGGCTACTCCGGTGAGCTTCAAGCGCAGCCAGCAGTTGAACTTCTGGATGCAGGTTTACAACCTGGGCATCGACGACGCGACCAAGAGCAACAGCGCCACGGTGAGCTACCAGATTGTAGACACCGCGACCGGGGCGGTGATGCTGGAAAAGCAGATGGATTCAAAGGCTTTGGGGGTACACAGCGATCAGTTGACGGTGGAGAATACGCTGCCCATGGCCGGTCTCCAGCCCGGCAAGTACAAGGTGACCATCAAAATAAACGACGCAATCTCGAAACAAGAGATTGCGCAATCGGCGCCTTTTGTCGTGGAATAGGGTGTATCCAAAAAATGAGGGCTACCGGACGGCAGATCCGGAAGCCCGCGCGGACGTAAAAACTGAAGAGGCTTGCCAGGGACGCCGCTCAAGGTCACTCCATGTGATGACGCGCAGGGTCCATCTCGTTGTTTTCGCCGTGCTGATCGCTCTGGGCAGCGCTCCGCTCCACGGAGCCACGCTTGGATCGGTATCCGGGGTGGTGCGCGATTCGGCGGGCATTCCGCAAATCGGCGCCGAGGTGGAGTTGCTTCGTCCCGATCTGTCCGTGATCCTGACCGTTTACACCAACGCGAGCGGCCGCTATTCCATACCCTCGGTGCAGCCTGGCCCCTATGCTCTCAAGGCAGTGGGCACGATGTTTCTTCCCGCGCTGCGCGAGAACGTCCGCGTGAGGGCGGCCACCGTGGTGAACCTCACGCTGAACACGTTGTACGAGGTGATGCAGTGGCTTCCGGCCGAACCGCGCGCCGCCGGCGGCAAGAGCGACGACTGGAAATGGACGCTGCGCTCGGCCGCCAACCGGCCGCTGTTGCGCTGGCTTGAGGACGGTCCGCTGGTGGTGGTGTCCGACGGTTCGGGAACCACGCCCAAGCTGAAGGCGCGCCTGATGGCCACCGGGCAGCAGGGCACTTTTGGCGAGAGCGGCGAGCGCTATTCGGCGCAAGTGGAAGAGACGCCCACCAACAGCCGCGAGTTGCTGGCGCGGGTGGATTTCGATCCGGGGAGCAACGCCGGGATTGAATCGATGCTGGGATTCCGGCAGGATCTAGGCTTTGCCGGTTCGGTGCAGTCGGTGGCGGCCGTCTCGATACTCCCCGGGATCGAGGGCTCTGAAGCCGGCGGGCCCGAGGAGCTGGAAGAAGCGGCCGTGAGCACCTCGCAGACCATCCACCTGGGCGACGAGTTCGAGGGGGAAGTGGGCTCGAGCCAGGTTTTGGCGCGCTTTGCCCGCAACTCTCCCAATACGTTGGCAGCGGCGCTGCCCTATGCCACGGTGGGCTGGCGGGACGGGGACTCGACCGTGCGCTACGGCATGGCAGCCGCGCTGACGGGCCCCAGGGATGCGGACGAGGGCGAGACCGTGAGCGGGGCCGGCGCCTGGCTGCCGCGGCTCTCGATGCGCAACGGGGAACTGGCGCTGGAGCACGGCCTGCACCAGGAGATCGGCTGGGAGCGGCGCACCGATGTCTCCGGGATGACGGTGCTGGTGTTCGCCGACCGTGTGGACAACCCGGCGATCGAGGCCATGGAGCACCGGGCCGGGGGCGCTACCGGGGCGGAATCGGCGCTGGCCGGGCCGATGCTGCTGGACACCGCCAGCGGCCTGCTGCGGGCTGCCGGACCGGATTTTTCTTCGGCCGGCATGCTGGCCAGCTTTGAGCGGCGCCTGCCGGGCGGCAACCAGGTACGCCTCAGCTACGCCAACGGCAACGCTCTGACGATATCTGCCGCGGCAGAGTCCCAGACGGCGGCGCAGTGGGCGGCCGCGGCGCATCCCCGGCGCGCGCAGGCCTATGCGCTGTCGCTCTCCGGCACGCTGGATGGCACGGGCACCCGCTGGCGGGCCAGCTACCGGTGGCAGCCGGAAGACACGCTCAGCGCGGTTGCGGCCTTTGCCCGGGACGCGGACCAGCCGTATTTGAACCTGCACGTGAGCCAGCCGATTCACCTGCGCAGCGATGGCAGCGGCGGCTTTGTGGCCATGGTGGATCTGGGCAACCTGCTGGCGCAGGGATACCGGCCTTATGTGCTGAGCGACGGCTCGCTGCTGGTGTTCGCGCAGGAGCAGCGCACGATCCGCGCCGGGCTGGCGTTCACCTTTTAGAGCGTTTTCATTGTTGCTGTAATGCGGGCATCCTGCCATCCCACCCTAGGCGCAAAAACAAAGGCGCGCTGCCCAGAGGGCACCCAGGTGGGGCACCCGACTTTGGTACAAGAACAAGTGGTCAGAGACGTAGTTTGTGCGAAGCGCCTCGCACAAAAATGCAAAGGCTCCGGGTTATCGGTCCGGAGCCTTTGCCATTTGGGGTGTCCGTATGACTGGACGCCGCCCGCGAAACTTAACTATACGCCTCGGCTTCAGGCTGTGGTGAGAATGCTGTGCACGATCTCGGCGTTCTCTTTGACTTCGTCCTTGAAGCGGGGGAACATGCCCACATAGACGGCGTCGTGCGGCTTGATGCCGGCGTAGGCGGTTTTGAAGGCTTTTGCGATGCCGTCGTCGGCGATGCGGCCGGCGGCGAGAATCTTGAAGGCGAAGCAGGTCTTGGGGGTCTGGCGCATCACTTTGTACATGCGCTCGGGATCGCCTTGCACGTAGATGTCGCCGGGCATCTCCATGAGATGGCCGCCGAGAAGCTGACGCCACTCCTCGGGGCTGCGGGTGCGGTTGTAGACGCAGCCGGAGTAGAAGTCGACGTCCCAGCCCTGCTCTTCGACCAGCTCGATGACTTCGGGCTTGTGGGTGCCGACGCCGACCAGGACGCCGAGGTCGCGGGCGCGCTTGCACCACTCGCGCTCCTTGGCGAGGGTGCCGTTGCGGAAGGCGGCGTCAATCTCTTCGCCGCGGCGTTGCAGGGCGAGGGGCTTGAAATCGCGGACCAGGGCGGCTTCGTCGTCCTGGGCGAGAACCTGGATGATGAGGTGCATCTTGCCGCCCTCGGCCTGGAAGCGGGCGAGATCTTGCGGGGAGCGGCCCATGTTGACGAAGTTGAAGGCGTTGATGCCGAAGGCGTTGGCGCGGTGAAGGACCTGGCAGACCCGCTCCGGGGTGTACCAGTCGCGCATGGCGTTGGAGAAGTTGTTGTTGTAATGGGCGAAGCCGTACATGGGATTGACGCCCATGACGAGGCGGCTGATTTCAACATTGCCGAATTTCATCTTGGGGACTTGAACAGGGGACGCCTGGATGGGCGGGGCCGCGGCGGCCTGCGGTTGCGGCTCGGCTGCGAGGCCGGTGGCGGAGGCGCCGACGATTCCTGCGGCGAGGGCGGCGCTGGACTGGAGGAACTCTCTACGGGTATTGGACATGAAGACTCCTTTCCGAACTTGCGGGGCAGGCTGGTTCCGGCCCAACTTCAAAAACCCTCTTCGACCTCACGCCTTGCAGCCGCTGGGGAATGCGGCTTTTGCTTCACCCGAACGGTGTTACCCGTCGCACGAGGCCAGGCGCCTGACCGCGTGAATTGGCACTTTTGGATTTGTGGTTTCCCACTCATCGCGATGAAGCCGCGATGAATGGGGCACAGAGCTTGTTTCGACGGAACTGGCACAAAAACGGGCGGTCAGAGTCCTAGACATCACATAAATCCGCAGCCTCGCGGAGGCTGGTGAAGGGGTCGCGCGTGGGAATGAACTCGTGGGCGACGAAGCCCTTGTAGCCGCCGTCGGCGATGGCGCGCATGACGGCGGAGTACTCAATCTCCTGGGTGTTGTCGATCTCGTGACGGCCGGGGACGCCGCCGGTGTGGAAGTGGCCGATCCACGCGAGGTTTTTGCGGATGGTGGCGATCAGGTCGCCCTCCATAATTTGCATGTGGTAGATGTCGTAGAGCAGCTTGACGCGGGGGGAGTTGACTTCTTCCATGACGCGGACGCCCCAGGCGGTGTGGTCGGCCATGTAGCCAGGGTGGTCCACTTTGCTATTGAGCAGCTCGAGGCAGATGTTCACGCCGTTGTCTTCGGCGATCTTCTTGACGCGGTTGAGACCGAGGACGGTGTTGCGGGCGCCTTCTTCGTCGGAGAGGTTGTGGCGGCTGCCGACCAAGCTGATTACGTTGGGCACGCCGGCCTTGACCGCCAGGGGAATGTTCTTGCGGAAGCCGGCCTCGATGGCGGCGTGATTTTCCACGCGGTTGATGCCGTCAGTGATTTCGCCGCCGCCGGCATAGCCCATGGTGCAGATGAGGCCGTGGTGGGGCGGGACGTTCCATTCCTCGGGTTGGAGGAGATCGATGCCGGCCAGGCCGATTTTGGCTCCGTAGGCGCAGAGATCGGCTAGTGGGGTCTTTTGATAGCACCAGCGGGCAACGGATTGATGGATGCGGTTCTTGCGGCTCGGCACTGTTTCTCCCTCCAGGGGTCCGGCGAGCGAGGCCAGCGCCACGGCGGCAGAACCGGCTTTCAGCACCGAACGGCGGCTGATCTCCATGCGATGACCCTGCCTCTCTTGCTCCGCGGGCCGGCGATTGCGGACCCGGCCATTCAAACCCGCCATTCTAGCACTTGTTTCGAAGAGATGACTGTGTCGGGCGTGGGGCGATTTTGGCAGGGGGATGGGGGCGCGCGCGGCGGGAGGGATTTGGGCGCGTGGTTTTGGAGAGTGACGCCGGAATATGCTATATTTTTCAAGGGTCACAGGGAGTTTTCTGCTTGCGCGCAACCGGCGCAGGCTCTACCCAACACGGCCCATTCCGATTTTCTGGACGCGTAGCTCAACTGGCAGAGCATTCGGCTCTTAACCGACAGGTTGTAGGTTCGATTCCTACCGCGTCCACCATAACACCAATAAAATAAGCAATTTGCGAGCATCCGTCAAAGGCGGTAATATTCTTTGTGCCCAAATGGCTGTTCTGATGGCTGTTCCGCAAAATATTTTAGAACTTGTGGAGATTTGCACCGGCCCAGCGTCCAACCGGTACCCTTCTCTCGCGAAGTGATCGCGAGCGCCCCTTTGGGTATCCAACCGACCAAATCTGCGCGAGGGTCAGCGCCTCTACGATTCTGGCAGGGCTTGGCGCTGAGCCAGGGTCGCGGTATTTCGAGCTACGGCGAGCATCCTGATACGACCCAAAGCGTAATGACGATTGAGGACTGCATCGATTCGGCGTACGTACTCCGCTGGCTCGACCTTTGCGGAGAAGGCGCTGAACATTTCTTGCGTGGATGGGAATCCCTACCTCTCCGCCAAGACTTTACCTATCCTTTTGATTACACTGGTAAACGATAGCAACTAAATGATTTACTGGATTTCAGTGCCGTCCAATCTGTTCGTATTGTCCAGCCAATTTGGCCCCGTAATGCCATTTTGCACGACAAAGAGATGAGTGCACGACAACGTATTTGGACGCAGAAAACACCACGCTGCATAACGACGGAGTAGACACCCGTCGGCAGAGACGTTCCTGCGCCAACGCTTGTTCCTTCGTTGAAGGAGAAAACCCCTGAGCACGGCGAAGGAGAAGCTTCCGAAGGCCGCTCGCCTGGGCTGAATTGAGCAACCCTTCCCGACGAATCTCGGTATTGGACCGCCTAGCGTTCGAGTTCGGCTGGTTGCCGTCTTTTGAAGCGCGGAGCCTGTTTCGCGGGCACTTCGAGGGCTTCGCCTGGAGCATCATCGACCTCAACCTGGGCTGGAGATCGAACTCAAATATTCTCCGGGCGTTCGCCGATGCCATGCTGTTCCCGCCGTCGCACGGCTTGAGCTCCGTATAATCGGTGGGGACGGATGCAGGGGAACAATAGCAGCAGGAAGGAGCGCCCCATGGGACCTAATACCGTCTTTGGGCACCTCGCTTTTCAGTTCGCCACTCACCCAGAGAATCTGGTCACGGAGGCATTAAGCTTCAATCTTCGGACCTCTCCCGCCGCATCGCGTGCATTCACGGAGTTCCTTCGCCCGATCGGGTTGGACTGTCCGGGAGGACTCTACTTCGAGACACAGCACGGCGGCTTGGAACAGTCCATCCCAGACATGGAGTGCCGCGACGGTAAAGGACAGCTCCGTGTGATAGTGGAGAACAAGTTCTGGGCAGGCCTGACCGAGAATCAGCCAGTGACATATATCCAAGAACTTTTCCATGAGCTTCCGGTCGGGGTTGCCGCTCTGTTGTTCGTGGTTCCGAAGGCCCGTCTCCAGCTTGTCTGGGATGAGGTTGTTCGTCGGTGCGAAGCTGATGAGGTTTCAGTCGGCGACGCTCAGAAGCTCGCATTCATAACGGCTGCCCCCCCTCGGCGAAGGCCACTACATAGCCGTGACATCGTGGGGCGCTTTGCTTGATGCTCTTTTCACAGCCGCTACCTCAGCCGGGGAAATTGGGCCTTGTAACGACATCGCCCAACTTCAAGGGCTATGCAGAAGGATGGACGAAACAGCGTTCTTGCCCGTCAGTGGCGACGAACTAACCAATCTCGGCATGGCACGGAGAATCATCGACTTTTCCGACCTGCCATTTGGCATCGTGGAGAAGGCTGTGAAACTGGGTTGTGTATTAAGAGGAAGGAGTCCAACTTCCGATACGGATCTGGCACTTACATCCGAATTTGCGGATTTAACGCGTGGGTCGGTTTCAGCGCCAATCTGTGGCGCAATTTGGGAGTCTCACCAATTTGGGTTAATTTCTACCCAGAGTCCTGCCCGACAGCTCAAGTTCGCGAGGATCTAGTCCGGTTTCGCACGGCTGCTCCTCAGCGTTGCTTCGATGCCGACATCAAAAACTACAGATGGGTGGCGGTGCCCATTTTTCTCCCTACCGGCGTTGAGAAGCCGCACATCATCGAGGAAGCCGTGCGCCAGATTGGCGAACTGAAAGATGAGCTTGGTTTGCGAGAACCGCTCGCGGCTGACCCAGACCCGACGCTCACCGATGACCTGGATAAGGAGCCCGAACACCACCCAGAAAGCGAGGCGAACGAATGACCCTTGAAACCATACTAGAGTTGGGTGCGGAGGGCGGGAGCCTGACATTGTTCGGGAACAGAGATGCTGCGGGCCAGTGGAGGTTTAGGACGCAAACGGACGAGACTACGATGAATGATCTGCTCGATGAGGAGGATCTGCGCGTATTGGGATACGTGTGCCGTCGTGAAGTTCGTCCTTATAGATGCATAGACAGTCTTCGATCTCAGCGGGCGTCAGTTGGGAGAACGCAGTCGGCAGTTTAGCGGGATCGAGCGTGTTGCCAAGGAATCCCAGGACAGCCGCTCCTTCCCTCGTTCCCCGATGCAAATAGACCAGTTTTGGAGACTTTCCAAGGTGTGCGCCGATGCGTTGCGCAATGTCATATACCATCAACTTGCCGATGCCCCGAACTGAGCCTATCTCGCGTTCCACTAGTTCATGCAGCGTGTCGAAGTCCCTAGCACTAGCAAGGCGTCGCGCTGCTGCTTGCAAACGCTCCTCAGCCAGTTCCAGTAGCTTCTGAGGAATCAGACACTGGTGAGGGTGTCGCTTGCCATCGGGAAATTCGCTCAAGGCAGCCCTGCGGATTGCCGAGGCCCTACTTCTCTCCTGGCGGAAAGTATCCATCTCCGCGCGCGCAGCGTCGCGGTATTCTCGGATGTACGCAGCGACAATCTCGTCAAGAGTCATGGCTGTTCCTGACCGCGAAGACGCAATTGGGCGCGGATCTCATCGTCCTGAAAGGTGTGTATGCCATTCTCTGTGTTATTCCAGAAGTACTCGGCATACTTACCGGCCGCTCGGTTGCAGGCCCCGGCAATTGTTGCAACGTCGGGATAGTTTGGGCGAGCCGTACTGATCTCCGGATCATTGGCGGTCACAAGAAGAAGATCGAACTGGACAGGCTCGCCCGTGTCAACGCACGTGGGCCAGGCAATCAATAGCCGACCGTTTTCACCTATCAGGCGGCCCTCCTCTTTTGTTTGTGTCACTTTTCCGTAGTTTGGCGCACGCCCAACATGATCCGCCCACGCCTTGAGCAGACCTTCCGGTACCTTCCGGCCGGGGTTGCACAGCAGCGCCACGCATCCCCAATCTGTCGCGATTTGATGAGCTTCCGCGCGTGGTTGCTCCGCCTTCCAGAGGTGCTCCGCTTCAGCAGTCAAATCCTGTATGGTCGAGATTGTGTGAGAACAAGGAACGAGTTTTGCCTGACCCGCCGGGCACATGCGGGAAAACACCATCGTATAGCTGTTGCCTCGCGATCCAGAGAGTCGGCCATACCGAATCGGTGCCGTTACAGTTTGCGCCACAGGTACATTGAGCCGTGCAGCACGCCATGCGGGACGCTCCTTTTCCGAATCCCAAAGCAACGAACCGATGATGAGAACACCAGCAGTCAACGGCACAGGCTCACTCCTCTTCAGCCTCAGCGGCTTCAACAGTTGCAGCCATCAATTCCGGTATAAATGGCGAAATATCTTGAATCACCGCAAGTCCTTTCCGGGGCAGATAATAATCGCGCACCGTTCGGTAACGATCCCCAAACCTTTCGGTGAACTGTTTTCTTAGTTTCACGCTGTGGCTCAAGACGCTGGACAACGCGCGGCCCCCTTTGAAGAACTTCTC
>Ga0302320_10022827_pt1 | contig 12319 bp, 9 predicted proteins | sample Bog_T0_3_FD_202130 | JGI IMG/M metagenome (GOLD analysis project Ga0302320, IMG submission 202130) | Peat permafrost microbial communities from Stordalen Mire near Abisko, Sweden - Bog_T0_3 | ecosystem: Environmental > Terrestrial > Soil > Wetlands > Peat | place: Sweden: Abisko, Stordalen Mire...
GGGATTCGCCGCGGTCTGGAACTTCCAGTTGACCTTGGGATCGGCAAAGGTGCGCCCGTACCCAATGGGGGTCTTGATCCAGAAGCCGGAATCGGCGCCGCCCGCTTCGAGAATGAGCACCCGATCCCGTCCGCTCGCGGACAAACGCTCGGCAAGCACGCAGCCCGCGCTACCCGCGCCGATGATGATGTGGTCGAAATTCTCCACGCGTCGAGCTTAATCTTATCGACCGCCCTCGCTATGCCATTTCGCGATTCGCCCATGTTTTTTTTCGGCGCGCCCCGTGGAATTTCATAATCGACCGGGAACCCTGTATGGTGCGCTTGGGAGTCGAATCCAAGGCTTACATTTGAGCACCACGGCAATTGACCTACCGCGATCTCACGCGCCGACCTCCGTCGGGTGCTGGTATGTGCTCATCCTCACCTGTCTGATCTACGCCATCAATATTGCGGACCGCTACGTGGTCTCCACGGTGCTCGAGCCGATCCGCCTGGAATTGCACTTAACCGACCGCGGTGTGGCGTGGCTGACGGGCGCGCCGCTGGCCTTGTTCTATGTGGCCTTCGGTATTCCGATCTCCTGGTTGGCGGATCGCTCGAATCGGCGCAATATTTTGGCCGCCTCGCTGATCGTGTGGTCCACCTTCACGGCGCTATGCGGGCTGTCGCGCAATTACTGGGAATTCCTGTTCAGCCGTATTGGCGTCGGAATCGGCGAGGCCGGCGGCACGCCGCCGTCCACGGCGATCGTATCGGACTACTTTCCGGCGGATCGGCGGCCGATGGCGATGACGGTGCTCGCTCTCGGCGCACCCATCGGTGCGTGGCTCGGGGCGACGATGGCGGGCGCCATTGCGCATGCCTATACCTGGCGCGCGGCCTTCATTGCCTTGGGGTTGCCCGGCCTGCTGATGGGCGTCATCGTTTACTTCACCGTGCGCGAGCCCTCGCGCGGGCGGCTGGATGCACTCGTCGATGACATCAAGCCCACCTTATGGACGTCATTGAAGTTTCTCTGGCAGCAAAAGGCGGCTTTTCACATCGTCATGGGCGGCGGGGTCTGCGCGCTTTGGGGCTGGGGATTGATCTACTGGACTCCCACGTTTCTGCAGCGCGCCTACAATCTCGACGTGGGCCAGGCGGGCGCGGTGACCGGAAACATTCATCTGATTGGAGGATCGCTGGCAACCATCGGCACGGCCTGGATTCTGTCCAGGCCGCCCATGGCCGATCCGCGCCGCGTCGTATGGCTGCTCGCCGCGGGAATCGGGCTCACCACCATACCCTCCATGATTGCCTACTGGACGCATACGCTGTGGGTGTGCAAGCTGATGTTCTGGATTTTCATTCCGGCGATCTATTTTTACATCGGTCCTTGTTTCGGATTGCTCAACAACCTGGCGCCCTGCCACATGCGCAACATGTTCATTGCGATCTCGCTTCTGGTCGCCAACATTTTCAATCTGGTGGTGGCGCCCTGGGTGGTCGGCGCCTTGAGCGACCGCTTCGCCGGGGGCCAGGCCACTGACGCCGCCTCGCTGCGCATGGCCTTGCTGGTGCTGGCGCCCACCGGCTTTTGGGCCACCTATCATCTGTACCTGGCCTCCAAGACCATCCTGGAAGACCAGAAACGCGCAATCGGCTACACCAAGGCTTGGAGCCCCTGACCGCAATGGCCAACACTCCCATCGACCGCCGCTGGCTGCCGCTGAACGCATTGCGCGCCTTCGAAGGCGTCGCCAAGCACCTGAGCTTTACCGCGGCTGCGAACGCCCTGTTGATCTCGCAAAGCGCGCTGTCCAGGCATGTGATCGCGCTGGAGAAACTCATCGGCGTGCAGCTGTTCGAACGCCGGCCGCATGCGCTGGTGCTCACCAAGGCAGGCCAGCATCTACTGCCTGCGGTCATGAAGTCCTTCGACCGCTTGGAGTACGCGCTCGATGACATCCGCAACGAGGGCACTCCGGCGCTGCGAACCCTGCGGGTGCAGATGCCGCCGAGCTTTGCGGTCCACCTCGCAGTGCCCATTCTGCGCGATTTTCGGCGCGCGGCCGCGGATGTGGAGATCGATCTGGTCAGTCCTTATGGGGTCGGGCCGCCGCCCAGCGACGTCGACGTCGCGGTCGTGTATTCGAAGCCCACCGTGACCGACATGGTCACCGATTTGCTATGGCCGGTGCGCCTGGCGCTGATGTGCCACCCGGACGTCGCCGCGCGCCACGCGAACAAGACCCTGGCCGAGTTCATCGAAGCGAACGAGCTGGTGCACGTGCGCATTTCGGACCTGCCGCGGCATCACCTCTGGACCCAATTCGCGCGTCAGGAGAGCCTGGGGCAGGCCAACGTGGAGCGCGGCTTGGTGTTCGACACCGCGGTTCTCGCTGTGCAGTACGCACTGAGCGGGGAGGGCATTGCGCTGGTCGACAGCTTCCTGTTCGGCGACTATCTTCGCACCGGGCGCTTGGTCAAGCCGTTCGACGCCGGCCTCGATGACGGATACGGCTATTACCTGATCACCCATCCGGAAGGCTTGGGTGACACGGCGATCGCCCTGTTCCGCTCCTGGCTGATCGACCGATTCTGCCACGGTAACGTCGCCTCTCCGCCAAACATGCATTTGGCGGTCTCGAACGAATAATCATGAAGAGCCACGTAAGAGTCGCGGTGATCGGCGGCGGCGTTGTCGGCGCGAGCGTCTTGTACCACCTGACGAAGGCCGGCTGGAAGGATGTATTGCTGGTCGAGCGCGCGGAATTGACCTCAGGGTCGACCTGGCACGCGGCCGGCGGAATGCACACCGTCAACGGCGACCCGAACGTTGCCAAGCTGCAGCAATACACCATCCAGCTCTACAAGGAGATCGAGCAAATCTCCGGGCAGTCCTGCGGCGTGCACATCACCGGCGGCATCATGCTCGCCGGCACGCGCGAACGGCTCGACTGGCTCAAGATGGCCAAGGCGCGCGGCCGGTACTTGGGCATGGAGCTGGAGATCATCTCGGTGGCGGAGGCCGCCAAATTGTTTCCGCTGCTGGAGAAGAAGCACTTCAAGGGCGCCATGTTCGATCCCATCGAGGGACATGTGGATCCTTACGGCGTCACTCATGCCTATGCAAAATCCGCGCAGATCGGCGGCGCGGAAATCGTGCGCCATACCCGGGTCACCGGCTTGCAGCCGCGTCCCGACGGCTCCTGGGATGTGATCACCACCCAGGGCAATGTGCGCGCGGAGCACGTGGTGAACGCCGGCGGATTATGGGCGCGCGAACTGGGGCGCATGGTGGGCATCGAATTGCCGATCCTCGCCATGCAACACCAGTACCTGATCACCGGCGACATGCCGGAGTTGAAGGGCAAGCAGGAGCAGCTGCACTGCATCGACTTCGAGGGCGAGATCTACATTCGCCAGGAACGCGGCGGTATGCTGATGGGCACCTACGAACGCGCCGGCGTGCCGTGGTCCGAGGTCAGCACGCCCTGGGATTTCGGCCAGGACCTGCTGCCGAACGATCTCGAGCGCATCGCCCCGAGCCTCGAAGTCGGATTTCAGCATTTTCCCGCGCTTGGGCAAGCCGGCATCAGGAAGGTGGTGAATGGCCCCTTCACTTTCGCGCCGGACGGCAATCCCTTGGTCGGACCGATCCGGGGACTGAAGAATTTCTGGGTTGCCTGCGGAGTCATGGCCGGCTTCAGCCAGGGCGGAGGCGTCGGGCTGGCGCTGTCCCGCTGGATGGTCGATGGCGATCCGGGCGCCGATATTTGGGGGATGGACGTGGCGCGTTACGGTGACTGGGCGACGCTGGCCTACACCAATGCCAAGGTGCGCGAAAATTACTCACGCCGTTTCAGCATTCGCTTTCCCAATGAGGAACTCACCGCCGCGCGGCCGCTGCGCACCACGCCGATCTACGAGAAGCTGCAGGCCGCGCATGCGTTGTTCGGCGACTACTGTGGTCTCGAGCACCCTCTATGGTTTGCGCCCTCGGCACGGCAGGCGGTGGACCGGGTGAGTTTCCGCCGCTCGAACTCGCATGCGCATGTGGGAGCTGAATGCCGGGCGGTGCAGGAGTCGGTGGGCCTGCTGGAAATCTCGAACTATGGAAAATTCGAGATCCGCGGGCCGGCATCCGCTGAGTGGCTGTCGCACATCATGGCGAATCGAGTCCCGAATGTCGGCCGCATCGCCTTGACGCCCATGTTGAACGAGCGCGGCAAGCTGATCGGCGATTTCACCATATGCCGCCTGGCCGCGGATCATTGCTTCCTGATCGGCACCTATGCCGCCGAAACCTACTATCTGCGCTGGTTCGAACGGCACGCACCCCCCGCTGGAGTCTCGGTCCGGCCCTGTGCCATGGAATACGTCGGACTATCGGTGGCGGGGCCGCATTCGCGCGCCTTGCTGCAGTCGCTGGTGCGCGATGACTTGTCCAACGCGGCGTTCCCGTTCATGTCCTTCCGGCGCATGGACATCGGCATGGTGCCGGCCTATGTGGGCCGCGTCTCCTTCACGGGTGAGCTGGGCTACGAGATCTGGGTGACCACCGATTATCAGCGCGCGCTATTCGATCTTCTAACGCAGGCCGGGCGCACTCATGGCCTGCGGCACTTCGGCGGCCGGGCGCTCAACGCCATGCGCATCGAGAAGGGTTTCGGAACCTGGGCGCGCGAATACCGGCCCATCTATGGACCCATCGAAGCCGGCCTCGGCCGCTTCGTCGACTTCAAGAAGAGCGCATTCATCGGCCGCGCGGCGGCGGCCGAGGAGAAGGAGTCGGGCGGCGCGCTGCGGCTCGCGGCCTTCAGCATCGATGCCGGCGATGCCGATGCGATCGGCGATGAGCCCGTCTGGCATGACGGCCGCGTGGTGGGCTGGGTCACCTCCGGCGCCTTTGGCCACCGCGTCGCGCAATCGCTGGCGCTAGGTTACGTGCCGGCGGGACTTGCGACGGCGGATTTGAAATTGAGATCATCGGCGAACGGCGCAAGGCGCAGCGCCTAGGCCTGTGTGCATACGATCCGGCCGGCTTGGCGATGCGCAGCTAGCAACGGGAGATTCATGAGCACATCGACAAACACCGCGCCGCGCGCTCCCCTAGGCGAGCCCGGCTTGCTCAAGCGCCTCGCCAAGGGGCCGGTGATCTGCGCCGAGGGCTATGTATTCGAGCTCGAGCGGCGCGGTTACCTGCAGGCCGGCGCTTTTGTCCCGGTGGTGCTCACCGAGCATCCCGAGGTCGTCGAGGAATTGCATCGAGAATTCGCCCACGCCGGATCCGATGTGACCCAGGCGCTCACCTACTACGCGCACCGGGAAAAGCTGCGGGTGATCGGACGCGAGAAGGACCTGGTGCCGATGAATCGGACCGCGCTGAAAATTGCCAAAAAGGTCGCGCGCGAGACCGGCACTCTGTTCGCGGGCGACATCTGCAATACCAACCTCTACGACCCCGCCGATCGCAAGGCGCTGAAGGAGGTGCAGCGGATTCTCGTCGAGCAGGTCGGCTGGGCCGTGGACTCCGGCGTGGACTACATCGTCGCGGAGACATTTTCGTGGGGCGGTGAGGCGCTGATGGCGCTCGAGGCCATCAAGCGGCATGCCGGGATGCCGGCGGTGGTCACTCTGGCGATTCACCGCGAAGAACCCCTGCGCGATGGCTGGAGCCCGGCGGAGGCTTGCCGGCGGCTCGAGGCCGCGGGGGCCGATGTCGTCGGCCTGAATTGCCATCGCGGCCCGGCCACGATGCTGCCGCTGCTGAAGAAAATCCGTAAGGCGGTGCAATGCACCGTGGCAGCCCTGCCGGTGCCCTATCGGACCACGCGCAAACAGCCCTCGTTCATGTCGCTCACGGATTCTTGCTGCGGCAACGCGCGGGCGTTTCCGGTCGGGCTCGATCCGTTCACCTGCACTCGCGCCGAGATAGCGCAGTTCGGCCGGGACGCGCATGCGCTCGGCATCGAATATCTCGGCGTCTGCTGTGGGGCGGGGCCGCATCACATCCGGGCGCTGGCGGAGAGCTTGGGCCGCCGCCCTGAGGCCAGCCGCTATGCTGCCGACATGTCGAAGCACGCGTTCTTCGGCACCAACAAGCGCATCCGGCAGGTGCAGATCGCCTACCGCGCCAAGCTTTGAGCCAAGGGTGGAGAGAATATGCTGACGACATCGAATCCGAACGACACCGGCTACAACGGCTTGACCGAACACACCGAAGGTTTGCCCGCCGAAGCCTATTTCGAAGCGCGCAATTACCAGCGCGAATTGCAGCGGATCTGGTACCGGAATTGGGTTTATGTAGGCCGTTCCAGCGAGGTCGAGCGCAAGCGGGCTTACGTGACCTTCGAGCTCGGCGACCAAAGAATCCTCCTGGTGCGCGACGACGCGGGCGTGCTGCAGGCGTTTCACAACACCTGCCGGCATCGCGGCGCGGAATTGTGCCGCGAACCGCACGGACACTTGAATTCCAGCCAGATTATCTGCCCCTATCACGCTTGGGCGTACAGCATGCAGGGCGAGCTGCTTCGGACCACCTCCAAGCGCCATGCGCAGGGCTTCGAGCTCGGCAACTTTCCGCTCTACAAGGTGCGGGTGCGGGAATGGAACGGCTTCGTGTTCATCGCGCTGAGCGAAGATCCGCCGCCGTTCGAGAAGTTGTTCGATCTGCCGATCGATCGGCTGGATTCATGGCCGCTCAAGGATCTCGTCGTCGGTCACGTGCTGCAGAAGAGCATTCAATGCAATTGGAAGATCTACTGGGAAAATTACAACGAGTGCCTGCACTGTCCCGGCGTGCATCCAAAGCTGTCGCAATTGGTGCCGATCTACGGGCGCGGCCTGTTGGAGGAGCGCGACGATCCGTATTGGACGGTTCACACCAGCGACGATGATCCGAAATTCAAGGGCGGATTGCGCAGCGGCGCGGCGACCTGGTCGCTGGACGGGCGGGCAACCAGCGGCGAATTCCCCAATCTATCCATGCAGGATCGCAAGGCCGGGCACATTTACATGACCGGCTTGCCCTCGATGTTCATCGTCGGCCATGTCGACTACGTGCGGGTCGTGCGGCTGCGGCCGCTCGGGCCTGAGCAGGCCGAATTGCGGGTTGAATACCTATTCCTCCCCCAAACCCTGGCGGACCCGAACTTCGATCTGCGCAATGTGGTGGATTTCACCGATTTGGTCATGACCGAGGACGCCGGGATTTGCGAGGTCAATCAGCGCGGGCTGCACGCCGCGCCGCATGTGCGCGGCGTCGTCATGCCGGAGGAATACGTTCTGCGGCAATTCCACGACTGGGTCAGGGCCGAATTGGCGCGCGTTTAAATCTCGCGCTCGCCGCGGGTCTGTTCGCCGCGCTGTGTTTGGCGGCTTGCGGGCAGGGCCGGCACGCAGGCCAGGCGCCCGAGGGGGCGGTGCTGCACATTTATAACTGGCCCGATTACATCGGCTATCACACGATCGCCGAATTCGAGCGCCAGACTCACATCAAGGTCATCTACGAATTCTACGATTCGAACCAGACTCTCGAGGCCATTCTGCTGGCGGGCCATTCAGGCTATGACATCGTCAGCACCACCACCGACTTCTACGGCCACCAGATCAAAGCGGGCGCCTATCTGCCCATCGACCGTGGCAAATTGACCAACTGGGCCAATCTCGATCCGGCGGTACTCGCGCTCCAGGCGACCGCCGATCCGGGAAATCGGTATGCCGTGCCGTATTTGCACGCGATGAACGGCATCGCCTATAACGTGGATCTGATCAAGGCGCGGATGCCCGATGCGCCCACCGACAGCCTGGCGATGATATTCACGCCCGAGGTGGTCGCGAAGTTCGCCGATTGCGGCGTGACCTTCCTGGATTCGCCCGAGGATGTCATACAACTCGCGCTGGCATACCTGCATCTGAACCCGAATTCCGGCCTTCCTCAGGATCTCAAGGCCGCCGAACAGGTGGTCATGGCGGTGAGGCCCTATGTGCGTCAATTCGATTCCAACGATTATTGGCACCAACTGGCATCCAAGGAGACCTGCCTGGCGATCGCCTGGTCGAGCGATTACGAAGTGGCGCAGCAGCGGGCGCGGGAGGACCATACCGGCGCCCATCTGGCATTCATCCTGCCCAAGGAAGGGTCGAACATTACTTACAATGCGTTGCTGATTCCCTCATCTGCGCCGCACCCGGAAGCCGCGCACAAATTCCTCAATTTCATATTGGACCCCAGGGTCATCGCCGAGATCACCAACGACATTCACTACGGCAACGACAATCTCGCCGCGCGCCCGCTTGTAGCCGCCGACATTCTTCAGGATCCCGCGATTTATCCGTCGGCGGAGATGCGCGCGCGGCTGTATCTGCCCGCCGAACTGGGCCCGGAGTATGACCGCCTGCGCACCCGGGTGTGGACCCGCATCAAAACCGGCCAGTAACGCGTTATGCTTCCGGCATGTCAGGGCTAGGATTAAGTTGAGCGGGTTGGAACTGCGGATACTCCTCAAGGCGCTGTTGCTGCCGCCTTGCGGTCCGCTTCTGCTCGGTCTCGTCGGGCTGCTATGCGCGCTGCGGCGGCCGCGCCTCGGGATCGCGTTATGCGCCCTCGCCATCGGCAGTCTCTGGCTGCTGGCCACTCCGATCATCGCGGATGCGATGGCGCGCGCCGCCGAAGGATATCCGGCGCTCGATCCTGCCCATCTGAGCGCGCAGCAGGCCAGCGCCCAGGCAATCGTGATTTTGGGCGGAGGCTATCGGCGCAACGCGCCTGAGGTCGGCGCCGATGCGCCGAATGCGACTGCGGATTTGCGCCTGATCGAGGGCGCAAAAATTGCCCGGGCCACCAGCCTGCCCATCCTGGTGTCAGGCAGCGCGCGCGAGGCGATCGCCATGCGGCGTTTCGTCGAGGACAATCTTCAAGTCCCGGTGCAATGGACGGAGGCGGCATCCGGCGATACTCACGAAAACGCCGTGAACTCCGCGCGGCTGCTGCGCAAGCAGGGCATCGAGCGCATCATTCTGGTCACCTCGAGCGCGCACATGGTGCGCGCCGTCGCGGAGTTCGCGGCAGCCGGGCTCGAGGTCACCGCGGCTCCAGCCGAGATGTGGACCTGGGACGAACGCGGCATACTGGCCTTCGTACCTTCATTGCTGGCGCTCGACCGGTCGCGCGCCGCGCTCTACGAGTGGGCCGGGCGCATGGCGAGCGGATTGCTGTGACGGCGCACGAATCGCGGCGCCAATAAGTCAAATACCCGCCTCCCCTTGGGCCCAATTCGGGGCCGCCAATGTTCGATTTGCGACATTCCACAGGCCTGAAAAGGCTTGCAAATACTACTTTGCGACCCCATTTAAACGGCCCGGGGAGTGCACGACTCTAAGCACTACCTGGAGTGAACATAGGAGAACATCATGATTGGAACAATCGCCCGGTGGGGCCACAACACACTGCTCGTCGCCATGGCGATGATGACCATCGCATTGCTCGTCATGTCGCTGTAAGCAGTTCGACATCCCTTAAGCGCGCGTGCGCTTAAGGGATCAGGACGGCACGGCCGTCGACGCCTGTTCCATGTCTTCGGGCTTGATGTGCTTGGAATTGCGCAGCACCAGTCCGTAATAGCACACATAGTAACCCACCAACACGAACAGCACGCCCACTGTGAGCGGGCTCCTGATCGGGGAGCCGGCCGGCGGCGCCGCTTGGCCATGACCCTGGCCCCAGAATTCCATCAGCCGATACGCCAGACGGCCCAGAAACAGTAGGGACACGGCGATTCCCGTATAGGTGTGCGGCACGTAGTTGAGCACGCCGCGAAAATATTCGAAGCGCGTGCGATTGGCGCCCCAGACCCCCAAGGCGGCTCCCGCCGCGCTGCCGGCGATCATGGCGCCGAGAAAGGCCGTCGATCTAAAGACCGTGCTCGCTGCCACCGCGCAGCCGACAACGGCCAGTATGGCGATGCGAACACCCATGCGCTTCGGACTGAACACCTGCCGGCCGAAGCTGCGGCGCAGCCGGCGATAGACCATGAAGACCACGAGGGCCGCCACGAGAAAAGGAACGAGCTGGTGATAATCCACGCGTCTAGCATACCGTAGTAGACTGCGTCCGCCCGCGCTTTCACACCATGCCTGCGGGGCGGAGGGGTCATGGTCAAGAAAAAAACAACGGCATTTCTCTGCGCCGCCATTGCCGTCTCGGCGAACGCCGGCGCACAATGGACCATTGCTCCCGACACGGCCGAGCCCGGATCGGTGGAGGCGATCGCCAAGGCGACGACCGAGACCCGCTTTCTGTCGCCATGGGTTTCCTACCTTCCTGCATCCGCCACGGTTCCTTCGCCACAGAAGTTCTTCGGACGCATCTTCGGAGCGCCGGGAGAGTTCGTGAAGTCCGCACAGGCCTATGCGTACAGCCGCGCGCTGGCGGCGGCGTCGCCGCGAGTTCGAGTCTTCACCATCGGACGCTCGGAGGAAGGCCGCGACATCATTCTTATCGCGATCGCCGATGAAAGGGGCATCCAGAGCCTGGATGCCTTGAAGGCCGAGAATGCCCAGCTTGCCGATCCGCGCAAGCTGGATCCGGCCACCGCGGAGCAGCTCATCGGCACGTCCCGGCCGTTCTATTACCTCAATGCGGCGCTGCATTCCGATGAGACCGGCTCGACGGAATCGGTGCTCGAGCTGGCCTACCGGCTGGCGGTTTCTGAGCAACCGATGATTCGGCGCATTCGCGAGAACATGGTGGTGCTCATCAACCCCGTGTCCAACCCCGATGGCCGGGACAAGCAGGTGGAATGGTTCTATCGCTTTCTCAAGGGGAAGACCGATCGCGACACGCTGCCGCGAGGCTCCCCGCCGTACTGGTCCAAGTACGCGATGGTGGACATCAATCGCGACGCGCATCAGCTCACGCATGAGACCACCAAGGCCGTCAGCCGCATGTTCTTCGACTGGCATCCCGTGATCGTTCATGACCTGCACGAAAGCGTCGCGCTGCTGATGACCTGGAACGGCACCGGTCCTTACAATCCCAACATCGATCCGATCACCTTCAGCGAGTTCCTCACGCTGAGCTTTCACGAAGTGCAGACCATGACCGGCATGGGCATGCCCGGCGTTTGGACCTGGAATTTTGGCGAGGGCTTCGGGCATATGTTCATGGATTCGGTGGCCATGAATCACAACGCCATCGGCCGCGGCTACGAAACCTTTGGCAACGGCACTGCGGAAACCCTGACTCAATCGCTCTCGGCCGAGGACACCTCGCCCGAATGGTATCGAGTGTTGCCTCCGCCGGCCACCTTCTCCTGGTCGGCCCGCGACACCGTGAACTATAACGAGACCGGCGCCCTCGCGGCGCTCGACTATTCGGCCGCCAACTCGCGCATGCTGCTGCGGAATTTCTACACCAAGAGCCTGCATAGCTTGCGCAAGGGGCAGGAGGAGCCGCCGTACGCATTCATCATCCCTGAAAATCAGGGCGACCCGACCCGGGTGGCGGAACTGGTGGCCAGGCTGTTGGCGCAGCACATCGAGGTCAGCCGCAGCGACGCCGCTTTGGCGGTGAAGGAGGGCGCCTTTCCCGCCGGGACCTATGTGGTGAGACTGGACCAGCCCTATCGCAACTACGCCGTGGACCTTTTGACGCCGCAGAATTATCCGAAGGACGGCGGCGAACCCTACGACGATGTCTCCTGGGAGCTGCCCGCGTACTACCACTTGCAGGTCACCGCGACGGCAGATGCCTCGATCCGCGATGCCGCGCTCACGCGCTTGACGCAGGCCCCGCACCCCGAAGGGCAGGTCGTGGGCAGTGGTCCGGTGTACCTGCTGAAGGATACGGGACAGGAGGCCTTTCTCGAGGCGCGCTACCGGCTTGCCGCCTTCAAAGTGCAGATTGCCGAGGCCGCCTTCGACTCCGGCGGCGTCCACTATCCGGCGGGAACGTGGATATTCCCCGCGCAGGCGGGACTTGCGAATGCGTTGCGCGACACCGCAGATCGGCTGGGGTTGGACTTCGCCAGCGCCGATGCGCAGCCAGTCGTGGCGACGCACACCAGCAAGGTGCCGCGCCTCGGACTATGGGTGCCGTGGGCGGACACGGATTCCATCGGCTGGGCACGCTACACCTTGGATCAGCGCAAGATTCCCTATGTGTATATCCGGGATGAAGACATCCGTGCGGGCAATCTGCAGAAGAAGGTCGACGTCCTGCTTTACGGACATGTCGATTTGGAACTCGCCGAACAAATTCATGGGATTCCCAAGGCCTGGGGACCCATGCCCTTCAAGAAGACACCGCAGACTCCGAGCCTGGGGACTCCGGC
>Ga0302320_10022828_pt1 | contig 12317 bp, 7 predicted proteins | sample Bog_T0_3_FD_202130 | JGI IMG/M metagenome (GOLD analysis project Ga0302320, IMG submission 202130) | Peat permafrost microbial communities from Stordalen Mire near Abisko, Sweden - Bog_T0_3 | ecosystem: Environmental > Terrestrial > Soil > Wetlands > Peat | place: Sweden: Abisko, Stordalen Mire...
CACGAAGTACAGGCTCTCACCGCGATGGGGATGCCTGGCGTTTCGACGTGGAATTTTGGGGAGGCGTTCGCACACCTTTATCTGGATTCCGTGGCCATGAATCACAACAGCATTGGACGCGGCTACGAGACCTTCGGCAATGGTAGTGCGGAAACCGAGAAGCGAGCAGTTTCCGAATCCTCGGCAACCATGGAGTGGTACCGTCCTCTGCCTGCACCAAGAGAGGTCACCTGGTCGGCTCGCGACAATCTCAACTACCAGGAAACCGGCGCTCTTGCGGCGCTGGACGAAACGGCAAGCCAATCCAAAGAAATGTTGCACAACTTCTACAAGAAGGGATGGGATTCGTGGCAAAAGGGCCTGACCCAGCCACCCTATGCGTTTCTGATTCCAGAAAATCAAGGAGATCCGGCGCGGGTGGCACAAATGATAGAACGGCTCATGGGCCAGCACATCGAAGTGGCCCGCGCGGAGAGCTCAATTCAAGTTAAGGAAGGCAGCTTTCCCGCTGGGACGTACGTGGTTCGCCTCGATCAGCCATACCGCAACTACGCAGTGGATCTGCTAACGCCGCAGCATTACCCAAAGGATGGAGGCGCGCCCTACGACGACGTCTCCTGGGAACTCCCCGCTCACTATCATTTGCAGGCGATCCCCACCGCCGACGCGTCGATTCGCAACGCCGCTCTGACTCGATTAAGCGATCCGCCGCATGCTGTGGGACGGGAGGTCGGCTCCGGACCGATTTATTTGCTCGAAGACACTGGACAGGAATCGTTACTTGCCGCTCGTTATCGTCTGTCCAATTTCGAGATTCAAATTGCGGAACGTGAGTTTGAAAATGGAGGAACGAAGTTTCCTGCCGGATCGTGGATTCTTCCCGATCAACATGGATTGCGCGAGGCCATTCTCGCCACCTCCAAGGAACTGGGCCTCGACTTTACCCAGGTTCCCACCGCACCGCAGGTGCCGCAACACAATGCGAAAGCGCCGCGGATTGGCGTGTGGGTGCCGTGGGCTGACACCGACTCGATTGGATGGATCCGTTACTCGCTGGATCAGCGCAAGGTTCCTTACACCTATCTGCGCGACGAAGATATTCGAGCGGGGAATCTGCGCTCGCGCATCGACGTCTTGCTTTACGGACATGTGGATCTGGAACTGGCTGAACAAATTGAAGGTCTGCCGAAGATCTGGTCACCCATGCCTTTCAAGAAGACGGATCGGACTCCCAGTTTCGGCACTCCAGCCGAGTCCGATGACATCACTGGAGGGATCGGCTACGAAGGGCTGGCGCAGATTCAACATTTCATCGCCGATGGCGGGCTGATGGTGACGCTCGGCAGCGGGAGCATGCTGGCGCTGGAAGGCGGACTGGTGCGCTTTGTCCGCCGGTCCTCGGGAGGGGTTCCGCGTAGCACAGCGGGAGGTGGGAGTGCCTCGTCCGCCGCCTCGCAGCACGCGGCTACGCGGACGCCCGGAGCGCACGTCCGGGTCACATTCGATCGTCCCGACCATCCCATTGCATACGGATATCCCGTGCATACTTACGTCTTCCGGCAGAACTTCCCGCTCTACGACGTCCCACGCCGTTGGCTCCGGATGGCCTATTGCACCACGTGTCTCGACGGTCCCGAAGACCGCAGCGGTGTGGTCATGGAATGGGGCGACACCGATGGGAAACCGTTCGTCGAAAGCGGCCAGGCATGGGGAGAAGAGAATCTGATCGGGCGGCCCGCAATCTTAGACATGCCCGTGGGCAAAGGACACGTCGTCTCTTTCAACTTCAATCCGATGCACCGCGATCTGAACCGTGGGGATCAGCGTCTGCTTTGGAACGCTATCCTGAATTGGCAGGCAATCATTGTGGGTCAGCCGAAACCTGCCGCAACCGCGGAGCCGGCGCCGGAGCCGGAAGAGTGAAGGCGCGCAGCATCCCGAATCACCGTTGATCTAAACTCTTGATCGGAAGGAAGCATTGCCTGAAAAAGGTGAAAGCAGATTCCTCACCAAAGAGCGGCTCGGAATGACAAAGAGTTGAGAACGGTTCGGAATGACCACCTAATAAAGTGGAATGACAAGATGTAATGGGGGATTCTAACGTGTCTGCCATTCATGCCATCTTCTGGGATGTGGGGGGAGTGCTGCTCACCAACGCCTGGGACCACACCGAGCGCATGGCGGCGCTTGAACAGTTTCATCTAAACGACGAAGAATTTCACTCCCGGCACGAGATGGTGGTCTCGTCGTTTGAGCGGGGCAAGATATCGCTGGAGGAGTATCTGGAGCGCACGGTGTTTTACCGCAGCCGTCCTTTCACCCGCGACGCGTTTCGGGATTACATGTTCTCATTATCGCAGCCGAAACCGGAGGTTCTGAGCTTCGCGCGTGAGCTGGCGGATTCCGGCAAGTACTTCATGGCCACGATCAACAATGAATCCCGCGAGCTGAACTTGTTCCGCATCGAAAAGTACGGCTTGCGGGGAATCTTCCGTCTGTTTGTCAGTTCGTGCTTTGTAGGCCTGCGCAAGCCGGAGAGTGGCATCTATCGTTTGGCGCTTGAGACTACACAGGTCAAGCCAGAAGAGTGCTGCTTCATCGACGATCGGGCGCTGAACCTGGAGTGCGCGGCGAAAATGGGCATGCGGACGATTCAGATGCAGACGCTGGAACAGCTGCGCGCAGAGTTGGGGGAGATTGGAGTGAGGCAGTAAGCATAAGGAAGCGAGCCAAACGCGCAAGTATTGTGTCGCAAGGAGCGCGCCACATCGCGCGGCTCGCCCAGATTCCTCGCTGCGCAGAGAACGCTTGCTCGGAATGACAACCAGACCACGCCACTAGCCTCTTCGCGGCTGCGGCTTTGCTGGCGGGACGGGCTTCGGGATCTCGGATTCCGCAGTGGTCAGAGTCAAGTCGCTCGACCAGCATTCCGAGACCAGCTTCCAGTCTCCGCCGCTCTGCTTCGCGAAGACCCAGAGATATTTGCCGCGCTCTTCGCGGCGTTTGCCGGCTGTGCCCGGAACGAGGGCGCTATAGCGGCCGACTTCGTGAGCCAAATCGCCAACCACTTCTACACGGATGGGCTCGACCGCGACTTCTCCGAGGCCGGCTTCCAGCGCGGAGAAGAAGAACTCGCGTACCGCCATTGCGCCGCGAATCGGAGGAAGGTTCGAGCGCAGCACCAGCGCGTCGGCGGCATAGAGTTCGATCAATTCATCGAGTTGGCGCGTATTGCAGGCCAAGACCCATTCCTGGGTGAGACGGCGGACCGCAGCCTCGCTGCGGCTCATGGGCTCACCCTTGGCGGCGGCGGCAACGCGCAACCGGTCGGCCTCGCGTGCACTCTCGGGAGCGTTGGTCCGTGGCACTGCTAGGGCGGTTTCCTCTCCGCCCTGGAAATAATGGTGGTGGTAGTGGTGGTGGTAGTGATGTGTGCCTGCGGGAGCGCCCGTTGAAGGATGCACCTCTTGCGGGGGATCGAGCACTAGCGGCGGAGTTTGCGTCAGTTCCCTCGCAAAATCCGGTAGCTCAAGAGGGGGTGACTCGAGAGGGGGTGATTCAAGCGTAGGTAATTTCACCTCCGGGGATTGATCCTGCGCTGCCTCCACGGGAAGTCCACACATGCCGCAGAACTTATTGCCCTCGCGATTGTGGTGTCCACAGACGCGGCAGGCAGTAGAAGCACTGGGAGTAGTTTGCGTCGCGGCGTCCTCCGCAGCGGTTTCGGAATCGGTTTCCATGGTGAGGCGCTGCATGGCTTGCAGAGCGGCGGCAATGGCTTCCTGGTTCGGTTTGGGCCGCCGCATTTCCGGATAAAGGCGCTGGTAGATTTCGCCGAGGGCGGGATTGTGCGGGCCAATGCTCGGTGGCGCGTTTTCGGAATCCGGCGCAGGGACGGCGCCGGATGGCTTCGCGAGTTTCTTATCTCTCTCTCTATCCACGATTTGGACCGGGTGCCGAATGAGTCAGGCTAGTCGTTCATTCTAGCCCAAGCGGGCAGAATCTCAACGCCGGGAAAACTCGATCTTACCTTCCGCTTCGGTAGGGACACCGTTGCAGGTGGCAGGGCGATAACGCCAGGCGCGAACGGTTTGCAGGACATTGCGGTCGCCTACGGAGCCCACGCTCTGCAAGATGAGTGGACTATGCACGCGGCCGTCGGCGCCGATGATAAAGCTGACCTTTACTTTCATGCCGGCAACTGCAGGAACTATCAAGGGATCGGGCGTGGTCAAAGCTTGGGGCGGCTGAGTGTCTTCGCAGCGCGCGCGCGCGCTCACATGCGGCACATCGCTGAACTCGGTGGCACGGGTGGGAGTCTTCCAGACTCGACGTTCGCGCTCCGTCAAAGCAGCCTGGCGCAGCTGCGGAGAGGCAGCTTGCACAGAAGCGGCGGCAGGAACAGCGAGGATCAGAAACCAAGGCCAGAAGCTACGAAACATGTGGTGGAACTCTCCCATTCGACTGGGGATTGCTCCCTTATGACTTCTATCGGCAAGTCGGGGGCCAAGTGCAGCGCTATAGTACACGTTTTGTTATCAGTTAGTTACGCAGGATCTTCGACGGTTTACGTACCATCGATGTGAAGGCAATTGCACTTGTCATATCCAGGGAGACCAAAGATTGCAGCACGACATTCCTGGTCGCGAAGGTGCATCGTGATCGTTATCGATTGGCTGGGGCTCGCAGCGTAAGGAGCGTGATCTCGGGTGGACAGTTCAATCGTGCCGGCACCCCGACTGTTCCCAAGCCAGCATTGGTGTAAAGCGTGAGTGGACCCACCTGGTAGGTCCCCAGCACGTACTTCTTCGCCATTTGGGGCAAGTAAAGAGGAGGCAGCAGCGGAATTCTAACTTGGCCGCCGTGGGAGTGTCCGGAAAGCTGCAGGTCGATGGGAAATCGTGAGGCTTCATCGGCAAAGTCTGGTTCGTGGGCCAGCAGAATGACGGCTTCATTGGCGGGAACACGGCGCAACGTCTCCGACAAGTCGGCGGTCCCACTTAGCGCATCGTTTACGCCGGCGAGCCAGAAACGTGCGCCATCGCGCTCGATTGCTTCGGACTGGTTGGCCAGGACGTGGATGTTCTCGGCCTGGAGCACACGCGTGACGTGTTTGGGGTCCGTGTCTTCATCGTGGTTTCCCATGACGGCCCACAGGTCGTGCGGCGCGGTCATCTGCCGCAGGAGGCGAGCACAGGGTTCGGCCGCAAACGCCGCTTTTTTGCGGCTTCCGTACAGGGGCACAGAGACGAAGTCGCCCGTCAGCACAATCAGGTCGGGATGAAGGCCGTTGACCATGGCGATGGCGGCATGCAGCGGATGGACAGAAAAATACGGGTCGTAATGGAAATCGCTAAGCAAGGCGATGGTGAAGCCGTTCAGGCGTTCGGGCCAGCGCGGCAGAAAAAAGTCCTGACGGACAATGCGCGGACGGTTTGGTTCCAGCAGGATGGCGTCGCCCGCAATCGCGACCGCCCCGGCAGCGGCGGCCCAACGAAGAAACTTACGTCTTGTGGTTGGTGGAGGAGACAAGCGAACTTACTCTGAGGGCATCGATGGCATGCGCACCTCCAGAATAACCGAAACGGAGGGATTGATGTATGAGCGGCGAGATTCCGGGGAGCTGGTGGATAAATCTCAGTCCCCCAGCCCACTTTCCCCGAACAGATGAGTGCGATCAGAAACTAAAGGTGGCTTGCAAGTCGATGCGGCGAACGGCCGAACCGGTGGAGAATGGGCCGCCCTGAAGGCCGTTCGGCGAATCGAAGAATTCCGAAACGGTGCCTGTTGCCGTCGAGTTCAGGATGCCGCTGGGATTCCCCAGGTTGACTTTGTTGAACGCGTTGCGCACCGACACGCCAAGCGTGAGATTGTATCGGCGGTCACTGCCGCTCGATATCCCCATCGGACCGCCGCCGCCGAAAAGGGGACCGCGAGGACCGCCCCCTCCTCGAGATCCGCCCGGACCACCCGGTCCGCCTTGGCCCGGAGTGGTGCTTTTCACCTTGGGACCAAAACCGAAAGTCTTAGTGAGCCGCAGATTCACGGTGGCGTGCGCCGGGCCGGTTCCGTAGTTAACGGGAACCAGCTTCTCTCCTGCGGAGGGGAGTGCGTCCTGGAACGTACCCAACGGAGTGCAGAAGGTTGGAGTCGTGGTGCCGGTTACCGTGCCGGGATTGGGGCAAGTCGCCGTGGAAACGAGAACGGGACGATCATTGAAGATCGAGTCGCCGTTCAGGTCATCGGCTGTAACGATGTTAAACGGAGAGCCGGAACTGACGATCATGAATGGGCTAAGGCGGAAAGTGTAAGGCAAGGCAAACGAACCACCGACGATCAGACGGTGGCGCGTATCGAACGAGGCGCGGCCATAGTCCTGGCTGATGTTGTAGGAGTTGGAGGCGAAGCTGGAGACTCCGGAAGTATCGCTGTTGGCATAGTTCAGGGTGTAAAAGCCGAAGAGCTGGACCTTCGATCCGACTTTGATGTTCGTGTTGGCGATGAGCTGGTTCTGCTTGAAATTGCCTTCCGACACGTATTGGTAGATGTTCCCTGCGTTCGGGTTGGGACGCATCAGTGTGGCGGGATCAGGAGCATTGGCATTGATGCTGAGGAGTTGATCGAAACCTCGAGAGTTCAAATACGTGACCGCTGCGGTAGCCGACTTGCTGATCTGCCGTTCGACGCTGACCGCCGACTGCAGCGTGTAAGGCGAGTGCAGCGTGGGGCTGATTTGATAGATGGTGGAAGTGCTGGTGGCACCGGACAGACTGCAGTTCGTGGCAATGGGAAAGCACGTAGGATTGTTGATAACGTATTCGGTTTGAATCTCGCCGTTTAAACGCTCTGCCTGCAAGATCTGCGACTCCTGGAAGCGGTCATAAAATATGCCGGTGCCACCACGAATTACAACTTTCGGAGGCGCGCTCCGGCCACCGACGCCCCAGGCGAATCCCAGACGGGGCGCCCAATCGTCGTGGTCGTGAATGCCATCCTCCGTCTCGAAGCGCAAGCCCAGGCTGAGGGTGATGTTGGGCCGCAGGCGCCAATCGTCCTGCGCGTAAAGGCCGGCATCAACGTTGGTGATTGAGGCGGGAGTAATGCCGGTGGTGATCAATAGCTGGGTGGCGTAGGGAGTGCCTCCGCTTTGTATCTGCTGCTGCGCGTAAAGATACGAGATGGGGCAAGGCGGATTGGGGTGTGTCACAGGGTCGACCGAGCAATTCGTTGGAGTATCTGTTGAGCCGTCCAGGGAAGAAAACGTGAACGCGCCGTTGAAGCCTGCATTTGAGCTGTTGACGTCGCGGACGGCGCGCAGGCGTCCTCCGAACTTGATGGTGTGATTGCCGTGAATGATCGAGGTGTAGTTCTGCAGCTCGTAGCGGTCCGCATGGTCCCGAGTGGTGCCGCCGTTGCTGCCGCCGCCGTTGAATCCACCTGGAACACTGATCGTGGGATCGGTGCTAATTGCGATCTGACTGCTGATGTCGCGGAGATACTGGAAGTGGGTCTCGTTGACGACCTTAGCACCGAAGACTTGCGTATCGCTAACTTGCAGCGTTTGTTCGGTGGATACCGTGTTGTCGCCTTGGGAAGCCAGGCTAAAGGCGCCGACACCATCATTGGTTTCGGTGTCGCGGTAATACTGGTAACGTGCGCTGAAGGTGTTGTTCTTGCTGAGCTGGTAGTCGAGACGCGGGCTGATGTTGGTGCGTCCCCGGGGATTCGGAATCGCACCGAGAGCTGCGATCGGCTCAAGCGTGGTCGGATCGAGCGTATTGGCGTCGATGAGAGCGATTTGGTTAATGTTGCGCCGCTCGGCATTAAAAAAGAAAGAAGAGTTCTTGTTAATCGGACCGCCGACGTTTCCGCTGTACTGGGTGGACTCATAACCCGGCTGCGGGCCGCCGAAGGGACTGGGCGAGTTGAAGGCAGAGTCGTTTCCGCTCACATAAAGCTGGCCATGAAATTTGTCGGTGCCGGGTTTGGTGAAGACCTCAATGCGGCCGTAGCCCAGCTTGTCATATTGGGAAGAGAAAGGGTTCTGATTAATCCGAATTTCACGAATCGACGCTTTCGGCGGAAGTTCACCGGCGGTGAAACCATCGATGTAGAGCTGTCCGCCGTTAGGGCCGGCGGAAGGACCGGCCAGAGCCTGCAAGTCCGTAAGCAATTCGTCGGGATCGTCGGGCAAGGCCTCCAGCTCTTTGCCTGAGATGGTGATGGCTCCCGCGTTGTTCGCGGGGTTGACATCGACGGTCGGCGCCGTGTCCGAGACCTGAATCTTCATCTGCTCCACTTCGATGGCCATGGCGACATTGAGGCGCAGCGGCTGATCGAGTGTGATTACGACGTTGTCGTTTTCATAGAGGGCGAATCCCTGCGCAATGACGTTGAGGGTGTACTGGCCCGCGGCCAAGCCTTTGAACTCATACAGGCCCTGTCCGTTGGTTTGGGTTTTGATGGGTGTCGAGGAAGCGGCCGCCGGCGTGAGAACGACGTTTGCACTGGCAATTGCCGCGCCCGATTGGTCAACTACCTGCCCGCGCAAAATGCCTGCAGTCGTCGGCAAGGTTGTCTGCCCAGCTCCTGCCTGGGATGCCGCAAGGGTAGCCGACAAGTGCAACGAAAGAAAGATGAGTATGAAACAGAAATACTTCCGCGCCGTCATCCAATTATTCCATTCTGTGACAAGAGTCTTCGATATAAATCTTCGATGCAGCATTCGGTCGAGAGGAACGCGTCCTTATGGACCCCCAGCGTCGCCGGAGGGCGCGCCCATGGTCCAGGGCGCAAGCATCATGGCGCTGCTGGCGCTGGGAGCAGCCTGCAGAATCGGTTCTACACCGCTAACCAGAGTGATCACAGTACCTACGCCAGCGGCGCCCTCGGTGGAGAGAATGATGACTGCGTCGCCTTTATGCAGGTCCGCCAGTGAAGCCGCGGGCAAATGGCTGATCATCTGCTGAAAATCCGGAGCGCCGCCGGGACGCCCGCCCGCTCCGTTTCCTGCAGACGCTGCTCCACTGGCCGGACCGGCGGCTGGGGATACGGTCTGGCTCTTGTCTGTTGAACCAGCTTTTGCGGAACCGGCGCCGGATGCGGCCCCAGGCGTCGCTCCCGCAGCCGCTCCCTTCAGGCGCATTGCAATCCGCTGCGCCATCTCAGGGGCCAAGCGGCGAAGTTGCGAGTCCACTGTAACTTTGATGAGCACTGATTTTTTCGACAACAAATCCTGAACGCTGAGGGTTGACGAACTTGCATCGACTGAGCTGACAATGCCGGCGACATTGCGGAACGACCCGGAAACAATCTCTTCGGCCGCCACTTCGCTTCCATCGGCGTTGCGGTTGCCGCGCGCGCGTACCTGATCGCCGGGATGAATCTCCTGCAGCATGCTTTGCCTGGCGTCGTCGAACTTCACTGAGTCCGGCGCGTAGCGGCGAATCACCGTGCTGTTGGAGGTACGAATGACGACCGTCTTCTTTGCGGCGAGACCACCTACGGAAATTGTGACGGTTCCCGCCGCTGGATCGACGGCGCTTACCAAGCCCCCTACGCCACGCTTCTGCCAGTCTTGCAGATCCTGCTGATGCCGGGCGTCAATGTCGGAGTGCTTCATCACCACAATCTTCAAAACGGGAAGGGGCAGACTATCGTCAGAAATCGCCCAGCCGGTCGCCCGAATACGGTCACCCACCTGGAGATCCTGAGGCTGGATGGGCGTGGCGTTGTTTACATTTGTCTCGCCTGGAGCGAAGCGAACGATTTGCGTTGCGGGCTGCACCGTAATCTTCACGTCGGGACCGGTGTCCGGAGTCAGTGTGATCTCGGTTCCGTTGATAGCTTTGATGGCACCGATGCGCTTCGCCACAGCGCGGGGAGCAGCGTCCTGGGTTTGCGTCCCCGAGGGCATGGCGTAGCAGGGCACCAGAGTGCTGGTTGCGCTTGCCGCACAGAGTGTGACCGCCAGAAGCCGGTGCGTGTTTAGGTTCATACGCCTCTTACTAATTTACATGGCGTACGGCGTAAAACTGTCGGATTTACAAAGTTTTACTTCAAGATGAATAGCAACTATTCCGCGATCAGCAAGTTCTCCGCGAACGGCCACTGCTCATCGATCCATTGCACGTCGCAGCGGAAACCGGAGGTGCGCGCCATTTCAAATACTTCCGCAGGAGAGTATTTGTGGCTGCTTTCGGTCCAGAGGGTCTCACCTTCGAAAAACTCGACCGAAAGCCCGGCACCTCTAATATTCACGGTCTGGCGGCACATCGACCGCAGGTGCATCTCCACGCTGCGGGCCTGGTGGTTGATCGTTGCTACATGCTCAAATTGTGCAAGATCGAAATCGGCGTCCAATTCGTGATTGATGCGAGCCAGCAAGTTCAAGTTGAACGCTGCAGTTACTCCCAGTCCATCGTCATAGGCTGCGAGGAGCTGGGCGCTGGATTTCTCCAGATCAGTTCCGAGCAGAAGTGAATCCCCGGGCTCAAGAATGCGCCGGACCTCGGCCAGAAACTTGATGCCGGCCGGCCGATCGAAATTGCCGATGGTGCTCCCCAGGAACAAAACAAGAAGATGCTGGCCGTGCGACCGGTGCGCGGCGACTTCGAGCAGTCCGTCGAGGTACTCGCGCTCGAAACCCAGGATGCTGATGGAATCGATGTCGCTGAGTTCGCGTTCACACATCGCCAGAGCTGACGGAGAAATTTCGATGGGATAGTAAGCAGTGCGCTGGCGGCGGCAAAGAGCCTCGAGGATGTGGCGGGTCTTCCGGCCGCTGCCGCTGCCGAGTTCAGCGACGGCCACTGGGGTAGCGAGGCGCTCTACGATGTCGCGCGCGTGCCGCCGCAGCAGGCGCTCATCGGCGCGAGTGAGCCCGTACTCCGGAAGGTGGCTGATCACTTCAAACAATGCGGAACCAACATCGTCATACAAGTATTTCGAAGGGAGTTCCTTCTGGCCTGGCTTGGTGAGCCCGGCGCGCACGTCGGCTGCGAATTCATAAGTCGTGCTCGGGGTGATGGTTTGAACCAGCATATTGGCGACTCCCTTGTCGATCAGAACCTAGAGATTGACGAAGTGACGATCAGCGGCTTACACAGCGAAATCCGGTGTAGATAAATTGATAGTGCGCCTGGAACCAGTTACGGAACGTGCGTCGCAACATGCAGGCAGCAGTGCGCGCCGATCCGCCTTTCATTACAAAATGCTTGCCATCGAAGAAGTCAGCGGAATATCCACGGTAGAAGGGGAACGGCTCAAACCCGGGGAACGGGGCAAACTCTGTGGAAGTCCACTCCCAACCATTTCCCAGCAGGCCGTCAACCCCGAAGGCGCTCCGGCCTTCCGGAAACACATTCACCGGCACCGGACTCCAACGGGCGAAATCGAAGTTGCCGAATCTCGCCAGTTCCCTTCCCGATGCTTCTCCGCTCCATGCTTCTCCACCCCACGGGTAAGCCCGTTCACCCCCGCGCGGAGTGCCGTATGCCGCGCGCTGCCATTCGGCTTCAGTAGGCAACGACTTCCCGGCCCAGTTGGCATACGCCTTGGCTTCCGCCTGGCTCACGTAGACAGGCCAGTCCGCCGGCAGGGGCACATCCTCGAACATGGTGCGATAGAGCCACTGTTCGCCATCCTGCTTCCAGAAAGCTGGGTGCGAGATCCCCTGTTGTGATTTCCATTTCCAGTCGTCCCCACTCCAGAACGCGGGCGTTTCGTAGCCCCCGGCTGCAATGAACTCGAGATACTGACGGTTGGTAACTTTGTACTGATCGATGGCAAACGCCGGGACGTTCACGGTGTGGGCTTCAAACTCGTTGTCCCATCCGAAAACATTGCCACGCGGGAGCCCGAGTGTAACCGCACCCGCGGGAATCTCGATGCTGCGATGAACCACCGGCGCAGCATCAAAGTCGAGAGCTTCAGCCTGTCGAACCTTTCGATCAATCGGCAACTGATGCAGCATGTAGGCCAGCGTCTCCGCGTGCATGAGCCGGTGCTCAATGGCCACGTTGAGCAAGGTGCTGAGCGGAAAACCATCGCTAGCAAGAAGCTGAGGATGGGTAAATGCGTCGGCGAGTTTCTCGTCCAGAATAGATCGTATCTTTCGAACGTATTCCTGCACTGCGGCGATCGAAGGCCACTCCGAAGGCTGATCGGTGGGCAGTCCTCCGCCAACCGGATCGATGCCAAATGCAAACAGCCGGTCAAACTCGGGATGAAAGCTTTTCAGTCCAAGAACGCGTTCGTGGAACAGGTTCCAATCGAAAGCCTCGAGATGTCCGACATAGAAAATGATGCGGTGACGT
>Ga0302320_10022829_pt1 | contig 12317 bp, 12 predicted proteins | sample Bog_T0_3_FD_202130 | JGI IMG/M metagenome (GOLD analysis project Ga0302320, IMG submission 202130) | Peat permafrost microbial communities from Stordalen Mire near Abisko, Sweden - Bog_T0_3 | ecosystem: Environmental > Terrestrial > Soil > Wetlands > Peat | place: Sweden: Abisko, Stordalen Mire...
CTCCCTATTCCCTCTTCCGCGCCCATTGCCTACAATCAATTGGACAATGACTTCAGAGATTGCAGGGAGCAGACAGTGAATCGAAGCACGGCACGAAACGGATGTTTGAATGCACTCGTGATCACCCTGGCCGCTGGCTTGGCCCAGGCCCTCCCAGCGTCGGCCCAGCAAGGTCAGCCCCACGTAGCCATCACGCCGCCCGTTGCCATGCAGGCTCCCACGGCCGCGCTCCCCACCCCGGCGCAGATCGCGCACGAAGATCAGGTAAAGAACGATTGGCCCTGGCTGGGCCGCTTCAAGGAGGACGATTTGAAGCTTCCGCCGACGGCCCCCGGCGAAGACCGCGTCGTGTTCATGGGCGACTCCATCACGCAGGGATGGCACCTCGACCTTTCGTTTCCCGGCAAGCCCTACATCAACCGCGGCATCAGCGGCCAAACAACGCCGCAAATGGTTCTCCGCTTCCACCAGGACGTGATTGCCCTCAAGCCGAAGGTCGTCATCATCCTCGCCGGCATCAATGACATCGCCGGCAACACCGGCCCCATGACCGTGGAGCAGACCGAAGACAACCTCGCCGCCATGGCCGAGATGGCCGCAGCCAACCACATCAAGGTGGTGCTGTGCGCGGTGCTGCCCGCGTTCGACTTCCCGTGGCGCCCCGGCCAGACTCCAGGTCCCAAAGAAATTGCATTGAACAACTGGATCAAGGCCTACGCCGCCGCAAACAGTCACGAGTTCGTCGACTACTACACGCCCATGAAGGATGACCGCGGAGGCCTGCCCGCAACGCTCAGCCACGATGGCGTGCATCCGCTCCCCGCCGGCTACGCGGTCATGGCGCCGCTGGCCCAGGCAGGCATCGATGCCGCGCTTAAATCTGCCGTCAATTAGGACGGTGGCGACGCAGTCCGAATTTTGGTCACGAACGAAACGACATTCCGCAACGAACCCCTGTGATGCACATCATCCACGCGGGTTGAGCGAAGAGATGTAAACTGTTTCGCGAAGGTAAGAAGATGCGGAAATTCCTGCTTCTGGCAATCTCGTTCGCAATCATAACTCCCTGCCATGCGGCGATTCACAGTGTGACGGTGGAGCAGTTGAAACAAATGTTGGCCGCCCAGCAAACCGCCAACAAAAACGATGGCGCTTTGGCGGAGCAGCTCAGTTCCCTCGAATTATCCGAGCAATTGACTCAGCCCACGCTGGACCGCATTACGGCGGAGTTCAAGCCCGGTCCGAAGGCTACCCTGTCTTTGAAGCTGCTCGCCGATGCTTCAACATTTCTTGAGCCGCCAGCCGCTGAACGACTCGAGAAAGCCCCACCCGACATTGCCGCGCAGAGGGCCATGGTGACATCCGCCATCAATTTTGTCGGAGTCACTCTGCACCAGATGCCGGATTTTCTGGCCACACGTCTCACCGACAGTTACGATGACATGCCCCTGTCCGTAACTCATAGCGGCTGGGCTCCGCGCGGCGATCTCCACTTGTCGGGAACCTTCAGCAATCACATCACCTATCGCAAAGGTGAGGAGGTCATGGACCTTCAGGCTGGCGCCAGGCACAAGAACGAGCCCTCGCCTGTGGGGCTTGTCTCAATCGGTGAGTTTGGCCCCGCCCTGGGCATCACCCTCACCGACGCATTCAAGGGCACCCTGAAGTGGAGCCACTGGGAACAGTCTTCTGCCGGCTCCGTCGCCGTCTATCACTATGAGGTGCCGCCTGCTGCTTCCCACTATTCGGTCAACTACTGCTGTATCAGGGGCTCACAAGATAGCGCTGGCGCTGTCGCCTATGGTATTGACGCCAAAGCCGCAAGTGCAGAATCCGACTCCTACCACGGTACGCCCAGCTACCACGGGAACCTGTATCTCGATCCAGCCACTGGCGCCGTTTTGCGCGTCACCATCGAGTCGGATCTTAAGCCCACTGACCCGATCATGCGCGCCGCCATCTCCGTCCAATACGGCCCCATAGAAATCGACGGCAAAACTTACATCTGTCCCGTGCACAGCGTCGCCATCTCCCTGGTCAAATCTCACGCCAAGGGCGACATGAGCGATAGGGAAGTTCAACGCATCAATGAAGTCAGCTTTACGGACTATCACCGCTTCGGTTCGACCTCGCGCATCATCACCGACGGCGCCACTCAGTAATAGAACAACCATGAGCCGCGCCGAAGTTGCCATCCGCTCGCTTGATGCGGAGAGCCTGCGGCGTGTACCCTGCGGGCACTGCACCCCAGCGCTACTTCTGCAACACAGTCGGGTTGGCGTAGTAGCCGTCGGCTGTATGCGCAGTCAAGTCCCGCTGGTCGAGCCGAACCTCAATATGGTGGTACTCGTTCGGCTTGTCGGCCGGTAGCGGATCGAAATCGATTTCGTACCACGAGCGCAGTTCATTCAGGCATTTTTCAATGGTGCCCGTCACGTCCGTGCTGGAGTCCACGCCCCCGCCGCTGTGGATCGCGAGAACCTGTAGGCCCAGCGCCGCAAGGTCAACGCTATTCGCATTTACAGGAGCTTTGAGGAACGATTGGTAATAATTTTCGCGTTGCAGCGCCTCACCAATGCCCCACGGGTTCACGTTGAAGAGCGTGAGGTCTTCCTGCCTCAGCTGGTTTGAGAAGGAGACAACATCGTTGAAGATCTGCCTCCCCTGCTGCGGACTGAGCGTCACACCAGGGCCTGAGATCAGGGGCCACCCGGCCGAGATCCACACCACAACTTTTCGCCCCGGGATCCCCGCGGCATACCCCGCAAGCTGGTGAAAGGCTTCGATCGAAATTTGCAAACGTTCGCTTGCGCCCCACTCGGAGGTGCGAGTGATCTCGCGCAATCCGATTTGCCGGCTGTGGAACCCATCCTCCAGCGCATTCCCGTCACTCGAAAACCCCTGGCCGATCTGCGCTCCATTATCGGTAACGATGGCGATTGTGGTCGGATACGCGAGCTTGCCTTCGTTCGACTTCAGGTAATTTTCCACGCCCACGCGCGCGAACGAAAGCGCCTCGTAAGGCATGTTGACCGCGTCTACCATCAGGATCACATGAACAGGTTCGCTCGCCGCGTCGACGACACGGAACGACTTGATGGGCCGCTCGGTCTTATTATCGAGAACGGTGAAGTCCTGCTGCGCAAGGCCGATGGCGGGCTGTCCCGCCTTTGTGTCCACGTCAACCGCGATGCGGATGTCCTGCGACGACATCGAATTCTGCGATTGCTTCGAGCCTTGGGCAATTGCGCCCGCCGGACAAACCAGTAACAACCCGAAGAGCGACAAAACGAACCGTTCGATAGTCATAGGTACCTCCTCAGCGCATCTTGCACAGGTTGATGCTAGCGCTTGGGACGCATCAATGATATAGCCGCTGAAAAGAGGCGGAACGCAACAACGCGAGGTGCGGTTTGCAATTCGCTGATGTTTCCCACCCTTCCGCTGTCCATGCGGAAGGGTGGGCTGCCTGCCGTACTGTGGACATTGAGGGTGAGACCCCCGCCCTGTGAAGCTGTTAGGACGGGACCACTTGCAGGTTATTGGTAACCGTGAAGACGTCCGGGACCCCGTTGGCGCGAATGCCCGCGACATTCTTGTCAGTCTGATTGTCCACCACGCCTTCCAGCGTGACATGTCCGTTCTTCACGATAATCCGGATCGGTTGCTGCACGCCCATGGCGTACTTCTGGAGCATCGGCTCGCCATAGATGGCGCGATACAGACGAATGCGCAACCCGTCGTCCATGGACGAGAGCGGAAGCACTTCAATCTGGTTGTCGACACGCTCCACGCCTTCAATGTGCTTGACCACATTTTCAGCCGAGGACTTGAGATCGGGACGAGTAACCTGTCCCATCAGCGTCACCACGGGTCCGTTGACGCGATACGCAAGGTTGTCGAACACGGTGAAAAATGGCAGCATCACAAGCTCATGCCGGACTTCTTTTGAAATACGATCCTGGGGCTGTGCCGAGGGCTGAATATTCTGTGCGCTCTGGCGTGCGACGCCGGGACCCGCGAGCAACAAAAACACTGCAACAGCGAACAACATTTTGCTCTTCATCGTTTTCTCCTTCTTTCCTTGTCTGGATCTCTCAGTGGAGTTCACGAAGATGGGCCCTCAACTTCGCTTTCTCCGATTGAGACGGGATCGACTCGAAAGCCAATCCTCGCTCCCGTCGTGTTCTGATGCCTGCCAGTCTGATTTGGTTTGCTTTTTCGCGGCAACCTGCCTCGGAAGCCGTCCCCACCCAAATTGCGCCCTTTGCGGTTTGGATGGCCAAGCGCTTTTCGAACATTTGTTCCCAATAGAAGTTTGGGTGCCCCAGGTCCCTCGCACTTGGGGACCTGGGATAAGAACCACCGCCTATCCCCTCTTCCGTGCTAAACTCCCCTCGTGTCCGCCACTTCCCTGCTTCCCAAAATCGCTGCGCCGCGTCACGCCGTTCTGGTCCGCGTCACCCATTGGCTTACGTTTGTGGCCTTTGCGGCGCTGCTCGTCACGGGCATCGAGCTCATCATTTCCCATCCCCGTTTCTACTGGGGCGAAACCGGCAACTCCGGCACAACGCCGCTCTTCCGCATTCCTATTCCTTCGTCCCGAGACACCGTGCCCTCGGGCTACAGCTACGTCATGCCCGACCAAAATGGCTGGAGCCGCTACCTGCATTTTGAAGCCGCATGGTTGCTCGTTCTCACGGCCCTCGTCTACGGCATTTACGGCATCGCCAGCGGACACTTCCGCCGCGACTTGCTTCCCGCCGCAGGCCAGCGCGGCCCGCGCGCCTACTGGGCCGTCGCTGCCAAATATCTTCACCGCGCGCCGCCAGACGACGACCGCACCTACAACGCACTCCAGCGCCTCTCCTACCTCGGCGTCATCTTCTTTCTCTTCCCCATGATGATCTGGACGGGCCTCGCGCTCTCGCCCTCGTTCAACGCCGCCATGCCGTGGTTTGTCGATGTGCTCGGCGGCCGCCAATCCGCGCGCACGCTGCATTTCTTCTTCACCATCCTGCTGGTCGTCTTCTTTGTGGTTCACGTTACGATGGTCGCCATCGGCGGATTCGGGACACGCATGCGCGCCATGACCGTCGGCGGCGCAAGCCCAGCGGACAAGGAGCACGCATGACAATTTCCCGGCGCAAGCTCATCACTACCGGCCTGGCCGCAACCGCTGGCGTTGCGGGCCTCGCCGTTGCCGATCGCCTCGCCAACCGCTTCGGCCTCATCCCACCCGATTCAGGCGGCATCTTCGGCCCCGGCGAAACGCTCACATACGCCGCACAGCGCCTGCTCACGCGCCACTCCATGGCCCGCGAATTCAGCCGCAGCCAGATTTCGGAAAAGCCATTCGGCAATGCCGTTGCACCGCCCAACGACATGTTCAAGGCCCTGCAAGCTGGAGGCTTCAAAGATTGGCGCCTCACCGTCAACGGCCTCGTCGAGCGCCCCACAGCCTTTTCGCTCGCCGATTTGCAGTCCCTACCCATTCGCAACCAGATCACCGAAGTCGTTTGCGAAGAAGGCTGGTCCTACGTTGCCGAGTGGATCGGAACGCCGTTGCGCGAAGTCCTCCGCGAAACCGGAGTTAAGCCCGGTGCGAAATACGCCGTATACATTTCCCTGGAAAAGGGACAGTGGGACTCGCTCGACATCTCCGAAGCCGTGCATCCTCAAACGCTGCTCACCATGGGCATGAACAACGGCGATCTGCCCGTGCCATTCGGCGGCCCACTGCGCCTCCGCGTGCCACGCCAGCTTGGCTACAAGAGCATCAAGTACATCAGCCAGATCACCGTAACCGACGACATCAAGAAGTTCGGCAAAGGCCTCGGCTCCGTGTCGCCGGAATACGGCTACTCCTGGTACGCCGGCATCTGATGAGGCCGCTTTCGGCCACGCGCTCGAATATCTGCTCCTGAGAATTTGCAATAAACAAGCTGTGCCCCGTTCATCGCGGTTTCATCGCGATGAGCGGGCGCTCGGTCAGGCCAGCCGGGAGAGCAATCGATGAACGACGACCAAATCCGCGAAGCCCTCAACGCGCACTGGCAAGCCTCTGCCTCCGGCGACGCCAACGCCGAGCATGCCATCTACGCCGACGACGCTATCTGCGACTATCCGCAATCCGGCGAGCGCATCCTCGGCCGCGCCAATCTCCAGGCCCTGCGCAGTCATCACCCCGGCAAGCCATCCGGCTTCAAAGTCCGGCGCATGCTCGGCAGCGCCGATCTCTGGATCACCGAATACACCATCCTCTACCAGGGGCAATCCGCATTTACCGTCAGCATCATGGAGTTCCGCAACGGCAAGGTCGTGCACGAAACTCAATATTTCGCAGACCCCTTCGAAGCCCCCGCCTGGCGCAGCCAATGGGTGCAACCCATCGCCGGACACTAAGAAACACGTGTGCCCCGTTCTTCGCGTGGAACACCGCGTCGAACGGGGCACTTTTCTGCATCCTTATTTTGCGATCATCCGGCAGCGACGATCGTCTCCGATCTCAACGACCCCTTCCTGGCTTGGGAAGAATCGTTACGGGGAATGTCTCGGACGCCTGCTGTCCGCCCACGCTCACCGTCGCCGTCACCAACGCGGTCGCCGTCGGGTTTTGCGGAGTAAACGTGTAAGCGACGCTCTGATCCGTGTGGCACAGAAAACTTCCGCTATAAGTAAAGGTCGTAACGCCGCCCCGGTCGAATGAGTTCGTGCCGGTATTTCCGCCGCTGTCGGTCGGGTTCAGAGTAAAGTCCTGCGAACTATAGGTGAGCGTGATGGTCAGACTGGACGCATTGCAAAACGGCAGCGTGGCCGGTTGCAGAACGGTCACCGTGAACGCTGCAGCCTTACCCACAGTCAGAAACGATACCGGTGAATTGGTCGCGGTGCTCCAGCCCCAGCCGCCTGAACCATCCAGTCCCTTCGGACCCTCTGGCGGTGCATCGAGGCAAAGCTGGCTTGTACACGAACTGAAGGCCTCATTAGTGTCAAGCACCTGGCCCTGCGCTTGAACCAATTTGCTCGAGAGAACCAGGGCAAGGGCCGTGAACGCCATAACCGTTACAAATTTCCGTTTCATTCCACATCCTCCAATTTGCTGTTTGTGAAGTTTCCGTAATCTTCGAAAGGAAATCCATTGTTCTTTCCCCACACCCACGGCAAGTTCCGAAGACTGGGCGAACGTATCCACGGCCGGTCGTGCCGCAAGCCATGGACATATAGGCCCATGAGAAAGCCATGAGACCGGCGGTGGCAAGTAACATGTCAGGTATCTTTTGTAAGTCTCTAACTTCCGCCTTGGTGGGATACGCAGGCAGTCGGCGAGTGTGCTCGGCAGAGCAAGAGATCGCGATCAGCGATCTTGCACCGTGCCGGTACTCAACCACTCACCGCAAATCGGAAGCGATCTCGTAGTTCCCGTAGTTGATGGTCATCACCGCCGCACCGCCCACCCGCACGCTCGTCTCACTCCGCATCTGTTGCGGCATCCAGAAACCGTCCATCTTGGCTCCCGTGTAATGAATCAGCGTCTGCGAAATCCAGAACGACGGGCTCTTCGCCGGCTGCGTCTCCATCTTCGCCACCGCAAAATCCGTCGCGTCCACCCACACCTTGCCGCGATACAGAAACTTGCTCGGCGTCACCGGTTCCACATGCAGCACATACGCCGGACGCCCGCCCACCGTCTCGGTCCCCACCAGTTCGAACCGGTAATTGGCCGGGGTCAGCGCCGTCGACGAACGGTCGCGAAACGCTTCCCTCTCGCTCTCCACCGCTCGCTTCAGCACCTTCTCAATCAGAAACTTCGAGCCGCTCGAGGAAACAATCTCAAGGTTCTTTCCCGTGGCAATGTCGTAATTCACTTCCACGGTCATCCTGGCCTCCACCGCGCCGAGGCCCTTGTACTCCACCTCGTACCGGCGAAGCGTCGTGTAGTGTTTCAGAGCCTCGTTGCGCGTCTGCTCGTGGCTCTCCATCTGCTCCACAATCTGCACAGTCGAAAGCCCGCTCGTCGACCCGGCACTGTCGTTCTCCGCCCCAGCGCCTGTCGCAAGCGAAACAAGGGCCACTGCCGCCAAAAGGCTCTTGCTGCGAAGAAGGTTCATGCCGGAAGCGTAGTCAGATTGGGTCAATTTCCTGTAAACCCCCTTTGAATCTCTGAAAAACCCGAACCAGAATTGGCACGAGGAGAATTACATTGCACGAGCAAAACCGCCGAGAACCCGCACCACGCAACAACACAATGCTTGCTCGTGAAACTCACTGCTGGCTGTTCCATTTTGCTCAGCGCTTAGGAAGCTGTGCCCCGTTCATCGCTGCCTCATCGCGATGAGCGGGACTTAGGCCAAAACATGGAAACAGAACTGCGAGACAGCTCGCGTGCATCGATCGAAACCTTGCGCTGCCCGGTATAATTCCCAAAACTTGACTCGAGAAGCGAGGCATCGCCGTTGACGGCTAAGCGTGGCTCAGAAAAAGAAATCCGGCGCCGCACGGCGGAAACCTGGGGCCTGTCGCCAGCCGAGTTGCGCACCCTCCGCTCTCTCAACACCCCCGTGAAAATTCAGAAATTCGTCGACGGCCTTACATATCAGTACGCCGATACAGCCGGATCGCCGCGGCGCGTACTGCGTGAGCGACGCGGACATTGTCTTGAGGGAGCACTGGTGGCCGCGGCGGCCTTTCGCGTCAACGGCCACCGCCCCCTCGTCATGGATCTTGAAGCCGTGCGCGACGACGATCACGTCATCGCTCTCTATCGCGAGCGCGGTCTCTGGGGCGGCGTGGCCAAGTCCAACTATGCCGGACTCCGCTTTCGCGCCCCCGTCTACCGCACCCTGCGCGAGCTCGCCCTCAGCTACTTTGAGCACTACTTCAACCTGCGCGGCGAGCGTACCCTGCGCGCCTATTCCGTGCCCATCGACCTGTCGCGCCTTGACCGCAAGCACTGGATGACCGACGAGGAAGACGTCTGGGCCGTGACCGATCTTCTGATCGCCGCGCGCCATTTCCCCATCGTTCCCGACAAGGTAGCGCGCTCCCTTCCTCGCATCGACCGCCGCAGTTTTGAAGCCGGCCAGCACGGCAGCGTGAAGCACTGAAGGGCAGCTGCTAGCTTCTAGCTTCTGACTCTGTGGCGGAATGCATACGATTCCAGTCGCGCCCGGGGGAATCCGGCCTACGAGTGCCGCCGGGCTGAGCAAAAACTCCACCGAAAGGTGGAAGACAACGGTTTTTGGCTCCTGTAGGTTTGGTGCCTGAATGGAAGTGGTTTCCAAATGCCACTTCTTCCCCGGTTCATTCAGAGCAACAACTTCAGGAGGTCGACCATGTTTCAACTACAAAAGAGAGCCATGTCCATCGCGCTGGTTTCCATGGCGCTGGGTACAGGGTATGCGGCGGCGCAGGGTTGCGTCGCGGCGCACAGCGTACAAAAGCCATTTGACGAACTGATTTCAACCCGCCTCGACAAAGACGCACTGCCCGGAAGCAGGAACTCGCTTGCCGGCACCGGAGAAAGCATGCCCGCCAGGGCGCCGCGTTGGGAAGACAACCTGACCATCGATATCGGCTACCGCGTCTTCAACTCCAACAAGTACTTCCAGGGCAGCAACGAGATTGCTCGGCCAACCGCTGTGCGCAACCACGAGAACATCTTCGACGTGGGCGTGGAGTACCGGCTGTCGCCGCGCTGGAGCCTGATCGCTGACGTTCCGGTCTTCAACGGCTCCCGCGACCAGATTTATCCGCCGACAGGAAAGTTCTTCGTTTCCGGTGTCGGCGACATTACCGTGGGCGCGCAGTCATGGCTGTTCCGGCCGCCAACGGAAAATGGCGGCAACATCGCGGTCAACGTGCAGCTCAAGATTCCCACCGGCAAAGACAACTACACCGGAACCGGGATCCAGGGCGGAAAGACCGTGATCGCAACGGCCGACCAGTCCCTGCAGCCCGGCGATGGAACCTGGGGATTCAGCGTGGGCACGCAGGCGTACAAGCAGCTTTGGCATTCGGCGTCGCTCTATACGCAGGCAAATTACCTGCTGAGCCCCGCCGATACCAACGGAGTGGCGACGTTCCGCTCGCAGCCGGGCCAGGGCATCATGTCGGCCACCGACCAGTACCTCTACCGCGGAGGAATCTTGCAGCGTGTCCCCAAGATCCGGCGGCTGGCCTTCACGGCTGGCGTGCGCGGCGAAGGTGTGCCGGTGCGCGACCTCATCGGCAAGAGCGACGGCTTTCGGCGCCCTGGCTTCATCTTCTCTTTCGATCCGGGAGTGATGTTCAGCTACAAGCGCGACACGATTACGGTGAATGGCCCCTGGGCCATCTACCGCGACCGTCCGCCAAGCGTGCCTGAGATCCAGTACAACATCGTCAATGGCGACGCGTTCTTCGGCGACTACACGGTGATTGCGAACTGGTCGCACCACTTTTAAGGAGTATCCAAACTCTCACCTGCGGCCTTGTTAGGTTTGCAGTAGTCTTGTCAGGTGCCTTCATCCATCTATTGCCCGGTCTGCGGAGATCGCCGAGACTTCACTCAAGTCTTCGTCCGCAATGGTTTTCCCATCCTGCGTTGCTCTGGTTGTAGCGTGGGAATGACTCAATTTCCGGAAAACTTCTCCGCAGCCGCCATCTACACAGAAGCATACTTCCAGGGCGGACGGGCAGACGGGTACGCGGATTACGTCGGAAGCGAGGACGTAGTGCGTCGCGAATTTCGGACCTCCGTTCAGGATCTCCGTCGCACTGGGTGCACAAATGGCAAACTGCTCGAACTCGGATGCGCGTACGGTTTCTTTCTCGCCGAGGCCAAGACGTACTTTGACGTGCACGGGATCGAAGTGAGTGAGAGCGCCGCGGGCTTCTGCCGCCAGCGGGGATTCGATGTCGAGCAGGGAACGCTTACGGCCGAGTATGTTGCGAACCATGCGCCGTTCGATGCCGTTGTAATGCTCGATGTGATCGAGCACCTGATGGAACCGGACAAGGTGTTGAAACTTGTGCGAACGGCGTTGAAGCCCGGCGCCAAGGTCATGCTTACGACGGGCGATTGGGAGTCGGGATTGAGCCGCATCATGGGCGAGAACTGGCGCCTGATGACGCCGCCGCAGCACGCCTTCTTCTTTTCGCCGCGCACTTTGTCGGCCATGCTCACGCGGCTCGGATTCGATGTAATTGAGTGCCGCAAACCGTGGAAGACTGTGCCCATCGGGCTGATCGTATATCAGCTAGGGCGAATTTTCGGGATGCGTCAGCCGCCCCGCTTAAGTGCCATTCAATTCGGTTTGCCGGTCAATCTTTTTGATGCATTCAGACTCGTTGCGGTACGACGCTGAGGGATGTTGCTCTTGCAACCTCGCTCAGAACGACAACGCAACCTGGGCCCAGCCAGGTGCCCCAGGTCTCGTCCGCCGTGGCGAAAGACCTGGAATGAGTAACGCCCGCAATAACAGCGATATGCCGGCAATCAGGAAGCGCCGGTCATCGGGAAACCTGGAATGACTGTCACCCAGAGCGCACAGGACCCCAAACGTTTCTCAGTTTGGAGGCGTAAGTCGAAAGCCTGCCCGCCGTGGCGGGGATCTGCTGCTCTCTCAGCTGCGGCCTATCCGCAAAATCAGTCATCTCCGGTTAGGCGGTCAACTGGAACGAAATTCAGAATCGACAGGTCGCCAAGTCGGTCAGGACCTGGGGCTCGCGGCCGTCTCGGAGGCCCGCACCAGGGCTTGCGTGTCGATGTACTCCCGAATGTTCGTCAGCTTGCCGTCTCGAACAGTGATGTCGAAGACCCACTCGTCCTTGAACGCCTTATTCGTGGCTTTGATTTTCCCCGTAGCGACACCGACGACGAGAACCCGGTCTCCCTGCGCCACGAATTCGGGAGACTTTGGGTATGTCGTTTCTATCTCCTCGGACGCCTTCTTAAGCACATCCGCTAGTCCCGCGTGCCCGCGGTGCGTGCCGGCCAGCGGCCACCCCTCGCCCGGAACGATCCACTCAATATCTTCGGCAACCAACGCCAAAACACGTTGCTTATCGCCGCTGCCTATTGCTGCAAAGAAATCCTTCACAACCTGAACGTTCTTTTCAATGCTCATCGAAGTTTCTCCATTTCCCTTACTTCGGATCGTGTAAGTTTCAGCGCGACAGCTCTCACACCACCGCTATTTTTTCGATCTCTCTCACAACTTGATCTGCGCTCTCCGCATTAGACCTGCGCCATGCCTCCATCGACGGCGAGATCCACACCGGTGATGTAAGAACTTTCATCAGAGGCGAGGAACACGACTGCTGCCGCAATTTCC
>Ga0302320_10022830_pt1 | contig 12316 bp, 13 predicted proteins | sample Bog_T0_3_FD_202130 | JGI IMG/M metagenome (GOLD analysis project Ga0302320, IMG submission 202130) | Peat permafrost microbial communities from Stordalen Mire near Abisko, Sweden - Bog_T0_3 | ecosystem: Environmental > Terrestrial > Soil > Wetlands > Peat | place: Sweden: Abisko, Stordalen Mire...
AGTAACGGCTTTCGATTGTCGTACTGTTGGAAGTCAATGCGGTGCGTGTGCAGCACTCGGCGATCTGGGTGACAAGCGGAACCCGATCTCGTCCGATGGCATCGCCATTAGTCGAGCAGGTGGGGCCTTGCTCGGTTGAAATATAATCGACGATGTTGCAGGCGAGCCGACGCAGGTAGAGCGTCGGATCGCTGCCCCGCCCGGCGAGGGAGGCATCGCGTTGTTTGAATTTCGGAAAATTCTTGTCGATGATCGCCGCGATTTTTTCCGCGCGCAGGTAGGAATTTGCCCCCCATGCGGGGTTGGTCGCGAGATCATTGAGGTTGTATTTCGGCAATCCACCCTCGGGGAGTCCTGCCGGGATCAGGTCGGGAACACGACAAGGATCGCGGGTCAGAAGATTGCGTTTGGCGTCGTAGGTTTCGGGTGAGGTAAAGGCGGCTTCAAAACTACCGAGGGTCGGCAGGGTGGAGGCGATCTGATAAAGCCGCTCTGCCTGATTTTTGGTGAAGAGGGTGCTGGTACCGTTGGTCAGCGGGATGTCGCACGGCCCCCTATCCCAGTCGGTCGGATCGGTGCGCGGATTTCCGCGATTGAGGAGCGGGTTCAGGCGCGCGCCTTCATCGGTGAGGATAAAGGCGTAGCGTCCGATGATTTTACCTTCAGAATTGTGCAGCTTCTGCCAGAGAGCCGGATAATGGCCGGTGGCTGCAATCAGGCCGCCCGAGAGTGGCGTCGTCTCGGTGCTGGCCGCGTGCTCAACGAGCGCCTGATCATTGAGATCGATGGTTTCATTCGGATTGGTCGAGAGGCGTTTTTCCAGCAGCGAGTCGATCGCTCCTTCGGGGAGCTTGGGGAAGGCGGCTGTCTCGGCGATCTCGTGAGAAAAGAGAGGGAGGAGCTGGGCCTTGTTGGTGAGGTTGGTCACGCCGAGAATGAGGCAGGGAGCAATTTCCAACTTTGTCTTTCCGCCCGCGAGTCCGGTGAGAAAGGCCGGACGGTTGGAGCTTGCCTGGAGTAATAGCGCGGAGGCGGCTGCCGAGCCTGATTGTGCGGCAAGATAAGACTGTTCCTTCGCCGTCGAGGAGGAGCTGGTGACGCGTTCGATCCGTGAGCCATGAAGCATGGCGACGAGTAAAAGCAGGATCAGCGCCAGTACTCCCAGAACGGCCAGAATCGCCGATCCCCTGCGCCTCTCTCGTGGGAGAATGGATGAGTTCATAGGGTCTAAAAGCTATTCGTGCTCCATTGCTCGTGCAGCGGCGGGAGGCGCACGATCGTGGTATAGTGCAAAAGCTGATCGTCGCGCAGCGGCTGGCCGCTTGGAATCTCTTGTGTCTCTCTGGGGGCTGCGAGGGAAATCAGGAGTAGCCGATCGGTGGGGGTTGCTCCTTGAAGAGGGTGAACATCGAGATGGATGAGATGGCGGGCGAGAAGCTCTGTACTGGCCTCATTGCCCGCTGAGGCCGAGGCATAAAGGGCCGGGAGGGAATTTTTCTCAAAGGCAGTGCTCACGGCACTACCCGAGGCATGAAAGCGGTAGAGATTGTAGCTCTTGGCCGAGCCTTTTGACTTAGGATCTTCGGCGATGAAATATCCCGTGGCGCAGAGATCCCCTGCGTTGCCGGTGCTTCTCTGTTCACTCGGATGGGAGAGCGTGAAAAAAAGTCGCGATCCCATGTTGTCGGCCCCGGTGATCGCGAGCGTGGAGGGATTGGTCGTGAGTACGGCAGAGTGGAGGTCTTCGGTGATGATTTCGAGTCCGGCCCGCAGCTCTCGCGAGACATTGCGATGGCTCTCTCCATGATGCCATAGCTGCGTGGTGTGGTCGGCCATGACGATCAGTAAGGCGATCACAATCACTAGGATTGCCGAGGAAACAAGGACTTCCAAAAGGGTAAACCCCAAGGAGGAAACAGGACGCGTTCTCATAAGGCGGGAACGGGGATGAGGCGCGTGAATCGCCGGATCGTGCGCCCGCTGGCGGGAGCTGCGGCTGGGGAGGCGATGCTGACTTCGGCGGTGATCATTCCAGGAAGGGAGGATTTGGAAATCAGGTTGAGGGTCATGATGGCAACTGCGGAGTGATCGGGGAGGGGATGCTCTGCCTCCTCGGCGGTGAGCTGGCGGATCGGTTCGCAGGAGTTATTGTAGGCGACGAAGAAATTGGTGGTTTTATCCCTGCTCAGATTTTCCCAGAGAGGTAGCGAACTGCTCATGCCTGTGGCCAGAAGTGGCGCGCCACGGCCATCTGCTCCCGGAAGCGCCTCCATGACGCCGGAAGCGATAAAAAGAGAGCGGGTCTCTTCATCGCTTTCCTTGTCAGCGCGGAGTGCGGTAGGAAAGAGGCTGACGAGTGTTGTGATGACGATGGCAAAGAGGCCAAGCGCAATCAGGATCTCCAGCAGGCTGAAGGCACGGCGGTGAGGGCGTGGCATCGTACTCATTGCGCGGTGGCGCGGCCCGTGGCGCGTGAGAGAGTGATGGATTCCGGGAGGAGGGTGCCCGTGGAATCAAATCTGAGGAGAAGGGAGTTTCCGCCAGGGAGGGGAACACCAACACGACCGGAGCGCTGAAACATCACCCCGCCAAAGCGCGTTCCCGTCAAGGGAGTCTCTCCATTCATCGAGGCGAGGAGAATGTCTGCCGGAGGGCGTTCCTTCATCAGGGAATCAGATGCATCGGCAAAGGAAATGCGCTCGGGAATCGAATGCCACGAGTCGAGGGGGGTGATCTCCTTGCCCTGCTTGGCAAGGAGTCGAATCGCGTCAGGCTTGAGGCCTCCGGGATGCTGGAAGATCACCCAGACATCGTCTTTGCGTGTGATGGCCGCCTGGCGCGCCTGTTCAAGAGAGCCCATCACTATGCCGGTCGCAGCCTGCTTGGATCGGCTGCGGGCAATCATTCCCCAGCAGGGAAGGGCGAGAGTGACCAGTCCAACGATCAGGGCCATGGTTATGATCACTTCTAAAAGAGAAAATCCTCGAAGCTTAAAAAAGCATCTTTTCATCGGAGAAGAAAGGGACCGGTTGCGCACGGAAGCGGAGCGTGAAGGAAACGCCTCTTAAGAGCGATTCAAAAAGCACGGATTGTGACGAATCCGAGCCAGATGGCCGCGATGCAGAGACAGACCGAGAGTGCGACATTCAGGAGTGCGCCACTGATATTTCCCTGCTCCAGGAGAAGAAAAGTCTGAAGACTAAAGGAGGAGAAGGTGGTGTATCCTCCCAGCACGCCGATCATGAGAAAGGTGCGTGCGGCGGGTAAGAAGATCAGCTTGCCCGGCTCGCTGGCGCCGTAACCGGCCAGCAGTCCCATCAGGAATGCGCCGGTGATATTGACCACGACCGTGCCAAAAGGAAACTCATCACCCATCCAGCGCGTGATCAGGTTGGTCATCATGACCCGCCCGACGGAGCCGACGGCTCCGCCTAGGCCTGCCATCAGGTAGGGGTGTCTTAGGAGCGGCAACAAGAAGGAAAGCATGATCGGTGTGTTGGCTGATACTGTTTAGATTGAGATCTACTTGAAAACCAGCCTGCAAATAATCAGTGACGCTGCGACTCCGGCGGCATCGGCGAGCAGTCCTGCGGCCAGCGCATGGCGGCTTCGGCGGATCGCCACAGAGCCGAAATAAACGGCCAGGACATAAAGGGTGGTTTCCGTTCCTCCGAGGATGGTTCCGGCAAGCTGGGCGGCATAGCTATTCGGCCCGCAGCTTTTCACAATCTCTGCAAAAAGTCCGGTGGCGGCGCCTCCGCTCATCGGACGCACCAGGACAAGTGGCAGAACCTGAGTCGGCAGTCCGATGAGATCAAGCACGGGAGAGAGCAGGCGGCTCAGAAGGTCGATGCCACCGGCAGCGCGGAAGATTCCGACGGCGACGAGAATGGCCACGAGGTAGGGAAAGATGCGGAGCGCGACCTGAATCCCCTCCTTGGCTCCCTCGATAAACTCGTCATAGACGGCGATGCCCCGCAGGGCGGCGTAGAGAGGAAAAAATCCGATCAGGAAGGGAATGGCTACCAGAGAGAGGGACTGGATAAAGGCGAGTGGGAGAGCACAGTCGTGATGAGACTTGGTGAGCTGGAGAATCTCCCATCCAAAGAAGAGGAGATAGGTGGCAAGGAGTAAAATCTTCCACGGAGCCAGCGGAGCGAATGAAGAGGGGAGAGGTGTATTTTCAAGAGCGGCGGAAGCAATGGCTGATTTCTGTTGTGCCGGATCGACGGGGGGAAGTGCAAAGAAGGGAAGGCGCGCAAGCAGCTTCACTGAGGTGATTCCCGTCAGGAAGGAGCAGGAGGTGGCAACCAGAGCGGTGCCGATGATGGCGGTTGGATGGGTGGCTCCTGCTGCCGCCAACATGCCGACGGCGGTGGCGGGGATGAGCTGAACGGAGCTGGTATTGATCGCCAGAAAGGTACACATCGCATTGGTGGCGGTGCCGGGACGCGGATTGAGTGATTCCAGATTCTGCATCGCCCGCAGTCCGAGTGGCGTGGCGGCATTGCCGAGGCCAAGCATGTTGGCTGCGATATTCATCACCATGGCTCCCATGGCAGGATGATCAGCGGGGACATCAGGAAAGAGGCGGGTGAGCAGAGGACGCAGCACCGAGGCGAGCACCTCCACCGCCCCGGATTTCTCGGCGAGGCGCATGATGCCCAGCCAGAGTGCCATGACGGCCCCCAATGGCAGGGCGATGGTCATGAGCGAGGATTTGCAGGCATCAAAGGTCGCCGTGGTCACAGCCTCGGTGTGTCCGGTGAAGACACCAAGGAGCACTCCCAGGACGATAAGCCCGAGCCATAGGTAATTCAGCATTCTTCAGATTCTCAACGATGATTAGAGAGTGGAAGAAGTAAAAAATCTGGAACTCAGGAACTCAGGAAAAGAAGTTTTCTGTTTTTGTCGGGCATGTTCCTTTCATTCGCTTTCCCTGAGTTCTTGAGTTCCTGATAAAAAATCAGAATACAGCGCTATTTTTCCGTGGCAGGAAAATGCCAATCCGCTAAATATTCACCCCATGTCTGTTCGCCCTGATCACTGGATTCGTAGAATGTCACTAGAACATGGGATGATTGAACCCTTCGTGGAACGCCAGGTGCGTAACGAAGAGGGGCGTAGCCTCATCAGCTACGGTCTCTCGAGCTACGGCTATGATTTGCGCGTGGCCGATGAGTTCAAGGTCTTTACCAATGTCTATAGCGCCCTGGTTGATCCCAAGGAGTTTGACGAGAAATCTTTTGTCGATATCCAGACCGATGTCTGCATCGTGCCACCCAATTCCTTTGCCCTGGCACGCAGCGTCGAATATTTCCGCATTCCCCGCGATGTCCTGACCATCTGTGTCGGAAAATCGACCTATGCCCGCTGCGGCATCATTGTGAATGTGACTCCGTTTGAACCGGAGTGGGAGGGACATGTCACCCTGGAGATTTCCAATACAACGCCACTGCCCGCCAAAATCTATGCGAATGAGGGGCTGGCCCAGGTTGTTTTCTTCGGAGCCGACGAGCCCTGCGAAATCAGCTACGCGGATCGCGGAGGCAAGTATATGAAGCAGCGCGGCATCACCGTGCCGAGGATCTAATACCATCTTTCAGAGATAACTGGACTTTCTGACTTGTTCTTTTGGCGCGTAGCTGCGTTGTCATCCTTCTGGTTATCTCAAGATAGCCATCAGTCTTCCGCCTTGCCACGCACCAAAATCTCTGCGCCATAAGAGTCTACTTATCTCTGAAAGGTGGTATAACGCAGGCGGGCCTGCGGAGAAAAGGATGAAACTTGAAACTTGAAACCTGAAACTTGAGGGGATTAATGACCTTCGGTATCGGTTTTTCAGCCTTCAGCTTTCAGATTTGTCTTCTTGCTCCATCCCCTTGAGGACTTCGGACATATCCTCGACTTCATCCCAGACTGCGCGGGTGATATAGATGGGGGCGTTTTGTTGCAAGGCCATCGCAAGGCAGTCGCTGGGACGAGCATCCAGTTCGATCACCTTGCGCTGCTGAAGCTCGTTTTCCACACTGACGATCATGCGGGCGTAGTAGGTTGCCCCCTTGAGATCGTTGATGATCACGCGATCCACCTTGGCGCCGAGTCCGGTCAGTAGCATTCCCATGAGATCATGGGTGAGGGGGCGCTCATTCTTCTTTCTCTCCAGTAGCACTTGAATCGCATTGCCGACTCGCGGATCCATGTAGATCACAAAGACCTTTTCCTCATTGCCGAGAAAGAGCGCGCTGCCGTTGGCGGTAGGAACGACGGCCTTAATCGAGATCTGCAATACCTCTTTCGAACTCATTGGTGAACTATGGCTCAGATTGCACAAAAGATCATGCGTTAATCCTCCGGCCGAAAATCAGGATGAATGATGCCGCGCTTTTTATATTCCTCTGCGAGGACGAGATAGTGATCGGCCCAGACCCGCAGCCCTGCCTGTTCCTCCTTGGAGAGCGTGCGCACGATGCGCGCCGGCGAGCCGACGACCATCGAGCCCGGAGGAATGACGGTATTCATGAGGACGGTGGCGTGGGCGCCGATCAGGCAGCGCTCTCCGATGACTGCCCCGTCCAGAATGATGGCTCCCATCCCGATGAGGGATTCGTCGCCGATGGTGCAGGCATGAACAACGGCGCTGTGTCCTATTGTCACGCGTTGTCCGATAATGGCTCCCCGATTTGTTCCGACATGAATGACCGCATTGTCCTGGACATTGCTCTCCTCCCCAATGTGGATGGGAGCAATGTCCCCGCGCAGGGAGGCGCAGGGCCAGATGCTGGCACGAGCACCAAGCGTGACATTCCCTGAGAGAAAAGCGCCGGGTGCCACGAGTGCATCCGGCGCAATGATCGGTTTGCGGTCGAGATGTTCCCTCGCGATTTTTGCAAAATAACCAAGGTGATCGGGGTGGCTGAGGTCACTGGGATCGGTGATTGAGGCTGCATTCATGGGGTGTTTATTTTGTAAAGATTCGAGAATGAGAGTTGACAGCAAGGTAGTGATTTCTTTGGATCACACCTGTCACAAGGCAAACCCACATAACCCTTCGAACAAACTATTAAAATCCATGAGCAGCAAACTCCAACTCGTTGAAGCCGTCCAGAAAACCCTCGGCAAAGATACCAGCAAAGCCAGTGCCGAAAAAGTCGTTGCCGCAGTCATTGATGGCATCAAGTCCAATGTCAAAAAGCACAAGTCTCTTCAGCTGATTGGATTTGGAACTTTCAAGCTTGTGAACCGCAAGGCTCGTACCGGCATCAATCCGAAGAGTGGCGAGAAGATCAAGATCAAGGCTTCCAAGAGCGTCCGCTTCACCCCAGGTAAGGCTTTCAAGGAGATTCTGTAATCTCTCCAAGAGTTTCCCCCCACCCCGAGAAAACCCGTTTTGCCAACTGGCAAAACGGGTTTTCTCATTTCATACCTTTATTTCTTTAATTTTTCCTGTACGCTCTTGGGCCTATGAAAAACCCACTCGTTGTTTCTATCACCGGGGCGGCAGGACAAATCGGATATTCCCTCCTCCCCCGCATTGCATCAGGACAGGTTTTCGGAGCAGATCAGCCCGTTGCGCTCCGCCTGATTGAAATTGAACCCGGCATGAAGGCTCTCGCAGGCGTCGTCATGGAACTGCAAGACTGCGCCTTCCCACTCCTGGAGTCGATTGAGGCAACCTCCGATCTTGATGTCGGATTTGACGGGGCCAATTGGGCGCTGCTTGTCGGTAGCGTGCCCCGCAAGGCCGGTATGGAGCGCAAGGATCTCCTCGGCATCAACGGCAAAATCTTTGTCGGCCAGGGGCAGGCCATCGAGCGCAATGCCGCTGACGATGTCCGCGTTCTTGTCGTGGGCAACCCCTGCAATACCAACTGCCTCATCGCCATGCACAATGCTCCCGCCATTCCTCAGGATCGCTGGTTTGCGATGACCCGTCTGGATGAAAACCGTGCCAAGAGCGCTCTCGCCCTGGAAGCCGGTGTCCACAGCCGCGATGTCACCAACCTCGCAATCTGGGGCAATCACTCCAGCACCCTCTACCCTGATTTTGAGAATGCTCTCATCAAGGGCGAGTCTGTCAGTAAATTCATTCCGAACCGTTCCTGGCTCGAAGGTGACTTCATCAAAAATGTCCAGCAGCGCGGCGCTGCGATCATCGCTGCCCGTGGCCTCTCCTCGGCCAAATCTGCGGCCCATGCGGCGATTGAGACCGTCCAGACACTCCGCGTGGCAACACCTGAAGGTGATTGGCACAGCGTGGCCTTGGCCTCCGATGGCTCCTACGGAGTCGAAAAGGGCCTCATCTCTTCCTTCCCGACCCGTTCCAAGGGCGACGGCTCCGCGAGCATCGTCCAAGGTGTCGAGCTAGGAGAATTTGGCCAGGCCAAGTTCCAACTCAGCGTCAACGAACTTCTCGAAGAAAAGGCCATGGTGGCCGATCTGCTTCCATAAAGAATGAGTCACGACATTCCAGCGGCAGATCCCGCCACGCATCGCAGCGAAACCGACAGCATGGGGGCCATCCCGGTTCCCCATGACCGTTACTACGGGGCTCAGACGGCCCGTTCGCTGATCCATTTTGACATCGGCAACGACACCATGCCGCCCGAGCTCATCAAGGCTATGGGCCAGCTCAAAAAAGCCTGCGCCCTGGCCAACCGTGATCTCGGTAAGCTAGCCGCCGACAAGGCCGACCTCATCAGTCGCGCCGCCGACGAAGTGATTGCCGGGAAACTGGACGATCACTTCCCTCTGCGCATCTGGCAGACCGGGAGCGGCACCCAGAGCAATATGAACGCCAATGAAGTCATTTCCAACCGTGCCATTGAAATGGCCGGGGGAGTTCTCGGTTCCAAAAAGCCGATCCATCCCAATGACGATGTGAACATGTCACAGTCCTCCAACGACACCTTCCCTACCGCGATGAATATAGCGGCGGGGACGGTGGTGCGGGAGCGACTCCTACCCGCAGTGAAAGAACTGCGTCAGGCCCTGGATCTCAAGGTACGCGAATACTCGGACATCGTCAAAATCGGACGCACCCATTTACAGGATGCAACACCTCTGACCCTCGGTCAGGAATTCTCCGGTTATGTGGCCATGCTGGATGCAGACCTTCATCGCCTCACGGAAAGTCTTCCCGGACTCGAATCCCTCGCCATCGGCGGCACGGCCGTCGGAACTGGGCTCAACGCCCATCCGAAATTCGGGGAAACCGCAGCGGCCCATATCGCCGCACTCACGGGATACCCGTTTGTTTCGGCTCTCAACAAATTCGCGGCACTTTCCTCCCATGGAGAATTTGTCTTCGCCAGCGGTGCGCTCAAATCACTCGCCACCTCCCTGATGAAGATTGCCAACGACTTGCGCTGGCTTGCCTCCGGCCCCCGTTGCGGACTTGGTGAACTCTCGCTTCCAGAGAATGAACCAGGTTCCTCCATCATGCCCGGCAAGGTCAATCCGACCCAATGCGAGGCCGTCACCATGGTGGCTGTACAGGTCATGGGGAACGACGCGGCGATCGGCATCGCAGCATCGCAAGGGAACTTTGAACTGAATGTCTATAAACCAGTCATCATTCATAACTTCCTCCACTCCGTACGCCTCCTCTCCGATTCCGCCCGCTCCTTCACCGAGCACTGCGTCGTCGGCATCGAGGTCAACCGCGACAAAATCGCCGATTATGTGAAAAATTCGCTGATGCTCGTCACGGCGCTCAATCCGCATATCGGCTACGACAATGCTGCCAAAATCGCCAAGAAAGCCCACAAAGAGCAGACCAGCCTCAAAGAGGCTGCCATCGCCTTGGGCCTACTGACGAGTGAGCAGTTTGATCAGTGGGTGGTCGCCAAAAACATGACTCATCCCTGAGAAAATCTGGGATTTTGGCGCAGGGCGGTGTTGCTTCTCGGTTGGCGTAGATTTACTACGCCTTGCCTCACGCGCCTTGCCCTGCATCCAAACTGCCGGATTTTTGTGGAGAGAGAAAAAATCAGAAGAGGTGCCAGAAGAGGCACCTCTTTCATTTTCGGATATTTCATCGCTGGGATGAATGATTCGTAGTCCTTTCTTGGAATCATTATTGGCTGTCAGTAGAAACTTCGCAGTGCCGAAGAAATCTCCCCAACATCAATCACTCTCAATGTGGGCGAAGGCATGGACTCGTGGCGCGAAGATACTGTCATTGCTGATTTTGGCACTTGCGCTGGGAGCGGCAGGGGTTGCCGTTGGCAAGAAGATCGGGATCGCATCCGTGAAGCCATTACCGCCAGCTCCCCCTCCGGAGATGCATTTTGCCACCGATCCTATCAGTGACCCTTATCCTGATTTGGGTGATTTGCTCTCCATGACTCCCAACCAGCTTCAGACGGTGGACATTGCCGTGATAAATCTGGATTGCGCCAAGGGACTGCCCGGTGCAGAAAATCTGGATGTTCCCGCAGCCTGCAAAGAGCTTGATGACTGGGCGGAACATGTACGCTCGGAAACGGAGAGAACTTTTCACAAATTCAAAGAAGCTCCGGAATTATTTGCGCATTCCGAAAGCTATTTTCGAGCACTCCTGATGGTGACCGTGATCGAGCAGGATATGGGAGTCCATTACAACATGGCGCGTATTGCTGATGGAGATTACACACACATCAACGATGTGATGATTTCCGGTTTGATCGGCTCGGATCGTTCCGGCACCTGCGCCTCCCTGCCGGTACTCTATGTGGCAATCGGTCGTCGTCTCGGTTATCCCATGAAGTTGGTCTCGGCAAGAGGACACCTTTTCTCCCGCTGGGAATCACCAGACGGAAAGGTGCGTTTTAACATGGAAGCAATGGGTCATGGGTTGGCATAGATAGTCATGCATGGCAAAGCCGTTGCCAGCCCCTCGAAAGAAGCTTAGCGACGAAGGCATTCTGGAAAAATACCTGAATGCCGTTCTGAGATTTGTCGCCCAATGCGACACGGAGTTCGCCAAGGACAAAGCTTCTCACCTCTTTTATACCCAATCGAATTTCCGTGGCTTTCTGCGGCTCGGCCCCCACAAGAGAGAGGCTTCCGAGATATGGAAGATCTGTCTCTCAGCGCCCGTTGTTGAGGGCAAAACCTTCCGCGCCGAACTTATCCCGAGGAAATCCGGGGACGCCTCCGATTTAGAGGTCTCGATCAAAGCGGAGGCCGAATGGAGCGATGCCAGAGAGGAAGCCGCCTCCCTTCTCGGCTCCAAAGCGGTTTCACCGATTTCAGAGCAATTGGAAGAGGCGTATCAATGGCTCACCAAAAAGGAACACCTTGGTAAAAGCTGGAAGACCAATGAGCTGAGAGAAAGATTCAAGGTCGACCCACCTTGGGACCTGTTAAAGAAGCTCCATTTTTTTAACGATCCACGCATTCGTGTCACAAAAGATGGGTGTTGGAATTACGAGGTTTTTGTCAGCAAGACACCCCTTCCGGAATGGAGCCTACCTCCACTGAATCCAGTCTTCCCCGAGTTACCCGAGCAATATTCAAGATCCCATCTCGAACTACTCCGTGATTTCTTCGAGGACCTCGTTTTGAGTCGGCTTGATACGGATGACATCTTTCTGGTTTTTCGCATAGGAACCCGTCGCGAAAAACAGTTTTGTTTTCCATCCACCCAGAAGGATTCCTTGAGGGCAAAATCGTATGGGGATGCCTTGTACAGGATGCCGGAGATACGAGGCGTCCATCTCTTTTACTCCTTCAATGCCGAACTCGGGCCTTGGTACTGCGGCCTAAATTTGTTGGATGGCTACACTTGGGGGATGGTGCAAGAAGGCATTCACAGGCGCCGGAGCGAAAAACCGCCGGAGGAAAAATACGGTCTCTCCGACGAAGCCGCAAAAGTCTTCACATGGCTTCTAGATCAGAACTACGAGGCTTTTGAGCGGCACTTGTCGCCCGATGTCGAGGAATGCCTCGCGCTGGAAATCGGCATTGATATTGAGAAGGTCGGAGAGAAGAACCTGACCCAGCTTTTCAAGCTGATATGTAGAGCTCGTCCGGGGAGAGCGGAGCGAGGATTGAAGAGGGTTTGGTGATAAAAAAGTTCAGGCATGAACAGCGTAAATGGCTGCCATGGCTGAAATCGAGTGGTTATAATTTTGTAGCCAAACAAAAACAACAGCCACCGATGAGCAAAACCATACTGATCCAAGAGCACCTTCGTCGAGCGCTTCCCGTAGTCTTGGGATGCTGGGATTATCGGCAGCAGGAGCAGCTTTTGGTGAGAGTGGATAGGATCTTGAGAGAGAGCGGGGTGGAGCGGCTTTTTGTGGGGCTGAGCCTGGAGCGATACCAAGCG
>Ga0302320_10022831_pt1 | contig 12316 bp, 8 predicted proteins | sample Bog_T0_3_FD_202130 | JGI IMG/M metagenome (GOLD analysis project Ga0302320, IMG submission 202130) | Peat permafrost microbial communities from Stordalen Mire near Abisko, Sweden - Bog_T0_3 | ecosystem: Environmental > Terrestrial > Soil > Wetlands > Peat | place: Sweden: Abisko, Stordalen Mire...
GTCCTGGTTGACGGCTATCCCCGCGGCGTTCAGCGTTTTGGGCGTAGCGCTCGCCGACTTCACCATGGCGCGCGCCGCGAAAAGGCGTCCCATGGTTGCGTTGTGCATTTGCGCGCGCGTGGAACCCACAATTCCGCGCGCGACGCCTATGTCGGTCAACCGTTCATCGGCATTGTCGGCGCGGAGCGAGAGCCGATATTCCGCGCGCGACGTGAACATCCGATAGGGTTCGGTGACGCCACGGCCGACGAGGTCGTCGATCATCACGCCCGTGTAGGAATCCGCTCGATCGAATGTCGCGAGCGACAGGCCGCCCGCCAACCGCGCGGCGTTAAGGCCCGCGACCAGCCCTTGCGCAGCCGCCTCCTCGTAACCCGTGGTCCCGTTGATCTGTCCAGCGAGGAACAAGCCCTCGACGCGGCGCGTCATAAGCGTCGCGTCCAACTGACGAGGATCGATATAATCATATTCGATCGCGTAGCCCGGCCGCAGGATTTTCGTTTTCTCCAGGCCGGGGATCGTCGCGAGGAACTGGGCTTGGATATCGGCCGGCAACGAAGTGGATATTCCGTTGGGGTAGACCGTGGTGTCGTCGAGGCCTTCGGGCTCCAAGAAGATCTGATGGCTCTCGCGGTCCGCGAAGCGAATGACCTTGTCCTCTATCGAGGGGCAATAGCGCGGTCCGCTGCCGGAGATCGCGCCGGAATACACTGCCGTCCGATGAGCGTTGGCGCGCACCAGCACATGACCCTCGGGCGTCGTCCGTGTGATGTGGCAGGGGATCTGTCGCGTCTGGATTGACTGGGTCAGCGCCGAAAAAGGTTCCGGTGGATCGTCGCCCCATTGAATCTCCAGGGCGGAATAATCGATGGTCGCGCCGTCAAGGCGCGGCGGGGTCCCTGTCTTCAGACGGCCGAGGGTAAAGCCGATCGCGTCGAGACATTCGGCGAGGGCAATCGAGGGCGCATTACCCACGCGTCCCGCGGGAGTTCTCTGATCACCAAGATGAATCATGCCGCGAAGGAACGTGCCCGTCGTGATGACCAATGAACGGCATTTCAACTTACGACCGTCGGCGAGCTCGAGCGATGCGATCCGGCCTTCATCGACCACGAAGCGGCTCGCCTCCGCCTCGACGACGTCGAGATTTGGGGTCGACTCGATGAGGTCTTGCATCGCCAGCCGGTAAAGTTTTCGATCGGCCTGCGCCCGCGGACCCTGAACGGCAGGCCCCTTGCGTTTGTTGAGCACTCGAAATTGGATGCCCGCGGCATCGGCGGCGCGCGCCATCAAGCCGTCCAGCGCGTCGATCTCCCGAACGAGATGTCCCTTTCCCAGCCCGCCGATGGCGGGATTGCACGACATGACGCCAATCGTTTCGGCGCTTTGCGTAACAAGTCCTGTTCGCGCGCCGACTCGCGCGGCAGCGGCGGCGGCCTCGCAGCCGGCATGGCCTCCGCCGATCACGACGACGTCATAGGACAGCGGCGAGCCTGTTTCACGTGAAACGGTTTTCATTTACCCACACAGAAGCGCGAAAAAATATCTCCTAGCACATCCTCGACGTCGATTCGACCCGCGATACGGTCCAGCGCGCGGGCCGCCAGCCGCAGGTCTTCCGCGACGAGCTCCACAGCCTCCAGGTCCGGGTCGAGCGCTCGCGCGAGCGCCGCTTGGGCGTCTGTGAAGGCGATCCGATGCCGCTCCGTGGTAATCAAGGTTGATGAAGTCGCCGCGAATTGGATGGCCGCGAATCGTGTGATCTCGCCGAGCAATTCCGACAGGCCATCGCCCGTCTTCGCGGAAATACGCAGGGGAACACCCTCGCGCGCCTGATTCGTTTGCGTTGCCTGGTCCTGCTTGGTGATGACCCTCAGGCTCGGTCCGAATGGTTCGTGTTCGATCGGAGATTCAGATTCGGTTAACCATAATGTCAGGTCGGCTTCGGCGGACCGTCGCCGCGCCCGTTCGACGCCTTCGCGCTCGATCGGATCGTTGGTGTCGCGAATGCCGGCCGTGTCGATCAGCGTCACCGGATAGCCGTCAAGATCGAGCGAAACCTCGATGAGGTCGCGCGTCGTGCCGGGAGTCGCTGAAACGATGGAGACCTCCCGTTTCGACAGAGCATTCATGAGCGTCGATTTGCCTACGTTGGGAGGCCCGGCGATGACGACGGATAAGCCGTCGCGAAGCCGCTCCCCCGACCGGGCCGAAACCAGTATCGCACGAATGCGGTCGCTCGCTTCGGTCGCGATAAGCCTCGCGTCCCGCAGCGAAAGGCTCTCGGCGTCCTCCACATCGGAAAAATCGATTTGCGATTCGAGCACCGCCATCGCGCGGATGAGCCGCGCGCGCAGGGCGTCGGCTTCCCGACTGAGTGCGCCCCCCGCGATGCGCAACGCCTGACGTCGTTGGACGGCGGTTTCCGCGTCGACGAGATCCGCGAGTCCCTCGATCTCGGCGAGATCAAGCTTGCCGTTCTCGAACGCGCGCCAAGCGAATTCGCCGGGGTCCGCCGGACGAAGACCTGGCGTTTTACCCAGCGCCGTCATGACCCCCGCCAGGACGGCGCGTCCTCCGGTCACGTGAAGTTCGGCCATCTCTTCGCCGGTAAAGCTGCGCGGGGCGACGAACCGAACGATGAGCGCGCGATCCAACGGCTCTCGAGTCTCTGGATCGTACAGTGTCCGCAACGTCGCGACTCGGTCTGGAAATATCGCGCCCGGCGACAATGCTTGCAAAGCCTCCGCGCAATCGGGCCCCGAAATGCGCACCACGGCGATCGCCGAACGACCTACCCCTGATGCCGGGGCGAAGATAGTGTCGCGCCGGACGCCCAGCATTCGCTCCGCCATGGACTTCGCCGCCTGGAACCGAAAGGAAGATCGCGTGAGGTCTAAGGCAACGCGGCAGAATTGTCGCCCCTCACGCTTCTCTTTTCGATCTCGGCCGACGTCCGGGGCTCAGACGCCGCGATCTTTCAGCGCCGCCGCGATTTCGTCGATCGCCACGGGATCATCGATCGTGGCGGGCATCGCCCAGGAATCGTGATCAGCGATCTTCTTCATGGTGCCGCGCAGGATCTTGCCGGAGCGGGTCTTTGGCAATCGCGGCACCACGAGAGCGAGCTTGAACGCGGCGACGGGGCCGATCTTGTCGCGCACCAGCGCGACGACTTCCTTTTCGATCACGCTGTGAGGACGGGTCACGCCCGCCTTCAGCACCAGGAAACCGCACGGCTGTTCGCCCTTGATGTCGTCTTTCACGCCCAGCACCGCGCATTCCGCGACATCTGGATGGGCCGCGACGACCTCTTCCATGCCGCCGGTGGACAGGCGATGGCCCGCGACATTGATGATATCGTCGGTGCGGCCCAGAATGGTGAGATAGCCGTCCTCGTCCTTGAGGCCCGCGTCCGCCGTTTTGTAATAGCGGGGAAAGTCCACGAGATAGCTTTCGCGCATACGGTCGTCCTGACGATACAGCGTCGGCAGGCATCCCGGAGGCAGCGGCAGTTTGATGACGATCGATCCCATCGTGCCGTTGGGGACCAGGTGACACGCCTCGTCGACGATATCGACGATGTAGCCGGGCATCGGAACGGTCGGCGAGCCGCGCTTGACCGGCATGATGCCGAGCCCGACCGGATTGGCGGCGATCGCCCAGCCAGTTTCCGTCTGCCACCAATGATCGACGACGGGCCGCTGCAGCGTGTTTTCCGCCCAGGCGACCGTGTCTGGATCGGCGCGCTCGCCGGCCAGAAACAAGGTCCGCAGCGAGGCGATCGAGTAGGATTTCAGCAACTCGGCGTGGGGATCTTCCTTGCGCACCGCCCGCAGCGCGGTAGGCGCGGTAAAGAACGCGGACACCTTGTATTCCTCGATCACACGCCAGAAGGCGCCGGCGTCGGGCGTGCCGATCGGCTTGCCCTCATAGAGCACCGTCGTGCAGCCGTGCAGCAGCGGCCCGTAGACGATGTAGGAATGTCCCACAACCCAGCCGATGTCTGAGGCGGTCCAGAAGGTCTCGCCGGGCCGCAGGTCATAGATATTGTCCATCGACCATTTCAGCGCGACGAGATAGCCGCCGATGTCGCGCACGACGCCCTTGGGTATGCCCGTCGTGCCCGAGGTATAGAGAATATAAAGGGGATCGGTCGCCGCGAGCTCGGCGCAAGGCGCGCGCTTGCCGGCCGCTTTAGCGGCCGCAAGGAGCGTTGCCCAATCGTGATCGCGTTCGGGAATGATTCTGCCCGTCGCTTGAGGTCGCTGAAACAGAATACAAGCCTGCGGCTTGTGCTTGGCGAGGCCAATCGCGAGATCGAGCAGCGGTTTGTATTCGACGATGCGGCCTGGCTCGATTCCGCACGACGCGGTGAGGACGAGCTTGGGTTCGGCGTCGTCGATGCGGGTCGCGAGCTCTTTCGCCGCGAAACCGCCGAAGACCACGGAATGGATGGCGCCGATGCGCGCGCAGGCGAGCATCGCGACGAGCGCTTCTGGGATCATGGGCATGTAGACGATGACGCGGTCGCCCTTGCCGACGCCCATGTCCGTAAGGACGGCGCCGAGCGCGGCGACATCTTCAAGCAGCTCGTTGTACGTAATGCGTCGTTTCGTCGCGGTGACCGGGCTGTCGTAATAGATCGCTGCCTGCTCGCCTCGCCCCGCGTGCACCTGACGGTCGAGCGCGTTGAAACATGCGTTGCAGGTCGCGTCGGGAAACCAACGGCCGTAGACGCCGGCGCTTTCGTCGAATATGCGCTGTGGCGGCTTGATCCAGTCGATCCCTTTGGCGGCTTCGGCCCAAAAGCCTTGCGGATCGGCGCGCCACTGTTCATAGACCTCGGCGTAGCGGCTCGTCATGGTTTCGCTCCCGTCTTCGCGTCGGATATCTCCGAATAAGACATTTCATCGCGCGCGGACCTTTAGAACGCAATGCGCGACAAACTAGCATTTAGGCGAAGGCGACAGGTCGATGGCGGGAGATGCCGCGTATTATTTCGCCGCCTGCGCGGCCGTCATCCTGATCGGATTGTCCAAGGGCGGCTTCTCCGGGCTCAGCGCGCTGGCCATGCCGGTGTTCACGCTGGCGATGTCGCCCGTTCGCGCGGCGGCGATCCTGCTGCCTATCATGATCGCCCAAGACTGGGTCGGCGTCTGGGCGTTTCGGCGGGAATACAGCACGCGCAATCTCGCCATTCTGCTGCCGTCGGCCGTGTTCGGCATCGGCTTGGGTTGGGTCTTGGCCGCCTATGTCAGTGACGCGTCCGTGCGCCTGGCGGTGGGACTGATCTCGATCGGCTTCGTTGTCTTCATGCTCGCGCGGGATCGATTCGTGGCCTCCGGCTCGACAGGCGCCCATGTCGCCCCCGGATTGTTGTGGGGATCGGTCGCCGGCTTCACCAGCATGGTCAGCCACGCCGGCGGCCCTCCGTTCATGGTCTATGTGCTGCCGCAGCGGCTCGAGCCGCGCGTTTTCGCGGGAACGGCGACGATTTTCTTCGCCGTCGTCAATCTGATGAAGGCGCCGCCCTATTTCTGGCTCGGCCAGTTCAGTCGCGAAAATCTGCTCGAATCCGCTGTGCTCCTGCCGGTCGCGATCCTCTCGACTCTCGCGGGCGTCTGGCTGGTGCGTAGGGTTTCCGCCGAGCGATTTTATCCGATCATTCTGACTTTGACCTTTATCATCGGCGTCAAACTGACCTATGACGCCGTACGCGACCTCCTCGTCTAAGGGAAATTTAACGCGACCAGCGCAGACAAGAGCGGTGCGACCCGAAGGCGATGACATGAGCGTGAGCAATATTCTCCCGGTGGAAATGCAACGCACGTTGAAGCGGCAGGTGCCCTCGTTCGTCGCGATCGGCCTGTTCGGCTATGTCGTCGATGCGGGCGTGACCTATGGGCTGGTTCGTGAATGGGGCGTCGATCCGCTGCTGGCGCGCTTTCCGGCCTTCGCTTTGGCGACCGTGCTCAATTTCGCGCTCAACCGCACGCTGACCTTCGCCCATTCGACCGCGCGGCTGCTGCCGGCTTTCGTGCGTTACATCATGGTTTGCGCCGCCGGCTTCGTGGTGAATTACCTCGTTTACGCCGCGACGTTTGAACTCGCTCGATATATCGGCATTCCTCAGACGCCCGCGCTATTGCCGCTGTTCGTGGCAAGCGGCGCCGGGGTGGCGATGTTCGTGACGTTCTTCGGCTTCCGGATTTTCGCTTTCAGAGTCTAGCAGCCTACGCGGCGTCGGCGAAAGACTTCGTCGCTCGTGAATGCCACGCGCGCGACCGAAAGCCGCGTTACATCGCGCCTTCGATTTTAATGGCATGGCGAATGCGGTAGGTTGGGCGCGCGCGCCGTTCGCGCTCACCGCGTCAGGAGAAACCATGCTTGTGCTGATCGTTGGAATCATCGTTTTTCTGGGCGCGCATACGCTCACGACGCGCCGCGAAACGCGGGCGAACCTCATTCAGCGCCTGGGTCCCAACGTCTACAAGGGCCTGCACTCCTTGGTGTCGATCGTCGGATTCGTGCTGATCGTCTGGGGCTTTTCACGCTATCGCGCCGATGGATGGACACAGCTTTGGTATCCGCCGATCTGGACGCGTCACATCACGATCCTGCTGATGTGGTTCGCGTTCGTGTCCCTCGCCTGCATGAACCCCGCGCCCGGAAGAATTCGCGGCTGGTTGCGTCATCCCATGCTGGTCGCGATCAAGATCTGGGCGTTGGCGCATCTTCTCGCCAACGGCGACCTGGGCGGCGTTTTGCTTTTCGGCTCCTTCCTGGCCTGGGCGGTTTACGACCGCATCGCGGTGAAGCGCCGCGGCGATCTGGGCGCGCCCCGCGTCTCGAGTTTCACCCGGGCCGACGCCATCGCGCTCGTCGTCGGGACGGTAGCCTATGTCGCGATGATTTTCTTGCATCCGCTGTTGATCGGCGTGTCCGTCATCACGATGTAAACGTCGTTAGGATTGATGGGACATGCCGATCAGCGAAACAGATGTCGTCATCGTCGGCGGCGGGGCCGCGGGAATCGCGGCCGGCCGACGACTGCGTTCATTGGGTGTCGAGGCGCTGATCGTCGAAGCCAGAGCGCGCCTGGGCGGGCGCGCCTGGACGCTCGACGGGCCGGTGGGTCCGCTCGATGTGGGCTGCGGATGGCTGCATTCGGCTGACAGCAATCCGTGGCTGACGATCGCCGAACAGCAGGGGCGGGCCATCGACAAGACGCCGCCGCCCTGGGAGCGCTCTTCGGCGCAGGTCGGCGCGACGATCGAGGACACCAAGACCTTCGGGCTCTCTCTCGCGCGCTACCGCGAACGGATCGACTCCCTGCGCGACGACGAGCCGGACCGCACCGCCGCCGCGTTCCTGGACCCTGACGGTCGCTGGAACGGCCTCCTCGACGCCATCAGCACCTGGTACAGCGGCGCCGAACTTCATCGCGTTTCCGCGCGCGATCTGGCGCGTTACGAAGATTCCGCGATCAATTGGCGCGCGCCGGACGGATATGGAGCGGTCGTCGCATCTCATGGCGCCGAATTGCGGGTTGAACTCGGCTGCGAGGTGCTCCGCGTCGATCGCCAAAGCCGCCGGTTGCGGGTCGAGACGAACAAGGGCGTCGTCGGCGCCGCGGCCGCCATCGTCACGTTGCCGAGCGCGCTGATCGCGGAGAACGAAGGTCTATTCTTCCCGTCGCTGCCGGAAAAGACCCGAGCGGCGGCCGACTTGCCTCTAGGGCTCGCCGACAAACTGTTCCTTTCTTTGGCCGATGCGGATGCGTTTGAACCCGATAGCCGCGCGTTCGGAAAATCGGATAGCGTCGCCACCGCCGCATACCAGTTTCGCCCGTTCGGTCGGCCGCTGATCGAAGCCTATTTCGGCGGCGATCTCGCTGAGAGGCTGGAATCGGAGGGCGAGGCCGGCTTCGTCGATTTTGCGTCGCGCGAACTCGTCGGTCTGTTTGGATCAGACTTCGCCAAGCGGATCGCGCCGGTCGGCTCGCATGGCTGGCGAGCCGACGCCTGGGCGCGAGGCTCCTATTCCTATGCGCTGCCCGGTCGAGCCGACAGTCGGGCGCTTCTCGCCGCGCCCGTCGAGGACAGGATTTTCTTCGCCGGTGAAGCCTGTTCAACGCCCGACTACTCCACCGCGCACGGCGCCTATCGGACCGGAATTCGCGCCGCGGATGAGGCGGCGGCGGCGTTGCGCGCCCGCACTATCGCCGCGCGCTAGGTTCGAGCGAAACCGTGCCGACATCGATCGAAATCATCCCGGGCGTCCGGCATTTTCCCGGCTATTTCGATCGCTCGACGCAAGAGGCGCTGCTGAGCGAATTGCGCGATACGCTCCGTCGCGCGCCGCCGTTCACGCCCCGCATGCCGCGAACCGACAAGCCCTTTTCGGTGAGGATGTCGAATTGCGGAATTCTCGGCTGGGTCTCCGACGCGAACGGCTATCGCTATCAGCCCACGCACCCCGAGACGTCGGCGCCTTGGCCTCCGATGCCCGCGCTCTTATCGCGGACTTGGCAGGACATCGCCGCAGGTGCGCCGCCGCCCGAGGCTTGTCTGATCAATATATATGATTCCAGGGCGAAAATGGGCCTGCATCAGGATCGCGACGAACGGGAATTGTCCGCGCCGGTCGTCTCTTTGTCGCTCGGCGATACCGCCATATTCCGCGTCGGCGGCCTCACGCGCGGCGCGGCCACGCGATCGTTTCGGCTCCAGTCGGGCGACGCGGTGGTTCTGGGAGGCCCCGCGCGGCTGGCGTTTCACGGCGTCGATCGCATCATCGCCGGCAGCTCGACGCTACTTGCCGAGGGCGGACGGATCAATCTCACGCTCCGCCGCGTCACCCTTTCTGGCGCGGAGTGATCACTCGGCCTTGGGCGCCGTCTTCGGGCCGCCCTTGGAAACGCCGACCATCGCGGGCCGCAGCACGCGTTCGCCGATCTTCCAACCGCTCTGGACGACCTGCGTCACGGTGCCGGCCGGAAGGGTCTCGTCGGGAACCTCGAACATCGCCTGATGGAAATTCGGGTCGAATTTCTCGCCGAGCGGGGCCAGTTTCTTGACCCCGTGTCGGCCCAGGACCGCCTGCAGTTCGTTGGCGGTCAATTCGACGCCCTCGACCAGAGTCTTCAGCGCGCCTTCCACGGCGGCGCGCGTCTCCGCGGGCAAACTTTCCAATGCGCGGACGAGATTGTCGGAGACCGACAGGAGATCGCGCGCGAACGCCGTCACGGCATAGGCGCGGGCGTCGGCGGCTTCGCGCTCCGAACGGCGACGCATGTTCTCGACATCAGCCAGAGCGCGAAGCACGCGATCCTTGAGTTCCGCGTTTTCCGCGTTGAGCTTTTCGATGACGGCGAAACCGTCCGCCTCCTGCCCGGGGGGAGCGGCGGTGGCCGGCGTTTCCGGTTCGAAAGCTTGCGTTTGGCTCGTATCGTTCATGTCGTCGAATTCCCATGTTCAGTCGCGCCCGATATCAGGGCTCGAGCGGTAAAAATCAAGCGGGAGTAACAAATGCGACGCCTGTCAAGGCGGATCGAATATCGCCAGGAGATGACGTTTGATGGCGCCTTGGCGGGACGGAGCCACGATTTTCGCCCCGGTGAGATCGGTGACGTAGAAGGAATCGACCGCCTTCTCGCCGAAGGTGACAATGTGCGCGGAGCCGATGTTCAGATTGAGTTTCGATAGCGCCGAGGTGAGGTCGTAAAGCAGGCCGGGCCGATCGAGCCCGGACACCTGAAGCACCGTATACCTATTGGAAAGCGTGTTATCGATCATCACTTCTGGTTCGATCGCGAAAGCGCCGGCCCGGGCGTCGTGACCCTTCTTGGCGGAGATGATCTCGCTCACGCGGATTTCGCCGCGCAGCGCCTGCTCGATCGAGCGCGCCATCCGTCCGGCGCGCCGCAACTCGTCCTCTTCGCGTTCGAAAGCGCGCGAGACGGAAATCGTGTCGAGCGCGAAGCCGTCCGTCGTCGTGAAGATCTGCGCATCGACGATATTGCCGCCCGCGCTGGCGCAGGCTCCGGCGATGATCGCGAGCAGGCGCGGATGATCCGGGGCCACGATCGTCAGTTCGGTCACGCCGCGAAACGCGTCCGTGGCGACTTCCGTCGCCAACGATCGGACTTCGGCCGCCATGGCGAACAGCAGCTTAGCGTGGGCGATCTGGTGCGGGAGGTCAACCTTCAGCCAATATGCGGGATAGTGTCGAACCGCATAGGCGTCGAAATCCGGGTCGGACCACCCCGGCAACGCGCGTCGCAGCGTTTCCTGCGCGGCGGCGACTCGTGACTTGCGATCGATCGCGGAATGTCCACCGCCGAGAACGACCTCGGTTTCCCAATAGAGGTTGCGCAGCAACTGGCCTTTCCAGCCGTTCCAGACGCCCGGCCCGACCGCGCGGATGTCGCAAACGGTCAACGCCAGCAACATGCGCAACCGCTCCAACGTCTGCACTGTCGACGCCAACGCCTCGGCGGTGCGGGGGTCGGAGAGGTCGCGACCCTGCGCCATGTTCGACATGGTCAGATGTTCCTGGATCAGCCAGGCGACGCGGTCGGTGTCCGCCGCCGAGAGACCGAGCCGCGGACAAAGCTTGCGCGCGACTTCTGCGCCCGCCGTCGAATGATCCTCTAGTCGCCCCTTGGCGACATCGTGCAGAAACGTGGCGACGTACAGCGCCGTGCGATGGGTGACTCCCGGCAGGATGTCGCTGACCAGCGGGTGTTCTTCCCTCAGCCGCCCGGCCTCGATTTGGCTCAGAATCCCGACCGTCCGAAGCAGATGCTCATCGACGGTATAGTGATGGTACATGGAGAACTGCATCATCCCCACCACGCGGCCGAATTCGGGGATGAAGCGGCCGAGCACCCCTGATTCGTTCATCCGACGCAACGCAATCTCGGGCGAGCGGCGCGAGGTCAGAATTTCAATGAACAATCGGTTAGCTTCGGGGTCGTGGCGCATTTTCGCGTCGATGCGCTTCAACGACTGCGTGACGAGGCGCGCGGCGTCGGGATGAATGTTGAGGCTGGAGCGATCGGCGACCCAGAATAACCGAATCAGGTTGATGGGGTCGCGCTCGAACGCGTCGGCGTCGATGACGGTGACCCGATCGTTGTCGATGCGAAAATCCGCGGCGTCCGCGACCGCGCGAGGTCTACGTCGCAGCCGACTGAGGAAGCGATCGAGCGCCTGCGTGGGTTTGGTTTGCCTTTCCTCCAGCGCCGCGCAGACGATCGCGGTCAGATCGCCGACATCCTTGGCGACGAGAAAATAATGCTTCATGAAGCGCTCGACGTCGCTCTGTCCCGCGCGGGCGGAATACCCGAGCCGATGGGCGATCGGCCGCTGGAGGTCGAAGCTGAGCCGCTCCTCCGAGCGGCCCGTCAGAAAATGCAAATGACAGCGCACCGACCAGAGAAAGTCCTCGCAGCGGCGGAAGAGCGCGAGTTCTCGCGGCGAAAACAGGCCCGCGGTGACGAGATCTTGCGGGTCGCGCACGCGATAGACATATTTCGCGATCCAGAACAACGTGTTGAGATCGCGAAGGCCGCCTTTGCCCTCCTTGACGTTGGGCTCCACGAGATAGCGGGATTCGCCGGAGCGCTTGATGCGATTGTCACGCTCCGCGAGTTTGGCGGCGACAAATTCGCTCGCCGTCTTGGCGACGATTTCCTTGTCGAAACGCTGGCGTAGCTTTTCAAACAACGCTTCGTCGCCGCTCAGGAACCGCGCCTCCAGGACGGACGTGCGGATCGTCATGTCCGCGCGCGCCTGAGCGAGGCATTCCTCCAGCGATCGGGTCGCGTGACCGACTTTCTGCTTCAAATCCCAGAGAACATAGAGAATGGTCTCGATGATCTTCTTGTTGCCGACATCGGGCGCGTCGGGCGATAGAAACAGCAGATCGATATCCGACCCGGGGGCCAGCAGGCCGCGGCCGTAGCCGCCGACCGCGATGATCGCGAGCTTCGCCGATATGGACACTTCGGGGTGCACGAAGCGTCGCGCCATTTCGTGCAGGGCGCGAATCAGTTGGTCTTCGAGATCGCTCAGGCGTTCGGCGCAAGCTCGCCCTTTGCCGCCGTCTTCCAAAATGCGTCGCGCCTCGGCGCGCCCCTGTTCCAAGGCTCCTCGAAAAAGATCGACCGCGGCGAGACGAAAGGCGGCGTCGTCGCCTTTGGATTCGCCGCAGGCCCTCTCGAGCGCTTCGTCGAGCCCCGCGCGGTCCAGGACGCCGCGAGTCGAGCTAGACCGCGCCTTTTTTCGACGCTCGGTCGTTGCGGTAT